>Ga0310914_10002020_pt1 | contig 13485 bp, 3 predicted proteins | sample GREbulkMGAN108_FD_203450 | JGI IMG/M metagenome (GOLD analysis project Ga0310914, IMG submission 203450) | Lab enrichment of tropical soil microbial communities from Luquillo Experimental Forest, Puerto Rico - GRE.bulkMG.AN108 | ecosystem: Environmental > Terrestrial > Soil > Tropical forest >... | reverse complement strand
TCCAAACCACGTAGTCGAGCGGGAAAATCTCTTTGGATATGAACTTCGATACACTGACGTCCATCGGCGACCCGGAGGAAGTCGAGGTAATGGGGGCAGAACGCACAACTGGGTTTTATCCCACAGATGAAGAAGCGGCAAAAACGTTAGGCCTAACCATTCGCTCGGAACCCCGCCCGGAAGCAGGATTCTGCTACCGTTCGGATCGTTTCAACTTGGCGCGGGTAGGGATCTTTTTCCATTTCGGAAAGTTGAAATTCAAAGGACATGACGAGGCTTGGGGTGAGGCTAAGGAGCACGACTACCTGGAGCACCGCTATCAACCGACCGATCTATTCCTCTCTGGGGTGGATTTTACGGGCGACGCGAAGTTGGCTACGTTCGCTTATGAACTCGGGGCACAGGCGGCCTCGCAAGTCAAATTGGTCGGTTGGTTGCCGGGCGATGAGTTTGATGTAGTGCGCAAGGAAAGCCAGCCTTGGGAGCGAAGGCATCTCCGCCGCGTAAGAAGATTCAGCCGCCCAAGCCGTAGGACACCTGCCTTTGCGGCGCCAACGATCTGAGGCAATCCCTTCCGCGCAACTCCTTACTCCGCAGCCGAGGGGGAACTGTCTCGTGTCACTTTCCACAAATTGTTCAGAACGGATTCCCAAGCCTTTTTCACCGCGGCGTGGGGGGCCTGTTTTGTTTTTTCTGCTGTTGCGCATGTCGCGCCTGTGCCTTCTTGCGAACTTCCGTTTGCTGCTCTGGTGTCAACACCTTGAACAGTTCACTGATTTCGAGGCGCTGGTATCCCTCGAGCATCGCTTGTTTCGCCTCCGGAGTTAACTTTTCATCTTTCCTCACCAAGTCCATACGCTGCCTTGTAGTTTGACGGATCTGGTCAATTTTGGCTTTTTGCTCATCCGTATACGTCAGTCCGGCAAAATCGTCCAGTGGGTTACTCTCTTTCTTCACCCTTGTTTCGGGCGAAGCCAAGGGCGGGGGCGGCGCCGAACCGGGCGCGCTGTCTTGCGCGCCGGCAAGCCCAGGTGCCCACCATAGAAATAGGAATCCGGCCGCCACTGTCACTTGTTTCCTAATACGCTTGGTCTTCATGCCTACACCTTTCCTGGCACGGAGTTTCCCCTTAAGGAGTTGATCCGGCATTCGTTATGGTTTTCGAGACAGCGGTAGATTCAACGACTAGCTTCCCAGCACGAGACGTGCCAATCAGAACGTAAACGCGATCTCTAGTTTTGCCATCCAGTCGACCTATTCAGCATACGTCAGTTCGAGATCCAATGATCCCACGGGTCTCCCATCCTGCTGCCTTCCGTCTCGGTTGTTAACCCCGACGCATTCGAAACTTCTCGTTCTTTTCTGTTAGTGCAACTTGGCGCGCGTGGTCGTTGGAACAGATTCTTCGAAGGCAAGTGGCATCCGTTCGCGGGCTGGTGACAACGGAAAGTTTACAATCTTGTCGCTTGGGCTCAGTTTGCTCAATAGCAAACAACCCAAAACCGGCTTCTGCTAACTTCGTCTTGATAGGTCCATCCGAAAACGCCTTTGTTCTCGCCGAGCAGCTTATTTCCAGCTGAATCCTGTGGATGTTTCTGTCTTTCAGTCCGCCACTCTTTTTTTGGGCTCCAGATGGAGGCGGTACTGAACGTTTTCTCAGTCCTGTCTGCTGCGCACTGACAACATCCTCAAAATATTTACATCTACAATGTTTTTCTTACATTGCTTGACCGAGCGCAAAGAATGTCTTTTTTGTAAGCGTAGTCTCTCCCCTACGCGCTGCCGCAATCTGTTTTGAGCAGATGAGGCAAAAAATGTTGACGTCTCAAGTTACGGATTAGGGTCGGATCCAGGAAACACCGGGCTGTGTGCGGAACCGGGGTAGACGCATCCCTGTGCTGACATGGCTGTGTGGATCCGGAACCTGATTCGAAGTGGGAGCAGAGATTTGGCAGATCTGGCGAAGTTCTCTGAGATGGGATGGCGGGAGCGAGCGCGGTTCGCTCTCTATTCCTCCAGGTTACGGTGGAAGTCGAACCTTCATAGCTTGTTCAATTCCTTTTCATTCTTCGATCTGTTTAGACCGTTGGTTGGCGTACTCGGCCCCGCCAATACCAGCGCAGATGTGGAACCAGGGTCTGCCGCGCGGTCCTCGCGCCGGCGAGTTCAGGGAGGAGGCTTGAGAGTCATGACAAAGCCGAATTCAGTTTGCTTGGCGATCGTTTTGAGTGGCCTAGTCAGGAAGGTGGGTCCTGCTTGCCTTCTCGCGGGGCTGATTTGCATAACAGCCCTGACTGCCAGTGCTCAGTCGTTCCGGGTTCAATGTCCCCCGAGCACGATTACGCATCCGGTGGCGGCCAGCAATAATGCGGAGCCCGCCTACAAAGGGCCGACGCAGTTTACGAGGCCCACGGCCGGGACGGCGCAATGGGTCGTGCCGACTGCAGGAACCGTGAACGGCGCGATCAAGTGCCAGGCGGTTTCAGGCGGCGACGGTTACGCGACGATGGGCGACGGCACGCAAACGTTCATGTTCTCGTTCGGGCCGCTTTCAGGGCTCGCGGATATTGCGGCCGGTCACTCGGGCACGGAGTTCCCGAGCGGCTTCAACATGGTATATCCAGGCTGCACCGATAGCAGTAACTGTTCGATGCCCCTGCAGCGCGGCGACCCCGCCACCACCGATGGGGCGACCAGCGGCGCATCGCCGTGGACGTTGGGCAATCCGGCGACTAGCCCGCAGTTTATTTGGAACGGTGCGGTAGGGCTTACCCCTGACATCGCGCAAATATACTCCCTCTCTGACCTTGTCCCGGGCCCTCTCGTCGCCTCCCCGCCGGCAACCGCACCCCACTGCCCCATTGCGACGGGTCACACCGTGACCGCTTACCTGTTTGAGCCGCTCGGCCTTCCAGTGGGCGCTCAGGTGACGATCCACCAGGCGCCTAATATCCCGGGCACTACTACCCCAATCGTCGGCTCTACCCCAATTCCGTCGCAATTTCTCGGCAACTTCACGGTCACCTGCGTGGACAACAACGCCGTCTCTCCAGAGGGATCCTCCCAATTTGCCTTCCAGTTCACGGATTCAAATAGCAACCCAGGGTTGGGCGCGCAAACCGCGTTGGTCGGCCCGACCGTGTCGACCCCCGCAGTGCTGGATGGGCACGTCGATCCCCGCCCCATCATCGACATCGGCGTGATGAACGGCAACATTCCCGCGCCGCTGGTGGCCTTCGATGAGGACGACGAAATGTTCCTTACCTTGACCAACGTGGGCATGATCCAGCGCCCGGACTTGTTCGAGCAGCACACCATCCACTTCCACGGTTACCCCAACGCTTCCTCGTTCTATGATGGTGTGCCTGACGCGTCCATCGCCATCAACATCGGCGCGAGCTTCACCTATTACTATCTCGCCCCTGATGCCGGCACTTACTTCTGGCATTGCCACATCACCCCGCCCGAGCACCTGCAGATGGGCATGGTCGGGCAGCTTCATGTGCGCCCACGGCAGGACCGGGTCCCGTCCGGCGGCAACCTCTATACGTATCTCGGTTATCAGAATGGTATCGGCCTACCTATAACCACGCCGGCCACAGTCGCAGATCTGCGTACGGTTTGCAGCCCCGGCAGGGACATCCTGTGCTCCGCCACTCAGCCGGTGGTGAATTCGGGGGCCGTTCAAGGCACCGATAGGCTGGGCAGCCCGCAAAGGTACACCTACAATGACGGCGACGCTTCGACGGCTTACGACGTCGAGTATCCCCTCCAGATGCACGGCTTCGACCCCAATTTCCACTTCGTGGGCATGACCTTCAACCCGGAAGGGTTTGTGGACATGAAGGACAAATATTTCCTGCTCAATGGGCGGAGCTACCCCGACACCGTAGGGCCCAACCCCACAAACTCCGCACACCCCATGCCGCCAGCAGGTCCGCAGGTCACGTGGTCGAGCGACGGAACGTCGCACTACTCGCAGCCGATGCCCGCCGTCATTAATATCCCCGTGGGCGGGAGGGCCCTGCTGCGCCTGGTGAACCTGTCGGTATCCGAATATCACACCTTGCAGTCTCTGGGGATTCCGATGAAGGAGGTCGGGTTTAACGCCAAACTTCTGCGCGACCAGGCGGGAATGAACACCGAATTCTTCACCAACTCCATCACGCTCGGCGGCGGCGAGTCGCTTGACGTGATTCTGGATGCCAGCGACGCCAGTTGCGGGTCCACGGGCTGCGCGACAACGCTCTATCCGGCGGGGAGCGTTTTCTATCTTTACACTCCCCAACTCGACCACCTTTCGAACGACGCTGAAAACTTCGGTGGGCTCATGACCGAGGTCCACATCTGCAGTAGCGTCACTGGCGGCAATACGTTCGGGAATACCTGCAACTAGGAAAGCGGCAATGAGGGAAACGACAATGAAAAAAGCGATCTCGAAGAGCGGACGGTTTCTGGCGGCGATGGCGTTGGTGATGTGGCTCGCAGCCACGGCTTTTGCCGCGGCTCCCGGCATTACCGGCCCGACGTTTAACCTGACGGCGCAACAAGCCTTTCTTAACCAGCCGGATGGAGAAGCGATTTACTCCTGGGGCTACGGGTGCAACGGCGCGCCGGCGGGTTTCTTGCCCACGGCCTCGGTGATCCCAGGAACCACTTGTCCGACCATGCAGGTGCCCGGCCCCACCATGATCGTCAACGAAGGCGCCAACGTGATAATCCACCTGACCAATCAGCTTCCCACTGCGGTGGGCAACACCTCGATTCTGTTTCCCGGCTTTAACTTAACGTCGACAACTTGCTCAGCGGGGGCGGTGCAGGGCGTGCTGGCCTGCGAGGCGCCTCCGGGAGGCTCTGTGACCTATACCTTCACTGCCTCCTCGCCTGGAACGCACGCGTATTACAGCGGGACGCAAGGCGACCTCCAGATCGAGATGGGCCTATACGGGGCTATCATCGTCCTTCCCGCGAGCGTCCCGGCCAACTGCGACAGCGGCTACCATACCCTGAACAACACTGCGCGAACGGCCCATGGCGAGACCGATTTTCGGCTGGCGCATGCTGCTAACGACCATCCCGGGAGCTGCTACGACCGGGAATACCTGTTCCAGTGGGCCGAGATGGATACCAGAATTCACAGGCAGGCGCTGGCACAGGTCACAGCACTGGTCGGCTGCACGGCCGGTGCAGTGGGATGCAGTCTCAACGTACAAACCGAGCCCTACCATCCCGCCTACTTCCTGATCAATGGGCGCTCTATGCCCGACCTGATGGACCCGAACTTCGCGGGCGAGTATCCGCACCAGCCCTACAACGCCAACCCTCACATGCATCCGGGTGAGCTGACACTCGTCCGCACCATCGGCCAGGGCCGGTGGCAACACCCCTTCCATGAGCACGCCAACCATGTGCGCATCCTCTCGCGCGACGGGAACCTGATTCTCAGCGGCTCCACCACTAACGTTACGTTCACTTCAGGTCTGACTGGAGACACCGGGGTAGCGGGACGGGGGCTTGCGGGAAGCCTGATGTTCAACACGGATACGACGCCAGGAGAGTCTTTCGACGGGATTTTCTACTTTACTGGACGGGGATTGAATTGGGATCCCTATGGCCACCACCCGGGCGATACGGCGGACTCCCTCGGCTCACTTTCCTGTACTGCCGACGTGAACGGTTATAACTCGAGCGCGACGGGGGCGATTAACTTTATGGAGTGGTGCCAGGACCACAACAAGCCCGTACAAGTGAACCCGTTCGGCGATGTGGCTGCTGGCGGCCCGATCACTCTGCCCGACCCCAATGTCTTTACCAACGGCCCCTGGTACGGCGGCACCCCTTACCTAGGTCCGGACGCTACCCTGCGCGCTGCGACGCAGACCTGCGTAGGGAATCCCTACGGTACGATTCCGGGCGTAGGTATGAGTGGCCCCAACCCCCCGAACGCGGGCTGCACCACCCTAAACCCGGCCAACCTCCAGCTCAACCCCGCCAACGAGCGCGGCTGGGCCTTTATGTGGCACTCCCACAACGAGCGCGAGATTACGACGAACAACGTTTTCCCAGGCGGAATGCTCATGATGATGCTAGTGGATTCCCGGGAATTTCCGATTGACGAAGGCATGTAGGTGGAACAGGCCAACTGGCGACAAGAGAGAGAGAGAGAGACGAACCATGCAGACGAATCATATCAAGACCATCTTAAAGAGCGCGGCCCTAATACTCGCGATTCTATCCTGTGCAGGGGGGGCCTTTTGCCAGTCGATTAATCTGACCGCAGGCCCTACCACCGCGACCATGCCCGATGGCACCGTCGTGCCGATGTGGGGTTATTTTTGCGGTACAGCGGTTACCGGTTCCGCCGCGACGTGCGCGGCGTTGAATCCGGCGTCCCTGTCGACGACAGCTCCATCCACCTGGTCTCCCGTGGTAATTACCGTGCCTATTGCCGCCCCCGCGGGGACCGCCACGAGCTTGACGATCAATCTCACGAACAATCTTTCGTTCACGCCCACCGGGGCGACGACGGCGAATACGATTCCCACCTCCATCGTGATCGTAGGGCAGGTGGGCGGCGGCCTCGGCATGCTCGCGCAGCGAACTACCACGATGAGTCCTGACCACTCCCTTGCGCAAGGATGTCCGACCTGGTTTATCGCCGATCCCAACACCCCGCCGGGCGTCCCCTGCACAGCGAACGATTCGGGAGCGGTTCCGCCGACCCAAGGGCCGCGCGTGCAGTCGTTCGGCACGGAAGTGGCAGCCGCCGGCGCTACACTTGTGGCCCCCCAGGTTGCTTCCGGTAGTGCGCTCACGTGGACTAACCTTCGTCCCGGCACCTACCTGCTCGAGTCGGGCACGCATCCTTCGATTCAGGTACCCATGGGGCTGATCGGGGTGCTGGTGGTCACTACTGTGCCCGCGGGGACTACGGCAGGCACGGCTTATCCCGGCTCCGGAACCGGGACCACCGCGGCTCTGCCGGTGACGTACAATGCCGAGCTTCCGCTGGAATTCAGCGAAATCGACCCGGTGCAGAACAAAGCGGTCAATACCGCGGTCAATACGGCCGGTTTCAGTGAAACCGCCGTCTGGTCAGGTATGAACAATGTTAACGGCACCGGTGCCGTAGGCTGCGGGCAAACGCACACCTGCTACCCGCCAGCAGTGAATTACACGCCCTTCTATTACCTCATCAACGGGCGCGCGTTCGACAAGACCCATGCGACGTCTTCGCTGTTCGCGGCATATGTTGGCATTCCTGGCGGAGCCACTGCACCAGGTACCACCGGGATCACCGGCACCGTTTTGGCGCGCCTGGTGAATGCCGGCCTGCGGATGCACGTGCCTTCCATCGTCAATTCGCTCACAACCGGTTTTAACGGATCAGGTCAAGCTACTGCTCTGGTTAGCGGATTCACCTTGATTGCGGAGGACGGCAACACCGTACCGGGCGTGCAGGTGGCCGGAGCTACCACCGTCCCCGCGGCTCCCCGCGTGCAGACCGACGTCTTTATGGCCGCGGGCAAGACTTTTGACGTGATGATCAACGCCTTCTGTCCCGGGGCATTAACATGCGCGACGCCAGCCCTGCCGATCTACGACCGCGAGTTGAGCCTGTCCGGCAATTCTTCCGACCGCGATGCCGGAATGGTGGCTTATATCGGCGTCAACGGCGCCGGACTCCCGGCGGTTTCGACAGCGGCGGGTGGATTGTTTGGACCCGCGATGGCCCGGAATGATGCTTACGCCGGCCTGGCTGCGGGACAAGTCTTCAGCGTCACGGATGCCTCCAAAGGCGTGATCGCCAACGACACCAATGTCTACGGCGTCCAACTCCTTGCGGCCCCGACCGGCGGCACGCTGACTTGCAATGCGCAACCACAAAACCCTGTCGCAGGAATTTGCGCGAACGGCACTTTCACCTACACTCCCACCACCAATACAACGGCGGCCACCGACACCTTCATGTACTGCGCAAACGGTTCGGTTACAGGCACGACGTGTTCCTCGAGTATCACCGCTACGGTGACCCTGAGTGCGTCGGGGCTCACAGGAAACCCCACCGCGGTTGCCCACACCTACCCGGGTGAAACGTCCAGCTACCTAAAGATTGCTTCGCCCGGCCTCCTGATTGGGAACTCGGACCCGAGCGGCCTACCTATGACCGTGGTGACCTCACCTGCGCCGACAATCGCCGGCGGAACACTGGTGGTGGATGCCCAAGGCGGGTTCACTGCGTCCCTCTCGCCAGCGCCCACAACAGCGACCGTGGCGACCTTCAACTACACCGTGCGGGACTCCCAGGGAAGAACGAGCGGCAGCGGACTCGTGACCATCAACTTCCCGGCCCCCAGCAATCTCACGGTCGCGGTGGTGGATGCCGCGGCGTATCAAGCCAGCGGCTGCAACGCCACCTCTGCTATGACCCCGACCACGATAACCTGCGTCACCCAGAGCGGTACTTCGACTGTGTTGCCTCTCATTACCGACTACCGCTGGATCATTGAAGAAGACAAAACCTTCTGGATCGACCCGAACTGCACCACCAACAACAGCGCCACCGCGCCGGGCTGCCCCGCCGTTGTGGCCGCCGGGGGCACCGTTCCCACCTTTGGCACCAATTTCCACGCCAGCCACATGGATTACATAGCCCAGGGCTGCACGGGGCCGCTCTCCTGCGAAGCCGGCCAGACCATGTTGGATACCCGGCCTGGCAGCACGACCCTGGGGCAGCACATCCCCGCGGTGTGCGACCTGGGCAATGGCGCTTGCCGGCCCGACCCGAACTGCACGGTGCTCCCGTGTCTGACCAACGGCGGCACTACACCTGTGAACCCCAGCACGGTCCATCTCGATCCCACCAAGCGCTATTACGTCTCGGTGCTGCCGGGCGATGCGGGCAACCCATTTCCAGGCAACACAAGCCCGCCGACAAATTGCCTTGACGGCGGCGTAGTCGGTGGAGCTGTGAACACGAATTGCGGCCACACCATGGGCGGCGCTCAAATCCAACCGGCCTGCAACATTTTCACTACAGGGTGTACTTCTGCCAGCACCGCGGCCTTCGCACCCGTCACGGTGAAGGTGCTGCCCACTCCGCTTCCTACGGCGAAGCTTTCGGTGTTCGTATTTGAAGACGACTTCCCACTCAATGGCGAGCAGGATGGCGGGGGCGGCGGGGGCACGGTTGCACCCATCGAGCCCGGTCTGGGCAATTTCGAGATCATTCTGTGGGATACCTATGGCGGACTCGGCGATTTCACCGGTCAGGATACCCACGACATGTTCAACGAGCCCTTGTCGAACTCCCTGGCAGGAACCATCGATCCCGCCACGGGTTTCGACGCCTGTCCGATTTCGAACCAAGTTACCGCGAACTCATTTCCGGCTGCGCCAGGTAGTTTGGTGGGCGGGGATGGGAACCTCCTGGGGACTCAGGCCGGCATCACGGGCAGGATCGTGACGTGCCCGAAGTTTGAGTCGGACAACGCCACACTGTCGCCGCTGGCGGGCCAGGCCGTCGTTGCCAACCTGATGGCGGACAAGTTCAGCGTGCAGGCCTACCCGGCGGCCGACCGAATTGCGCGCGGCGAAGAATGGCTCCAGACCAACACGCTGGATGGCCAGCACCCTCACGATGCCTTCGTCCGCGTCGGCGAGCCGGGCTACTTCCAGGAGTTCGGGCCGAGCGGATTCCACGTGAACATCGGCTTTGCCAACCCCAAAATCATCAATGACCGCAAGACCGCAGTCTGCGCCGGCGCCTTCGGCGCCGTCGGCGCCTGCACCAACACCATCGAAGGGCAGGTGGATGTCCAGCGCCTCAGCCGGACGCCCGACCAGCGACTGTACCCCAGCGGCTCCCGCGATGCGCTGACGTGGACTCAGTGCTGGGTCAGCCTCGGCGACCCGGACGCCGAGGATTTCATGTTCACCAAGTGCGATGCCAATGGGAACTTCAAGTTCACGGGCGTTCCCGGTGGACAGTGGAGACTGACAATTGGTGACCAGTGGAATGACCAGATCATTGACGGTCTCTCCACGCCTGCCAATGTAGGCACGTTAGCTGGCGGCGCGAGTGCGGGAGCTCTTTGCCCAGGGATGGGTTCCACGGCATCCGTTTGCAATATGGGGAATATTGGCGTCCAGCAGTGGCAATCGAATGTCTACACCAGACTCTTCGTTGACGACAACAAGAATGGAATCCCGGACCCTGGCGAGATCGGGGTTCCCCAGGTCTATACGCGGGTTAAGTACCGGGACGGCCACAACGCCAACACTCTTTTGACCGACCCCGACGGCATCGCCAACTTCAACGAAACGTTCCCGCTCTTTAACTGGTATGTCGTGGAACCGGACCTTGGCCGCTACAAGAGGACGGGGACCCACACCGTGTACGACGCCGGCGGGCCAGCCGACGGCTCGAGCTACTGCGGGCAGACGGGTGTTCGTCCGTGCGGAACTTCGACCGGTTACAATTTCCTCGCCAACACCTACGAGTCGCTTCCTCTCCCCGCCGACTTGCACGTACCGGGCGCGGTCTATTGCGTTAACGCGGATTGCGGGGGGGAAGCTGCCGGGTTCGCGAATCGCACGGCGAGCACGACCGCGGTCACAAATTCCACCGGACGCCTCGATCCGCCCTGGGTTAACTCCGAGGGTTGGTCGGGCATGACCAGCCAGGGCAATTGGATCGAATTCGGCGTGGCGCCCTTCGCGGAGTGCGACCCGGCTAATCCGACAACAACTTTCTGCGCGAACGTCGGAACCACCGCGTCGCCCAAGTACGTGGGGGAGAACGGCGGTATCCATGGACATACCACCTATGCCGCCACGCGACCCTTCGACGATGCCTCGCAAATGATCGAGCAGCCGTGGTCGCCGAACGTGCCAGGCGTCACCCTGAACCTCTACAAGGAAGGCTTTGCGGCGGATGGCGTGACCCCAACGCTCACCATGGTGGACACTACCGTAAGCACCAGTTGGGACGCTTGGGCGCAAGGCTTCTACCCGAACTACACCGACGCCACCACCGGCACGCCCAAACCCTACATGAGCTGCCCCGGCCAGGGAACCAGCACCGGCACCAACGCCGATCTGTTCTTCTTCTCGCTGTTTGATCAGCCGGAATACCTTGACTTTTACAGTGCCATCCATAGCAATCCGCCCACTGCACCGCACACGCTGCCTTACAACTCGCAATACAAGTGCTATGACTCGATGCACATCTGGAACCAGCTCCAGCCGGCGCCCTACGACGGCTACTACTCATTCCCGAGCATCACGGGCATCAATCCCACGACTGGAGCAGCGCTCGGAACGAACTGCACCATCTGCGTGAACGATCCGGATTCAGACGATCACTACAGATACAGCGTTGCCGGTACCAACGGCCTCTGGAGTCCTGCCAACGGAGGCATTCCCATGCTCCCACCCGGAAAGTACGTGGTGGAAGTGATCATGCCTCCGGGCTATGAGGTCTACAAGGAAGAAGACAAGAACCTCCTGATCGGCGACAACTTCATCGCGCCGGCCACAGTGCAATTCAATCTCGGGGCGGGAGCAATCTTCATCCTTCCCGACCAGGCCTCGGTCGCTTCCATGTACGACCCCAGCGGGGCCGGTTACAACCCCAACAACTATCAGAACCAGACTACGGCCCTAGGGACGGGCGACCAGCTGGCCCTCCCAGGTTTCCCGGGCTACCAGGATCCTATCTGGCCCTGCGTTGGTGAGCAGCGCGTGGTGCCCGACTTCCTGAGTCTCTTCCCGCAGGTTCAGGAAGTTGCTCCGTTTGCCGGAGCCACCCGGCCTCTGTGCGACCGCAAGGAAGTGACGCTGGCCGACCAGATGAGCGTGAGCGTCAAGTTCTACGTCTACACCTCGACGCACATCGCCGCGAAGTTCACCGGCGTGATCACGGATGACTTCACCGCGGAATTCGATCCGTTTTCGCCGCAGTTCGGCGAGAAGTTTGCTCCTCCCAACATGCCGGTTTCCACCAAGGATTATCTCGGAAACGAGATCTCCCGCGTGTACGCCGACCACTGGGGCACCTACGAAAGTCTGAATTTTTCGACCTGGGAAGTGAACCCGCCCAACATTACCGGGTACGGGCCCACGATGATGGTCCAGTGCATGAACGACAAGGGGCCGATCCTGGACACCCGCCCGACAGTTCCCAATCCGAACAACCCGGCAGCGTCGATCACGAATCCGACGTTCGGGCAGATGATCACCGACCCCCTGTACAACCCGGCCTACAGCCAGTTCTGTTACGAGGAGCCGTACATGCCGGGCCTGACGACTTATCTCGATACGCCCGTGGTGCCCACGCAAGCCTTCGCGGGCGCGGCGTACAACAATGCCGATTGCGCCTATCCGGATACCACGCCGGCCATCAGTGAAGTCGATGGCGATGGCATTGGGCCTTGGGTGAGCGCGGGCGGGAGCAGGCAGCTGACCATCACTGCCCTCGGCAACGTGCAGGTGGATAACAGTGGATACTCGGGTCCCTCGGCCCACGTGGCGCCTTTCAATTTGAAGAAGGTGCAGCGCCACTACGGCTTTGGCGCGCGGGGAACGGGCGCGAATCAGGGAACGGTGAAGATCGGTACGTATACCGTACCCGCGGCTAACATCACGACCTGGAACGATACCACGATCATACTCACGATCCCGACTACCGCCACCATTCCGCCTTGCAACATCCAGCAACAGGCACAATATTCGGGCAGCGCGGCGCAGTGCGGTCAATTGATAATTACAACCGCCAACACAGCCACTACCGGCCCCTCGAACGCCAGGCAGTCGATCGATACCGTGACGGTGACGATTGGCGGCTCAACCCCCGTGCACGTGGCCCCCACGGACACGATTCAGAGCTACATCGACCAGGCTAATCCGGGCGACTTGATCATCGTCGACCCGACTTGCACCACGACGGCACGCATCTCCACCACCTGCACTACACCCTCAACCAACAACATTCACAATCCCGCTACTCACAACGAGATGGTGATTATGTGGAAGCCTGTCCGGCTGCAGGGCGTCGGCGCCGCCTCCTCCATCATCGATGCCAATGCCCACCCGGCCGGCAAACAGCTGGACCCCTGGCGTCGGCATATCAACTGCTTTTTCGGCCTGGCGCTGAACGGCGCACCGTTCACGGCGGCGGGCGGCAGTAACGTTTACGACCCCAGCGGGAACTCCACTTGCCCCGATACCAGTGGGGCGACCTGGAATAACTTTAGCGGTACGCCCGACAATCCGCAGATTGACAGGCTGCCGCTCGAGGCCACCGTCGGTTGGGACGCTAACCTGAACGGCAACATCGCCGAACTGTTACAAGAGCCCACGCTGATGGGCGCCTATGAAGGCGCGGGCATTACGGTCCTGGCCAAAGGGCTGGAGTTCCACGGACAGGCTCCGTGGAATGACGGCACGGAGCCGGGCGCCTTCCCGGCCGGCACCACGCTGCTG
>Ga0310914_10002011_pt1 | contig 13504 bp, 11 predicted proteins | sample GREbulkMGAN108_FD_203450 | JGI IMG/M metagenome (GOLD analysis project Ga0310914, IMG submission 203450) | Lab enrichment of tropical soil microbial communities from Luquillo Experimental Forest, Puerto Rico - GRE.bulkMG.AN108 | ecosystem: Environmental > Terrestrial > Soil > Tropical forest >... | reverse complement strand
TGTCGGTGATCCACGGCGCGCGACCGTGACCGGAGCGCTTTTGAGAGCAAGCCATTGGTGGTTAGTCAGAACGATAGTTGTCGGCGCGGAGCGGCCAACGCAAATCGATGTGACGCCGACCATTTCTTTTAAAGCGTCTGGCAGATTGTCGTTCCGATCCGCGGTGTCGGCGCATCGACCTGGCCTTGAGCACCACCTCCTCTGGCGTCCGGCCCCGGATCACCGGCTTGTCCTCCAGCTTTAGATGTGCGTGTGCTCAGCGATGGCACGCCACACGCGCTCCGGCGTCGCGGGCATGGCAAGGTCTGTTACGCCGAGCGGGGCGAGCGCATCGACCAAAGCGTTCATTATCGCGGCGGGCGCGCCGATTGTGCCCGCCTCGCCGCAGCCCTTGGCGCCGAGCGGGTTGTGCGTGCACAGCGTGCCGTGGGTGGCCAAGTTAAACGCAGCCAAGTTGTCGGCGCGCGGCAGGCAATAATCCATCAATGAGCCAGTGCGCAGCTGGCCAGTCTCGGGGTCGTACACGGTTTGCTCATAAAGCGCCTGGCCAATCCCCTGGACCAGGCCGCCATGGACCTGGCCCTCAACGATCAGAGGGTTGATGATCCGTCCGAAATCGTCGGCAGCGGTGAAATTCAGCAAGGTGACCGCCCCGGTATCTCGATCGATCTCGACCTCGGCGATGTGCGCGCCTGCAGGGTAAGTGAAGTTCGTCGGATCGTAAAAGGCCGTCTCGTCGAGGCCAGGCTCGACCGTATCGATCGGATAATTGTGCGGCACATAGGCGGCCAAAGCGATTTGGGCGAAGGGTACGGCCCGGTCGGTGCCCGCGACGGTGAACTGGCCGCTCTCGAACTCGATGTCGGCCTCCGCCGCTTCGAGCAGGTGGGCAGCAATCTTCTTCCCCTTGCTCACCACCTTATCGATTGCCTTGACGAGAGCCGAGCCGCCGACGGCGAGCGAGCGCGAGGCGTAGGTGCCCATGCCGAAGGGGATCTTGTCCGTGTCGCCATGGACGACGTCGACCATGTCGATGGGTAGGCCGAGCTGACCCGCGACCACCTGTGCAAAGGTTGTCTCGTGGCCCTGACCGTGGCTGTGGGTGCCGGTGAATACGGTGATGCTCCCTGTAGGATGAACACGAACTTCTGCCGTTTCGTAGAAACCGGCGCGTGCACCAAGCTGGCCAGCGAGAACCGACGGCGCCATTGCGCAAGCCTCGATATAGGCAGCGATACCGATGGCGCGGAGCTTGTCATGCCAGGCCGCTTCCTGACGGCGCTGCTCGAACCCGGCGTAATCGGCAGCCTTCAGCGCCATATCGAGGGTGGTGAAATAGTCGCCGCTGTCATAAGTAAGCGTCACCGGCGTCTGATATGGATAGGCGTCGCGGGGGATGAAGTTGCGGCGGCGCAGCTCGGCTGGATCAATCCTCATCTCACGCGCAGCCGTATCGACTAGACGCTCGACGACGTAGGATGCTTCGGGCCGCCCGGCGCCGCGATAGGCATCCACCGGCACAGTGTTGGTGAATACCCCCTTGACCTCGACGTAGATGGCCGGGGTCCTATACGTCCCAGCCAGCAGCGGCCCATAGCAGTAGGTCGGGATAGCCGGCGCAAAGCTCGAAAGATAAGCGCCGAGATTGGCCAAGGTCGCCACCCGCAGTGCCAAGAACTTGCCATCCTCGTCGAGAGCCAGTTCAGCGCGCGTTAGGTGGTCGCGAGCCTGATTGTCGGAAGCGAAACCCTCGGCGCGCTCGGCCCTCCATTACCGGTCTGGCGAGCTTGCCGGCCGCCCAAGTGACGAGGGCCTGCTCGGCGTAAAGCGACCCTTTCGTGCCGAAGCCGCCACCCACATCCGGTGCTACGACCCTGAACTTGTGCTCGGGAACCGGGAGGACGGCGGAGGCGATCAACAACCGGATCACATGCGGATCCTGGCTCGTCGTGTAGAGCGTGTAGTCGCCCGTCGAGCGGTCGTATTCGCCGATGGGGCGCGCGGCTCCATCGGATTGGAGACGAGCCGGTTGTTGATGATATCGAGGCGCGTTACGTGGTGCGCCTGGGTGAAAGCAGCGTCAACGGCGGCCTTGTCGCCCAGGTGCCAATCGAAACAGATATTGTGGGCTGCGTTGTCGAAGAGCTGCGGCTTGCCGGGCTTGATCGCCTCATCAGCCGCGACCACCGCCGGCAGCGGATTGTACGAGACCTCGATGAGCTCGGCAGCATCCTTCGCCTGCTCGAGCGTCTCGGCGATCACAACCGCCACCGGGTCACCAACGTGACGCACCTTGCCCGTGGCGAGCACCGGGTGCGGCGGTTCAACCATCGGCGAGCCGTCCTTTGAATTTACCAGCCAGCCGCAAGGTAGGCCGCCCACCTGCATGTCAGCGCCGGTGAAGACAGCATTGACGCCGGGCACCGCGCCGGCCTTGCCGGTGTCGATGCCGGCGATCTCGGCATGGGCGTGCGGACTTCGCAGAATGTGGGCGTAGAGCTGGCCTGGGCGATTGATATCGTCGGTGTAGTTGCCCGCACCGGTAAGAAAACGAAAGTCTTCCTTGCGCCGCACAGAGGCGCCGATGACCTGGCCGTGCATGGATCGCTGCCTCCCCTCCACTACACGCTTGAGCGCTTAACAATCATCCATCCCACAAGCATAGCTCCGCCAGGTCGCGAGCCCAAGCGACAGAGCAGCGCTTCACCGAGATGAGAGAGCCTGGCTCGATCAAAATCTTGCGGCGCGGACGGATGAGCGATGACATCCTCCGGGCTCGCGATCATGAGCGGCTTCGCCTTCCGAGCCCGCATAGACGACTTCACCGCGGGTAAACATGCCCGATAGGAACGGTTTACCGCGAGCATCGCGCTCTCTCATCCAGCGATGGGCCGCACGGATCGCTTCCTCGAGATCATAAATCCGGCCCGACGGTCCATAGCCTGCGCGCAAGCCCCAGGTGATCTTGAACTCGCGCCGAGGACCTTCGGAGGTGGGAACTAAAGAGAAGCTCTTCATTGGTAAGGTGACGATAGAGTTTTATCCCAAAATATGAGAAGAGGTATACAAAGATAATCAAAACTTCTAACATTTTTACGCAAGATCAAGTAAGGCTTGAGGTCACCGTCTTCCTTATTCGCGCCAGTCTCAGACTCAGCGTAGTGGTATAAATCATACGCTTGGTACCCGGTTCGGAGGGCGGCTCGCGACCCCTTCCGGAGATTGGGCCGGCATTGGAACCATAGCGCTCACCCGGTGCTATGAGACCCGTGGGCCGCATTTTCCCAACATCTGGTCTCTCGATTGACGGGTGGCTTGATTTTTTGTTCGCTGAGCGTTTTGACTATGGTGAAGGCTATCGGCTTGCAGCCAGTCTTAGCGAAGGGGGCCGCGCGCTATGGCCAGGCGCCCACGCAGCACCGATTGTGTTTGACATTGTAGGAGCAACGGACGGCACGGTTTCAGTGACCGGCTCTTTCGCATTCGATTCAACGGCAAGTTATTCGAACCTCAATATTATGTTATCAGGTATTGCCAACGAATCCGACGATAATACAACGTATACTAGTTTTTTCTTCGGAGATGCGAGTATGGTTAGTGCGGCAGATAATGCTTCGCCAGAAGATAACATACTCCTTGAGTTTGACTCAAACATCAGTTCCATTTCTCCGACTGCAGTTGGCCTCAAACTAGTACAACTCAACGATACCGACGAAGAGGCAAGTCAAATTCTACTTCAAAACACCGGTTCAGTCGTGCCTCGGGCAGTGCCGGCCCCCCTCGTCGGCCTCGGCATTCCGGCCTTCCTGGCCGTCGGCGCTGGATTGCTGGGTGCCCAGCTGACCCGCTTCAAGCGGTAGCGGCGCGGTGCCGGTGGGGGTTGAGGCTGCGTAACGCCATCCGGCCAAAAGGCTGAGCGCGCACCATAATCGCGGCAGTGTTGCGCCAAGGCTCGGCCGCTGCACTGCCTGTGGCCAAAAATTAAGAATTCCGCACCGCAGTGCCGGCGTTGCCGTAAACAATCACTCTACCCCGAGCGCACCCCCAGCGCGGGTACCAAGCGTCAGATTTTATCCACTACGGTGCGAACCTGACATTTGATACCCTCACGAAAGGGAGGGCCACCGACGCCTTCCCCCGCCTCGGCAGCGCTATTAACGAGGAGGGGTGGGCATTGCTGAGGAGTGATGATCAACAATCATCCAGTTCTGCCCATCCTTGACGAACACTAAACTGTATCGAGCCGGAAGGGTCTTGGGTTCCCCATCTTTATTATAAGCGAAGGTGTAATAACCCGTATTGACCGCCGTGTTGCCATAGACACGGATTAATTGCTCGCCAAACGATACCTTAAGACCAGGCAAGATCTTGAACGCGCTAACGAAATAGTCATGAAGCGCCGCTCGATCTGATCGCACGGTTGGCGATAGTGTTCCCCAGAGAACCGCGTCAGTGGCATAAAGGGCGAGTACCTTATCAGGGTCGTCCTGCCCCAACGTTTCGCCCCATTTCGCTGTTGCAGCGGCGACATCCTCTTTCGGCCCGGCAAAGGCATTAGCGGCGATTAGCAACAGAGCGCCGCCAAGGACAAACAAAGATCGGATGCGCATCTTGTCCTCCCCCACATTCGTCGCAAATGCCGTGTTCCGCTCGTTCTTCGATCTCCCGGCGGTGATCAAGCGCTTTGTCGCACAGGCCAACGACACCCCCAAGCCCTTCGTCTGGACCGCCGATCGCGACAAGATCATCGCTGCGGTCAGGCGGCGTGCCAAACGTTAGGTTCGATCCACTAGAACATGCTTGCTTCGCTTATAGATGGCGCCGTGCCTGTAGGGCTGGATTCTGCGCTGGGCGAGCTCGCTCACGCCTAGTGACGCGGCGAGATTACCCCCCTCGAGCTTGGGGATAAAGAAGACTTCGAAGCCCGGGCGGATCGGCTGGAAATCTCGACGCCTTTGCCGGCCGAGATCCCGCAACGTGCTCGAGTGCTATAGTGTGCTCGGAGCTCAATCAGGACGCTCCAGCATGGCAAAAGCGCCACGATGACCGAACGGCTCAAGCCGGAGGTCAGTGACAAGCTCGAAGCGCTGGCGCGCGACATGAAACGCAGCAAGGCGTGTCTCGCGAGTGCGGCAATCGAAGCCTATGTCGGCGTCAATGCCTGGCAGGTCGCGCACATTAAGGAGGCATTCGAAGAGGACCAATCGGGCGCCCCCGGAGTGCCGCACGAGGAGGTCGTGGCCTGGATGGAATCGTGGGGTACGGATCACGAATTTCCGCTGCCGAAGCCGAAGAGCGAGTAGCTTCGCCGGGAGATCATTTGGCGCCGAGCAGCACTGAACGATCTCGAAGGGATCCGGCGGCACATCGCTGAGGATCCGACCGCAGGCACTCGGATAGGAGCAGTGATCCGCAACGCCGTCGATCGGCTTGCCGATCACCCTCATCTCGGACGATCCGGGCGCGTTGAAGGTACGCGGGAGTTGGTCGTCGCGGGCACGCCTTATATCGTCGTCTTCGCGTGCTCGGTAATCGGCTGAGAATTCTGTCGGTGATCCACAGTGCTCGTCGGTGGCCGGACCGTTTCTGACGAGCGGTGGGTGTCGTTGCCGGCCTAACCCCCTTCGAGCTTGGGGATGAAGAAGACCTCGCAGCTGGGGCGGATCGGCTGAAAATAGGCGGTCTCGTGGATCTGGCCGTCGATCGCGACGGTGGTTTCCTCTTCGAGGTGGTGGCCGAGGCGATCGATCAGTTCTACGAGAGGCCAACCAATACTCCGGGCGACATTGCCCTCGATTTAGGATTTGACACGCATCGGATGGATTCTGCGGAGAACTACTCTTTCGCTGCGTCCGTCAAGAACGTCCGTTGCTCGGGATCTGGCGCTCCAAAAAACCGGAAGTTCCCGCCGTCCTCGGTGAACAGAGCCCAGGCTCTCCTTCCTCCTGACGAGAACAGGACGTAGGTGAAGTTCCCGGCGCAGTTATGGGGTTCGCAGACGGCATAGAGCTCGTAAGGCCTCCCCGATACGTCCACCGCTCGGCCCGGGGTATCGACACCATTGCGGTTGTCGAGGTAGCCGCGCAGCCAAGGCGCAAGCTTCTTCTCGTTCTTGAATAGAATGGTGAACGCTCGTTTGTAGGTCGGCTGCTTCAGTCGCTGGAACAGGTAGGGTAGGTCCGCCGCAGCAGAGCTCGGCGTGAAGACCACTGGGTCCGCCAGCAGTTGGATAGCGACCATTGCGGCTAGGATCGCTCGCTTAGAGAAGTGCCACACCGCCGTCCCTCCAAGTAACGAGAGACTTCCTCACTTCGTGCAGAAGCGCTTTTCCCCCCGAATTGCCCGCCTGAGGGCCTAGGGTCCCAACGATACGCCCGCTACCCCCCTTCGAGCTTAGGGATGAAGAAGACCTCGCAGCCCGGGCGGATCGGTTGGAAATAGGCGGTCTCGTGGATCTGGCCGTCGATCGCGACGGTGGTTTCCTCTTCGAGGTGGTGGCCGAGCCCAGGGTAGAGCTTGTCCATTTCCCGGATGACGCCGCGCAGGTTTTTGGCCTCGATGGCGAATTCACGCACCCCGCCGGTGTAGCGGCGGCTGAAGCCGGCGGTGAAGACAACCCGCGCGGTCATCGTCCTGCTCCTTTTAGGGCCACACCCCCACACCCTCACCCACCAAGCCCTTCGGGCTCGGTCCCCCCTCTCCTGCAATGCGGGAGAGGGGGCCGAACGCTAGCGAGGCGGGTGAGGGTTTCGCCGACGCTCATCGCTAATCGTCGGCTCCGGCGTGGTCGAGAGCGGCGCGGATCTTGGGTGGGGACATCGGCAATGCCGTCAAGCGGCGGTGGATGGCGCTGTCGATGGCGTTGGCGATCGCCGCCATCGGCGGCACGATGTTGACCTCGCCGACCCCTTTGGCGCCGTAGGGGTGGCCGGGGTTCGGTACCTCGACCAGCACCGCGTCGATCATCGGCAGGTCGGAGGAGACCGGCACCCGGTAATCGAGGAAGCCGGCGTTATCGAGCCGGCCGTTCTTGTCGTAGATGTACTCCTCGTTCAACGCCCAGCCGATCCCCTGCACCACGCCGCCCTGAATCTGGCCCTCGACATAGGAGGGATGGATCGCGCAGCCGACATCTTGCGCGGCAACAAAGCGCAAGATCGTCACCTTGCCGGTCTCGGGATCGACCTCGACATCGCAGAACTGGGTCGAGAAACCGGGCGCCATGCCGCCGGCATTGACCGAGGCCGCGGCCGTGATCGGGCCGCCGGTCAGCGACTTCTTGGCCGCCAGCTCCTTCAGGGGCAATGGCGGGAAGTCGCCGACATTGCTGCTCGCGGGCTTGGCCTGGCCGTCCTCCCACACGACGCCGTCGACATCGACGTCCCAGATCAGCGCCGCGCGGGCGCGCAACTCCTCGACCACCTTCTTACTGGCGTCGATAACGGCCATGCCGGTAGCGAAGGTCACGCGCGAGCCGCCGGTCACCCCGGTAAAGCCGATCGAGGCGGTGTCGGCGACGATCGAGCGGATCTGGCTGTAGTCGATCCCCAGGGTCTCGGCCGCCATCAGAGCCATTGAGGCGCGCGAGCCGCCAATGTCCGGGCTGCCGGTGGCGATGATTACCGTGCCGTCCTCGTTGACCTGCACCGAAGCGCTCGATTCGCCGCCGCCGTTGAACCAGAAGCCCGACGCGACCCCACGCCCCTGGTTGGGGCCTAAAGGCGTCTTGTAAGCGGGGTGATCGAGCAACGCCTCGACGGTCTCGGCGTAGCCGCCATGCGCGATCTTCGGCCCATAGACCGTCTGGGTGCCGGGCCGCGCCGCGTTCTTGAGCCGCAGTTCGAGCGGATCCATGCCGATCCTCTTGGCCAGCATGTCGAGCACGCTTTCGACCCCAAAGGCGGAGATCGGTGAGCCCGGCGCGCGGTAGGCCGCCGATTTCGGCCGGTTGCAGACGACGTCGTAGCCGACCGTGTAGATATTGGCGATGTTGTATGGGGCGAAGCCGCACATGCAGGCGTTCATGACCGGCGAGCCGGGGAACGCTCCCGCCTGATAGTTGAAGACTCCCTCGGCGGCGGTGAGCGTGCCGTCCTTCTTGACGCCGATCTTGACCCGCATCGAGGCGCCGGAGGTCGGACCGGTGGCCTTGAACACGTCCTCGCGGGTCATCACGAGCTTGACCGGACGTCCCGATTTTTTGGCGAGCAAGGTGGCCACCGGCTCGAGATAGACGATCGTCTTGCCGCCAAAGCCGCCGCCGATCTCGGCCGGGTAGACGCGGATGTCGCCGACCCGCATGCCGAGCAAATTCGCGGTCATCGCGCGGATTTGGAAGTGCCCCTGGCTCGAGCCCCAGATCTCGACCTGGCCGTCCTCGTCGACCCGCGCGACGCAGGCGTGCGGCTCGATATAGGCCTGGTGCACCGGTGCGGTCTTGAACTCCTTCTCGACGATCTCGTCGGCCGCGGCAAAGCCCGCCGCCATGTCGCCGATCGTGAACTCGACGCGCTTGGCGACGTTCGAGGGTTTGGTCGGCGCCGGCTCGATCCCGCGCGTGATCATGTCCTCGAACAGCAACGGCGCATCGGGCTTCATCGCCTCGTCGACATCGATGACGTGCGGGAGCACCTCGTAGTCGATGTCGACCAGAGCCGCCGCCTCCTCGGCGGTAGCCTTGTCAATCGCTGCGACGGCGGCGACCGCGTGACCCTCATAGAGCGCCTTCTCACGCGCCATGACATTGCGGGTGATGTGCCAAGCGTTCTGCTGGACGCGCTCGGGGCCGACATAGGCGAATTTCTGGTCGGGGAAGTCCTTGGCGGTGACGACCGCCTTGACCCCGGGCAGGGCCAGCGCCCTCGACGCGTCGATCGAACGGATGCGCGCATGCGCGTGCGGCGAGCGGATCACCTTGCCCCACAGCATGCCCGGCATCGCCATGTCGGCGCCGTACTGGGCGCGCCCGGTAACCTTCGGCACCCCGTCCGGACGGATCGGCCGCGTCCCCACCCACTTGAACCCCCTCGGCGAAATGTCGTTCATCGCTGTCTCCGTCGTGGCGTTGCACGGTCTCTTCTCAGCTTACCGCCTCGCAGCGCGCGCCGAAAAGCAAAACCGTCGGCCCGAGGCTCCGGTCGGGAGCTTATCAAGCCGCGCATCGTCATTTCGGCGACAAGATCGGGGCGTATCATCGGTGCCGTATGAAGGAACCTTGTTATGCGTTTTCCGCCATCCGGATCTGGGCGTCCAAAAATTGTCAAAGCCACCCTGCTATAATGCATCAATTTCAGACAACCTATTGATTTTCACGCTTTATCGGTTCCACTCGCGTTTTTCACCCTGCTAAGCAGGGGAAAACAGGGGCCTGCGGGGCCTGCAAGCTCCCTGCTTGGTCGAACTCCGTGGCGGAAGCCGCGCGATCCGAAGTACGATGCGGCTCCGGCTGTCGGCACCGGGGACAAACGAGGAGTTGATGCACAAGCCCGTTCGCAAAGCCGTTTTCCCGGTCGCCGGGTTGGGAACCCGTTTCTTGCCGGCGACCAAGGCAATGCCGAAGGAGATGCTGCCGATTGTCGACAAGCCGCTTATTCATTACGCGGTCGAGGAGGCCAAGGCGGCGGGAATCGAGCAGTTCTTCTTTGTCACCAGCCGAGGCAAGAGTGCCATCGACGATCATTTCGACCGCGCCTTCGAGCTCGAGGCCACCTTGCGCGAGCGCGGCAAGGAGGACGTGCTTGCCGAGCTCGAAGCGCGGCTGCCCGAGCCCGGGCAGATCGCCTATACCCGGCAGCAGACGCCGCTCGGGCTCGGGCACGCGGTCTGGTGTGCGCGCGAACTCGTTGGCGACGAGCCCTTTGCCGTGCTGCTCGCCGATGATCTGATGGTCTGCGAGGTGCCCTGCCTTACCCAGATGGTCGTAGCCTATGGCGAGACCGGCGGTAATCTCGCCGCGATCATCGAGGTGCCGCGCGCCGACACCACACGCTATGGGGTGCTAGACGTCGTCCGCGACGATGGTCGGCTGGTGCGGGCCCGGGGCGTGGTCGAAAAACCGGAGCCCCCGGCAGCACCCTCGACCTTGACCATCATCGGCCGCTACATCATCCAGCCGGAGGTCTTTGGTCACCTCGCCCGAGGAGAACCCGGCAGCGGCGGAGAGATCCAGCTGACCGATGCCCTCGCCAAGCTGATAGAGGACGGACAAACTTTTCACGGGGTGCGCTTCGAGGGCAAGCGCTTCGATTGCGGCGACAAGCTCGGTTTTCTCGAAGCGACGGTGGCGCTCGGGCTCGAGCATCCGGACCTTGGGCCGGGGCTGCGGCGGATTTTGGCTACCTACCTCTGAATCCCAAATGAGCTATCGCTTCGACCCGACGATCCTGCGCGAATACGACATCCGCGGGGTTGTCGGAAAGACCTTATCGAGCGCCGACGCACAGGCGATCGGGCGGGCCTACGCCGTCGCGCTCGGCGAGGCTGGGGGAGGCCGCGTCGCCGTGGGCTATGATGGCCGCCTAACCTCGCCCGAACTCGAAGCCGCACTCGTCGATGGGCTCGTCACCGAGGGCGCGGAGGTCGTGCGGATCGGCCGCGGACCGACGCCGATGCTCTACTATGGGGCAGCAACACTCGGCGTCGATGGCGGCGTCATGGTGACCGGATCGCACAATCCACCCGACCACAACGGCTTTAAGTTTGTCTTCCAAGGCAAGCCGTTTTATGGAGCCGCGATCCAGCGTCTGGGCGAGATTGCGCTCGCGTTCGGCGCGCCGCAGCAACGACGCCGCCGGGTTACCGACCTCGCCATCCGCGACGACTACGTCGCGCGGCTGGCGCGCGACTATGACGGCGCGCGTCCTCTGACGGTTGCTTGGGACGCCGGAAACGGCGCCACCGGCGAGGTGATGCAGGAGCTGACCGCCCGCTTACCTGGCAGGCACATCCTCTTGAACGAAACGATTGATGGCACCTTTCCGGCGCATCATCCCGATCCGACGATGCCGGAGAACCTCGTTCAGCTGCAGCAGGCGGTGGCGCGCGAACGTTGCGATATCGGCGTCGCGTTCGACGGCGACGGCGATCGGATTGGGGTCGTCGACGGGCGCGGCCGTATCCTGTGGGGCGATCAGCTGATGGTCGTGTTGGCGCGCGATGTGCTGGCCCGCCATCCCGGGGCGCCGATCATCGCCGACGTCAAGGCGAGCCAGGTGCTGTTCGACGAGATCGCCCGAATGGGAGGCCACCCAGTCATGGCGGCGACCGGCCACTCGCTGATCAAGGCCAAGCTTGCCGAGACGAGAGCGCCACTCGCCGGCGAGATGAGTGGACACATCTTCTTTGCGGACGGCTATTACGGCTTCGACGACGCGGTCTATGTCGCGGTGCGCCTGCTCGGCATCCTCAGTCGCTCGCGGGAGAGCCTCGCCGAGCTGGGCGATCGGCTGCCCACCGTGGTCAACACGCCTGAACTGCGCTTTCCGTGCGACGAAACCCGCAAATTCGAGGTCGTGCACGAGGTCCGCAAACGATTGCGCAAGGCGGGGGCCGAGATGACCGACATCGACGGCGTGCGCGTGCGAACCGCCGACGGATGGTGGTTGCTGCGCGCCTCGAACACCCAGGCTGTCCTCGTCGCCCGCGCCGAATCGGCGACCGAGGACGGTCTTGCGCGCCTCAAGCGGGAACTCGCGGCAGAACTCGCCGCGAGCGGCGTCGCTCTGCCCGAGTAGCCCCCATACCGCGAGATACCGCGAGAAGGGGACGCTACCGGTTGGCGACCTTCAACCCCGCCGGCGGAACGACCGAGCACTCGATGTTCCTCTTATGGAGGGCGATGCAAGTGCTCCAAGCTTCCTGCGGCGTGAAGTTCAGGAGCCGAGCGCGATAGAAGCGCTCCTTGTCGGCCTTGGCCGGTTCGACGATCTGCAGCGCCTTACCCTTGGCTATGGGCAGACCGGCGGCGGCGTGCGCGGCCTTCGCGGCTACGCTCTCGGTGCGGAAGGCGCCAAGCTGGATGCTCCAATGCTCGCCCGCCGGCTGGGCGCGCTGCTCGTGCACCAGCGGCGCGGCCTCCGCCTTGCCGAAGGGCGAGAGATGCGCCGCGAGCCGCGAGGCGGCTTTGGTAATAATTCCTGACTTCTCTCGCGGGGTCGGCGACGGAGCCTGCTCTGCTTCGGCGACTGCCGGCGGCGGCACCTCACGATGCGCGACCATGGTGGTCCCGGCACCGACGTCTTGGAAGCCTCTGTCGAGCAGCGCGGCCATCTCCCTATCGCGCGTTCCGGCCGACGGCCCGCCCATGATCACGCCGATCAGCCGGTGCCCGTTACGCACGGCGGAAGCCGCCAGATTGAAGCCCGAGGCGCCAATATATCCGGTCTTGATCCCGTCTGCACCCTCGTACCAGTCGAGCAAATGGTTGTGATTGTGGATGGTCTTACCTCGAAAGTAGAATTCGCGCGTCGAGAAATAGCGATACTCCCGCGGAAAATCGCGATAGAGCGCAAGAGCCAGTTGCACCTGGTCACGCGCCGTCGTGTACTGGTCTGGGTCAGGCAGGCCCGAAGCATTGCGATAGACGGTGCTGGTCATCCCGATCTGCCGGGCCCGGCGCGTCATCTGTTCAGCAAAAGCCGGCTCGCTGCCGGCCAATCCCTCAGCGAGCACGCACGCTGCGTCATTCGCCGATCGGGTCACGAGGCCGAGAATCAGGTCTTGCACTGAAATCGATTCGCCGGGTCTCAAACCGAGCTTTGTCGGCGTCCGGCTCGCTGCTTGGTAAGAGACCGGAAGATATTGATCGAGTCGAAGCCTGCCCGCATTCAGCGCCTCGAAGGTCAAATAGAGCGTCATCATTTTGGTCAGCGACGCAGGATAGGTTACCGCGTCGGGGTTCAATTGGCTCAAGACCTGGCCGGTTTCGACATCGATCACGATCGATTCGCTGACCAGGGCCGGGGCAAACCCAACGGCCGTATGATGTGCATGCGCATGGTAGCGCGGGTGCCGGGCTGCCTCGGCCCGGCTTGCAACGAACATCACGAGAGCAGTAATGGCGCCGGCGCTGCCGCAGGCAAGAATTCGCGACACACGAGCGGTAACGATGCGGGACGCATCGCGTCCCTTGCACTCGAAGACTCTCACTCCAACCCCCCAATTCCCCCGTCGACTGCAAGGCATTCCCGATACCCGCGCAGTCATCATCCGATACATTAGGAAAAAACCATACCGCTGTCCACGATTCGAGCGCCGGGTGAGCGAAATGTCGGCGGCGACTTCGGCCCCGGGTTTCGATTCAGGCATAGACTCCCGCGGTGTTTGATTGCCCGGCGACCTATCTTTCGCACATCGAAATCATTGGTGGAACAGTCCATGCTCAGCCCTTTTACTGTCTTCGTTATCCTCATCGTCGTGTTTGCCGTGATCTTTGTCGCGATGGCGGTCAAATCGGTCCCGCAAGGATACGAATGGACAGTCGAGCGCTTCGGTCGCTACGTCCGTA
>Ga0310914_10002006_pt1 | contig 13509 bp, 15 predicted proteins | sample GREbulkMGAN108_FD_203450 | JGI IMG/M metagenome (GOLD analysis project Ga0310914, IMG submission 203450) | Lab enrichment of tropical soil microbial communities from Luquillo Experimental Forest, Puerto Rico - GRE.bulkMG.AN108 | ecosystem: Environmental > Terrestrial > Soil > Tropical forest >... | reverse complement strand
GTCCTCGATCAACCGTCCGGCTACGCATAGCCGGTCCCACAGTGGCGTCTTCGGCAAGGCCTGCAGCAGGTTGATCGTGAGCATGGGTATGTTTGAGCTGTCGATGAATTCGATCAAGTGGTCGGCTGTCGCTGGTGTGTCGGTATCGAGACCGAGGATGATGCCGGAGACGACTTCGATGCCGTAACTGTTGATCGTGGCGATAGCCTCGAGCAGCGGGAGCGCACGATTGTGCGACTTCTGCATTGCGTCGAGCGCGGCGAGCTCCGGCGTTTCGATCCCGCAAAACATCGTGCAGAAATAGGCCTCGCGCATCAGCGCCAGGATTTCCGGGTTTTTGGCAATGTTGAGAGTCGCCTCGCAGCACAGCTGCACGGCAAACCCCTGTCGCTTCTGCCAGGCGATGAGGTACGGCAGCAGCTCGCGTACGGCCTTCTTATTGCCGATGAAATTATCGTCGACGAAATAAATCGAGGTCTTGATCCCGGCAGCGAGCAATGCGTCGAGCTCAGCGACAACCTGATCCGGCGTCTTGAGGCGCGGCTGACGGCCGTACAGGGCCGGAATATCGCAAAACTCGCAGCGATAAGGACAGCCGCTCGAGAACTGGACGCTGCCGATGAAATAGCGCCGACCGTCGATCAGCTGATAGGCGGGTATTGGAAAGTCGGCGAGCGGCAAGCGCTCCGCGGTGACAAACCGGCGCTGCTCCACGGGCGGATTGACATCTTCGTCGATCGCGCCGATCAGTGTGTCGGTTGCGTCGCCAATCTCGCCGATATGGAGATAATCGAAATTCGGATATTGCTCCGGAGAGGCCGAGACCGACGAACCGCCCAATACCGTCAGCTTTCCGAGCGCCCGCGCACGGCGCGCCACAGAGTTGATCTCGGATTTTTGCACATGCATGCCGCTGACAAAGACAGCGTCGGCCCAGCTCAGCTGCTCCTCGCCCACCGGTCGGACGTTTTCGTCGACCAGGCGAACTTCCCATTGCTGCGGCAAATAGGCCGCGACGACCAGAATCCCTTGCGGAGGCATAAAGGCCCGCACACCGTCCATCAGCGGATAGGCATGGTGGAAGGTCCCGAATGACGGGGCGTAGCGCGGAAAGACGCAAAGGATGCGCCGGCGATGACGCACGAGAACCTGGCTCTTCATGCGGGCACGGATGGGCTTAGCGGTCAGGGACGGTGATGCGGGATTGCGTCCCAGACCGGTTTGAAGTCGTAGGTCGGGTAGAACTCGGTCCGGTAGCCGCCCCAAGTGGTCTGTCAATGACCCGGTTCGTCTCGCGCAGTTTTTCGGCGGGCACTCGCAAGATCACGACTTGGCCGATCCCCATCATCACGCGCCACGCAACAATCTCAACGCCCTCGGGCGGGAATTTATCGTACCAGCCGGTCTGCTTTAGATGCTCGTTTATTTCATCAACCGTTTTGGTCTCATCGTGCCGCAGGAAGACCGTCAGCAAGAACGACCCTGACTGCGCCACCGCAGCACTGCCCGCAGCGGGCCCGCTCCCGAACACAGGCCGGCGACGAGCATGGCTAAAATAATCGGATTGGGCTTTCTCCAGCGTCTCATCGGGTGACCCGGCCTCCGAAAAGTCGATGTGGCTTGCGATGGTAAACGCCGGCAACGGCCCGGTGAGCCCGTAGTGGCCGCTACGGTCGCCGGCCGTTCGCCCCGGTCTAAGTCGGCCGATCATTGCGAGCCGATGCCACCTCGACCGAAGCCGCTCCCGGCGCGGCGAACGCCGGTGCAGCATCGTAGTCGCTGCGCTCCACCGCCCTTTCGAGCACCGGGTAGGCGAGCGCCGCGATATGCGAGTGGACACGTCGCAAGTCGCGGATGATGCGCAGAAAATCGCTGTTGTCTACCCGAGTGGTCACCTCACTCGGTTTGACCGTATCCGCTTGTGGCGACCGGACAACTAAAGCCGCCGCGTCTGCTTCCTGGCGGCGCAGTTGACGCTTGCGCACAACCAGCCGGCGTGCGTCACGCAGCGCCACATCGCCGCGCAAGAACACTGTCAACCCGAGTCGCAGGCTCTCGACGAGTTCGGCATGCATCGCGGCGATCACATCGAGTTCCTCTGGAGCAAACCCGCCACCGCGCCGCATGCGCTTGGCAGCGAATTCCAAAAGGTTGTTGGCAACAATATCCCCGGCGTGCTCCAGGTTGATCACCGCCGACAGAATCTCCTGGCCGCGCGCGCCCTCGTCTTCATCATCGAGCGGCTGCTCATTACCAATATCGGCGAGATAGCGGCGGATTGCAGCGCCGAGCCGATCCATGATCCGCTCGGTACGCGAAATATCGGCGGCGCGATGCCGGTCGCCGGTACGGAATACTTCGATGGCGCCGCGCAGCATGCCCTCGAACATATCGGCCATGCGTAAGGTCTCGCGCTCTGCATTGCCCAGCGCCACGCTCGCGCTGTCGAGTGCGGCTCCTTCGAGATGGATCGGTTTGGCCGGGTCGACCGGCCGCGGCGGGTCGGGGAGAAGGCGGACGAGCAGCGCCGCCAGGCGATCGGTCAAGGGCAGAAACAATATCGCGAGCGCCAGGTTGAACGCGGTGTGAAAATTCACTACCAAGCGCGCCGGAGCCGGGTCGACTTGCGCTAGCAACCCGGTAATCTGCGGAAGAACCAGTAGGGCGATGACACAACCAACTGCGCGCACGAAGAGATTGCCGAGCGGCAGGCGTCGGGCGCTGGCCGAGCCGGCCTCGAACAGCGGTGGTAAGGCGCTGCCGAGATTGGCGCCGAGCACGAGTGCCAACGATCCCGCCGGGCTGACCACATCTGATGCCGCCAATGATCCGATCAGGAGCACGACCGCGACGCTCGAATGGCATCCCCAAGTCAATGCCGCGGCGATCACCACCGCCAATACCGGCTCGTCCGCGAGCGACCCGAGCACGGCACGCAACGCTGGGGCAGTTTCGACCGGCTCCAAGGTATGAACAAGGGAGCCGAGGGCGAGCAGCATCAGCCCGAGCCCAATGCCGACCCGGCCGAGATTTCTGCCCCGGCCGTCGTCGGACGAGCGGAACAGGACGACGCCGATCAACACGAGAATCGGCGCCACTTCGCTGATGTTGAAGGCCAAGATCTGGGTGATAAGGGTGCTGCCGAGGTTGGCACCGAGCATGACGGCGAGCGCCGGCGCCAGGCCGATGGCGCCGCTCGCAGTGAACGACGTCACCATCAGCCCGGTTGCGGTGCTGCTCTGCAAGACCGCGGTTACCGCGAGGCCGGCTAGGCAGGCATAGAAACGCGCCCGCCCTCCGGGGCGCGAGAGCGTGCGCCCGAGCCAAAGCCGCAGCTCGGCGCCAAAGCCTCGCTCGACGCCGGTGCCGACCATATGCGTCCCCCAGAGCAGCAACCCGACATAGCCGCCGAGTAGCAGAAGGGTCATGGTGCCGGACATCGCTGTCCTACGTTTGTGCAACGGCCGGCATCGGCACCGGCCCGTGCCACTCAGAACGCCCGAATACGGCGGCTATACCACGGTTTTGATGAAACCGGGACCATAGGTTTAGCCCCATCACGAGGCAGGGCCGGGTGCTTCCGCGCGGCCGCGAGAATGACCGCATAGCACCACAGCTCGCGAGTCGATGGCGTCCATAATGGCCACCTACGTGCTCGCTCGGGGGTAGCGCGCGATTTCGATGCCAGCATGATCAGACCGCAGCTAGGGCCAGTTCAACAACGCGGGTGAGAGCGATCTCGGCCCCGACGCGGAGCGCGGCGCCAAGCACGCTGAGGCACGGTTGAAAGAGTGACCTGAAAATCGACATGGTCAGGCTCCATTCGTGGCGAGGTTGATGATGCGCAGCAGAACGAGCCCGCCCGCGACGATCAGGTAAACCCGAAGAACGAACAGCCAGGCCCGGTTTAGGGTGGTCAGATGCCGCGGAGGCAGGTTGGTGAGCGGCGGCATTCGCCAGGTATGGCGCAGTGCCGTGTCGGCCGGCTCCGCGGGTGCGTCACTAGGCGTGGCCAGATGAATGACGAGCGCGGTTGCGCTGCCGGCTACGAGAGTTGCGATGATCGTTTCGCTGCCGATCTCCGGGACGAGCACCGAGGCCGTGAGGATGATCGACAGCATCACCAGGAGGGTAATGACCCCACCGGTGAACAGATTGAGCCCGCGCCCGTTGACCCGTGGGCCGATCAGTGCCTCGTCGTTGCACAGCAGCAACAAGAACACCGTGGCGCTCGGCAATAGCACGCGGGCTAGGGTTGAACGGCGTTGGTCAAATCCACAGATCGATGCGCTCGTATTGGATGAAACGCGGGCTGATGCGCTTGTCGATGACATAGCTCTGCTGGAAGAACAGCTGCCAGGGCGCCACCGTCGTGTCGACGATCGCAATGATCAGCAGTATCACCTCGTTCAAGCGGCTGTCCGCGGGCAGCTTCGGCGCGAGGAAATCGGCGGCCATCTGCCCGATCGGGGGATGAACCATCAGGAACACCGGGACGAGCAGCGGACTGCGCAAGACGAGGACCAGCGAAAAGCGCTCGAAACGGCGGAAACTGCCGGTGGCCGCGGCGATCATGATCACCCCCGCGGCGACGAGCGCGCCCCACAGCTTCGCTAGGCCGAGATAGTTGAGCGCCAGGCTGATGCCGATGAACTCGGTGACGATCGTCAACGCGTTGAGCAGAAATAGATCGATGACGCTGAACGCGCCCCAGGACTTGCCGAAGCGCTCGAGGATCAGTCGCGCATGGCCGACCCCGGAGACCGCGCCAGGACGCAGCACCATTTCCTGGTTGACGTAGAGGACCGGGATCAACAGCGCGAATGTCCACTGCAAGATCGTCCCGTATAGGTGCCGAAGGCACCGGCGTCGTTGTCGCCGACCATGACGATGAGCCCCGGCCCGAGTATTGCGAGCAACGTCTTCAGCTTAGCGATCCAGCTGGTCCGTGGGGCGATGTCCCCGTGCCGGATCGTGCCGAGCGCGTCATTGATGTGGCCGATATGCGCTTCGTCGAGGACGGCGCTCGGCAGTGGCGATGTGGCGAATTCGGTGACGGAAGACATCTTTTCCTCGCTCATTCGCCGAACTCGGCCGCCGCGTGGCGACCGGCGGATTTGGGCAGCTTCTCGGCGATACCGAGCTTGTCGGCGCGCCGGACATTTCGGCCCACACCTCGTCGGGGGTGATGCCGCACTCGTGCCACAGCACGACCAGGTGGTAGATGAGGTCGGCGCTCTCGCGGACGACATTGCGCGAGCGGTGGCGCACCGCCTCGAGAGCGATCTCGCCAGCCTCTTCGATCAGCTTATGCGCGACCTTGCTCCGACCGCAGGTGAGCAGACGCGCGGTGCGTGGATTATCGCGCTCGCTAACGCAGTCGAGGGCGTCGTAGAGCCGAGCGATTTCTCCGGCATCGGCCCGGATCTCTAGATCATCGCAAGGAAATACCGCCTCAATGGCGGTGTCGTGCCTTACCAGGGCAGTCATGTCTCACTCCTCCATACCGGGTTGGCGATGTACCGACCCGGGAGGAGCGGCGGACTGCCCCTAGTGGCGGACCCTTATTGCGATCGCAACACCGGCCCGATCAAGGGACCCCGTCGTATCACCTGGGGCGGGTGGCCCGAAGAGCCGGTCGCGGCAGGGCGACTAGGGGGCTCCGCGGGAGTGTTGCTAGATCGAGGTTCCATCGTTCAGTGGCAGTTGCAGTCACATCTTTGGGCACGCACCCAAAGATACCATGGCAGGTATGCTCCCTTATCAGAGGTGTCAAGGACAAAGTTCGATACCAAGCAGGTGAGCAACCTGTTTGAGAGAACGGGTCTCAGCGGGCAGGTCGAAGCAAGCCTGCGGCGAAGTGCGACCAGAGTCGAAAGGTGCACTGGGCTGCCGAGCACCGCCATCGGCCGCGGTCCGGGTTGACGAAGTGTCGATGGTCGGCGGTCGGCGGTCGGCGCAGCAAGATAAAAGGGCCGATCAGTACTGTAAGTGGAGCCGCAAACCGAAAATCGATACAGGACCGCGATCGCGGTTGTAAGCCGGGTGGTTGATGAATTGATAGTCGGCCGTGAAATGGGCGAAGCGGAATACCGCGACGCGGTAATATGCTTCCAGGATCTGCTCGGGGCCCGCATTCGGCAATTGACCGTCGCCGATGATCCCGCCCAGACCGCCGGCGGCGAGATAAAGCTTGCCCTGGTGTGAGATCCGGTTGAATGCGCCAGCCAATCCCACCGTGTCGTCCGGCCGCCCCCAGCGCAAGCCCTTCAGCGAGAGACCCCCCGAGATCGACTGGTTGATGTCGGTGAAATCGACCTCCTCCACGGTGCCTTGCGACGCACTGGCGCGAGCAAAGACGCCAAAATCAGTGGCGAGCTGCTGTTCGAGATTGAGCCCGAAGCCGCCTTTGGTGCGAAAACTGCGGACGGCGCCGGTTGACGGCGTCTGACCCGTGGCTGCGCCCTGCGCGATCGCGTCGAGATAGGTCCCCAAATTACCATGGGTGAGCCAATACAGGAATTTCAGTTTTCCGGGCTGGTCCCACACGTTATGCCTCTCCTCCAGCTCGGCCACGAACTGACCCTGCGCGAAGCCGGGGGAAAGTTTATCGCTGTTTGGTATCAGAGACAGGTCGAAAACACCGGCTCTGGCGGTCCACCAGTCCTGATACCATTCGACCGCGCCGCCGTAGGTGTATCCCCAAGAGTTCGCAGCATAGTCGAATGCGCCCTGATCGATGATCGACCAGTTGAAGAAATCGTTGCGCGGGTCGTGCGCGTAAATGTTGGTGTCGAAGATGTCGACGATGGAGTATTTACCGATCGTGAACACCAGACGGTTGCCGGTCTGCGTGCCGCCAAGTTGGTTGAGGTCGGGCTCGAGCTTTTGAAGCTCACCGCCCAAATCTATCGTCTGGCGAAGGAAGCCGCGCTGCACGAGAAAATAAGGATCCACCTTGCCTACTTTGAAAGCTTCACCGCTGGGATATCCCGCCACGCCAAAGGTGTTGCTGAGCCCGAACCCCTGGTCGACCTCTGGGTTGATCCAAATTTCGCCACCCGGCCACGGTCGGATACCGGCGTACAATGTTACGTCGATCGTTTCCCTGCCGTTGGCGGCAGGGCTAAGGCTCTGGGGTCCCTGATATGGAGACCGGAAGGCCGGTTGCAGCAGCCAGACATTCGTTGCCTGGCCATGAACGGCCCAGCTCTCCGGCTCCACCTGCTCGGCCTGTTCCGGAGTGACCGGTACACCTTGTGGTTGCGGCGTCGGACCAACCATTTGCGCGCCGCACATCATTGGCCAGCACAGGAGGCCGATCGCCGCCAGGCAGGAGAGGGCGCAAGATCGAGAATAGCTTCCGGAAACGAGAGCGCGCATAGATCGCCAACGCGAAGCCTCGCGGGTAATTGATGACGGTTTCGCTGCACATGAGCCAGTCGCGGTAAGAGAAGACCCGCCGATACCCCGATCCGTATAATAGGACGAGCAGCCTGTCGATGCCAATTCGACTGGGCGTCCAGAATCCGTGTAGGATTTGGGACGAAGCAAAGCCTCCCGCGATTTCGGAGGAAAGCCGTGAGCCATAGCGGTGATAATGAGGGTCTGGCCCCGCGTCCGCTTCGCGACAAGCGGGGTCTGGTCAACCGTGTGCGGCGGCTGCGCGGACAGGTCGACGCCATCGAGCGCGCCCTTGCCGGCGAGGCGAGTTGTTCAGACCTCCTTCAACGGATCACCGCGGCGCGTGGGGCGATCAACGGCTTGATGGCCGAGGTGTTGGAAGAACACGTCCGGGAATATTTATTGCCGTCCGACAGCGAGCCCGGCTCGGTGCAGACGGATGCCGCCGAGGAGCTGATCGAGATCATCCATTCCTACTTGACCTGAAATCCCAAGAGGCGGTCGCTGCGCGGATCAATCCAGCTTTTCGGTGACCTTTTTCGCACCCTCGCCTTGCAGCAAGGTCACTTCCGCAACGGCATGCCCATCCCTCAGATCGGGAAAAATACCGACGACCCGCGACCCGGGATTGTCCTTTTCTGCCGTGTCGGCCGCGGCGAGCAGCGATACCGTCGCCTTGTCCATCGCGGCCTTCTGGTCCACCGCATCGTTCAGATCATCGCTATCGGTGATCTTTTCGGCCTTTACAACCGCACCGTTCTTCGGATCCGCGATGACTTCGGTAAAATCATCGCCCCTGGATGTGTAAATTGATAGTTGCAGCTTGCCGTCATCGATCTCGAACTGAGCAGAGATCGGCTGCCCCTCGCGTTCGCTGGCCTTGAGCCCGTCCTGCAAGGTCAATTTCGTTTCTTTCAAGGCGGCGACCAGCGCGGCCACATCCTCGTCTTGAGCCTGAACGGGCAATGCCCCTGCACTTGCCAAGCTGACTGCTACGACGAGCAAAACCAATTGAAGCATTCGTGACATCGTAGTCCCTCAAATATTCCCTGAGACGACGGAAGCCTCCCCGGCCCTGATCGGCTTCGGCGCAGATCAGCGCTCGCCGTCGGGAGACCGCAGGGGGTCGTTCAGCGCGTCGGCGGTGGTCTCGGTCGCGCGAAAACCCTCAAAGCTGTAAGCTTAACAAAAGAGCAGGTTGAAGTCAGCCCCGCCTGCGGCAAAGGTTGGTATCGATTGAGAGCCGGTTGCCGGCACATCGCGGCAAGATGGAACGTCCAGCTGCTCCGTGTAGAATACTGTGGCGTTGCCTGTTCTATCTGCGACACTACCAGCTTCTCGCGAACCTAATCTTGAGGTGAGGAATGTCTCAGACGGCGGCGACGAGAAATCCTGGCGATCGAGCGGCGCTGACTACCCTGTTTGTCGCCTTCCTCAAGGTCTCGATATGCGGTTTCGGAGGCGGGCTTGTTTGGGCGCGCCGCATCGTCGTCGAACAAACTCAATGGATGAGCGAACAGCAATTCGCTGAGACCCTGACCCTCTGCCAACTAATGCCCGGGCCAAACGTAGTGGGCATAGCGGTCTGCGTCGGCGCGAAACTGAGGGGGGCGATCGGGGCGATTACTGCACTGGCGGGCTTCATCCTATTGCCGTGGACGGTTGGATTATCGCTCGGCGCGCTGGTACTTCAGTACGCTCAGCTGGCGGTGCTTCAGAACATTCTTCATGGGCTTTCGGCTGCTGCGGCGGGACTGTTGATCGCCACCGGAATCAGATTGCTGTTGCCGCATCGCGCTCGCCCGGTGGCGCTGCTTTTCGCAACCTTGGCCTTTGCCGGCATGGTCTTCACCAAGTTGCCGCTGCTCGTTGTCCTTCTCACCTTGGCTCCCATAAGTATTGCTGCCACCGCTTTCGGGGGCGTTAGAGCGTGATGAACATCTTTTCTCCATCCATCGTGTTGGCAGCGCATCTTGCAGTGCTGTCGTCGATTAGCTTTGGCGGTTTTCCCACCGTGCTCCCCGACGTCCATAACCTCACCGCTGCAAACGGCTGGGTAACCGACCGGGAATTCGCGAATTTTTTCGCCGTGTCGCAGGTCGTGCCGGGGCCCAATATGATCCTGATGATGAGTTTCATCGGGCTCAAGGTGGGAGGCATTGCGGGGGCGATCGCCAGTGCGCTCGCGACATTTGCGCCACCATGCGCAATGTACTTCGCGTCTTACACGCTATGGGATTGGTTTCGCGATAGGCCGTGGCAGCGCATCGTACGCCGCGCGCTGGCTCCTTTGACGATCGGCTTGGTGATCGCCGGCGGCTATGTAATGGCTCGTGCGGCTGACACCGGCTGGCCAAGCGTGGCGATTACCGCGGCTGCAGTGGCATTGATGCTGCGGGGCCGGACCAATCCGCTCTGGATCCTGATCGCGGGCGGCACGTTGGGCGGGCTGGGGGGACTTTGAGGGTTCGGCGCGCCGTGGAGTGGAGAGACCAGGGAACAGCCAGATGATCGACTTTTCGGTTGTGATGGAGGCGGTCACCCGAGACCCGCTGGTCGTCATTCTTGGCGTTTTTGCCCTCGGCGGCCTGGTGACGCACTTCGTGTTCAAAAAGCAGCCGATGGGGCGTGCGATCGTCCGGGTAGTGTTCCTGATTCTTCTCACAATCGCCCTTCTGGGCGCGGACATAGTGCCTTATCAGCCCTTGGTCTTGACCGGCTCGCCGTTTCGCGATGCGGTTCATGCGATCCTCAAGATCGCTTGGTGGCTTTGGGCGGCCTGGTTCCTGGTTGGGGTGCTGCGCGCCGTCGTCGTTTTTCAAGGGAGGCCGCGCGAGGCAAAGCTTCTTCAGGACCTGCTTGCGGGGTTCCTTTACCTCGCTGCGGTCTTCGCCATCGTCACCTACGTCTTTGATCTCCCGATCCAGGGCTTGCTGGCGACCTCGGGCGTCGTCGCCATCATCCTCGGCCTCGCCTTGCAGAGCACCCTCGGTGACGTCTTTTCCGGCATTGTGCTGAGCTTCAGCAGACCCTACCGGCCCGGCGATTGGATCAGTGTCGAAGGCGGCACTGACGGTCGGGTCATCGAAATAAACTGGCGTGCGACCTACATTCTGACTGCGCGGCGAGATCTCGCGATCCTGCCAAACAGCACCATCGCAAAGTCGAAGATCGTCAATGTCAGCTCTCCGAGCGGCCTTCATGGGACAACCGCCACCGTTCAACTGGACGCTAAGACTTCTCCATCGAGGGGCACCGAAATCCTCGAGCACGCCATCCTCAACTCTCGGCTGATCGTTGCAACACCGTCCCCAACCATCACCGTCAAGACAATCAACGCCAATTATACGGAATTCGAGATCGCTTTTTTTGTCGAAGAGCTGGGCTCGACCGTCAAGGCACAAAACGAATTATTCGATTTCATTTATCGACACCTGGCAGCCGCCGACATCGACCTCGCGTCACCACAAAACCAGCCGGACGGCGCTGCAGCAGACCGGCGTTTGCGAAAGACTCAAACCGGTGCCGAAAAACTGCTCGAGCTGGTGGCTATTTTTGCGACGTTCACGGCGGAGGAACGGGCGACCCTTGCTGCCAAGCTGAAACAGCAATCATACGACAAGGGCGAGACGTTGGTTGAGCCCGGCGTTGTTCTGCAGTCGCTGTTTATCGTCGGCAGCGGCGTCCTCTCGTTCACTCGAGATGGAATCGAAGGCGAAATGGAGCTTTTGCGCCTGGGACCGGGGGAGCATTTTGGAGAAATTGGGTTGCTGACCGGGGCGGCCGCGACGGCGAGGATCTCTGCATTGACCCCAACGACGGTTTACGAACTCGCGAAAGCAGATCTCACGCCCATTCTGGAGGCACGGCCGCCAGTCGCCCAAGAACTCTGCCGGGCGCTCGCTCGGCGTCAAGCGGCGGGCCAGTTGAGTGCCTCGGCTGAACTCGCCGAAGAGATCCAGACGCACCGTCTGACTGATTGGTTTTCGGATCGAATACACCGGCTATACAGCATCGTTAACGTCGAATGAGTCAGCCGCTACCCGGCTTCGACCGAGACTCTCCGCAACCCGATGTCGCCCCGCGGCGGTCGCTGCACCTCAATCCGCGCGCGGTCATCACCAGCGCGCTCTTTATCGCGATTATCGGCTTGGCGATCTGATACCTCTTGCGCCCCGCACCGCTGCTCGTCCAGCGAGAAGCAGAAAGCACCCGGATCGACATCGCCGCGCGCGTCTCCGGGCGGCTGGCGAAGATCGAGGTCAGCCGCGCTCAGAACGTCGCGGCGGACGCGACCCTCCTTGTCATTGACAATCCCGAGCTGGTCGCCGAGTTGCGTCAGGCCGAAGCCGAGAAAATCGCGGCCGACGCTGAACTGCAGCGCATCAAAGTCGGGACGCGTCCCGAAATCATTGCCAACGCAAAGCCGAAATCGATCGTGCCGCCGCCGATCTGACCTGGGCGCAGCAGACCTACAATCGAGCGCAACAGCTTGCCGCCCGGCAATTCGCGCCTCAGTCCAAGCTCGACAAAGACCCCAACGCCCGTACTTTGGAGCAGCGCCGGCTCGATCAGGCGAAGCTCGCCTATGAGCAGGCTGTGCGCGCGGCTAACTAGAGCCATCCGCCTCTTCGAGTGTCAGCCGCAAAATCGCGCCTACCAGTCCTGATGCCGCCCCTGAGATGGGCTCGAGGATGGCCAGCACTAGCAAATCGGGCCCCTCGTTCGGTGGTAAATTCAAAAGATCGGCTTAGCGCGTTTTAGCAAACGCATTATCGCGGTGTCGGGGCAGCGAAATCCGTACTTGACGTCAGCTCGCCAGTGGCGAAGGCAAGCGCCGCCGCGTTGATCAGCGACTGCGTGTGTGCTCGGGCCACCGCGGCGCGCGCCGTCGCTAGCCCCGTCTGCGCGGACGTCGCGTCGGTCAGTGTGCCGACGCCGTGCCCGTAGGCGTCGCTCGCGCTGTGGAAGGCCGCCTCGGATGCAGTCTGCAGGGCGATGGCGGCATCGTATTGCTGGAGCCCCGTATCGACCTGGTCGTACGCAAGCGCCACCTCACGCAAAGCCTGGTCGGTGCGCTCCTGCAGCGCGGCCGCGGCCTCTTCGCGCTTCGACTGGGCGAGGCTCAGCTTGTTCTGCAGCAATCCGCCTGTGTAGAGCGGCCATTCGAACTTCAGCAACGCGGCACCCTGCGGCTTGTTGACCGAGAAATAGGGCGAGTTGTTTACGTTGAGCCGGCCGAGATTGCCCTGCACATTCGCGCTCAGCGAAACTTTCGGGGCCAGAGCGGAGCGTGCGGCTGCGATTTCCGCATCCGTCGCGCGCAGCTTCGCCACGTCGGCGAGCAAGTCGGGCCGCCGCTGCAGCGCCTCGCTGAGCACGTCGTGGACAGTGCGTGCGGTGCGCTGTGGCAGCGGGCGCTCGGACGCGTCCGCCACGCGCAGCTTCGTGGTCGGCGGCAGGTCCATCGCCGCAAGCAGCGTGTACATCGCGTCGTGCTGCGCGGTGTTGGCCTCCGCGAGATCGTACTGTGCCTGCGCCCTTGCGCGCCGGGCGAGCTGGACGTCAACGATGGTGTCGAGACCGCGGCCGAACAGCGCCTCGGCGGATTGCTGCACCACCTGCGCATCGGCCAAGCCTTGCCGCGCCGCGCGTACTGCGGCGTCGGCGCCGTCCAACGTGAAATATGCGCGGGCCACGTTGAAGATCAATTGCTGATGCGCCGCCGTGAACGCCACGTTCCCGGCGATAGAAAGCTGACCCGCCGCTTCGACCGCGGCGGCGCGGCCGCCGAAATCGAGCAGCAGATAGTTTACGGCGAGTTGCGGAATTGCTTCCTGCGCGTTGAAGATGATGAAGCCTTGCGGGACGAGATTGCTGGGGAACGGCGTTACGAAGTGCTCCCAGCCGGCGACCGCGCTCGCCGTCAGCGCCGGAAGATAGGCAGCGCGCGCGATGCCGACATTGATCGCCGCCTGCCGCGCCTGTTCCCAGGCGACGCGCGTCGCCGGGTTGCGGCGCTGCGCGATATCGATCAGCTCGACCAGCGAATAAGTATGATTGGGGTCGATGTCGGCGGGCGACGGCAACTGGACTGCCGTGTTC
>Ga0310914_10002005_pt1 | contig 13510 bp, 9 predicted proteins | sample GREbulkMGAN108_FD_203450 | JGI IMG/M metagenome (GOLD analysis project Ga0310914, IMG submission 203450) | Lab enrichment of tropical soil microbial communities from Luquillo Experimental Forest, Puerto Rico - GRE.bulkMG.AN108 | ecosystem: Environmental > Terrestrial > Soil > Tropical forest >... | reverse complement strand
ATTTCCCTCCCTGTTCTCTGTCAAGCCGGTCCGGGGCTATCTTTCGGCCGGTTTGACGGAGGGGCCTTCGCCCCCCAGATTGACGTGGACATGACGACCGGACCGCTTGCCGCCTATCGCGCCGCGCTCGCCGAAGGGACCATCCGTCCGGATGTGGCCCAGGCGATGGCGGTGGAAAAATTCGAAAGCCTGCATAAGGCGCTTGGCTCTTATCGCCCCAGCCAGGGCGAAAGCGGCTGGCTTTCCCGATTCGGTTTCGGCAACAAGGCTCCGTCTACCCTGCAATGGCATGCCGGCGACCTGTCCTTGAGCGAGCCCAAGCAGGGGCTTTACATCTATGGCGAGGTCGGGCGCGGCAAATCGATGCTGATGGATCTGTTCCACGGCACCGCGCCGGTCGAGGCCAAGCTGCGCATCCATTTCCATGAATTCATGCGCGACGTCCATGCCGGCATCCATCGCTGGCGCCAGGAAAACGTCGAGAAGATCAAGACCGCCAAGGACGCCGACCCGATTCCGCCGCTGGCGCGCGAGATCGCCAAGAAATCCTGGCTGCTCTGTTTCGACGAATTGCAGGTGACCGATATCGGCGACGCCATGATCCTGGGTCGGCTGTTCGAACAGCTGTTCAGTCTGGGCGTGGTGGTGGTGACCACCTCGAACCGTCATCCCGATGATCTGTACAAGGACGGACTGCAGCGCGAACGCTTCCTGCCCTTCATCGCCGAGATCAAGAAGCGCCTTGATGTGCTGGAGCTGAATTCCGACCGCGATTACCGGCTGGGCCGCAAGAAGGGCATGCAGGTCTATCACAGCCCGCTGGGTCCCGAATCCGACGCCGAACTGGTGCGCTGCTTCGCCCGGCTGACCGGCGGCGTTCCGGCGCAGGAAGAGATCATCCATGTGCAGGGCCGCATCCTGACGGTGCCCAAGGCCGCCGATGGCGTCGCCTGGTTCCATTTCGACGATCTCTGCCGTAAGGCGCTGGGGGCGTCGGACTATCTGGAGCTGGCGACCCAGTATCATACGGTGGTGCTGGCGGGCATTCCCACCCTGTCGCCGAATAACCGCGATGCCGCCAAGCGCTTCGTCACCCTGATCGATGCGCTGTACGAGCATAAAGTCACTTTCGTCTGCTCGGCCGAAGCGCCGGCGCAGACTCTTTACCCCACCGGCGATGGCTCGTTCGAGTTCCAGCGTACCGTCAGCCGGCTGATGGAAATGCAATCGGCAGAGTATCTGGGACGCGAACATTTGACCTGATGGGACGATGGTCCTGTGTCCGTCTTTGAGCGCCAGAACCCTGGCCGAAAGGGTAGTTGTAACCTACACCGGGTAGGTTTTCGTAAGCGGAGTCAAAGCGTTAGCGGAAAAGTGGTGCGAAATAAGCATTAAGCCTCGGGGAAATCAGCGAAATTATACTGCGCTTAGGGACTTACAAATCCCCATTCTCCTTGCCCTGAAGTCGGATTCGCGCTACCAAAAGCCGCCCATTGGTTCATGCTGCGGCTCAAGTTCACAGCAGCAGTCTGTTCGACCCATCAAAACCGTCCGAGAGGCAAATTCCCATGGCACGCAAAAAAATCGCTCTCGTTGGCGCCGGCAACATCGGCGGCACCCTGGCTCACCTGATCGGCCTGAAGGAGCTGGGCGACGTCGTTATGTTCGACATCGCTGAAGGCATTCCCCAGGGCAAGGGTCTGGACATCGCCGAGTCCACCCCGGTCGAGGGCGTCAATGCCCGCTATTCCGGTGCCAACGACTACTCCGCCATCAAGGGTGCCGACGTCGTGATCGTCACCGCCGGTGTTCCCCGCAAGCCCGGCATGAGCCGCGATGACCTGATCGGCATCAACACCAAGGTCATGACCCAGGTCGGCCACGGCATCCGCGACAACTGCCCGAACGCCTTCGTCATCGTCATCACCAACCCGCTGGACGTGATGGTGTGGGTGCTGCAGCAGGCTTCCGGCCTGCCGGCCAACAAGGTCGTCGGCATGGCTGGCGTTCTGGACTCCGCTCGTTTCCGTCATTTCCTGGCTGAAGAATTCAATGTCTCGCCGGAAGACGTCACCGCCTTCGTGCTGGGCGGCCATGGCGACACCATGGTTCCGCTGGCCCGTTACTCCACCGTCGCCGGCATTCCGCTGCCCGACCTGGTGAAGATGGGCTGGACCAGCCAGGAGAAGCTTGACCAGATCATTCAGCGCACCCGTGACGGCGGCGCCGAGATCGTCGGTCTGCTGAAGACCGGTTCGGCTTTCTATGCTCCGGCCGCTTCGGGCATCGCCATGGCTGAAGCCTATCTGAAGGACAAGAAGCGCGTTCTGCCCGTCGCCGCTCTGGTGAAGGCCGGCCAGTATGGCCAGAAGGACGACATCTATGTCGGCGTGCCTTGCGTGATCGGCGAAAATGGCGTCGAGCGCGTGGTCGAGATTGAACTGAATGCCGAGGAACAGGCCGCGTTCAACAAGTCGGCTGACGCCGTTCGCACCCTGGTCACCGTGGCCAAGGGCCTGCTGTAAAGAGCTCTGGGAGGCTTCACAATATGAATATCCACGAGTATCAAGCTAAGAAGCTGCTGTCGAAGTACGGCGTCGCCGTGCTCAAGGGCGGTGTCGCCTACACCCCCGCCGAAGCCGAGCAGGTGGCCAAGGAACTGGGCGGCCCGATTTGGGTCGTGAAGTCCCAGATCCATGCCGGCGGCCGCGGTAAGGGCAAGTTCAAGGGCAAGGAGAGCGAAGGTGGCGGCGTGCGCGTCGTCAAGTCGATCGACGCCGTCCGCGACAACGCCTCGGCCATGCTGGGCCAGGTGCTGGTCACCCATCAGACCGGCCCCTCGGGCAAGGAAGTCAAGCGCCTCTATATCGAGGAAGGCTGCGACATCAAGCGCGAGCTGTATCTGGGCATGCTGATCGACCGCGCCACCAGCACCGTCACCATCATGGCCTCGACCGAGGGCGGCATGGAGATCGAAGAGGTTGCGGCTTCGCATCCCGAGAAGATCCTCAAGGTCGCTATCGATCCGGTGCAGGGCTTCCAGCCGTATCATGGCCGTCAGGTTGCTTTCGGCCTGGGCCTGGAAGGCAAGCAGGTCAACACCGCCGTGAAGTTCATCGGCGCTCTGTACAAGGCCTTCATGGACCTGGACTGCTCCATCGTCGAGATCAACCCGCTGGTGGTCACCGGCGCCGGTGAGATCATCGCCCTGGACGCCAAGGTCAACTTCGACGACAACGCTCTGTTCCGTCATAAGGAAATCGAAGAGCTGCGCGACGAGTCGGAAGAAGATCCGTCCGAGCTGGAAGCTGCCCGCCACAGCCTGAACTACATCAAGCTGGACGGTCAGATCGGCTGCATGGTCAATGGCGCCGGCCTGGCCATGGCCACCATGGACATCATCAAGCTGTATGGCGCCGAGCCCGCCAACTTCCTCGACGTCGGCGGCGGCGCCACCAAGGAGCGCGTCACCACCGCCTTCAAGCTGATCCTGTCGGATCCGAACGTCGAAGGCATTCTGGTCAACATCTTCGGCGGCATCATGCGCTGCGACGTCATCGCCGAAGGCGTTGTCGCCGCTGCCCGTGAAGTCAGCCTGAATGTTCCGCTGGTGGTTCGCCTCGAAGGCACCAACGTGGAACTGGGCAAGAAGATCATGGCTCAGTCGGGCCTCCCCATTATCGCCGCCGACAATCTGGCGGATGCCGCCGAAAAGGTGGTCAAGGCTGTGAAGGAGGCTGCGTAAAATGGCCGTTCTCGTTAATTCCAACACCAAGGTCATCTGCCAGGGCTTCACCGGCGCGCAGGGTACCTTCCACTCCGAGCAGGCCATTGCCTACGGCACCAAGATGGTTGGCGGCGTGACTCCCGGTAAGGGCGGCACCAAGCATCTGGATCTGCCGGTGTTCAACACCGTCGCCGAGGCCAAGCATGTGACCGGCTGCAACGCCAGCGTGATCTATGTTCCGCCGCCGTTCGCCGCCGACGCCATCCTGGAAGCCATCGATGCAGAGATCGAGCTGGCCGTCTGCATCACCGAGGGTATCCCGGTTGCCGACATGCTGGCGGTCAAGCGCGCCCTGCAGGGCTCGAAGACCCGTCTGATCGGCCCGAACTGCCCCGGCGTCATCACCCCCGGCGAATGCAAGATCGGCATCATGCCCGGTCACATTCACCAGCGCGGCAAGGTGGGCATCGTTTCCCGTTCGGGCACCCTGACCTATGAAGCCGTCGCGCAGACCACTGCCGCCGGCCTGGGCCAGACCACCTGCATCGGCATCGGCGGCGATCCCATCAACGGCACCAACTTCGTCGACAGCCTGGAGATGTTCCTGGCCGACGACGAGACCGAATGCATCATCATGATCGGCGAGATCGGTGGTGACGCCGAGGTGCGTGGCGCCGAGCTGCTGAAGTCGTCGAAGATCAAGAAGCCGACGGTGGGCTTCATCGCCGGCCGTACCGCTCCTCCGGGCCGCCGCATGGGCCATGCCGGTGCGGTGATCTCGGGCGGCAACGACACCGCCGACTTCAAGATCGAAGCCATGCGTTCGGCCGGCATTGCCGTCGCCGACAGCCCGGCTTCGCTCGGCACCACCATGCTGAAGTTGCTGGGGAAGTAATCCTAGCGGCTTGAATTCTGAGTACCAAATACCAACTAAAGCGCCGCAAAGCGCTACAACATCGCCGCTGGAAGGCGGCTACTAGGGAGAGGGCGCGGCGAGAGCCGCGCCCGCCGCATCGGATGCAGCAAGACCAGATGTCCTTCCTGACGGGTGCCAACGCCACCTATGTTTCCGAACTTTTCGCCCGTTTCGCCGAGGACCCCAATTCGGTGGATGCAGGCTGGGCCGCTTTCTTCGCCGGATTGAACGAGGATGGCCGCGCCATTCTGGCCGAGCTGAAGGGTGCGACTTGGAACAAGAACCCCAACAAGGTCGTCGGCGCCCCCGCCGAAGAGGCCGCCGCTCCCAAGAAGGACGCCAAGGGCAAAGCCCCCGCTGGTCCTTCGGTCGAGGAGATGCGCAAATCGACCCTGGATTCGATCCGCGCCCTGATGATGATCCGCGTTTATCGCGTGCGTGGTCATCTGGAAGCCCGGCTTGATCCGCTGGGCCTGCAGACTCCTGATCCGCATCCCGAGCTGGACTACAAGTCCTATGGCTTCGTTGAAGCCGATCTCGACCGCGAGATTTTCATCGACAACATGCTGGGGCTGGAAACCGCCACTCTGCGCACGATCATCCGTATCCTGCGCGAGACCTATTGCGGCAGCATCGGCGTCGAGTTCATGCATATTCAGGATCCCGAGCAGAAGAGCTGGATCCAGAAGCGCATCGAAAGCATCCATAACCACACCGAATTCACCGAGCGTGGCAAGAAGGCCATCCTGGAGCGTCTGACCGAGGCCGAAGGCCTGGAGCGCTTCCTGCAGATGAAGTACACCGGCACCAAGCGGTTCGGTCTGGAAGGCGGCGAGTCGGTGATCCCCGCTCTGGAGCAGATCCTGAAGCGCGGCAGCCAGCTGGGCCTGACCGACGTGGTTCTGGGCATGGCTCATCGCGGCCGTCTGAACGTGCTGACCAATTTCATGCGCAAGCCGTTCGCCGCTCTGTTCTCGGAATTCCAGGGCAATCCCTCGATGCGCGAGGATTTCCAGGGTTCCGGCGACGTGAAGTACCATCTGGGCACCTCGGCCGATCGTGACTTCGACGGCAATGTGGTGCATCTGGCCCTGACCCCGAACCCCTCGCATCTCGAGGTGGTCAATCCGGTGGTGCTGGGCAAGGTCCGCGCCAAGCAGACCCAGAAGGGCGACGAAGACCGCGCCGACGTCATGGCCATCCTGCTGCATGGCGACGCCGCCTTTGCCGGCCAGGGCGTGGTGCATGAATGTTTCGCCATGAGCCAGATCAAGGGCTACACCACCGGCGGCACCGTGCATGTGGTGATCAACAACCAGATCGGCTTTACCACTGCGCCGCAATATTCCCGTTCGGGCCCTTATTGCACCGACGTGGCCAAGATGGTTCAGTGCCCGATCCTGCATGTGAACGGCGACGATCCGGAAGCCGTGGTGCATGCCGCCCGCATCGCCACCGAGTTCCGCATGCAGTTCAAGGCGGACGTGGTCATCGACATCGTCTGTTATCGTCGTCATGGCCATAACGAAAGCGACGAGCCGGCCTTCACCCAGCCGCTGATGTATCGCAAGATCGCCTCGCATCCGACCACCCGTCAGGTCTATTCGGACAAGCTGATTGCCGAGGGTGTGCTGACCGCCGAGGAAAGTGCTCAGATCGTCACCGATTTCCAGAACCATCTGGAAGGCGATTTCGAGGCCTCCAAGTCCTATAAGGTCAACAAGGCCGACTGGCTGGAAGGCCGCTGGGCGGGTCTGGGCCTGCTGGAGGACGAGGAAGAGATGCGCGACGAGCGCACCGACGTCTCGGACGAACTGCTGAAAGAAGTCGGCACCGCCATCTCGAAGCTGCCGGAAGGTGTCAACGTCAACCGCAAGATCGTCCGCCAGCTTGAAGCCAAGCAGCAGATGTTCAAGACGGGCGAAGGCATCGACTGGGCGACCGCCGAGGCTCTGGCTTTCGGCACCCTCTGCGTCGAGGGCACCCGCGTGCGTCTGTCCGGTCAGGACTGCGGTCGCGGTACCTTCTCGCAGCGCCATTCGGTGCTGGTCGACCAGGATACCGAAGCCCGTTACGTGCCGCTGAACAACATCCGCGACGGTCAGGCTCAGTACGAGGTGATCGACTCGCTGCTGTCGGAAGAGGGCGTGCTGGGCTTCGAATATGGCTATTCGACCCAGGAGCCCAATGGCCTGACCCTGTGGGAAGGCCAGTTCGGCGACTTCGCCAACGGCGCCCAGGCGATCTTCGACCAGTTCATCTCGTCCGGCGAGCTGAAGTGGATGCGCATGTCGGGTCTGGTGATGTTGCTGCCTCACGGCTATGAGGGCCAGGGCCCCGAGCATAGCTCGGCCCGTTGGGAGCGTTATCTGCAGCTCTGCGCCGAAGACAACTGGCAGGTCTGCAACTTCACCACTCCGGCCAACTATTTCCACGCCCTGCGTCGTCAGGTGCGCCGGAACTTCCGCAAGCCGCTGGTGGTGATGACTCCGAAGTCGCTGCTGCGTCACAAGCTGGTGGTCAGCAAGCTGGAGGACTTCGGTCCGGGTTCGCGCTTCCGTCGCGTTCTGCCGGAAACCGAGGCCTTGAAGCCCGACAACCAGATCCGCCGCGTGGTTCTCTGCTCGGGCAAGGTCTATTACGACCTGTTCGAGGAACGGGCCAAGCGCGGTCTGGACGACGTCGCCATCGTGCGTGTGGAACAGCTCTATCCCTGGCCGAAGGAAACGGTCATGAAGGAGCTGGGCCGCTACGAAAACGCCGAGGTGGTCTGGTGCCAGGAAGAGCCCGCCAATATGGGCTGCTGGACCTTTGTCGACCGTCGCCTCGAATTCATCCTCGAGGAGCTGGAGCACAAGTCCCGCCGGGCCATCTATGTGGGCCGCAAGGCGGCGGCGTCTCCGGCGACCGGCTTGAACAAGAACCATGTTTATGAACAGGCACTTCTGGTCGATCAGGCGCTGTCCGGCGCTCTGTTCACCCTGCCCCAGCCCTTCCGGCGGGTCAGCAAGATGTCTAAAATGCAGAACCCTAAGTAAGGCGAGGCGAGGGAACACCCCATGAGCACGAACATCGTGGTGCCCACTCTGGGCGAATCCGTGACCGAGGCGACCATCGCCAAGTGGTTCAAGAAGGTCGGCGACGCGGTCAAGGCCGATGAGCCGTTGGTCGAGCTGGAAACCGACAAGGTGACCGTCGAGGTTCCGGCCCCGGCTGCCGGCACCCTGACCGATATCCTGGCCAAGGATGGCGATACCGTCGCCGTCGGTGCCGTTCTCGGCATTCTGGGTGCGGCTGGCGCCGCTCCGGCCAAAGCTGCTCCGGCGGCTGCCCCGGCTCCGGCCGCTGCTGCTCCGGCCCCGGCTGCTGCTCCGGCGGCTCCGGCTTCGGCCGCTGGCCTGCCGTCTCCGTCGGCGGCCAAGCTGATCGCCGACAACAACCTGGGCGGCGTCGCCATCGCCGGTTCCGGCAAGGATGGCCGCGTCACCAAGGGCGATGTGCTGACCACCCTGGCTTCGCCGGCTCCGGCGGCTGCCGCTGCTGCTCCTCGTGCGGAAGATCCGCGCGAACAGCGCGTCAAGCTGACCCGTCTGCGCAAGACCATCGCCAACCGCCTGAAGGAAGCGCAGAACACCGCCGCCATGCTGACCACTTTCAACGAAGTGGACATGACCGCGCTGAACGCCCTGCGCAACCAGTACAAGGACGCCTTCGAGAAGAAGCACGCCACCAAGCTGGGCTTCATGTCCTTCTTCGTGAAGGCTTGCGTCACCGCTCTGAAGGAATGGCCGGCGGTCAATGCCGAGTTCACCTCGGAAGAGATCATCTACAAGAACTTCTATGACATCGGTGTCGCCGTCGGCACGCCGAACGGTCTGGTGGTTCCGGTGGTGCGCGACGCCGACAAGCTGTCCTTCGCCGGTGTCGAATCGGCCATTGCCGGTTACGGCAAGAAGGCCCGTGACGGCAAGCTGACCATGGACGAGATGACCGGCGGCACCTTCACCATCTCGAACGGTGGTGTCTATGGCTCGCTGATGAGCACCCCGATCCTGAATGCGCCGCAGTCGGCCATCCTCGGCATGCACAAGACCATGCTGCGCCCGATGGTGATGCCCGACGGCAAGATCGAGGCCCGCCCGATGATGTATCTGGCGCTGTCCTACGATCACCGCATCATCGACGGCCGCGAGGCGGTGTCGTTCCTGGTGCGCGTCAAGGAATGCATCGAGGATCCGCAGCGCATCCTGCTGGATATGTAATTCTGAACTCGGCTCCTCCCTTCGGGGAGGGGCCGATTTTATCTATGCCATCAAGAATTTCGTGGGGCTTCCATGAGCGAGAACACTTTCGACGTCGTCGTTATCGGCGGCGGTCCCGGCGGTTATGTCGCCGCCATCCGCGCCGCCCAGCTGGGCCTGAAGGCCGCCTGCATCGAGAAGCGCGGCAGCCTGGGCGGCACCTGCCTGAATGTCGGCTGCATTCCCTCCAAGGCGCTGCTGACTTCGTCGCACCATTTTGAAGAAGCCAAGCATGGCTTCGCCGAGCATGGCATCAAGGTCGGCAAGGTCGAACTGGACCTGGCCGCCATGATGGCCCGCAAGGCCAAGGTTGTCTCGGACAACACCAAGGGCATCGAATTCCTGTTCAAGAAGAACAAGGTCGCCTATCTGGTGGGTGCCGGCAAGATCACCGGCCCGGGCGCCGTGGTGGTGACCGACAAGGACGGCAAGACCACCAACGTCACCGCCAAGGCGATCATCATCGCCACTGGCTCCGACGTCACCCCGCTGCCGGGCGTCGATATCGACGAGAAGGTGATCATCTCCTCGACCGGCGCTCTGGAACTGAACGCTGTTCCGAAGCATCTGGTGGTGATCGGCGCTGGCGTCATTGGCCTGGAGCTGGGCTCGGTCTGGCGTCGTCTGGGTGCCGAAGTGACCGTGGTCGAATATCTCGACCGCGCCCTGCCGCTGCATGACGGCGAAATCTCGAAGCAGATGCAGCGCATCCTCGACAAGCAGGGCCTGAAGTTCAAGCTGGGCACCAAGGTGATCGGCGCCAAGGTCGCCAAGGGCTCGGCCACGCTGACCCTGGAACCCGCCGCCGGCGGCGATAAGGAAGAGCTGAAGGCCGACGCCGTGCTGGTGGCCATCGGTCGCCGTCCCTATATCGACGGCCTGGGCGCCAAGGATGTCGGTATCGAGATCGACGCCCGTGGCTTCGTCAAGGTGGACAAGAACTTCCAGACCAACGTCAAGGGCATCTTCGCCATCGGCGACGTCATCGGCGGTCAGATGCTGGCCCATAAGGCCGAGGAAGAAGGCGTTGCCCTGGCCGAACTGCTGGCTGGCCAGCATGGTCATGTGAACTACGACGCCATCCCCGGCGTGGTCTACACTTGGCCGGAAGTGGCCAATGTCGGCCAGACCGAGGAGCAGCTGAAGGCGGCTGGCGTGGCCTATAAGGTTGGCAAGTTCCCCTTCACCGCCAATGGCCGCGCCCGCGCCATGGGCGATATCGACGGCTTCGTGAAGATCCTGGCCGACGCCAAGACCGACCGCGTGCTGGGCGCTCATATCATCGGCCCCTGCGCCGGCGATCTGATCGCCGAGGTGGTTCTGGGCATGGAATTCGCGGCCGCCGCCGAAGACATCGCCCGCACCTGCCATGCTCACCCGGCTTTGGGTGAAGCGGTCAAGGAAGCTTGCCTTGCCGTCGATGGCCGGGCTGTGCATATTTGATCGACGGCAAAAGCTGCTGATCAGGGAAAGAGCGGCGGAGACGCCGCTCTTTTCGTTTTCGGGGCACAAAGATATGACGCTGCAATTCCTGCTGACCTGTCTGCTGGTGGTGGTTTCCCCCGGGACCGGCGTGCTGTTCACCGTCGCCACCGGCCTGTCGCAGGGCAAGAAGGCGTCATTGGTGGCGGCTTTTGCCTGTACGTTGGGGATCATTCCGCATCTGTTGGCGGCGGTGTTTGGTCTGGCGGCTTTGCTGCATGCCAGCGCCTTGGCCTTCCAGACCCTGAAATATGCCGGTGTCGCTTATCTGCTCTATATGGCCTGGATGACCCTGCGCGACAAAAGCGCCTTCGAACCCAAGGGGGCGCTGCAAGCGCCGTCCTTCTGGTCGATCATCCGCAGCAGCATTCTGATCAATCTGCTGAATCCCAAGCTGTCGATCTTCTTCCTGGCTTTCCTGCCGCAGTTCGTCGATGTGACCGAGCCCCAGGCCCTGCCGCATATGCTGGAACTGAGTGGCGTCTTCATGCTGATGACGCTGGTGGTGTTCGCCATCTATGGCCTGTTCGCCGCCTCGGTCAGCGGCACGCTTCGCCGCAAGCCCTCGCTGATGACCTGGCTGCGCCGCACCTTTGCCGGCGGCTTCGCCCTGTTGGGCATCAAGCTGGCTCTGGCGGATAGCTGAGGGGCCTACCTCAGCCGCGCCACATCCTGTCGGGGCGGGGCGCCATATTGGCGGCTATATTCCCGGCTGAACTGCGAGGGGCTTTCATAGCCGACATGGTGGGCGGCGGAGGCTGCGTCCAACTGTTCCACCAGCATCAGCCGCCGGGCTTCTTGCAGCCGCAGCTGCTTTTGATATTGCAGCGGGCTCATGGCGGTGATCGCCTTGAAGTGATGATGCAGGGATGAGCTGCTCATATTTACCTGCCGGGCCAGATCGTCGATGCGCAGGGGGCTGGCATAGTTCTGCCGCAGCCAGTCGATGGCGCGGGAAATCTGGTGAGGCTGGCTGTCGCTGATGGCGATCTGGCGCAGCCGGTGGCCCTGGGGGCCGGTCAGCAGGCGGTAGAGAATCTCCCGCTCGATCAGCGGATAGAGGATCGGAATATCCTGCGGGCTGTCCAGCAGCCGCAGCAATCGCAGCACCGCATCCTGCAAGCCGTCGGACAAAGGCGAGACGCCCATGCCGCGTTCATGCCCGTTCGTATTGGGCGGGGGCAGGTCTTCACTGCTGAGCAAGGCCGCCATCTGGGCCAAGTCCAGGCGCAGGGTGAAGGATAGGTACGGCTGTTCGGGGCTGGCCTGGGTGACATTGCACAGCACCGGCAGATCGACCGAGTTCAGCAGATAATTGCCGGGGCCGTAAAGATAGGTCTCGTCATTCAGAGTGGCTTGCTTGGCCCCTTGCACCACCAGGGTCAGGCTGGCGGAGAAGACGCAATAGAGCGGCTCGGTCGGAGCCGTCTGGCGGAAGATCAGCAGATTGCCCAGGGCGGTCTCGGTGGTGCCGTTTCCATTGGCGAATCGTTCAATCAGTTCGGCCAGGACGGAACTGCCGGGGCCGGCGGGCAGGATAATCTGGTTCATGGCATTGCGCCGCTTTCCTGGCTGTCTGACCGTTAAAGGGTAATCCCGGCTTTTACGTCTCGGCAAAGCCATTCTTCATTCCCTGCAGGATCATGCAAGAATCTTGCAGGATCGGGCTACCGCTCATTCGCAAGATCGGCGCAGAGTAGGCGGCATCGGATTTCCCCTCATCCCTTCTTTCAGACCGGAGACAGTCATGACCCTGTCGGTTCTCGGCTATGCCGCGCAAAACGCCACCTCGGACTTGGCCCCCCATCACTTCCACCGCCGCGATCCCCGTCCCGACGATGTGGTGATCGATATTCTCTATTGCGGCGTCTGTCATTCCGACCTGCATCAGGCCCGCAATGACTGGGGCAACAGCATCTATCCCATGGTGCCGGGGCACGAGATCATCGGGCGCGTTTCCCATGTCGGACCGCAGGCTGGCGACTTCAAGATCGGTGATCTGGTGGGCGTCGGCTGTCTGGTGGATTCCTGCCAGCATTGCGAGCCCTGCGAGGCCGGGCTGGAGCAGTACTGCCTGGAAGGCCCGACCCCCACTTATAACGGCCGCGACCGTCACGACCATCTGCCCACCTATGGCGGCTATTCTCAGAAGATCGTCTCGTCCGGCAAGTTCGTGGTCAAGGTGCCGGAAGGCCTCGACCCCAAGAGCGCCGCGCCGCTGCTCTGCGCCGGCATCACCACCTATTCGCCGCTGCGCCATTGGAAGGTGGGGCCGGGCATGAAGGTGGCGGTGATCGGGCTGGGCGGGTTGGGCCATATGGGTCTGAAGTTCGCCAAGGCGATGGGCGCCGAGGTCACTTTGTTCACCCGTTCGCCGGGCAAGGAAGCCGAGGCCCGCCGCCTGGGCGCGGACCATGTGGTGCTGTCCACCGATCCGGCTCAGATGAAGGCGGTGTTCGGCAAGTTCAACCTGATCCTGGATACCGTGCCGACCCTGCATGACCTGAACCCCTATGTCATGAGCCTGCGCTATGACGGCACCCTGGTGCTGGTGGGGCTGCTGGGTCCGCTGGAGCCGGCCTTGAACACCGTGCCTCTGATCCTGGGTCGCCGTTCGGTGGTGGGTTCCTGCATCGGCGGCATTGCCGAAACCCAGGAGATGCTGAACTTCTGCGCCGAGAAGAACGTCACCTGCGATATCGAGATGCTGGACATCAAGAACATCAACGAAGCCTATGACCGCATGCTGAAAAGCGATGTGCGTTACCGCTTCGTCATCGATATCGCCACTCTGACCGCCTGATCGGAAGCGCGCGTTCAGGGATATTCTTTGGACGCGCGCCACTCTCTGGCCGTTAGGATCATGGTGCCGCGTTGGGCCATTGAGGCCCCCGCAGCGACGACGAAGCGTCAGCGGAGGAGGGAAGCGGAGGAAAGCCAAGGAGCCGGGACGGCGACGCCCGGTGATTGAGGGGCACACAGATCCCGGCCTCGACAATGGGGCCGGCGGTACCTATGTTGCGGGGGCTATCTCTTGCCCCGAGTTCCCTGCCTTGTCCTCCGCTCCTCCGTCCTCTTCGACGC
>Ga0310914_10002004_pt1 | contig 13516 bp, 15 predicted proteins | sample GREbulkMGAN108_FD_203450 | JGI IMG/M metagenome (GOLD analysis project Ga0310914, IMG submission 203450) | Lab enrichment of tropical soil microbial communities from Luquillo Experimental Forest, Puerto Rico - GRE.bulkMG.AN108 | ecosystem: Environmental > Terrestrial > Soil > Tropical forest >... | reverse complement strand
TCTGCTCAGCCATCGCCTTTAGAAATGATTCCGCGTTGCTGACTGGATTTCGACCTACTTCCGTGATCACATCTCCCGGTTGAATGTCCGCCAGCGCCGCTGGACTATTTGGCGCCACTTCGGTTACAACAACCCCGACATCAGACTTCAAGCCAAACTCCTGCTTAAGTTCTGCGGTCACATCTTGAACCTGGACACCGAATTTTGAGGCAAAGTTCTCACCTTGAACGGGCGGCGGCGGACTGTTGGCAATCTTACCTGGATCGCTTGGCAGCTCTTCGGTTTTCACCAAGACGCTCATTCTCTTGCCGTTGCGCCAAACCCCCAACGTGAGTTGTTCGCCAACCTTTTTCTTTAGAATCTCATTCTGCAATTCTCTGGCGCTATCGACCTGAACCCCATCGACGTCAGTGATCACGTCAGCCGGTCTCAAATCACTCCTTGAAGCAGGGGTATCGGCCTGGATCGTCCGGACCACTACACCTTTGTCTACGCCTTTGAATACTTCCGTGCGATTTTGATCCCCGAGGCTCTCGATGATGATTCCCAGCCAGGGCCTGACGATTTTGCCGGACGCAATGAGCTGATCGCTGACTTGCTTTGCCAGATTGCTGGAAATCGCGAATCCAAGACCCCGGTTCAGCCCGTGGATCAGAGTATTCATTCCGATCACTCTGCCATCAATATCGCAAAGAGGCCCGCCACTGTTTCCGGGGTTAATTGCTGCGTCTGTCTGGATATAGTCCTCATACTTGTCCGGGAGCAGCTCGTTCCGGCCCTTAGCACTCACCACACCGGTCGTGAACGTGTACGCAAATTTGTAGGGTGTCCCGATGGCGCACACTATTTGGCCAACCTTAACGGCATCGCTATTTGCGAAATCGATTGTTGGGAGACCAGCCGCGTCGATTTTGATGACTGCCACATCGGTTCGATCGTCCGAACCGATCACCTTGGCAGGCAGGGTGCGCCCATCGCGCAGTTTGACATTGATTTTGTCCTGCCCTTCGATCACATGACTGTTGGTGATAATGTAGCCGTCCTGGCGAACAACAAAACCTGACCCCTCACTCTGATCGGGCTGATCACTGTCGTCTCTTGGGCTTCGAAAGAAGAAATCAAATCCATCGGGCGGATTTGCGCCATTGCCGATGCGCCCGTTCTTCTCGACATCGACTACGACTACGGCAGGCGCAACCCGCTCGTAAACCGCCGTATACGCATTATTTAACTCATGCGCGATATCCTTGGCTGCGCTCGGCGCAGCCGTCTGCCCAGAAAGCGAAGTCGATAAGGATTGAGTCAATAGAATTCCCCCGATAGCGAGGGCCGAAACACGATCAATCACGCTCATAGGATATATAGGTCAGACGGATGATTTGCGCGCCAGTCCGACAAACTCACACTCCAACAGGGACGCACTCTGCGCAACAGTTGCCACAAATTACCGACAAAAAGAGCGTCGCAGACAATTCTGTAGGAGGCCGGCCTGATTGACAATCGAAACTCAGCCCTTAGTGTTTGTACCAACCAGTCAACAAAATCATGCAAAGCTTAGCCGAGACCGCCGACAAGCGGTTCCTTTCCTTCGCGCCGGGTTTCTGGCCCAATGTCGCTCCTGAATACTGGAACGACTGGAAATGGCAACTTAAAAACCGAATCACCAACCTGCGCCAACTCGAGGGGAAGATCACCCTTACCCGCGAAGAACGCGCCGGCGTCCTGCTGTCCGGCAACAAGCTCGCGTTTGCGGTCTCCCCCCACTTTTTTAACCTGATCGACCCCGAGGATCCCAATTGCCCTATTCGTCGCCAGGTAATCCCTCGCCTCGAAGAAGCAGATCGATCGCCGGTCGAAATGTCGGACCCGTGCGGCGAAGACTCGCACATGCCGGTCCCAGGCCTTGTGCACCGGTATCCTGACCGCGTCCTTTTTCTCGTTACAGATCGGTGCGCATCTTATTGTCGTTACTGTACCCGAAGCCGCGTAGTAAGCGGAGTCGGAGAACAGGAGCTCCACACGAATTTCGAGGAGGCCTACCAATATCTGGAGTCGCACTGCGAGGTCCGCGATGTCCTGCTTTCGGGGGGCGACGCCTTACTTCTTTCGGACGACAAACTGCGCGCAATTTTGCGCCGCCTGCGATCGATTGGGCATATCGAATTTGTCCGAATCGGAACCCGTATCCCGATTTTTCTTCCTCAGCGCATCACTCCGGATCTGTGCCGGATGCTTCAGGAATTCCATCCACTCTGGATGAGCATTCATGCAAACCATCCGCGCGAGTTGACGACTGAGGTGAAAGCCGCCCTCGAGAGGCTCGCTGATCACGGTATTCCTCTTGGTAACCAAAGTGTTCTTTTAAAGGGGGTTAACGACGACCTGGAGGTGATGAGGGCTCTTGTACATAAACTGGTCATGTCCCGGGTGAGACCCTACTACATTTACCAGTGCGATCTGATTCATGGCTCGGCGCATCTTCGCACCTCTGTTGTCAAGGGAATCGAGATCATCGAGGGGTTACGCGGCCACACGACCGGCTACGCAGTGCCGCAGTTCGTTATCGATGCGCCCGGAGGCGGGGGCAAAGTTCCGATCAACCCAGGATACGTTTTGTACCATGACCACGAGAAAATCGTGATTCGCAACTACGAAGGAAAAATCTTCGAATATCCCGAGCAGGAGGCCGCCGGCGTTTCACAGAACTTCGAGCCGGTTGACGAGCTGCTCTATTCCTAGCGAGGCCACGCCTCAGACCGGTGAGGTCTAGCTAGTGGTTAGCAAGGCCACGTGGGTCTAGTGTACCGTCTCCGAAATCCCTTTGGTTTCGCCCGGCGGCTGCCGGGTCAGTTGGCTGTTTTTCAAGGCGCGAGCGACGGCTGTCCGGCGGCTGCCGGATCGGTTACGTATCAATTTAGATATGCGCCCTCCTCGTGCCTTGCCGGCAGCCCATTTTGATCGCAACGAAAGATATGCTTATTTCGGGGCCAGGACACAAGATTGGGCAGTTCAACTGGCGTTTTTAAGTTAATGTGTCGATGCAGAAGCAGACTTGACTCATCTGTAACCGATCTTGCTTTCAAGGATTTTAGCGGCCATGGCCGGAATAGTGCTCAAACCACGCGCGCGGATTTTTCACGGACATGATTGGGTGTATAATTCCGAAGTCTCAAGGACATTCGGCGATCTTCAACCCGGCGCAGTGATTTCCTTGAAAGATGGCCGGGATCGACTTTTGGGATCGGCAATCTACAACCCGAGGTCACAAATCGTCGCGAGGCGATTTTCAAGACGCAAACAACCACTGGATCTGGACTTTTTTGCGCGAAGACTCAACCAGGCCATCGACTTTCGAAAAAAGCTCGGAGTCTATCGGAACCCCGGACGTATTGCCTGGAGTGAAAGCGACGGGCTCCCTGGACTTGTAATCGACAGATACGGACCATATGTGGTCTTGCAGACGCTCACTTTTGGGATGGAACAAAAGAAGGAGCTGATCGTCACTGCTCTGGAAAAGCTCCTGTCCCCAAAGTCGATCATCGAGAGAAACGAGGCGCCGATTCGCAAGGCAGAGGGACTTGATCTTGTGAGCGGCGTTCTTTGGGGCGAACATCCACGACCCGTCGAGCTAGAGGTAAAGGGGATGCGCTTTGAAATCGATGTTCTAACGGGCCAAAAGACAGGATTTTACCTGGACCAGGTCGATAACTACGACGCGGTGGCGGGAGTGGCGGCAGGCCTTCGTGTTCTGGACTGTTTTTCCAATCAGGGAGCATTCGCGATCGCCTGCGCCAGAGCCGGTGCAGCTTCGGTGTCAGCCGTAGAGATCAGTGTTGAACTGGCACAATCTATCAGCCAGAACGCTCGCCGGAACGGGGTAAATATCGCGGTTTATGCAGACAATGCTTTCGATTTTCTCGCCAAGTGCATCCGCGAAAAGACGCAATACGACCTCATCGTGCTCGATCCCCCGTCATTTGCCAAGTCCAAGGACTCGCTCAGTAGCGCTTGGCGGGGATACAAAGAAATCCATCTGCGTGCGCTCCAGTTGTTGGCGCCTGAAGGGTTTCTGGCAACGTTCTCCTGCTCACATCATGTTTCTCGCGAGATGTTTCTGGAAATGCTCGTGGACGCCAGTGTCGATGCAAAGCGTCACCTACGGATGTTGAAACAATTTTTTCAACCACTCGACCACCCCATACTTCCGCACATTCCCGAAACGGAGTACCTGAAAGGTTTCCTTTTTCAGATCCTGCCCGCCCGCTAGCCCGCAATGAGCGCGCCGCTTTTTTCAGCGCATGATTTTTGCGGGCTCGCTGGCATCCACAACCACCTGCAGTGGCGGAATTTCCCGGGCGCATGAATGGTAGGGCGACCCTCCCGGCGAGCCGCGTTTTGACGTTTTCTTAATCATCGACGCACAAAACACAGATTTTCGTTGCGACGGGACTTGTTTTCCGGACAATGGGTTGTTGATGTCGGAGAGTATGAAAGAGCCGTTTCTTGATCTTCCAGAAGATCACACGGCGTCCCCAGAAATGCTCGATTCACAGGTTCAACGGGCACAGGAACAACTTCTTCAGCTTAAGCGTCAGCAAGAGCTGATCGAGAAGCAGAAGCGTGAGCTCGAAGAGCTTAGCAGGAAGCAGGAAGAACTGGAGAAGGGACGCTCCGACATGATCGAGAAGCTTAGTCGAACATTGGTTGTAATCGAGCGGGAGACTTACGAGGCAGAAAAACGGGTCGAACAACTAAAGGCAACAAACACAAATTTTGCCGATCACCTTGAGGCGCTCGAGAAAATCAATCCAAAGGCCTGGAGCAACGCGGATTTGCACAAGGAATTAAGCAAGGCCTTAAGCGCGGTCGATGAAGCACGCACCGACTACACTAAGTCCCTTACAAAGATTAACGCAAAGGCCGATGCGCAGGTCATCGACCCTTCACCGGCGGTCGAAGAGAGTTATTACCATGCTCCGGATGACGCGAGTTTTCTTGTCTGGCTTAAGCGTGGCTTCGCTTTCACCTTGCCCTTGTTCATCCTGGGGCTTAGCGCCCTTCTGGTTTTTTACTTTATTCATGGATGATACTGTTGAGTGATGGCCCGCAGAAGATTTAACGACTCTCCGATCTCAGCGAAGAAAGAAGAGCTCGCCAGGCAAGAGGAGGAACTGCGCCGCCAGATGGAAGAACTGCAGCGCAAAATTGAGGAAGCGCCCCGGCTCGCACAGGCCGAACAGGAGCGTCAGCGACAGGAGAGAATCGCGCGAGCCACGACCAGGCGGAGTCCATTTGATTCTCCGGACATTCTTCAGGACTCGCGTCATGGCGAAGATCTCTTTTCCGAACGTCCGAGCCGGCCAAGGCGGGCTCACCGGCGTCAGGCTCGGAGACGATTGATCATCTCCTGTCTTGCAATTCTGATTCTTGTGTCTGCCGTGGTCCTGCTGGCCATACAGATGTTCAATCATCTGTAACGATTCGTCCGATCGCATGAGTTCAACGAAACTTGAAGTCGAATACGTCGCCGAGTTGGCGCGCATCAAATTGACTCCTGAGGAAGTCAATATATTTCGATCTCAGCTCGAAATCGTACTTCGACATGTGGATCGGCTGAATCAAGTCGATGTCTCAAACGTAGAGCCGATGGCTCACAGTTTTCCGATTTATAACGTATTTCGGAAGGATGAACCACGACCAGGTCTGGACAAGGAAAGCGCACTGGCCAATGCGCCATGTCAGGCCCAAGGATTGTTTATTGTGACAAAAGTCGTGGAGTAGTCTTGCGAAGCCGCGCCCCAGACCGGCCAGATGGAATATGCGGATACAGAAAGAACTTGACTCATCTGCAACCAGTTTTGGTTTTGAAGGATCCTAGTGGAAATTACCGCTCTTACCGCCCACGAACTTCTCAACCTATTGCGATCCAGACAGATCTCTCCGGAAGAAGTTGTCAGGGCTCTAAGTCGAAGGATCGAAGAGGTCGATCCTCTTATTCACGCCTACTTGTCACATGATTTGGATCGGGCTCTTGCAGATGCCTCCTCTGCGGATGTGAGCCTGTCTCTCGGCGGGCTGCCAATCTCGATTAAGGACTTAATCAGCGTAAAAGGGCATCCGTGCGGTTGCGCCTCCAAGATTCTGGAGAGCTATATCGCGCCGTACGATGCAACGGTCATCTCAAGGCTTCGGGCGGCCGGAGCAATTCCGTTCGGGCGATTAAACATGGATGAATTTGCGATGGGATCTTCCACCGAAAATTCCGCCTTCGGGCCAAGCAAAAATCCGTGGGACATCACCCGTACTCCGGGTGGGTCGAGCGGTGGTTCGGCGGCGGCCGTCGCAGCTGACGAGGCATTTGCTGCTCTTGGTTCGGATACCGGTGGATCGATCAGGCAACCCGCGGCGCTTTGTGGCTGCGTTGGGTTGAAGCCGACCTACGGCCGGGTCTCCCGCTATGGCCTGGTAGCCTTTGCGTCGTCGCTGGATCAAATCGGCCCGCTTACAAAAGATGTGGAGGATGCTGCTTTGGTGATGGACATCATCGCAGGGCTTGACGCAAATGATTCAACCTCACTTTCGGAGCCTGTTCCCGGCATTTCGGCAAATCTCCGAAAAGGGGTAAAAGGCCTGAAAATCGGGCTACCCAAGGAGTACTTCATTGAGGGACTCGATCCCGAAGTCGAGAAAGCAGTCCGAACCGCAGTTGAGCATCTTGAGGGACTTGGCGCGGATTTGCTGGAGATTTCATTGCCGCATACCGAATATGCCTTGAGCACTTATTATATCATTGCTCCGGCTGAAGCGTCCGCGAACCTCGCGCGATTTGACGGTGTCCGTTACGGATACCGCGCATCCGAAAGCGATGGGCTGATTGATCACTATGGTCGAACCAGAGAAGAGGGGTTCGGCGCCGAAGTAAAACGCAGGATCATTCTTGGTACCTATGTCCTGAGCTCTGGATATTACGACGCCTATTATTTGCGAGCTCAAAAGGTTCGGACCCTGATCAGAAAGGATTTCGCCGACGCCTTCCAAAAAGTGGATGTTATCGCATGTCCGACCTCCCCTACCACGGCATTCAGGCTCGGGGAGCGCACTAACGATCCGCTCAGTATGTACCTTGCGGATATTTTTACGCTGGCTGCAAACATGGCCGGCATCTGTGGAATCAGCATCCCGTGCGGCTTTGCAGAGCAGGGAGGAAAACCGCTTCCGGTCGGTCTGCAGATTCTCGGCAAAGAATTGGGCGAATCGACAATCCTTCAGACCAGTTACGCCTACGAACAGAGTACCGAGTGGCACAAGACTAAGCCAACGATTGGCGTATAAGCCTGCCGTCTACATTTTGATCACGGGCAAAGGATATCTGAGAATCAGTTCGCCATCCAAGAGTATCTCGACATGGTGAAGGCCGAAGCGCTGGAATTGTACGCCCGTGAACAGATTCACGTTTGTTACAAATCCTTCCATTTCTTTAAGCTCGAAGTCGATATGGGATTCCGCAATAACTTCGACCTCCTCGGAGCCCAGGATGCGGGATGTCTGCCGAAACTTGCCAATCCCACTGCACCAGCGGGTCCACACACAGAGCTTCAAAAGTCCCAGGGGTAACGCGGGCGTGGGAAGAACGTTGATCACTCCGACCAGGGTCTGAAGCCCGTTTAGTTCCTGCCTGACGTCCTCGCACAAAAGCGACGCCTGAAGATCAGGAAGAACATCAGATGCCTCCATGAACCCTGCTCGACGTCAAATCGCCGACTCACCCCTTTCTTCCGTTCGGATTCGGATCGCTTCCTCAATCGGCACCACAAAGACTTTCCCATCTCCGATTTTGCCGGTGCGAGCTGCTTCGACAATCGCTTCGACAGCTTTTTGAACCCGGTCGTCCGGCACGACGACCTCAAATTTTACCTTAGGTAGAAAATCGACAGTGTATTCGCTGCCCCGATAGATTTCCGTGTGACCTTTCTGGCGCCCAAATCCTTTCACTTCGCTAACGGTCATTCCCTCGACTCCAATCTCTGTCAAGGCCTCCTTTACATCCTCCATTTTAAAGGGCTTGATGATCGCCTCGATCTTCTTCATAGCTGCCCCAGCTTGAGTCACCGTCGCTTAAAACGCAAGGAAACAGAGAAAATGGGTCTTCATGATGCTTATGACCGCCCCTCCGCATGGAGAATTTGAACGCTCACGTTCGGGTAAGTCGCCGCCGTCTCGTACTCTTGCGCGAACTGCTCCCTTCCATGACCATCGGGATCTTAATTGGTGATGAGGAGAAAAATGGGACGGCGCGGAGGCCGTCCCTCCCATGAAAAACGGCCGGGCTATCTGCGCCTTTCATGCGCTATCTCAGCAATCACTGCCGGTAACAACGCATGTTCGGCTGCCTGGATCCGGGCGTGCAGGCGTCCCGGAGTGTCATCCGGCAATATCGGCACGGTTCGTTGCGCCAGGATTGGGCCCGTGTCCACTCCGGCATCCACATAGTGCACCGTGCACCCTGTGACCGTTTCCTGCGCGTTCAGAGCCTGGGTCCAAGCCTCGAGTCCGGGGAATTTCGGCAATAGGGACGGATGAATATTGATGATGCGACCGGCAAACGCATCAAGCATGACCTGCTTAAGCACCCGCATAAACCCCGCCAGCACAACCAAATCAACATCCGCATCCCGCAATATTTGAACGAGCTCCTGTTCGATTTCCGGTTCCAGTTTCGTGCGAAATCTGCCCGGCGGGACATAGCGCCAAGGAACACCGAATTCCTTTGCTGATTTTAGTATACCCGCCTCTTCGACGTCGGAAATCACCACACGTACTTCAGCCTGAAGAACCCCCTCTCTGATTGCACCCATAATAGCCCGGAAATTTGATCCCTTCCCGGACCCGAGCACGCCAAGCCGAAGTTTCATTGCTGCCGAATGGTTTGAAACAACCTGGTGGTAGATTTGCCATGGACCAGCGGCAAAATTTCAATTTTTGCGCCGATTTTTCTTAGAACTGCGACTTCCTCCGGGTCCAAAGTCTCCGCAGTGTAGTCTCCTCCTTTTGCATAGATGTCCGGCGCAAGCTCCAATATCAGTTTTGTCGCTCGTTTCTCGCCAAACACAATGACGTGATCCACTGATTGAAGAGCCGCAAGAATTTCCGCTCGATCTTCTTCCGCATTCAGCGGCCGCCCGTTCCCTTTCAGTGCCCGTACCGATTCATCACTGTTAAGTCCAACCACCAAAATATCCCCAAGCCCACGCGCCGCCGCCAGATAGCGCACATGACCCACATGCAGTATGTCGAAACAGCCGTTTGTGAATACAATCGTCTTGCCTTGATAAAGGCTGCGCACTTTTGATGCCTCGGTTCGGTCCAGGATCTTAGTCAACACGATCGCTTTTTCAGTTGCGGTAGAATCCTTAAAAAGCAAAACTCGCTTTGGATGAGTCAAGTTTTTTTCTGTATCGGCACATTAATCATGAGCATAAGCGAGGCCGCCTCCGACCGGTCAGATCTAAGGATCTCAAGGTCGCGTCGGGAGCCGCACCGATTGGGCGAAGCCACCTCGCTATGATCGATGGACGTCTCACCAAGCTGGCCGAAGTACTGATCGGCTTTTCAACCGCCTTGAAAAGAGGGGAAAAAGTCTTAATCGACGCCATCGATGTACCCTCGGAATTCGTAGTGGCGTTGATCAGAAGCGCCCGCTCAAAGGGAGCGTTTCCGTTTGTGAATTTGCAGACCAATGTCATCGGACGTGAACTGCTTCGCCAAGCGGAGGAAGAACAATATAGAACTTTATCCAAATTCGAACTCGCGCGGATCCGTGCAATGGATGCATACGTAGCCCTCCGCGGTTCGCACAACATCACCGAATTTGCAGATGTCAAGCCGGAGAGAATGCAGCTCGCGAACAATCTAATGAAGCCGGTTGTTGATCATCGCGTCAACAACACCAAATGGGTGGTCCTGCGCTGGCCTACTCCAGCAATGGCCCAGCTGGCCGAAATGAGTACTGAGGCATTCGAGGACTTTTTTTTTGAAGTCTGCACACTGGACTATGAAAGGCTTCAGCCCGGAATGGAGACTTTGAAAGAGCTGATGGAAAGGACTGACGAGGTCCATATAAAAGGGCCCGGGACCGATCTCCGGTTCAGCATTAAGAATATTCCGGCCGTTATGTGCGGCGGCAATCATAACATTCCTGATGGCGAGGTATTCTCGGCTCCCGTCCGAGATTCGGCAGAAGGCATAATCCAGTTCAACGCGCCCAGCGTTTATCAGGGCACAGCTTTCGAATCAGTTCGCCTTAAGCTTAGCAATGGTAAGATAGTCGACGCATCTGCAAATAATACTGCACGGCTCAACGCTGTGCTCGATTCGGACGAGGGAGCCCGCTATATAGGAGAATTTGCGATTGGTTTCAATCCTCACATCAAGACGCCGATGCGCGACACACTGTTCGACGAGAAAATTGCAGGATCCTTCCACTTTACTCCTGGTCAGGCATACGAACGAGCCGACAACGGAAACCGAAGCCAAGTTCACTGGGACCTGATATGTATCCAGCGGCCGGAGTATGGAGGAGGCGAAATCTATTTCGACGGTGAGTTGGTGCGAAAAGACGGGCTCTTTGTGCCGGAGCAACTTAGAACCCTCAATCCCGAATATTTGCTAAGCTCCTAGTGTCCTGTCCCCGAAATAAGCATATCTTTCGTTGCGATCAAAATGGGCCGCCGGCAAGGCGGTCCGAGCCGGCCGGTTCATGGCTTGCACCGTCACCCTCCTCGGGCGGCTCGGAGATCCGCCCCTACCACATTGCCTTGCACGTATGCGATCGCAACATTCGGCCATCCTTATCGGCGTACTTTGTACACAAAATGCCTTCCAAAACGACCGAATGTTGAAAGTTGAGACATGACCCCGTCGCCTTGGGAGCAGCGCCGATTGGATGAAGCGGCCTCGCTTAATGTGATCGCGAAAGTTTTAACCTTTGATAGGCCGGATTCAGCCCCAGCTCCGGATGTCTGTGCAATAACTCCTTATCGAGTCGCTGCGCGAACTTATTGACCTGCTCTCTGAAATCCGAAAAAGGCACTGTGACCTCCCCGGGCGCATAGCTTGAAGTGATGAGGACCTTGTCGCCAACGCGATCAAACTGAAGAGTGGCCTCGGATTCAGTAAATTCAAAAGTTTCACTTCCCTCCGCCTCAGCGAGGGCGTCGCCGATTTCACGAAGCGCGAGAGCGAAATCCACCAGCGGTATCCAGCCCCAATCCGCGCTCAAATCCGCCTGTTCCGTCCCGAGGACTAAATCACCTTGCGCAACGTAGTAGCGCAAGTCGGTCTCCTCAACGGTAGCCATATCCGGGAAATCTTCGTCCCAGCCTTCCGATAGCCGAAAATCCATGCGCATAAGGTTTTTCTCCTGGCAACGCTGCTCTCAACCTACCACGCCATCGCTAGACCTTGCTAGTCTGAGGGGCGGCCTCGCTAGTAAGGAAATGCAGTAATGACCTGGCCGCGCCTGCTAACCACCACTCGCAGACGGCTCGCAGGACTGCCATTGATTGTCGTGCCGATCGGACGGCCGAAATCGTACTCGTAGATTTCCCCGGGCCGGCCATGCGTATTCCCCCTGGGGCGCCCGTTTGCGACCGCCTCGTTAATCATTTCCCGAAGCGATTCTTCCGTGATCCCAAGTGCAAATTTGCCCGCACCCTGCGCAGGGCTGTCCGGCCAATGCCGCTCCTGAATATGCCGTAACGCCCTCGGGGTGAGTACGACTTGCTGACGCACATGCTCGGTAACACCCTGCCCAAACGCGACTGGGATAATGGAAGCGGCGCCAAAAACAAAGATCAGTACCGGGAAAAGAAAGGGCTCTTTTCGAAATTGCCAAGCTCTCATAGCCTGGGAGATAACCGTCGCCGCCGATGAAGGAATTGCCCGCTGTCACTCACCTCGCAGCTCTTTGATCGCCTGACTCGCGTCTGGCGCCAGAAAAACACCCGTACCGGCAACCAGAACGTTCGCTCCGGATCGCCGCGAAATTAACGCCGTATCTGGGTGGATCCCACCATCGACCTCGATGTGAAAGTCGAGACCGAGCTTCGTACGTATCTCGGCCGCTCGTTCTACCTTTAGCATCATTTCCTGAATAAATTTCTGCCCGCCAAAGCCCGGGTTTACCGTCATCACGAGAAGCAGATCGATTTTGCTCAGGAGCGGTTCCACCCGTTCAAAAGGCGTTTTCGGGCTAAGCGCCAAACCGGCCGTCGCACCCGCGGCCCGGATGTCGCTCAATGTTTTTTCAACATCGTAGGAAGGTTCGATGTGAATGGTGATGTTGCGCGAGAAGGGAAGAAATCGAGGGAAAAAATGATCCGGTTTCTCGAGCATTAAATGAGTGTCCAGGGGAATTGTGACCAGCCGGGCGATCGATTGTACTACGGCGGGTCCGAAGGAAATATTATCCACGAAGTGTCCGTCCATCACATCGAGATGCAGCCAGTCTGCACCGGCCTTTTCCATGCGTATGCACTCGGCTCCAAGCTGACTGAAGTCACTCGCGAGCACCGAGGGGGCGACGATTATGGGTTTACTTTTCATCGATTCTTTCTTCTCTTAAGTCACTAGAGTCCTTGAAAAGCTAAGCTACTTGCGGATTCGTCAAGTTTTTTCTGTATTTGCACGTTAATCGCAAGGTGGTTTTGCTTTTCAAGGACTCAACATGAACGATTTGCTGGATCTTTCGAGCGACACCTACTTTATGGGGCAAGCTTTACGCCAGGCGCGAAGAGCTGAATTGCAAAATGAAGTCCCTGTCGGGGCCGTGATCGTTCGTGAGCAGCAAATCATCGCACGATCCTGGAACCAGGTTGAAACCCTCAAGGATGCGACAGCCCACGCCGAAATGCTCGCGATAACGCAGGCTGAAAGCGCGGTCGGCGATTGGCGATTGAGCGAGTGCGATCTGTACGTTACCAAGGAACCGTGTCCGATGTGCGCCGGCGCAATGGTCAATGCGCGATTGCGCCGAGTGATCTTCGGATGTTCGGATCCGAAGACCGGAGCGGCTGGAGGGATGATTAACATCCTGCAGATGCATCCTTTGAATCATCAATGCGAAATCACTTCCGGCGTTAGAGAAGCCGAGTGCAGGGAGATGCTGCAACGTTTCTTCCGAGCCCGGCGGCCGGGTTGAAACGCTTACCAAATTTGTTCTCAGGACGAGGACCCACTGATTGGCCAATTGATCTAGAGACACTCCAACAGACTTCGGAGTTTCCGCTTCATCACAAGGACCCTTTCGATCGTCTTCTTTTGGCTCAAGCGCTAGTGCATCATTTTCATATCGTAACTCCCGACGTCGCCTTTCTCCCTTACAACGCCAAGGTGATCTGGTAACAAACTATCGGTGCACCTTTAGCCTGCATTGATCACAAATTTTAGCGGGAAATTTGCCTTTGGATGAGGTTACGTGATCAATTCAGGCTTTGGCAGCGGAACTCTCCGGCTGGGC
>Ga0310914_10001987_pt1 | contig 13556 bp, 13 predicted proteins | sample GREbulkMGAN108_FD_203450 | JGI IMG/M metagenome (GOLD analysis project Ga0310914, IMG submission 203450) | Lab enrichment of tropical soil microbial communities from Luquillo Experimental Forest, Puerto Rico - GRE.bulkMG.AN108 | ecosystem: Environmental > Terrestrial > Soil > Tropical forest >... | reverse complement strand
GAGCGACGAGGTCGCACGGCGACGGCAGGAACTGCCGTGGGTTCGGCTCGACAAGGATTACCGATTTGAAACCGAAGAGGGGAGCGCCTCGCTGAAGGACCTCTTCAAAGGGCGCGCGCAGCTCCTCGTCTACCACTTCATGTTCGGACCCGACTACGCGGCGGGCTGTCCATCCTGTTCTGCGATCGCTGACGGCTTCAACGGGATCGCGGTGCACCTGGCCAACCACGATGTCATGCTGTGGGCGGTATCGCGGGCGCCGCTTGCGAAGCTTCAAGCCTACAAAAGGCGGATGGGATGGACGTTTCCCTGGGCGTCCTCACACGCAGGTGACTTCAACTTCGATTTCAACGTTTCCTTCACAGAGGAGCAGCAGCGCAAAGGAGGCATCGAATATAACTACGCGAGCGGTGGTCACGCGATGGACGCGACGCAAGTGCCGGAGCCCGTCGCCCGGTTCGCGGCGTCATGCGGAACCGACGCACCGACCTATTCGCGTGATCGTCCCGGCCTGAGTGCGTTCGTGTGCGAGGATGGCGTCGTCTACCACACCTATTCCGCCTATGCGCGCGGCGTAGACGGCATCTGGGGTATGCACCAGTGGCTCGACCGCGCCCCCAAGGGGCGCAACGACGAGAGCGGCCCCTGGTGGCGCCGCCACGACGAGTATGGCCCGGCAAGCGCGTAGAAAATGTGCGTCATGGCGAGCAAGGGCGAAATCGCAAGGGGAGTCAGGGAGAGCGGCCTTTCTGCCGCTCTCGGCGCGGCCGACTGGTTGACGTTTGCGGCCGCGCCGACGTTCTCAATGATGGCGTTGCTGACATATGTTCTGGGCGACGGTGCGCCGGGTCTGCTCTGCACGGCCGCGCACATCTCGCCGCTCGGCGGGATGATGCCGATGTATCTCTTGATGAGCGCCTTTCATTCAGCGCCCTGGCTGAAACTATTCTCCAGGCGACGACCTGACGGTTGTGCGGCGTCTGCCGAAATTCCGGCTGCAGAGCTTTGAGTGCCGCGTCCTCGGATGCGATCGCCTGATAGGCCGAGGCCAGCGTAGCCTAAGCTGCGCTAGTCCTCGACGAAATATCGCGGCTTTTCGATCGTCCAGGTCTCGCCCCACAGTTGCCCGCCGCCGTCGACGGTGAGCGTTTCGCCCGTGATGAATTTTCCGGACGCGGCGGATAGATAGACACAGGCCTGTGCAATGTCCCAGGGCGAGCCTGCGCGCATCATCGGGTTGGAGCGGGGATAGGTCGCGCGGGCCTCTTCCGTATAGACATCCCACCCCTTGCTCTCGATCACGCCGGGTGCGACGCAATTGACGCGGATGTGCAGCGGCGCCCACTCGACCGCAACCGCGCGCGTGAGCCCGATGACCCCCGAACGCGCCGCAATCGAATGCGCGATGCCGTAAACCCCGTGCGTCGTCACCACGACGATATTGACGATGCTGCCCTTCTGCTTGCGATCGCGCCAGCGCTGTGCGGCCGCCTGCATCATGTACCAGGTGCCGTTCAGGTTGGTGTCGATCACGGCATTCCAGCCCTTGACCGAAAAATCGATCGCCTGTTGCGGAAACTGGCCCCCGGCGCTGTTGATCAGGCCGTCGAGCCGGTCGTTTGTGGTGAAGACGGACTCGAACAACGCATTGACTGCATCCGCATCCCTGATATCGGCGAGGTGGGCGGATGCTTTCAGCTTCCGCGAGGCGAGACCGGCAACCAGCGCATCGAGCTTGCTCTTGTCGCGACCGACAAGGGCGACATGGGCCCCCAACCGTGCAAACAGCCAGGCGACGGCTCTCCCGATGCCGCCCGCGCCACCGGACACGACGAACACCTGGTTGTTCAGCGCGTCCGGCGCGAACACGGTCGGCTCAATGGCGAGCTCGTCGTCGGTGAGACCCGACTTCGTCTGATCATTCATCGGCGACGAGACCTCTTGCTGCATCGAGGGTGCGCCATACATTAGTTGCGTCAGGAATTAAGCCAAGAACGAGTTTCATGTCCTCTCTCTCCGCATTCCCCATCACAAAGCGTTGGCCGCCAACTCATCCCGATATCCTGCAGCTTTACTCGCTGCCGACGCCGAACGGCGTCAAGGTGTCGATCATGCTGGAAGAGATCGGGCTTGCCTATGAGCCGCATCTTGTCGATTTCAACAAGGACGACCAGAAGACGCCGGAGTTTCTGTCGCTCAATCCGAACGGCAAGATCCCCGCGATCATCGATCCGAACGGACCTGGCGGCCAACCGCTTCCCCTGTTCGAGTCGGGTGCCATTTTGCAATATCTGGGCGAGAAGACCGGCAAGCTGTTGCCGCAGGATCCCGCGCGCCGCTGGCAGACCATCCAGTGGGTGCACTTCCAGATGGGCGGGATCGGGCCGATGTTCGGCCAGGTCGGCTTCTTCCACAAATTCGCGGGGAAAGACTACGAGGACAAGCGGCCGCTGCAGCGCTATGTGGACGAGGCGAAGCGCCTGCTTGGCGTCATCGAGCAGCGCCTTGCCGGCCGGCAGTGGATCATGGACGACGAATACACCATCGCCGACATCTCCATGCTCGGCTGGGTGCGCAATCTGATCGGCTTTTACGGCGCACGCGAGCTCGTCGAATTCGACGGTCTTGAGCACGTTCCGGCCTGGCTGGAGCGCGGGCTCGCACGCCCTGCGGTGCAACGCGGGCTGAACATCCCAAAGCGCCCCTGAGCGACCTCTGGACGCGTTGCATAATTCTGATCCGGCACACACACTGACCGCTGGCCGGGCGCGCCTGGATGCGCGCTCAGATAGAGGGCGTCATGCTCGTATCGGTTGAGGATCTTGAACGCAGCCTCGACGTCGCGCGTGCCGGCGCGGCCGGTGCGCGCGAAGGCCTGTTTGGTCCCGCCTCGGCGATCTGGCACGTCAACCGGGAAGCCGCCATTTTCCTTGGTGCGGGCCGCGCCTTGCTCCTGCAGCTCGCGCACCCCTGGGTCGCAGCCGCGATCGCCGATCAGTCCGATGTCTTTGCCGATCCGCTCGGACGCTTCCACCGGACCTTCAGTGTGACTTTCACGATGGTGTTTGGCACGCTCGACCAGGCCACGGCCGCGGCACGCCGGCTGTATCGGCGGCATGCGACGATTGTCGGATTTCTGCCCACCGTCGCAGGCCCGTTTGCCGCGGGCTCGCCTTATAGCGCCAATGAGGTTTCGGCGCTGCGCTGGGTCCATGCGACGCTGATGGAGACGGCCGTATTGGCCCACGACCTGGTGTTGCCATCGCTCGCCGACGAACAGCGCGAGCGCTATTGGGCCGAGGCGAGGCTGCTTGCGGCCCTGTTCGGCATCCCCCAAGCCAGCCTTTCGCCGGATTGGGCGTCGTTTGGGGCCTATACGCGCGCGATGGTGGAATCCGATGTGCTGACTGTCAGCCCGGCCGCGCGCGACATCGCAGGTCAGATCTTTTCCGGGCGCGTCACCGGACTTCGGGTGCCGATGTGGTACCGCGCCTTGACCGCTCAGTTGCTGCCTGAGCAATTGCGCGGCGCGTTCGGGCTGCCGTTTGGAGACGCGGAGCGCCGCAGCGCAGGCCGCGCGCTGCGCTGGATGGCGCGCATCTACCCCTCGCTGCCGGACCGGCTGCGCACTGTCGGTCCCTATCAGGAGGCGCAGGCGCGCGTCCGGGGCGAGGATCGGTTGGCTCATGCCACGCGATGGCTCAACCGGCTCTGGATCGGACAGCCCAGCATGGGCAGTCGTTTCCCCGACGGCGCGGAGCAGCGCGTGAGCCAACGTGGCAAACGATGACGTGAGGACCATGCGAATGCTTGACGCCCGGCAGTTCTCCGGTCCGAAATATCCGGGGACAGGGTGGTTCCGGCGCTTGTTCAGGCGCAGTGTTCTCCGGAAGATCGCCGCCGATCTCGCCGGCGCTCAAGGGGCTGCTACGAAATGACCATCACGATCTACGGCATCAAGAACTGCGACACGATGAAGAAGGCGCGCGCCTGGCTCGACAGCCATGGCGTCAAATACGACTTCCATGACTACAAGAGTGCCGGCATCGCCAGGGACAAGCTGAAAGCCTGGAGCGATAAGCTCGGCTGGGAGACCCTGCTCAACCGCGCCGGCACCACCTTCCGCAAACTGCCGGATGCCGACAAGGATGGCCTGAACGAAAAGAAGGCACTGGCCCTGATGCTGGCGCAGCCCTCGATGATCAAGCGCCCGGTGCTGGAGGCCGGCGCCAAGCTGCTGGTCGGCTTCGCGCCCGACATCTATGCGAAGGAAGTCGCGGGACGAGCGCGAAACAACGACCAGCACGCCAAACGCTAGCCGAACTCGACGACGTCGCCCGCGTCGATGCGTCCCGGCCGGCGATGAAACAGGTCACGATCGATGACGGCGCAAAGCTTTGGCCGGGGCACCGCGTCATGGCCGCGCATCAGGTTCTTGATCTCGAATTCGCCGTCCTCGGAAATGGTCTTCAGCGAGGCGATCAATTGCGTCACCGCTTCCGCCTCCGAGAAGGGCAATAGCAGCCGTTCATATGCAACGACCCGTCCGTAGACGTCATCGAGGTGTGCGATGGTATACACGGGAAGCTTTCGCCGCACGCACTGGTGGTAGACCGGCATCACGATCGGCGCGAGGCGCGCGCCGACATATTCGTCGAGCGGCTTGCCCTTGCCGGTATGGCCATACGCCGACGACATGCGGGTGCCGTCGCTCTGGATCGTGAGGCGCGGCGGCTCATGCGATGCGTCGACGCTGTAATAGACGAGATCCGGCAGTTCGTCCGCGAGCCGTTCGGGCTGGTATTCGGCAACATGAGGCATCCGCTGGTTGCGCGCGTAGAGCCGCAGCCAGATGTTCAAGAGCTCGCGCTGCTTGATCGATTTCACGACCGACGGGTTGGCGCTGACGAAATCCAAGGCGATCTCCAGTTCGATGAAGCCCCGCAAAGGATCGACGGAAGAGGAAAATTTTCCATGAATGCCATATGCCAGCCGAAACAACGTTAACGAGCCTTTTTCCGGGCCGCTTGCCCCGGCGGTGCCGGAATGGGCGAAACCGCCTTCACCCAATCGCAACAGTTCGACTAACGGCGAAGCTCGCCTCGCGAGCGGCCAAAGCTTTCCGCCTTGCCTAACCCGGTCTGCCTCCGGCATATTCTGCCCCTGGAGGCGGCGGTCCGGGAGGTTTTTGCGACGTTCCGGAGCAATCTGCTGGTAAGCAACAAGAGCCACGCGCGAACGTTCGTGCGCGGCAGGGGGAAAATGTTTGGCCGACGAGTTCATTCTCGAGACCCACGGATTGACCAAGGAATTCGCGGGGTTTTTTGCCGTTCGCGATGTCGCACTTAAGGTCCGCCGGGGTCATATTCACGCGTTGATCGGTCCGAACGGGGCCGGGAAAACGACGTGCTTCAATCTGTTGACCAAATTCTTAAAGCCGTCGGCCGGGACAATTCATTACAAGGGACGGGACATCACGGCGATGGCGCCGGCCGATGTCGCGCGGCTCGGTCTCGTACGCTCGTTCCAGATCTCGGCGGTGTTTCCGCACCTGACCGCACTGGAGAATGTCCGGGTAGCGCTGCAGCGCCAGCACGGCAGCTCCTTCGATTTCTGGCGCTCCAAAACGGTGCTCAATCGCTTCAACGAGCGCGCGCGGGAGCTGCTGAACGATGTGGGCTTGAGCGACTTCGCCAATATTCCCGCGGTCGAGATGCCCTATGGTCGCAAGCGCGCGCTCGAAATCGCGACGACGCTGGCGCTCGATCCGGAAATGATGCTTCTGGACGAGCCGATGGCCGGCATGGGCCACGAAGACATCGACAAGATCGCCGCGCTGATCAAGCGCATCTCCGTCAAATACACTATCCTGATGGTCGAGCATAATTTGAACGTGGTTGCCAATCTCTCCGATGTCATCACGGTGCTCACCCGCGGTCAGGTGCTCGCGCAAGGCAACTATGCCGAGCTGTCGAAAGACGAGCGAGTCAAGGAAGCCTATCTGGGAGCCGGTCATGCCTGATGTGAATGTGGCTCCCGCAAGATCTTCCGCCGCGACGACGGCGGCGCCGGTTTTGAGCGTTCAGAATCTCGAGGCCTGGTACGGCGAATCCCACATCCTCCACGGCATGAGTTTCGACGTGAAAGCCGGGGAGGTGGTGACCCTGCTCGGGCGCAACGGCGCCGGCAAGACCACGACGCTGAAGTCGATCATGGGCATCATCGGCAAGCGCACCGGCTCGATCCGCTTCGGGACGACCGAGACGATCCGCGCGAACTCGGATCGCATTGCGCGGATGGGCGTAGCGTTCTGCCCCGAAGAGCGCGGCATTTTCGCAAGCCTGGACGTGCGCGAGAACCTGCTTTTGCCCCCGGTGGTGAAGGAGGGCGGTCTCACGCTCGAGCAGATCTTCGACCTTTTTCCCAACTTGAAGGAGCGTCTGAAAAGCCAGGGCACGAAACTCTCGGGCGGCGAACAGCAAATGCTGGCGATCGCGCGCATCCTGCGCACCGGTGCGAGCTTTCTGATGCTGGATGAGCCGACCGAAGGATTGGCCCCGGTCATCATCCAGCAGATCGGGCAGACCATTGCGCGGCTGAAAAAGGAAGGGTTTACGATTCTCCTGGTCGAGCAGAATTTCCGTTTCGCCTCCACCGTCGCCGACCGCTATTACATCGTCGAGCATGGCAAGGTCATCGACGGCTTCGCCAATTCGGAGCTCGCGGCCAACATGGACAAACTCCACACCTATCTGGGTGTCTGACACCAACAACAAGAGGACCTGCATGAAACCTAAGTCAATCGTATCGCTCCTGCTTGGGACCGCGCTGACCCTCGCGCTCGCGGGGGCCGCATCCGCCGACGACAAGGTGGTCAAGATCGGTTCGTTGTCGGACCAGTCCGGGCTTTACGCCGATCTCAGCGGGCCCGGCTCGACGGTCGCAGCCCAGATGGCGGTCGAGGATTCCGGCCTGACCGGGAAGGGGTGGAAGATCGACATCATCTCGGGCGATCATCAGAACAAGCCCGACATCGGCACGTCGATTGCGCGGCAATGGTTCGACGTCGACAAGGTGGACATCATCGTCGACGTGCCGAATTCCGGCGTCGCGCTGGCCGTCAACAACGTGGTGAAGGAGAAGAACGGCGTCTACATCAATTCGGGGGCTGCCACCTCCGACCTGACTAACGCGCAGTGCTCGCCAAACACCGTGCACTGGACGTATGATACCTACATGCTCGCCCACGCCACCGGCCAGGCGCTGGTGAAAGCGGGTGGCGACACCTGGTTCTTCCTCACCGCCGACTACGCCTTCGGCCAGGCGCTCGAACGCGACACGACTGCGGTCGTGCTTGCCAATGGCGGCAAGGTGGTCGGTAGCGTCAAGCATCCGCTCAACACCTCCGACTTCTCCTCCTTCCTGCTCCAGGCGCAGTCGTCGAAAGCCAAGATCATCGGCCTTGCCAACGCGGGCGGCGACACCACCAACACCATCAAGCAGGCAGCCGAATTCGGCATCGTGAAAGGCGGCCAGAAACTCGCGGCGCTTTTGCTGTTCCTGACCGACGTCAAGGCGATCGGCCTTGAAACCGCGCAGGGCCTCAACTTCACCGAGACCTTCTATTGGGACATGAACGACCAGACCAGGGCCTTCTCCAAGCGCTTCTCCGAGCGCATGAAGAACGGAGCGCCGCCGACGATGGTTCAGGCCGGCGTCTATGCCGGCATCCTGCATTACCTGAAGGCGCTGGAGGCGCTCGGCGGCAATCCGCATGACGGGCTGAAGGTCGTTGACAAGATGAAGTCGATGCCGACCGACGACCCGCTGTTCGGCAAAGGGGCGATTCAGCCCAACGGCCGCACGATCCACAACGCCTATCTGTTCGAGGTGAAGAAGCCTTCGGAATCCAAGGGGCCGTGGGATTTCTACAAGCTGGTTGGCACCGTTCCGGGCGAAGAGGCCTTTACGCCCCTGTCTGAAAGCAAGTGCCCGCTGTTGAAGAAGTAACGACAGAGGAGTCCGCCGGCGCGGCAATGGCGCCGGCGGGTTCCCGAAACCGTCCAGAGGTCGATCGATGCAGGCTCTCTACGCGCAGCTCCTGGTGGGACTGATCAACGGTTCGTTCTACGCGTTGCTCAGCCTCGGCCTTGCCGTGATCTTCGGCATGCTCAACATCATAAACTTCGCGCATGGCGCGCTCTACATGATGGGCGCCTTCTGCGCCTATTTCCTGCTCGAACTTGCCGGCATCGGTTACTGGGGGGCCCTGATCATCGCGCCGATCGTGGTCGGCATTTTCGGCATGTTCCTGGAGCGGACGCTGTTGAAATGGCTGACCGGCCTCGATCACCTCTATGGGCTGTTGCTCACCTTCGGCATCGCGCTGATCGTGCAGGGCGTCTTCCAGAACTATTTCGGCTCCTCAGGGTTGCCCTATGCAATCCCCGATCAACTCAAGGGCGGAATGAACCTCGGCTTCATGTTCCTGCCGATCTACCGCGGCTGGGTGGTGGTGTTCTCGCTCGTGATTTGCCTTGCCACCTGGTACCTGATCGAGCGCACCCGGCTCGGCGCTTACCTGCGCGCGGCTACTGAAAATCCCACGCTGGTGCGCGCCTTCGGCATCAACGTTCCCAGGATGATCACGCTCACTTACGGCTTGGGGGTCGGACTGGCGGCACTCGCCGGTGTGTTGTCGGCGCCGATCAACCAGGTGCGGCCGCTGATGGGCGCCGATCTCATCATCGTCGTGTTCGCGGTGGTGGTCATCGGCGGCATGGGTTCCATCATGGGATCGATCATCACCGGCTTTGCGCTGGGGGTGATCGAGGGTCTGACCAAATATTTTTATCCCGAGGCGTCCAACACCGTCGTCTTCGTGTTGATGGTTCTGGTGTTGCTCGTGAAGCCGACGGGACTGACTGGACGGGCGGCCTGACATGACTGCATTGACCGACGATACACTGCCGATCACCCCGCGCGCGATGCGCGACGAGATGGTCGTTTTCGCCCTCATGGCGGCGCTGCTTGCGATCGTGCCGTGGACCGGGATCTATCCGTTCTTCGTGATGCAGGCGTTGTGCTTTGCGTTGGTCGCCTGCGCCTTCAATCTGTTGATCGGTTACGGCGGCTTGCTTTCGTTCGGCCATGCGATGTTCCTGGGTACCGCCGGCTATTGCAGCGCGCATGCGCTCAAGGTCTGGGGTCTGTCGCCGGAGCTTGGCATCGTGGTCGGCGCGGCTGCGGCCTGCGTGCTTGCAGTCATCACCGGCTATGTCTCGATCCGCCGCCAGGGCATCTATTTCTCGATGATTACGCTCGCGCTGTCGCAGCTTCTCTACTTCATCTATCTGCAGGCGCCCTTCACCCATGGCGAGGACGGCATCCAGGGTATCCCGCAGGGGCTGTTGTTCCACATTTTCGATCTGTCGAAGCCGACCACACTTTACTACGTGGTGCTGGTCGGTTTCCTCGCCGGCTTTCTGCTGATCTATCGCACCATCAATTCGCCGTTCGGCGAAGTCCTTAAATCGATCCGTGAAAACGAGCAGCGCGCGATTTCGCTCGGCTACAAGACCGATCAGTACAAGCTCCTCGCCTTTATTCTGTCCGGCACGATCGCAGGCTTTGCCGGCGCGCTGAAAGTATTCGTCGCGCAAAATGCTTCGCTCACCGACGTGCATTGGAGCATGTCGGGCGAAATCGTGCTGATGACGCTGGTCGGCGGTCTCGGCACCGTGTTCGGACCCGTGGTGGGAGCCTTCGTGATCATTGCCATGCAGCAATATCTCGCGGGTTTCGGGCAGTGGGTCACGGTGATCCAGGGCGTGATCTTCGTAGCCTGCGTGCTGACGTTCCGCCGCGGCCTCGTCGGCGAACTCGCCCATCTTCTGAAGCGGTCCCTGTAACTTCCGTGAGCCAAGGCTGATTTCGCCCGCACAAATCGGTGGATGACGCGGCGCCGGAAGTCCGGGCGGCGGGGCTTTCAAGGCAAATCCGTCTATGACAGATTTGTGACGGATCGGTTTCGCGGATGCGGCCCGCCGCGTGCTTTGAGGGTTTTGTTCGTATGATGCGTTGGTTTCGAGCCTTCCTGCCAAAGGAGGAGCGGTTCTTCGACCTGTTTGCCCGTCACGCCGCCGTCGTGTCCCAGGGCGCGGAGGCCCTGCAGGGCGTGCTGCGCGGCGGCGACGAAACCCCCGTATACTGCCAGCGCGTCAACCAGTTCGAGAACGATGCCGACAATATCACGCGCGAGGTGCTGACCGCGGTGCGGCGCACCTTTATCACCCCGTTCGACCGTGGCGACATCAAAAGCCTGATCACGTCGATGGACGACGCCATCGACCAGATGCAGCAGACGGCGAAGGCGGTGATGCTGTTCGAGGTCAGAAGCTTTGAGCCGACGATGCGGGAGATGGGCGGGCTTCTGGTGGAATGCGCCAATCTCGTTGGACGCGCCTTGCCGCTCTTGCAATCGATCGGCGCCAATGTCTTGCTGCTGACGTCGATCACCGAGGAATTGACCAAGCTGGAAGGCCGGGTCGACGATCTCCACGACATCGGGCTGAAGGAGCTTTTCCTCAAGCACCGCAACGCCAACACCATGGATTTCATCGTCGGCGCCGAGATCTATGACCATCTGGAAAAAGTCGCTGATCGCTTCGACGACGTGGCGAACGAGATCAACTCCATCGTGATAGAACAGGTCTGAGGACGCGCCGTGGATGCCACGCTTGGTGTTCCTGTACTGACCGGCCTGATCGTGGTCGCGCTTGCATTCGACTTTCTCAATGGCCTCCACGACGCTGCCAATTCGATCGCAACCATCGTCTCAACCCGCGTGCTGCGGCCGCATTACGCGGTGTTCTGGGCGGCGTTCTTCAATTTCGTGGCGTTCCTCGTGTTCGGCCTCCATGTCGCGCAGACCATCGGCACCGGCATCATCGAGCCGTCCATCGTCGATGCGCACGTGATTTTTGCAGCGCTCGTCGGTGCCATCGTCTGGAACCTGATCACCTGGGGCCTTGGCATTCCGTCATCCTCGTCGCACGCGCTGATCGGCGGCCTGGTCGGCGGCGGCATGGCGAAAGCCGGCATTTCTGCCGCGGTCTGGAGCGGGCTGTCGAAGACCATGGCCGCGATCGTGCTGTCGCCGCTCGTCGGATTTCTGCTGGCGATGATGCTGGTCGCGATCGTGTCCTGGGCCTCGGTGCGCTCGACGCCGTTTGCCGTTGACCGCGCCTTTCGCATTCTGCAGTTCGCCTCCGCCTCGCTCTATTCGCTCGGCCATGGCGGCAACGATGCGCAAAAGACCATGGGTATCATCGCCGTCCTGCTCTTTTCGCAGGGTCATCTCGGCAGCGAATTCTCCGTGCCGTTCTGGGTGGTGCTTGCCTGTCAGGCCTCGATGGCGCTCGGTACTTTGATGGGCGGTTGGCGGATCGTCCGCACCATGGGCTTAAGGATCACAAAATTGACGCCGATGCAGGGCTTCTGCGCCGAGACGGGCGGAGCAGCGACACTATTCATGGCGACCTTTCTCGGGGTTCCCGTCTCGACCACCCATACGATCACCGGAGCCATCGTCGGCGTCGGCGCCGCGCGGCGCGTCTCGGCAGTGCGCTGGAACGTGGCGAGCTCGATCGTTTATGCCTGGGTGATCACGATCCCGGCGTCCGCGATCGTTGCCGCGCTGGCTTATTGGGGGGTGCTGGTATTTCGCTGACGCAAGGCGATGCCTATATCGGCAGGAGGGGGAAATGGCCTTGATCCCCCGCAGGTTCCCTGCCAAACGCTCACCCCCATGACCGACCTCGCTGTCACGACCGATTCGCCGTCCCGCTCGCCGCTCGCCTCCGAAGTGGCGCGACGGCGCACCTTTGCGATCATCTCGCATCCGGACGCCGGAAAGACCACGCTGACCGAGAAACTCCTGTTGTTCGGTGGCGCCATCAATCTCGCAGGCCAGGTGAAAGCCAAGGGCGAGCGGCGCAATACCCGTTCCGACTGGATGAAGATCGAACGCGAACGCGGCATCTCGGTCGTGACCTCCGTGATGACGTTCGAGTTCGACGGGCTGGTATTCAACCTGTTGGACACGCCGGGCCACGAGGATTTTTCGGAAGATACCTACCGCACGCTGACGGCGGTCGATTCCGCCGTGATGGTGATCGACGCCGCCAAGGGCATCGAGGCGCGCACGCGAAAGCTGTTCGAGGTGTGTCGTCTGCGCGACATTCCGATCATCACCTTCATCAACAAGATGGACCGCGAGAGCCGCGACACCTTCGAGCTGATGGACGAGATCGAAAAGACATTGGCGCTCGACACCACGCCGATGACCTGGCCGGTCGGCCGTGGCCGAGACTTCGTCGGCACTTATGACGTCCGCGACGGCGGCATCCGCCTGCTCGAAGGCGGTGGCGCCAAAACCGGCGCGGCGCAGCAGATCGAGATTGCCGATCTTGCGCGTTACAACGCCAATCTCGATGTTGCGGCCCTCCAGGAAGAGCTTGCGCTGGTTACCGAAGCCTGCAAGCCGTTCGAACTGGAGGCGTTCCGGGAGGGTCACCTGACGCCGGTCTATTTCGGCAGCGCACTACGCAATTTCGGCGTTGGCGATCTGCTCGAAGGGCTCGGCCAGTTCGCGCCGCCGCCGCGTGCGCAGGACAGCGATTTGCGCAAGGTCGAGGCGTCGGAGCCGCGCATGAGCGCCTTCGTCTTCAAGATCCAGGCCAATATGGACCCGAACCACCGCGACCGTATCGCGTTCGCACGGCTCTGCTCGGGCAAGCTCAATCGCGGCATGAAGGCAAAGCTGGTGCGCACGGGAAAGAGCATGCCGCTGGCGAGCCCGCAGTTCTTCTTTGCCCAGGATCGCTCGGTGGCGGACGAGGCCTTTGCCGGCGACGTCGTCGGCATCCCCAACCACGGCACGCTCCGGATCGGCGACACGCTGACCGAAGGCGAGGATCTGACCTTCGTCGGCGTGCCGAGCTTCGCCCCGGAGATCGTGCGCCGGGTTCGCCTCACCGATGCGATGAAGGCGAAGAAGCTGAAGGAAGCCCTGCAGCAAATGTCGGAAGAGGGCGTCGTGCAGGTGTTTCGTCCGCGCGATGGGGCGCCGGCTCTGGTCGGCGTGGTCGGCCCGCTGCAGCTTGACGTCCTCAAAGCCCGCCTTGATGCCGAATATGCGCTGCCGGTCGAGTTCGAGGTCTCGGAATTCCAGCTAACGCGGTGGATCTCATCCGACGACCGCAGGAAGCTGGACGCGTTCATCGCGGCGAATGCATCCAGCATCGCCGACGACGTCGACGGCGACCCAGTATTCATGGCCAGGAACGACTTCTATCTCGGCTACACGATGGATCGCGCCGAGGGGATTGCGTTTGCCAACGTCAAGGACGTGAAGAAGAAGGGATAACCTCGCTTCCGAGCGCGCGGTTGTGAACGGAAGCGGGCTTGATGCCGCGCAGTGGGCGCTCCATTATCGTGATGTCGCCTTCGAGGTGATTGGCATGATGGGGCGCATTCTGTTCGGAATGGTTGTT
>Ga0310914_10001982_pt1 | contig 13565 bp, 10 predicted proteins | sample GREbulkMGAN108_FD_203450 | JGI IMG/M metagenome (GOLD analysis project Ga0310914, IMG submission 203450) | Lab enrichment of tropical soil microbial communities from Luquillo Experimental Forest, Puerto Rico - GRE.bulkMG.AN108 | ecosystem: Environmental > Terrestrial > Soil > Tropical forest >... | reverse complement strand
CTCCTCGCGGTCATGGTTCCAGCGCCTCACGCGGTACATTTCTGCCTTCCCTACGGTATGGTCAGTTTGTAAGCTCACGCCGCGCGAAGGATGTCTTCCGTCACTCGAATTTCGCGCATGCGAAATCGGCCAGCCCAGGGCGTATTGACGGCGGCCGTTGACGGTCGAGGTTCGTCAAAACCTTTCACGACCACCATGTCCCCTTCGCGATAATGGGTAATGAATTCTCGAGCGACATTACCGGCCACCGCGCACACTGCAGGGGGTCGTCCTGCATCCTCGAGTTGAAAGCTGGCACGAGTGCCGAATTCCGAAACCCTGAACACAACCAGGCGAGTGATCCGCCCAGTAAGAATGCGCTCCTGCGTCATGATTTCCCTCCTCGGAAGCTGGTGGTATTGGACTGCTGCGTGTCGGTGTCGGCTGCCGTTGGGCGGGAAGCTGCGATGCTCTGCAGCGACCCTGGGTGCGCCGCCCCAAAAGCTAAGCAGCGGCGGATCTGAAGTCTTTCGGGCGGGATGCGGAGTTATGCGAAATCGTCCGGGCGTTATGACGAAATGATGACATCCTTGGATCGGGCTGCGAAAATCTATGTTTTTATCGAATATGGTTTATAATCGCGCTCATGGTTCGCCTGTCCGAAGCGCCGGCGAGCATCGAGTTTGGCCACTTCAGCATCTTCCCGCATCGCCGCCAGCTGTTTGCCGACGGCCGGCCGATAACGCTCGGCGGCCGGGCGTTCGATGTGCTGATGGCGCTAATCGAGGCGTCAGGAGCCGTCGTCAGCAAGGACGAGCTGCTCAAGCGCGTCTGGCAAGGCAGGATCGTCGAGGAGAACCGACTCGCCGGTGAAATCACCGCGCTACGCAATGCCTTTGGCGCCGACCGCGAGCTGATCCGGACGGTCGCCGGACGGGGCTACCAGTTCACCGGCGAGATCCGCCTTCGCTCGTCGGCTGCCAGCGATCAGGAGGTTTCGGATGCCGCCGCTGCTGTCGCCTCATCGATGACGACGGCCGGCTCTGGTTCTCCCCGGCCCGACAAGCCGTCCATCGCCGTATTGCCCTTCGCCAATTTGAGCGGCGACCCGGAGCAGGAATACTTCGCCGACGGCATGGTCGAGGAGATCATCACAGCGCTCAGCCGGATCAAATGGCTGTTCGTTATCGCCCGCAATTCCAGCTTCACCTACAAGGGCCAGGCCGTCGATGTTAAGCGGGTCGGTCACGAATTGGGGGTCAGCTACGTGCTCGAAGGCTCGGTCCGCAAGGCGGGCGGCCGCGTCCGGATCACTGCACAGCTGATCGAAGCGATCGGCGGAGCGCATCTCTGGGCCGACCGGTTCGACGGCTCGATCGAGGACGTCTTCGACCTACAGGACAAGGTAGCGTTGAGCGTCGCTGGCGTCATCGAGCCGACGTTGCAAGCCGCCGAGACCGCCCGCTCGGCTAACCGCCCGACAACCGATCTCACCGCCTATGACCTGTATCTGCGTGCCTGCGAGATATTCTTGTCCTCGGCGAGGCAAATCCCCGAGGCTCTGCGCCTTTTGCAGCAAGCGATCGAGCGCGATCCCGGGTTCGGGCCGGCACTCGCTCGGGCCGCGGTTTGCCACTTTCGCTGTTCCGTCGACGACTGGAGCGACGATCACGAAGCGGACGGCCGCACAGGCACGGACCTAGCGCGGCGGGCTCTGAAAGTGGCCGGGGACGACCCGGGCATTTTGGCAAATGCCGCGCTCGCGCTCGCATATTTTGGCGAGGACATCGGTGCGATGATCGCGTTGGTCGATCGCGCGCTGAAGTTGAACCCGAGTTTCGCCCGTGGGTGGCATGTCAGCGGTGCCCTCCATTATTGGGCAGGCCTGCCCGATCTCGCAATCGAGCATTGCGAAACCTCGCTTAGTCTCAGCCCGCGTGCGCACGTCGGCACCACTCAATTTTAGCGAAGGAGCTGATCGCTCTCCAAGAAGATCCGAGCTTCCCAGACCCCTACCGCTATCTGGCCGCCTGCTATGCGCATACGGGTCGGCTCGATGAAGCGCGAGAGATTGTCAAGCGGCTGCGCGCCGTTACTCCTCTCGTAGTGCCGAGCGCCAGCGAACTGCGGAACCGCGAGTACCGCGAACTGTATCTCACGGGCCTGCGCCTGGCGGCGGGCGAGATCGGCTAGCCAGCGGGCAACGAAAAGCGACCGGCTATCCTCCGGCCGCCGCTCGGGCTATTTTCGTGCCACAGCCTGACGATGAAATTCCGCGCTCCCGTGATCCGCGTCATCCGACATCCCGCCCCCGGCTCAAACCACCCGCCTGGTTCGGTTCTCGCGATGGGCAATTTCGATGGCCTGCATCGTGGGCACGCGGTGCTGCTCGGCCAGGTCCGCGACCGCGCCCGGGCAGAAGGCCGGCCGCCCGCGGTGCTGACGTTTGAGCCGCATCCGCGCAGCGTCTTCCTTCCCGGAGCCGAGCCGTTCCGGCTGACGCCGTTCCGGGTCAAGGAGCGCGAATTGGCGCGACTCGGCATTGAGCTCCTGTTCATTCAGCATTTCGATCTCGGCTTCGCCGCCAAAAGTGCCGAGGACTTCATCACGGAGGTCATCGTCGGGGCAATCGGCGCGGGCCACGTCGTCGTCGGTTGGGATTGCACCTTTGGCAACCGCCGCCGCGGGACCCCGGATCTGCTGCGGGCGGCCGGGGGGGAATACGGCTTCGGCGTCACGGTGCTCGAGCCGGTCCGCGGCGGGGACGCGACGGTCTATTCGTCGACCCATATCCGCGAGCTCCTGAAGGCCGGAAGACCGCGCGAGGCGGCATCTCTCCTCGGCCGGTTCTGGGAGATCGACGGCCGCGTCGCCATCGGCGACCGGCGCGGGCGGACGATCGGCTTTCCGACCGCGAATCTCGGTCTCGACGACTATCTGCAACCGGCCTTCGGCGTCTATGCCGTGCGGGTCTGCGGCGATGGTCCCGACGATCCTCTCGCCGGCCATACCGTCGACGGGGTGGCGAATCTAGGGCTGCGACCGACAGTCGGCGGCCTGGTGCCGCGACTCGAGGCCCATCTCTTCGACAGCGATGTCGATCTCTACGGGCGCCATCTGCGGGTGGCTCTCGTCGATTTCATCCGGCCGGAGCGCAAATTCCCAGGGCTCGACGCGCTGAAGGCGCAGATCGCCGAGGACGCCGCTCAGGCGCGCGCCATCCTCGCGGCGGCGCAGGCACTCGAGTAAGGGCCCGAGCTACTCTGCTGCGGCTGCCGCGGGATGTGTCAGCTCAAGACCGCGTTGCGCGACGGCGGCCGTGGCGGGTTCGCCCTCGCCGGCGACCTGCACGGTCGGGAAGGCGAATTTGATGCCGTTCTCGTCGAACGCCTTCTTGATCAACGCATAGGCCTTGCGCCGGATCACGAATTGCTCGCCCGGCAGCGTCATCATCTTCGCCCGGATCTGCACGGCGAAATCGCCGAGGTTGTCCACTCCTTGCATCTTCAAGGGCTCAAGGATCAGCGGCGCGAATTCTGGGTCCTTTTGCAAGTCCAGCCCGATCTGCTTGATCAGCTTCCTAGCCTTTTCAAGATCGCTGTCATAAGTGATGCCGATCGCGATCTTATCGATGACCCAATCGCGGCTCTGGTTTTGGACCGCCCCCAGCAGGCTGAACGGCACGGTATAGACCGGGCCGCGGTGATGCCGAAGCCTGACCGAGCGAATGCTGAAGCCTTCGACGGTGCCCTTGTAATTGCCGGACTGGATGTATTCGCCGACCCGAAACGCGTCGTCGAGCAGGTAGAACATCCCGGCGATGACGTCGCGGGCAAAGGTTTGGGCGCCGAAGCCGACCGCAATACCGACGACCCCCGCGCCGGCGACCAGCGGTCCGATTTGCACGCCCATCGCCGACAGCGCCATCAACGCCGCGACGGCAGTGACGACGACGAACAGAATATTGCGGAAAATCGGCAGCAACGTGCGCATCCGGGCCCGCTTTCGCGCCTCGTCGCTGTTCGGTTGACCCGGGTCGGCGGCTTCGGCGAGCCGGCGATCGATCACCGCTTTCATCGCGTGCCACAAGACATCGGCGACGAGGAGGACGATGACGGCGCTCAGCACGCCGTCGGCGAGGCGGCCAAACCATGTGTTCTGCTCGTGGAGATGGGCAAGATCGATACCCCAACTCCAGGCGAGTACTGCTGCCGCGCCGATGAACAGCAGCGCGCGGATGCCGCGCTCCAAGCAGACGGCGATGACGCTCGGCGGACCTTCGGCAACCTGCGGAGAACCGGGTTGCCGAAGGAGATGTTGGACCGCGCGGCGGCTGACGCGGATCGCAAACGGCAGGATGATTACGACCAGAACCAGCCAGAAGCTCGCCATGGCATGGAGTACCCAAAGCACCCACAGCAACACGACGCCAATAGACAGCAGCGCGTTCTGGGCACCGTGCCCGAGGTGATACCTGGCGTGCGGCGGCGCTTCCGCGGTGTCAATCAGCGCGACCGGGCGGCGCCAAACTGCCTCGAGCGCAATGGCAAGGAGCCCAAGGCCGAGTACGTAGGCAATGAGCTGGCGGCCGGCTAGCGAGAGCCCGAGAGTAGTAAGGATCCCGAACTCCACCCAACCGAAGGCAAACAAGCCGACAAAGGCGGCAATCCGCCGGCACCAGAAACGAGCCGCCAAAGTGTCTGTAGGAATAATGCGGAACCGCTCGTGATGGGGAGCCAACAGCAAATGGCCAACGACGAGCGCGACACGGATCACGAGAAAGACCATCAGATAGCCGAAGACCATCTCGCGAAGCAGCGGGGGCCAGTCGAACGCGAGGAAGGCGCCGACGCTGCCGAGAGCAAACGCCGCCACCACTCCAACAGCAAAGGCAAAGCGTGTGGCGACAAACCACAGGCGATCGTTGACGGTCTCGAGCGGGTGCTCGTCGAGATGTCGGCGGATCGTCCGCGTCGCCTTTCGAAACAACCATTCGACGCCAAAGCCCAAACCTATAAACACGGCAAGCAGCAGCAGGCCCTTAACCCTCCCGTGAGATCCCAGGTCTGCGGAGACGAGGCTGTGTGCCGTCTCGATCTGATTGGGCAGATCGGGGAGCGCGGCGCCGAGTGCGACAATGTGCTCTCGGATCGCGGCGACATGGGAGTCGAACTCGTGCGATACCGAATTTCCTTCGGTGTCGGATTCGCGCGCCTGGATGGCTTGGGCCTTGCTCTCCTGTTCCAGCCAATCGCGCACGTTCGGATCGGCCAGCAGTGTCATCAGCTCTTGGATTTTCTCCGGTGTCGCCTCGCTTTTCGCGGACGCCGCCGGTTTCCCGGCTTTGGGGGTCGCCGCCAAGGCGCCGGTAAGCGGCCCGATCGCTAAAATCGCTACGGCAAAGCAAATCGCCACGATATGTCTTACGGCATGTCCGATCGGTTTATCCGGATGCATGGGATCGCCTCCCGTCCCCGCCCGAGCAGCGGAGCCGTAGTATACGCTTACCGGCGTGGAATTGCGATCGGTCCAGCCGGGAGGCAGGGCGAGGATGCTGCGCTGGCCGCCGGCTGTGCTATGATCGACTTGCGTGTCGAGCAATAAGGAAGTGGGAGTGGCCGAAATCGACAGTACCGCGGCGGAGGGCCTCGAACGCAAACTCGCGACCATTCTTTCGGCGGATGTCGCCGAATACAGCCGTTTGATGGCCCAGGACGAAGAGCAGACGCTGCGAACCTTTCGCGGGCACAAGGAGGTCTTCGAGAAGCTCGTCGCTCTGCACCGCGGCCGCGTCTTCAACACCGCGGGAGACGCGATCCTGGCGGAGTTCGGCAGTGCCGTCGAGGCGGTGCGGTGCGCGACCGAGATCCAGGCGGCGCTGCGCACTCGCAACGATCAGTTGCCGGAGGATCGGCAAGTCAGATTTCGCATCGGGGTCAATCTCGGCGATGTGATGCTGCAGGGAGAGGACCTGCTCGGCGACGGTGTCAATGTCGCTGCGCGATTGCAGTCGGCGGCGGAACCAGGAGGCATCTGCGTCTCCGGCAGCGTCTATGACCAGATCCGCAACAAGCTGTCGCTGTCGTTCAAGCCGCTCGGCGATATGAGCTTCAAGAATATCCCGCAGGCGGTCCGGACCTTCGCGATCGCGGAAGTCGAGGGGCTCGGGATGCTGCCGTCACCGGAGAACACCCGGCAAAGGCGCGGCGGCGGTCTTCTGAAATTGACCGCGGCCGCCGTCGGTCTGCTGCTGATCGCTGGCGGGGCCGCTATGTGGACCTATCTGGACCAGCACCGCAGCAAAGTCGAATTCGCCCGCGAGAGCCAATTGGCCGCCGAGAAGCTGATTGCGGAGGAGGCACGACAGCGGGCGGAAGCCGAGCGACTGGCGGCGGAAAGGGCGCGACAGCAGGCGGATAGAGAGCGTCGGCAAGTCGAGGAAGAAATGCGCCGGCTCGCCGATGCGGAGCTAAAGAAGACAGCGGCTGCCGAGCAGACCGCTGCCCTTGTGCCGTCCAAGCCGGTCGAAGTCCCAACCACCCCCGTGCAGCCGCTCTCGGCAGATGAACGGGATGGTGTCTACGGAGGACAGATCTGCTACGGGCCGGCCCCTGCGGTCCCGGCACGGTGCTTCAAAGCGCAGGCCATCGTCCAAAAGGGCAGAATTACCGGCCAGTGGTCCGGTCGTGATCGCAACGTCACGATGTATCTAGCGGGCGATGTCACCCGCGCCGGCGACGTGACGATCCATATGCATGGAGAACGCTCCGATGGGTCGCGCCTGGCGGTGATGGATCTTGCCGGAACGCTCCAAGATGGCCGGATCGACGCAAAGGGGAGCTTTCTCAATGGACGCAGCGTGACACTGACCTGGCGCCGGAACTAAGCGAACGATCTTTCACGCGGCAGCCTAGCGGAACGGCGGTTTCGTTGACGCGGTTGGTTCGCGTTCCTATCTGCCCGGCTCGTTCCAGAAAACGCCACGCCAATGCCCACTCGAATTTGACCGGCGCGGCTGCTATATGTCCGTCATGTTTCGGCACCACGCCTGGATATTGCGAATTACCGGCCCGGTCCTCGTCTGAGGATCGGGGACGTTCTCGCTTATTTGTCTCATATCCAGGGGGTTAACGATGCCCACGGATTATCGTCCGACCGTCTTCCTGCCCAAGACCGACTTCCCGATGCGCGGCGACCTGCCGAAGCGCGAGCCGCCTATTTTGGCGCGCTGGGAGACGATGAACCTCTATCGCCTGCTGCGTCAGGCTTCGCGCGGACGCGAGAAATTCGTCCTGCACGACGGCCCGCCCTACGCCAATGGCGAAATTCATCTCGGGACCGCGCTCAACAAGATCCTCAAGGACGCGGTCAACCGCTCGCAGCAGATGCTCGGCAAGGACGCGCCCTATGTTCCGGGCTGGGACTGTCACGGTCTGCCAATCGAGTGGATCATCGAGGAGCAATACCGGGCGAAGAGCGAGTCCAAGGACAGCGTGCCGATCGACCAGTTTCGCCGCGAATGCCGCGAGTTCGCGGCTTATTGGATCGAGACGCAGAAGCGCGACTTCAAGCGGCTCGGCGTGATCGGCGACTGGGAAAACCCCTATACGACGATGGCATATGCAGCCGAGGCGCAAATCGTCCGCGAAATCGGCAAGTTTCTCGTCAACGGGGGACTATACAAGGGCTCCAAGCCGGTTCTCTGGTCGATCGTCGAGCAGACGGCGCTCGCCGAAGCGGAGGTCGAATATTACGACCACCGATCGACTACGGTTTGGGTGCGGTTCCCGGTGGTGCGGACCGGGCGGCCGGCTCTCGCCGATGCTGCGGCGCTGATCTGGACGACGACACCGTGGACCTTGCCAGGCAACCGCGCAATCGCCTTCAGCCCCGCGCTCGAATACGTGGTTATCCGGGTCGATAGAACCGCGGACGGAAGCCACGCCCGGCCCCTCGAGACCCTGCTCTTAGCTGAGCCGCTTGTCGCTGAGGTCGCGGTGCGCGCCGGGATCGAGACATATTCGCAGCTCGACCGCTTTTCCGGCCAGGCACTCGCCGGGACGGTCGCCCGCCATCCGCTCTTCGGCCAGGGCTACGATTTCGACGTGCCGTTGCTTGCGGCCGGCTTTGTCGAAAGCGACCAGGGAACCGGCCTCGTTCACATCGCCCCCGGACACGGCGCCGACGATTTCGATCTCGGCCGAGCGAACAGTCTGCCGGTGCCGGACACGGTCGGCCCGGACGGGGTCTATCTGCCGCAAGTGCCGCTTTTCGCCGGCCGGTCGGTTTATCGGCCGGACGGCAAGCCGGGGGATGCCAACGGAGCGGTGATCGCTGCGATCAATGCTGCCGGCGGCCTGTTGGCCCGTGGCACTCTCGTGCATTCCTATCCGCATTCCTGGCGCTCGAAGGCACCGCTGATCTTTCGCAACACGCCGCAATGGTTCATCAGCATGGAGACCAACAATCTGCGGCAAAAAGCCTTGGCTGCGATCGCCGAGGCGAACTGGGTCCCGCCGCAAGGCAGAAATCGGATCGAGGCGATGGTCGAGAGCAAGCCGGATTGGTGCGTCTCGCGCCAGCGCGCCTGGGGGGTGCCGATAGCGGTGTTCACCCACCGCGAGACCGGCGAGCCGTTGCGCGACCCCGCCGTTGTCGAGCGCGTCGCCGCCGCTGTCGAGCGCGCCGGAGCGGACGTTTGGTTTAGCGCCGACCCGACGCAGTTTCTTGGCAATGCCTACAACCCTGACGAGTGGGATAAGGTCACGGACATCGTCGAGGTGTGGTTCGATTCGGGCTCGACGCACGCCTTTGTGCTCAAACAGCGGCCGGAGCTCAGATGGCCTGCCGATCTTTATCTCGAGGGCTCGGACCAGCATCGCGGCTGGTTTCAATCTTCGCTCGTCGAGGCCTGCGGAACCCGCGGTCGCGCCCCTTACAAAGCGGTTCTGACCCACGGCTTCGTGCTCGATGAGGTCGGGCGTAAGATGTCGAAATCGCTCGGCAACGTTATCGCACCGCAGGAAATCATGCAGCAGAGCGGCGCCGACATCCTTCGTCTGTGGGCGGTCGGCTCCGATTACACCGAGGATGTCCGCATCGGCGCGGAGATTCTCAAGCACCACAGCGACGTCTACCGCCGCCTGCGCAATACGCTGCGCTACCTGCTGGGCGCGCTCGATGGCTTCTCGGCAGCCGAGGCGGTTGGTGTCGACGCGATGCCGGAACTCGAACGCTGGGCGCTTCACCGTCTGGCAGAACTCGATCAGCTGGTTCGCGATGCTGTAGAGGCGTTCGATTTCCACGGAATGTTCACAGCACTGCACAATTTTTGCGCCGTTGACTTGTCGGCCTTCTACTTCGACATCCGGAAGGACCGGCTTTACTGTGACGCGCCCGACGACGTCAGGCGGCGGGCGGCGCGCACGGTGCTCGATCGCTGCTTTGACTGTCTCGTCCGCTGGCTAGCCCCGGTCACCTGCTTTACCGCCGAAGAGGCTTGGCTCGCCCGGCATGGCGACACGCCCGGGAGCAGTATCCATCTCGAACTGTTCCCTGATGTGCCCCCTGCCTGGCGGGACGAGGCGCTCGGCGAGCGCTGGCAGACGTTGCGCGATCTTCGGCGCGTCGTCACCGGCGCGCTCGAGCTCGAGCGCGGCGCCAAGCGGCTGCGCTCGAGCTTGCAGGCCGCCGTAGAGTTGTACGTCCCGGAACGGCTCCTCGACCTCGCCCGCAATGTCGATCTTGCCGAGCTTTGCATCACCTCGGCCGGGACGGTCCGACCCGGGTCGGTTCCGACCGACGCATTCACGTTGCCCGACGTCGGCGATATCGGGGCGCGCATATCCGCCGCGTCTGGCGACCGCTGCGAGCGCTGCTGGAGAGTACTGCCCGAAGTTGGCCAAGTGCGGGGTCATCCCGATCTGTGTCGCCGTTGCGCCGCCGTCGTCGATCGGAGCAGCACCCCGACGATCGCCACATGATGCTGGTGCGCGGCTTCGCCGCGGCGATTGCGGTCGTAGTCTTCGATCAGCTCGGCAAGGCTGCCGTCCGCGGTTACTTCGCCGGTCATGCGGTGGGCGAGCACGAGAACGTCACAGCGTTTTTCAACATCGTCCTGATATACAATCGGGGCATGAGCTTCGGTTTGTTCAACGGCGGCGGAGGCTTGAACGCGTTACTGTTCTCGCTCGTCGCCGCAGCGATCGTCACGGTGCTGATTTATTGGCTGAGCCGCGTTGAAAGCCCGCTGCTCGCCGTTGCAATCGGTCTGATCATCGGGGGTGCCATCGGCAATGTCATCGACCGAATTCGCTTCGGCGCCGTGGTGGATTTTCTCGATTTTCACGTCGGGTTATGGCATTGGCCGGCCTTCAACATCGCCGACAGCGCCATCTGCGTGGGCGTCGCGGTGATGTTGCTCGATGGCTTGCTTCTGCGGCGGGAAGCGCATTAAATACGAGACAGGGAGGGGTTTCCGCCATGTCATGTCGTCACCGGGTTCGCGGCGCGGGCCGCGGTCTTGCTGCTGTGAGCACTCTGTGCCTCGCTGGGCCATTGCTGATCGCGGGCTGCAGCGATTTCAAGAAGTCGATCGGGCTCGAGCCGACTTTGCCCGACGAGTTCGCCGTCGAGTCGCGAGCGCCGCTGACGATCCCACCCGACTTTGAACTGAGGCCGCCGCAGCCCGGAGCGTCGCGACCGCAGGAGAAGAGTGCGGACCAGCAGGCCAAACAGCTGATCGAGCAGGCCGGGCCCGGTGAGCCGGGCAAGCAGGCGTCCGATTTCCGCCTGCGCCGCTCCGAAGACGGGCTGCCCGACATCGGCGCGCGCGGCCAGCAAGTGCCCGATCCCAACGCGACCGTTGCCGATCAGAGCCTGTCCAGCAAGCTCCTCGGCTACGACGGCGCGAGCGACGCCGGCGGGGCGGTCGAAAAGCGCGAAACTACCCCGCTGAAAGGGGTGTATTAAGCGAGCGTCGCCGTAGTCTCTTCCGCTATGAGCAGCAGGTTGTGCGCCTCGCCCCGGCGAAATGGACTCTCGAACGAAACATAAGCGTCCCAATCGGCCTCGGCCATGCCATGATCGAGGAGAATGCCGAGCATCCGATAGCCGAGACCGCGCAACCGGTCATGGATGGCCCGGCGGTCGTCCTCGGCCTCGTGTCCGGTCTCGATCACCAGCGTCGGGCGAAACCGGCCGAGAGTGGCCTCGGCTCCGTCGAGCACCTGCCTTTCGTTCCCCTCGACATCGATTTTGATCAAGTCGACCCGGTCGAGGCTGCGCTCGGCAAGCAGCGAATCGAGACTGCTCAGCCGGACACTCAGCGCTTCGTGGTCGGGACCCGCTGCTCCGATCCGCGCGGTTCCGGTGTCGGTCTGCGCCGAGGTTACGACAGGCACGGCAAATTCCACGCTGCCGTCGTGGTCGCCGACCGCGCACCGGATGACTTCGGCTTGGCGTAACGCGTTGGCGCCGAGCGTTGCTTCGAGGGCCTTGGCGGCGCGCGGCGCCGGCTCGCAGGCTAGGACCTGCCCGCCCGCCCCGACGGCCCGGGCAAGCGGAACGGTCCATTCGCCGAGATTAGCTCCGATGTCGATCGCGACCGCGCCTGGCCGCAGAAAGGCCAGCGCCGCCGGGTGACCGCGCGGCGGATGGAGCAGCGAATGCCGGCCGCGCGCGTCAAGCGGGTTCGGCACGTAGATCAGATCACCTGTGCGGTGCAGGGTGAAGCCGCCGGGCCAGTCCCGCTCCAGCCTTGCGAGCAATCGTTTTTCGCGCCATCGACGGACGAACCGCGCGCCCGCGTCTTCGGAGTCGCTGGGCGGGCGCAGCTTCCACAGCGCCTTGAGAAGCGCCATCATCTCGCGAAGATCGGTAGGACCGCTGCGCGGACGAGGTCCGCGGGATGGCGGCCAAATGCTCAGGCAAGCAGACCCGGCATCGCCGACACGGTGAGGCTGTCGGGAAACACCTCCGCCCCCAGCACCCGGTCGTCAACGCGTAAGTGGTCGCCGAGCAGCCCCTTCAACACCGCGCGGAGATCGGTCGTGGCGTTCAGATCACGGTGCTCGTAAAGATCGGTGTCCTTAAGACCCGGCCAGTCGCCGAGCACGCGACCGCCCTTGAGCGCGCCTCCGGCGAGGATCGCGACTGTCGCAGTGCCATGGTCGGTGCCGTCATTTCCGTTGATGCGGGCAGTGCGGCCGAATTCGGTGATAAAGACGACCACCGTTTCGCGCCAGGCGTCGCCCATGTTGGTCTCGATCTCGGCGATGGCGCCATCGAGCGCGCCCAGCAAATTCGCCAGCCGACCCTTGACCGCACCCTCATTGATATGGGTGTCCCAGCCGTCCAAGGCCAGCGCGCCGATGCGCGGCCCCTCGGCGCGCGCGAGGAAATTCGCAGCCGCACCCGCCGCCTCGGCAAAGTATTTGCGCACTTGCTCGACGCCGCCGATCTGGACCGCCGGGCGATCCTCCGCCGGCTCGCTGGTCATTCCGCCGGCGCGAGCGATCGCGGCGAGCCCGATGCGCTCCTCGAGCGCCCGCGCCAAAGCCGGGTCAGTGTGGTGATAAAGGTCGAGGAGACGCATCGTCGTCTCGTCGCCGACAGGCGGGAGCCGCGGCGGCACCCAGGATAGTACCGGCGCCGGGCCGCGCACGACGAGCGGCGCTATAGGTCCGACAGCAAAGGCCTGCCGGTCGCGTTTATAGGCGGGTTCACCCGGCTCGAGCGCAGCAAGCGCGCGATTGAGCCATCCCGTATCGACAGCGCCCGGCTTCGTCAGTCCGCTTTCAAGGATGTCCTGGCCATCGAAGTGCGAGCGCTCACGATAGGACGTGGCCACAGCATGCACGATCGTCGCTTGGCCCGCCTGATAGAGGCGGTGCAGGTTCGGCATCGCCGGGTTGAGTGCGAAGAAACCATCGAGCGGCAGCGCCGGCGTCTGGCCGTCTAACGTCAGCGCCTTGTCGCCGCGCAGCTTCGTCCAGTCGGGGTCGCCGACCGGCGCGACCACGGCGAGCCCGTCGACGGCACCGCGCAGGACGATGGTCAGGAAGCGCGGGTCGCGCCCCTCCGCGCGCGCCCCGCCAGGAACGAAGGCCCAGGCGAACAGCGCGCCTGAGCCGAGAAGCAGCTCACGGCGTGTGGGAACATGGAGGTACGGTGCCATGATCACCTCCGCAGGAATTCCGGGGTCATCAGCAACATTGTCAGCGCCTGCGGCCTGCTCTCTGCGCCAGTAACAGCGCGGCGCGTCTCCGCCGAGGCCAATGGCCCTATCGCCGTGTCCATGACCGCTTCAGGATCATGGCCCAGACCGTCGCGGTGTGCAAAAGCGTTGGCAATCTCGAGACGTTGACCCAACCCGTCGAGCCATGCCGCGTTGTCATCGGAAAACCCTTTCGGTGCCGGCGGCCGCCACAAGGGTTCGCCGAGCAGGTTCCCGGCTTGAAGGATGCGAGGAATTTCGCCCGACTCCCCGGTCGCCCGCAGTACCGCCACGATCCAATCGTTCGGTCGCTTGATCTTCGCCTGTTCCGGCATCCACGACTCGGGCGCCGCAACCAGCGCAGCAACCA
>Ga0310914_10001981_pt1 | contig 13565 bp, 6 predicted proteins | sample GREbulkMGAN108_FD_203450 | JGI IMG/M metagenome (GOLD analysis project Ga0310914, IMG submission 203450) | Lab enrichment of tropical soil microbial communities from Luquillo Experimental Forest, Puerto Rico - GRE.bulkMG.AN108 | ecosystem: Environmental > Terrestrial > Soil > Tropical forest >... | reverse complement strand
AAGATTCGACTCCGCACGCCCGACGGCGTGATGCCCTTCCGGCACGCCCAGCAGCCGATGGGCGGGCACTGGCGCGTCGCCACCCTTGATCTGAACCAGCTCAGATTCGCCGAGCGTTGCAGCGCCCTCAACGAGTCGCGCTGTCGAGGCGCTGAGCATCACCGCACCCGACGGGGCCGCCGACTCCATCCGCTGGGCCATCCCGACCTGCGCACCGACGGCGGTGTAGCCCATTGGACCCGAACCGATCTCACCGGCGATCACCTGGCCCGAATTCAGGCCGACCCGCAACTGCAACGCAATGCCGTCACAGCGTTGGACCTCGCCGGACAGGCGCTGTGTCTCATGCTGGATATCCAGTGCGGCCAGACACGCGCGAAAAGCGTGATCCTCCAACGCCACCGGCGCCCCGAACAGCGCCATGATCCCGTCGCCGGTGAACTTGTCCACCGTGCCGCCATACCGCTGCACCACCGCTGTCGCGTGCGTGACGAGCTGGGTCATGATCTCGCGCAACCGCTCCGCACCCACCGCCGTCGCAATGTCCATCGAACCCACCACGTCGGCGAACAACACCGTCACCTGCTTGAACTCGGCAGGCTTGTGCGACACGGTGACTGATGCGCCACACTCATGACAGAACTTGTCACCGTCGCGTAGTTCGACGCCACAAGCAGCGCACACCAGACCCGTGACCGTCATGGCATTGCCTCGGCCCACGCGATATGCCCCTCGAAGCCAAGCGTTTTCGCCATGTCGCGGTAGCGGTCGCGATTATCGCGATAAGCCAGTTCGTCGCCGCGCGCTCGCGCCTCCGATGCCCGCATCGATAGTAGCCACAGGTCGTTCAGGACGAATCCGGGTTCCGTTGGCACCGCGGCCAGTCGGTCGATGGCCGCCTGTGCTTCCTGAAGGTCCCCCGCGCCGCCCCTGCGCAGCAACGCATTTACCAGAGTGGCGGTGGCCGCCGCGAGAAGAATCATGTCGGCGAAAGCGTATTCGTGCTCGATGGCGGTGCGCGACAGTTCGATCGCACCGTCGAGATCACCGGTGCGGGCCTTCTCGTTAGCAAAAAACACGTCAACGAACGTGGCCGTGTGAAGCGCGGAGCGCTCTTGCAAAGCGGCTTCACGGGCCGCGGCCACCAGGGCGATGGCATCTTCGCGCCGCGGACCGCCGTGGGCCGCGAGCGCGATGCCGTGCGCGTACCGGGCGGCGGCCAGCGTGAAATCATCGCCGGACCGCTCGGCGATTTCGAGGACCTCGGCGGTCTCCTGCAGGGCCGCCGCGGCCGGCAACCACACCCCGTTAGTGACCAGCGTGTATTTGTACCACAGCATTATCGCGCGCAACGTCGGATCGAACGCACGGACCATTGTTGTGGCCCGCTCGACATCAGCTCTCCAGCCCTGGTCCCCAAGGAGACATCGGGCACAACCCCCCAGCATGGTCGCGACCACCAATGGAGAGCCGATCACGAAATTGCCCTTGGTGGCGTCGCCGTCGGCCAGGTCGATCACCCATTGCGCCACGCGCACGACTTCGGTCATCTCTGCACGCTCGAACTTGGCAGCGAACGCACCGTGCAGCAGCCCAAGAGTTAACGTCGGGTCGCCGATTGACTCGAGCAGGTTGGTGAGTTCGGAGGCCAACGGCGATGCTTCGCGGAACCGGGAGTGAACGACCAATGCCGACAGCCACCCGGCCATCCCCATCGCCAGCGACACCTTGTCGCCGGCGGCGCTGGCAAGGTCACGCAGTTCGTCAAATCCGGTGTCGGCCATGCTGCCGCCGGCCAGAAAGGAGCTGTTGCACAGCAGCGTCCGCGGCGCGATTCGCATCGCAACGCGATCCGGGTGAGCGTCGGGAAGCTGGTCAGCAAGGCGTCGCGCCTGTTGCCAGCTTGCCCTTGCTGCGGTGATGTCGCGGTGGGTCAGCCACCCGCCCGCGCGCATATACCAGGTGAACGCAGCATCTAGATCCCCCGCCGCTTTGAGGTGCTCGGCGATCAGGGCGGCGTCTTCATCGGCCGACTCCGGCTCGCGCTGTTCGATCGCGGCGGCCAGCCGCGCGTGCAGCTCGGCGCGATCCGATTTCAGCTGCGATTCGTAGGCCACGGTGCGAATCAACGGATGCCTGAACGCATATTCGACCTTCGGGGTAAACCCGATCTGGTCGATCAGCTCACCCTTGACCAGCTCGTCGAGGACCGGATCGATCCCCAGCGCGGTCACCAGCTGCGGGCTGAACCGTGATCCGATGACCGCCGCGGCGTTCAGCGTGCGTTTGGCCGCGGAACTGAGGCGGTCGACGCGGGCCGCGATCACCGCATGCAACGTTGCCGGCACCATGGTGTCGGTGACCTCGCCGTGTAGCCGATAGGAGCCGCGGTCGCCGCGGACCGCTCCGCGCTCGGCCAGATCGCGCACGATCTCCTGCGCGAAAAATGGATTGCCTCCCGCGCATTCGGAAATGACTTCAGCCAGCCCGTGCACCGAGGCATCGGTACCGAGCAACTCGCCGATCAGCGCCGCGGTTTGCGCGGTGTTCAGCGGGCGCAAGGCGATCGTCTGCGCACCGGGGATGGTGGCCAGCGCGCCGCGGTACTCGGGGCGATACGTGATCAGCACCATCGAGGGGGTTTGCGGGATCACCGCCATAAAGTCGGCCAGCATCGACTCGCTGACTTCGTCGATCCAATGGGCATCCTCGATTACGAATAGCGCCGGTTCAGTCCGGGCCATCGATGCGGCATTGACCAGCGCGGTCAGCCGCCGCCGCCGAGCGTCGCCCTCGACGTTGGGCATCTCGGCGTCGGGATCGGTTACGCCGAGCAAGTCGTCCAGCAACAGCAGGTCTTCAGGGTCGGCATTGGCATATCGGGTGCGGAGCTGTGTCCGCGCGGCTTCGCCGTCGAGGCCGTCGACCCCCAACCCGGCGCGCATTAGTCCGGTCACCGCGTGGAAGGGGATGTCGCTGGTATGGGATTCGCAGTAGGTGGTGAACACTTGTACGCCGCGGCCGTTCGCCAGTGCCGCCGCTTCGCGGATGATGCGGCTCTTGCCGATTCCTGGCGGACCAAGCACACCGATCACGCACCCGGACCCGCTAATAGCCTCATCGAGAAGGCTGGCGATGGTGTTGAGTTCCCAGCTGCGCCCGACCAGCCGCGGATCGCTGCGCCGGCGATGATCGCTGGTGGTCGCGATCAAGCGGCGTGCCGGCACCGGGTCGCTTGCCCCCTTGATGTCCACCATTTCCGGTTCACCCAGCACCACGGCGTCCTCGACCAGCCGGGCGGTTGATTCGCTGAGCATCACCCCACCCGGCGGAGCGACCGACTCCATCCGCTGAGCCATCCCGACCTCCTCGCCCACAGCGGTGTAACCGAAAGGCCCAGACCCGATCTCACCGGCGATCACCTGACCGGAATTGAGTCCCACGCGCAACTGCAGATCGACACCGTCGCGGTCGTGGACGTCGATGGCAAGCCCCGTCGTCTCCTCCTGAACGCCCAAGGCCGCCAGGCAAGCACGAACAGCGTGGTCCTCCAACGCCACTGGCGCACCGAACACCGCCATGATCCCGTCACCGGTGAACTTGTCCACGGTGCCGCCGTAGCGCTGCACCACTGCCGAAGCACGGTCGATCAGGTCGGTCATGATCTCGCGCAGCCGCTCCGCGCCGACGGTCGCTGCGAGGTCCATCGAATGCACCACGTCGGCGAACAGCACCGTGACTTGTTTGAACTCCGCATGGGCGTCGCGCTCAGTGATGGCTGCACCGCAGCCGTCACAGAATCGCGCACCCTCACGCGGCTCGGTGCCACACATGCGGCACGCCGTCGCTGCGGTCATCCGACCCTCCGCCGATCCCGGCCCCCGAGGTCCCGGTTCACCAGCATAGGGCGCTAGACCCTGCGCAGAACCGGGTTTAGTCGGTCACCGTCGGCGCGTCTCGCACGTCAAGTGGATGTATGGCTGCTGGCACCGATTACGTGAAGGACACACTGACTCGCTCGTTGCATGACCGAAACTCGACCCGCTCCTCGGCTTACACTTCCGCAATGTTCTCGGAGACGCGGTACGCGCTGAACGGGGACTTGCGGGTCGCCTATCGTGCGTCGCGTGAAGGTCCGCGTGACATTGTGTTCGTCTCCAACTGGTTCTTTTGCTGCGAGGCTCTTCCGGAGCTTCCTTCCCTTCAAGGGTGGGTCGAGGCGATGACATCGATCGGGCGACTGATCTTCTTCGACCAGCCGGGCACGGGAGTGTCCGATCCGGTCACGGCGGGCGCGCTGCCGACGCTGGAGCAGTGGGCCGACAGCATCACCGCAGTCTTGGACGATCTGGGGAGTCGCGAAGCAGTCCTCCTTGCGGGTCAGGGCGCGTTCGCACCAGCGGCGCTGTTCGCGGCAACACATCCATCCCGCACCACCGCGCTGGTCGTGCTTGAGGGCTACGCAGATTCGTCGGGCATCGCCGATCGCGAGGAAGTCCTCGCTGCCTTGGTCGGCATGTGGGGCACCGGGGGAATGCAACATGTGGCCAATCCGGACATGCCGTGGAACGAGGAGATCCGGGCAGCGTGGGCCCGAATGGAACGTCTGGCGTCCAGCCCAAGGACGCTAGCTCTCATGACACCTCTCGCGTTCGAAATGGACGTGCGGGCGGTCCTTCCCACAATCCGCGTGCCCACCCTCGTCGTCCACCACGCCGACGACGCGATACTCGTGCCCGCGATGGGCAGGTACGTCGCCGATCACACACCGGGTGCAAAGTACGTCGAACTGCCAGGGCGCAACATGTATCACTTCGTTGAACCCGGATGGCGTGCCTCCTTTCAGGAGATCCACGCATTTCTCACCGGCCACCAGGCCGACGTGGCTGATGAACGGGTTTTGGCCACTGTGTTGTTCACCGACATCGTGGACTCGACGCGGCGGGCCGCAGAGATGGGTGATCTTGACTGGCATGCTTTGCTCGATGCCCACGACGCTGTCGTGCGGGCGCAGCTGTCTCGGTTTCGGGGCCGCGAGGTGAACACCTCGGGAGACGGATTCCTTGCGATGTTCGACGGCCCTCAACGGGCGATCCGCTGCGCGATGGCGATCCGCGATGCGGTGCAGGCGCTTGGCATCCAGGTGCGCGCCGGGTTGCACACCGGCGAGTGCGAGGTTCGCGGTGATGACATCGGTGGGATCGGCGTGCACATCGGGGCGCGGGTGAGCGCGTTGGCTGGCCCGAACGATGTGCTGGTGTCCAGCACGCTGCGCGACCTCGTGATCGGGTCGGGGCTCGAATTCGAGGATCGCGGTGCGCACGCGCTCAAGGGTGTGCCCGGCGAGTGGCGTCTCTTCGCCGTCGCCTCTCGCTAAAACCGTTGACAGGCCGTCAGAATGGGTACGGCGCTCGGACAGACTTTTGCGCCCCTACCCCCTCGCTGAGCGCTTCGGCTTCTGAGGGGGCATTCAGCTGGGGTGTTCGAGTTCTGTTCGGGCCTGGTCGATTTGGTCGTATGCGTAGGTCGCCATGGCGGCGGTGGTCATCATTTCCCCCTTGCGGGCGAGCGATTCGTAGGTCTGGTCGCCGAGGACATCCCGTAGATGGGCGATCGCGGTGCTGATTTCGGGGAACGCCGCCGTGGACAGGGGACTCCGCGCGAAACCGGCGATAGTGGCTGCTGGTTCGTAGCGTCCGAGCCGGTCGAAAGAAGCGGCGAGGATGGCGAGGGGGTTGCGCATCACGGTGGTGTTGCCCGAGTCGTGCAATCTGCGGATTGCCAGAGTGAGGTGATCGAATGCCGACACGGTGTCGCCGTGCTCAGCCTCGAGGCGGGCCAGAACGAGCGCGAGATTTGTCTCGTTGGCGCGGTTGCCGCTGTCTTGAGCGATCACCAAGCCCCGGCGCAGGGCGTCCAGTGCGTGGATGGGATCGGCTTCGCGCCAGGCGAAGCCGTAAGCGAGCAGCGCGTACGAGAGCGCGTAGGGGTTGCGGGTGGTTTCGGCGGCGTCGACGAGGCCGTCCGCGATGGCCCTTGCCTCGTCACCACGACCGGTGACCGCCAGTGCGATTACCAGGTTTGCCCTGGTGAGTGTGTGGGTGTCGCGACCGCGTGCGAGTTGGGCGCAACACGACTTGACCCATCGTTCGGGCTGGCCGATGGTCATGTACGCACTGCCAAGCCAGCCCTCGAAGCCGAACGGCACCGCGCCGCAACCACTGTCGAGAACAATCTGCCCGGCGTCGGCGTAGCGGACCGCCTCCTCGATGCGTCCGGCCATCCAGCAATACGACGCCAGCACATACAGGAAAGCGAGCCTGGGATGCCCCACCTCCCGGGCGGGCTCGATGAGTTCTTCGGCCCAGGCTATGGGTTCGTAATTCTCGACCCAGAAGCCGATGAATGTCGCGTATGTCGCGATGGCGGCGGCGACGTCGAGATCGCCCTGGTCGGCTGCCCACCGGAACGCCGTGCGCAGATTGGCCAACTCGACGCTGAACCATGTGTAGGCCTCACGCTGGCGGGGGCTGTCCCATAGAGCGAGGACGTCGGCTTCGCGCCCGGCGAAGTGGCGCGCATGCGCCGCCCGGGCCTGGGTTGCCGCACCGCTTGCGACGAGTTGCTCCTCGGCGAACTCGCGGATGGTCTCCAACATCGAGAACCGGGTCCGCCCCGCTGATCGGTCGGCGACCAGCAGCGACTTGCGCACCAGCGTATCCAGCAGATCTAGGGTGGCGAAGTCGTCTGGGGCGTCTGGGAATCCTGCTACCGCGCAGGCGCTGCGCAGATCGAATCCACCGGCGAACACCGAACATCGGTCCAGCAGCGCCTTTTCCGGCTCGTCGAGCAGCTCGTAGGACCAGGCGACGGCGTGGCGCAGCGTGTGGTGGCGGTGCAGGCCGCGCCGGGAGCCGACCAGCAGCCGGAAGCGGTGATCGAGACGATCACGCACCTCGACCGCAGTCATCGACACCATCCGCGAGGCAGCCAGCTCGATGGCCAACGGAATCCCGTCGAGGCGGCGGCAGATCTCCACTACCGCGGCCGCCTCGTCGGCATTGGCCACCGCGAAGCGCGAGACAATGCTTCGGGCGCGGTCGACGAACAGTGTCACCGCGGCCGAGTCGATTCCTTCGCCGACGTCCAGCGAGGGCACCAGCCACAGTTGCTCGTCGGCGACCCCCAGCCCTTCGCGGCTGGTGGCCAAAACCCTTACCGTCGCCGAGTGCACGAGGATGGCTTCGATCAGATCGGCGGCGGCATCGCGCACGTGCTCGCAGTTGTCGAACACCAACAACCGCGCTCTGCCCTCCAGCGCGGCGGCCACGGACTCGCTCACGGTCTTGCCCGGTTGTTGGGTGATGCCCAGCACCGCCGCCACCGCGTCGGGCACCGCCGCTGGATCGGTGACTGCGGCGAGTTCGAAAACCCAGACACCGTCGGGAAATTCATCGACGAGACGCGCCGCGACCTCCAATGCGAGGCGGGTCTTGCCGACCCCACCCACGCCAGTCAACGTGACCAACCGATGAGCCTTGACCGCCGCTTGCACCTCGTCGAGTTCGGACTCACGCCCGATGAAGCTCGTGGGCGCGGGGCGCAGGTTCCCCAGACCCGCATCCAGTGCCCGCAACGCAGGAAAGTCCGTCCGCAGGCCGGGCGCTCGGACCTGAAACAGCCCAACCGGGGTCGGCAGATCGCGCAACCGGCGCGGTCCCAGATCGACCAGATCCACTCCGCTGAGCAGACCCGCCGCCGACTCGGCCAAAAGGACCTGACCGCCGTGCCCGGCGGCCATCACCCGTGCCGCGCGATTTAGCACCGCACCGAAGTAATCACCCTCGCGCAGCTCGGCTTCGCCGGTCGCAATCCCCATCCGCACCGGCAACTGAAGCGCCCGCTGGGCGGCCACCGCCGCATCAACCGCACCCATGGGGGAGGCGAACGCGGCACACACACCATCACCGGTGTGTTTGAACAGGAAGCCGCCGTGCGTCTCAATCGCAGAGCGCAACACCTCGTCATGGGCGGCCAACGCGGCCCGCATCACCTCCGCATCGTTCTCCCACCGACGAGTCGAACCCTCCACATCGGTGAACAAAAACGTCACCACCCCCGAAGGGGCAGCCGCCGTCATGGCATGGCCTCGGCCCACGCGATATGCCCCTCGTAGCCAAGCGATGTCGCCATGTCGCGGTAGCGATCTCGCAAGTGTGCGTAGGCCGCGCCATCGCCGTGAGCCCGCGCCAGGAGAGCCCGCAGCCGCAACAGCCAGATCTCGCGCATCACCAGACCCTCATCGGCTGGCGCGGCCGCTAACCGCTCGATTGCGGCCTCGGCTTCGGCCACGTCACCGTCGGACCCGCGATCCAGCAGTGTCGCCACCAGAACACCGGTCGCAGGAATGCCCCACAAAAGCAACCGTCCCTCGCGGAACAGATCGTCGACGGCGGCACGCATGAGCGGTAAGGCCTCATCGCGATCTCCACGCCTAGCTCTCTCACGTGCCATGTACACGTTGACATTCGATAACTGGGCCAGGTTGTGTCCCTGCCGTAGAAACACTTCGCTGACCTCGGCCAGGAGCTTCTGTCCGCGGTCACGCTCGGCAGCACTTTTGCGGTGCACCAGCGCACGGCCCAACGTCAGCCGGGCGAAGGCCAATGCGAGGTCATCACCGGATCGTTCGGCGATCTGCAGGGCATCCTCAATCTCGCGCACCGCGGAATCATCGGGCCTCAGCACGCCATTCGATATCCCCCCGCCAGAGGCGAAGGTGACGGCAGTGGCGTAGGACATGGGGTCGGCCCTGCGGGCCATGTCCAGGCCGTGCCGCAGGTCGTCGCGCCACCCGGGGCGACCCAGGAAATAACGGGCAAAAGCCCGGAACGTAAAGGCGGCCGCTAACGGGGACCCGATCATGAAGTTGCTTTTAGACGGATCACCGTCGGCCAGGTCGATGACCCGCTGCGACCACCGCAGCACGGCACAAAACTCGGCGTTCTCAAGCTTGGCGTAGATGGCTGCGGGGAACAGCGCCACGGTCAACGTCGGATCGCCGACCGACTCGATGAGGGCCATGGCTTCTGATGCCATGTGCGACGCCTCGCGTATCCGGGCCTGAAAAACGTGATCCATCACCAGCCCCGCCATGGCGATGGCCAGCGACGCCTTGTCCCCGGCGGCGGCGCACAACTCCCGCAATTCCTCAAACCGCTCACCGGCAACATTTATGTGGACCCGCCAGGCGATCCCACACAACATGGTGCGCGGAGCGATGCGCATTTCTGCCCGGCCTGGGTCCTGGGCGGGTAGGGCGTCGGCGATCTGTCGGGTGCGCTCCCAACTCAGTCGCGCCGCGCCGATGTCACGGTTGGTCGCCCAGGTTGCGGCGCGCATGTGCCAGCCGTAGGCAGCGTGTAGATCACCGGCGGCCTCCAAATGTTCGGCGATTAGCGCGGCGTTCTCCTCGGCGGCTGCCGGGTCACGTGATTCGATTGCGGCCGCGACGCGCCGGTGCAGCTCGGCGCGATCCGATTTCAGCTGTGACTCGTAGGCCACCGTGCGAATCAGCGGATGGTGGAACACATATTCGGGTTGTCGGGTGAAGCTGACCTGATCGATGAGCTGGGCGGTCACTAAGTCAGCAACGGCCGGTTCGGCCCCCAGCTCAGTCAGCAGCTCCACGCCGAAGCGCGAGCCAACCACTGCCGCCGCGCTCAAGCTGCGTTTCGCTTTCGGGTCGAGCCGGTCGATGCGAGCCGCGATGGTCGCGTGCAACGTGGCAGGCACGCTGACCTCAGCACCCTCGGTGGTCGACACGTATGCGCCGGTCTGTCCCTGCAGCACGCGGCGCTCGACAAGTTCCCGCACGATCTCCTCGGCGAAGAAAGGATTACCGGCGGCCCTCTCGACGATCGTCTGGCCCAGCGCACCAACCGAGGGGTCCGGGCCGAGCAGTTCCGAGACCAGTGCCGCGGTTTCTGAAACACTCAGCGGCGCAAGGGCGATGGTTTGAGCACCGTGCACCCGAGCCAACGCCCCCTCGTACTCCGGTCGGTAAGTGGCAAGCACCAGCGAGGGCGTCTGCGGGATCACCGTGAGGAAGTCGGCCAGCATCGACTCGCTGACCTCATCGATCCAATGGGCGTCCTCAACGACGTAGAGCGCCGGGCTTTCGCGGGCCAACGAGGCGGCATTTAGCAGCGCAGTCAGTCGCCGTCGACGGGCATCGGGATCGATCTTGGGCAGCTCCACCTCGGGATCGGCGATACCCAGCAGGTCATCCAGCAGGAGCATGTCCTCCGGATCGGCGTCGGGAAACCGTTCGCGCAGACGTGCCCGAGCGGCCTGATCATCCAGGCCGCTGACTTGCGCAACGGTGCGCAACAGCCGGGCCACGACACGAAACGGAACGTCGGTAGCGTGCGATTCGCAGAAGGTAGTGAACACCTCCACGTTGCGGCGACGAGCTATCACCGCAACTTCGCGCACTAAACGGCTCTTACCGATGCCAGGTGAGCCCACCACGCCGACCACAGCGCCGTGCCCGTCGATGGCGCGGTCCAACAAGCCTTCAACGGTGGACATCTCCCAGCGCCGACCGACCAGATTCGACTCAGCACGCCCAACGCCGCGACGCTGTTCTTCCATGCCCAACAGCCGATAGGCCGCCACCGGCTCGTCGGCACCCTTGATCTGCGCGATTTCCGGCTCACCCAGCATCGCGGAGTTCTCCACCAGTCGTGCTGCGGATGCGCTGAGCATCACTCCACCCGGCGGAGTGACCGACTCCATCCGCTGGGCCATGCCGACCTGCTCACCGACGGCGGTGTAACCCAGTGCACCCGAGCCGATCTCACCGGCGATCACTTCACCGGAATTGAGACCAACGCGCAACTGCAAGTCCACACCGTCGCGGTCTTGCACTTCGACAGCAAGCCGCTTCGTCTCTTCCTGGATGCCCAGCGCCGCAAGACAAGCACGAATAGCATGGTCCTCCAACGCCGCCGGTGCGCCGAACACCGCCATGATCCCGTCACCGGTGAACTTGTCCACCGTCCCGCCGTACCGCTTGACCGTCGCCGCGCAGCGGTCGGCCAGGTCGGTCATGATCTCCCGGAGCCGCTCTGGCCCGACGGTCGCGGCGATGTCCATCGAATGGACAACATCTGCGAACAGCACAGTGACTTGCTTGTACTCGGCATGGGCGTCGCGCTGCGTAACGGGTGCACCGCAGCCGTCGCAGAATCGCGCACCCTCACGCAGCTCGGTGCCACACGTCCGGCACGCTGCTATGGCCGTCACCCGACCCTCCGCCAATCCGGCCCCCGCGTTTTCAAGGTCTAAGGATAGGCGGTTGGACGCTCCACAACGGGCCGTTGGCGGTCACAGTGATTCCGACACAGAGTTTTCAGAGCCTCGAGTGTCGTCTGATTTAAGACATGGTGGGCATGCCTCCCCGACCACCGTCATGGCATCGGCCTCGGCCCACGCGATATGCCCCTCGAAGCCAAGCGTTCTCACCCCAGCTGACGGCGGAGAGCAGCTACCGGCGGTAGTGACGTTTGCTCCGTGTCAGGTCTTTTGTGCCATGTAGCCCACCGCTCCGCCGCCGAGGTAGTTGATCGGGCCGACGCCTTGGGCCTCGGCCAACTGTTCGGCGAGGTAGCGGATCGACGTCGTGTCGAGGATGGAGTGGAATTGTCCGTGCTCGTCGAAGTTGATGTTGGCACCCTCGACGCGGATAAACATCACGGTGTCCTCGGTGTTGGTTTCGGGGACGATTAGGGTGTGTACCGAGCCGGCAGGCTCGAACAGATAGGAACCGGCGGTTTGCGGCTGGTTGGGGTGTTCCAGGTAGTACCACCTGCCCGAGAGGGTGTATATCTCGGCGATGCCGGTGTGGTAGTGCAGCGGTACCTGGGCACCAGGCCTGAAAGTGGCCAGCACCACCCAGCAGCCCGCCTCTAGGTCCAGCCGCAGCGGCTTGACATGTACTCCGGGAGCCAGCGTGTCACGGAGCAGTGGGATGTTGTTTTCGCTGACGGTTAGCAACTCGCCCTGTGGCAGGGCGACGAATGGCAGCGGCGCTCCGGAACTCGTCTTCGCCGGAATGGGTGCGATTGTCAGGGTCATTGGTCGTCCCTATCTGTGAGTGGACTCTCCCGGCGGAACCCGCTGGGAGCGGGGTGTGTCTCACCGCAGACCAACTATGCGCCGACCAACCCCAGATGAGAACCACGAAAACTCGACAAACGGGCATCTTCAGCGTCCACGGTGATTCCGATACAGAGGAGCTAGAGACTCTCGGATGTCGTCTGTTTCAAGACAACGTGGGCGACCCTCCCTGGATGCCCGGCGTCACGACTTGCACAACCTCTACAGCGAATCTGGGACGGGGTTATGGCCGATGGCCTGACCCCCTTTTGTTGATCCAGGTCGAGTGAGACTCTTGCGGCCGCAACTGCAGGCAGGAAGGTTCAACGAGGACATGGCAACGAGGAAAAGGCACACGCCTGAACAGGTGGTTCGCAAGCTCACCCAGGCTGATCGAATGTTGGGTGAGGGCAAGGACGTCGCCGACGTCTGCCGGGAGCTGCGGATCTCTGAGCAGACTTACTTTCGGTGGCGCAACCAGTTCGGCGGCCTGAAAGCCGATGACGCCAAGCGGCTCAAGGAGCTCGAGCGTGAGAATGCCTCGCTCAAGCGGCAGCTGGTTGATGCAGAGCTGGAAAAGGCTGCACTCAAGGAGATCGCGAAGGGAAACTTCTGAGCCCGGATCGCCGGCGGGCGGCCGTTGATCAGCTCATCGCCACGATGAAGGTCAGTGAGCGGTTCGCCTGCCGGGTGACCGGGCAGCACCGAACAACCCAGCGACGCCAACCGGCGGCCACCACCGTGGCCGATCCTGATGCGGGTCTGCGGGCGTTGTTGCGCCAGTATGCCCGCGCCCATCCACGACGCGGATTTCGGGCGGCTTATCACGACGTTCGTGCCGAGGGTTGGATGGTCAATCACAAGAAGGTCCAACGGCTTTGGCGTGAGGAAGGGCTGCGGGTACCGCAGCGTCGGCGCCGCAAACGGCTGGGCGCATCGACGACGCCGAACCCGCCTACCCCGGCGGCGCCGAACATGGTGTGGGCGGTCGACTTCCAATTCGACGCCACCACCGACGGCCGCCCGGTCAAGATCGTGTCGATCGTCGACGAGCACACTCGTGAATGTCTCGGCGGACTGGTTGACCGCTCAATCACCGGCGACGACCTGATCGACGAGCTCGATCGGCTGGCCACCGAGCGCGGCTATCCCGCAGTGCTGCGCTGCGACAACGGTCCCGAACTGGCGTGTGCAGCCATGGCCGAATGGGCCGGCGAACGCGTTGGCCTGCACTTCATCCCACCCGCCGAGCCGTGGCGCAACGGCTACATCGAATCGTTCAACAGCCGCATCCGCGACGAATGCCTCAACATCAACATCTTCTGGTCGCTCGCCCAAGCCAGGGTGGTGATCAGCGACTGGAAGAGCGACTACAACCACCGCCGCCGCCACAGCTCCCTGGG
>Ga0310914_10001977_pt1 | contig 13570 bp, 15 predicted proteins | sample GREbulkMGAN108_FD_203450 | JGI IMG/M metagenome (GOLD analysis project Ga0310914, IMG submission 203450) | Lab enrichment of tropical soil microbial communities from Luquillo Experimental Forest, Puerto Rico - GRE.bulkMG.AN108 | ecosystem: Environmental > Terrestrial > Soil > Tropical forest >... | reverse complement strand
GCACAGTGCCTTCAACCCGAAATTCTTCTTCATCGAGGAGCAGACCTGGGGAGAGACACACCGCTGGCATTTCGCGCCGGCGGAAGGCTTCGCGGGCGCGGAATTCGCAGACTCGATCGAAGCCTGCGCCGCTGAACTCAGCGGCGACAATGACGAAATCGACAGACTCTGCATCCAAAAGATTTAAGTGTAGGCCCTAAGTTTGTGTTCGACACGGTCGGTGAACCCGGCCGGGCCGATCAGGTGCAGCGGCGCAGTTCGATGCAGACAAACCCGGAGCAGCCGATCGAAGCCCGCAAAGTGGTCCATGTGGGTATGCGATACAAAAGCATGAGTGACGCGCAGAAGCTGGCGAGGTGATAGCGGCGTCAAATCACCGAGATCGAACAGTAGTGCGCGATGGCCAAATCGGAAGTCGATGAATAGCCCTGGATCGGAAAACGGCTCATTGACAAGACTGGGCTGAACGAGCCAGGTCATGATACTTGCGTTGTCACTTCTGTGCTGGTGCTGCGCAGAACATGATCAGTTCCCAATTGTCACAGATTTCGTCGAACCGGAGGATGTAGATGCTGTTGTCATGCGCTCTGACTTTGACGTAGCGATAGCCGGGTCCGTACCACTGATCCACGATTTCTATGATGTCGATCCGACGCTCGCCCCGATAAAGACTTCGAGGCGCCGCTCTGAGATCTGCATGAGGCTCGATTTGAATGCGCATGAATTGACTCATGGGATCATCCGCTTATGGCGGTCCAATTTTAGGGTTTGTTGTTCGCTACATCGAGTCTCGTTAATCTCGGGAGTGCATGGATCTGAGCCGACCACCGCTCGTCGTGGGTTTCGAGTTGAGCGAGAAGCGTAAGGCAATCGTCGCCGACGCTCTCGCTGGTGCAAGCGCTGTCGTATATCTCACCGAGCTCGACGCGGCGGGGCGCGCCGAGGTGCTACGCAACACCGGCGTGCTCCTGACATTCAACCCTTTTAAGGAATTGCGCCCTGGCGAGGCAAAGCTGTTACACGGCGCGCGGCTGATCCAGTTCATGATCGGTGGCGTGGACTTCATTCCGTTGGGCGAACTCCCGGAAAGTGTGCCAGTGGCAACCAACGGCGGCGGTTATGCCGAGTCGATGGCGGAGCACGCTCTCGCCATGGCGCTTGCCGCGGCCAAGCGTCTGGTCTTGGAGCACGAAAACCTCAAACGTGGACAGTTTAATCAGTTCGCGCGAAATCGCATGCTCGCGGGTCGTGTCTGCGGAATCTTCGGGTTTGGCGGCATCGGAGCCGCGACCGCGAGGCTGATGCACGGTATCGGCATGAAGGTGCATGCCATCAATCGGCATGGTCGGACAGATCAACGGGTGGATTGGATCGGAACGCCGGAGCGGCTGAATGAGCTCTTGGATGCGGCCGACGTTCTGTTGATCAGCGCGCCGCTCACTCGCGCCACCAATGGTCTGATTGGCGTCGCCGAGCTTCGCCGCATGAAGGGTGATGCCATTCTCGTCAACTTGGCCCGCGGCGAGATCGTGCAGGAAAGGCCGTTGTATGACCACTTGGTCACGCATCCGAACTTCACCGCCTGCATTGATGCCTGGTGGGTTGAACCAGTACGCCACGGAGAGTTCCGCATCGATCAACCGTTTCTCGATTTACCGAACGTCATCGCCTCACCGCACAACTCGGCACAGGGCGATGGCGCGCACGACATCAGCTTGCGCCGCGCGGTTGAGAACTGTCGCCGCGCGTTGACCGGCGAGGCACCCCTTCATGTCATCGGACTCGATGAGCGGCTGATGTAGAAAGGTCCTTTCTCCACTTCCGGAGCCTTCGACGTCGACGACACACTCGCGCGGCATCACCTCTTCGACCCGTTCGACCGGCGCGGTTTTCTCGGCCTGCTGCCTCGTCTTGGTGAGTTCATAAGCAAGCCGCGCGCGTTCGCCGTTGGCGCGATCGAGCGCAGCTTGCAGCTTTGCCTTCTCCGCCTCGTGGTTCTGGGTGGCTCTTTTGGAAAGGCCGTCGATCTCAATGATGGCCCTGTGCAGATCGGCCTCGGCCTTTTGTGCGATCTTGACTTCACTGCGCAGATGCTTGAGCTCGAATTCGCTTTCGTTGAGCCGCCGCGACTGCTCGGCGAGGCGATTTTCCAAATTTTGGACATCGCGCTCGTTGGTGGCCCACTTCAGTCGGGCTTTTAAGGTCTCAACCTGAATTTTGAGCGCAGTGATCGCAGTCTTCTGGGCATTAATCAGGGTCGAGCGCTTGTCCAACTCACACATCAGGTTGTCGGAATCTTCGCAGGGCAGGATGCACTTGGCCCTGACGGCTAACGCCTCCCGGCTGACGCGTGATTGGTTGCTGGCCCCCCGTCGTGCTTTAAGCGTCTCATCCTCGGTCTTGGACGGGAAGATGTCAGCTTTCGAGGTATTGGCGCGGGCCGACCGCGCATCCGACCTGGCAGTGCCTCGGAGCCGTCGCGTGATCACCCGCGCCGCGTAGTCACGGATGGGGAGAATGACGAGGAGCGCCACGACGACGAGCGCCACAACGAGAAGAACGTTGACGGCCGCGACGAGAGATCCGCTCTCAAAATACATGGTAGAATCGATCCTGAAACCCGCCGCTGCCGGAGGGTTAGGGTCTACACTGCGTCCATAGGTCGCCAAAAAGGTTACTAAACAGTCAGCAGAGACACTTCCGGCTTATTGATGGACAATCCACGGCGCGCCTCGCTAATGAATCCAAGGTGAAACCCGCGTTCCCTGGGCGGAATGAGCGAGCCACATTTGCTCAGATATTGATTCGGGGAAATCCAATAGGTGCTCCTCTTCTCCCGCTCGACTCTCCAGAGGTGGCGAAATTTGATCAGATCGAGTGTCGACGGATCCAGCAGAGCCTTATCCATTTTGACACTTTAACCAGAATAGAATGTCCGGCCAGATGCTAGCTTGCGCTTGGCGGCCAACCAGAATTCCGAGATGTTGCAAACAAACGCCCACTTCGCCGGGATATTGTATGGTCTGCGTCTTTGTAGTCATTTTTTCTGTGAAAGGGATAAGCGAGGCGAGAGGCGCAATCTGATCTGCTGTATTAATCACCATTAAAGTCGGGGTGGACAGCCCGTGAGGTCCTACAAATTTCTCATGGATTTTCAATTTTCCACGACAGAAGCGATTTTCGCGATAAAGCTCGTCAATAATCTGATGCACTAGCTTTCCTGGCAGAGGGATCTCATCGAGCGCCCAGCTGATCTCCGACACTTAGGGCCGCATCTATCAGGCGTGACCAAATAAATGTTTTTGGAGATGCCAGCGCGCTCGCGTGTGACAAGAGCGAACCCGGAAATGGCTCGTCCTCGGGAATCTTGCGTGGCACCAATGAAATAAGGGCGTCGCGAAACTGACTCTTCGACGGCTCGAAACAGAGCGGCGCGCCCAAAAGCACGAGACCTTTGATGCTTTTGGGTTGAAAAGCTGCATATATCGCTGCAAGCGTCCCACCGAGCGAATGACCGATCATGTATGGCTCTGCGCCTTTAGCGGTGGCGGTAATCGTCGCTACAGCCTCGGATATGGCGAGAACGTAATCGTCGATCCCATAATTGCCGGCGTGCGATGAAGCCGACACCCACTCTAAGAGTTGGACATGCAAGCCTTGGCGCAAGCAGAAACGGATGGCACTCGTGGATGGTGTCAGATCCCAGATGTATGGTTTTTTAATTGGCGCAGCGATGCCGCATGCGCGTTTCCATATCCAACGCCAAGCAGGCGACGCCGGGCGTTCGTAAGGGGTTGGGTGAAGAAGCGGGAGGCGCGAATGAGGTTGGCTGCGGGATTCTGCGCAATCTTTTGAAGAATTTTCGCGCCCGCCTTAATGCAGCCCCTACTGCGATGGCAGATTATTTCTGATGGCGGTGAGGGGCCAAGGCGGCAGGGCGCAAATCTCGCGTCCCTTGCTGCGACAGGGGGGACGGCCATGACGTTCAAAGTCGGCGATGCCGTTCGGTTAAAATCCGGCGGCGCTCAGATGATTGTATCCAAACTTTTTAAATCTCCAGAAGGTCGTGAAATGGTTCAGTGTACTTGGTTCGATAAAAAACCAAGGGAGCACCGAGCCGCATTCGTAATGGATTCTTTGGAAGTCGCGGAAGCGACAACGCTGCGCCTCAGGCAAAGGTAGCGCGCCTGAGGCTTTGCAGTCCCTCAACTCTCAATGAGACTTGTGTCGTCCGCGCCCGCCTGATGACGACGGCTTCCTTCAATGGAACACCTGTAATGCTGGTCTCTCTGACGGAATAATTTTTATATCAGTGACAGTTTCTCCGCGCGCGCGAAACAAGTTTCCGGCCGCGGCTTTGAGCCGGTCGAGCAAGTCTTCGTAATTCCGACCCCAAACCCCGAGTCCGGGCACTTCATCCACGAAAATGAACCACCATCCGTCGAGCTTGGATTGTTGGACGCGCAAGGGGTATCGGTGACATTCTGCCATGACACTATCCTCACCTTCCGTTTATCTGCCTCTTGCGGTTCGGTCGAAGTCGTCGCCGTCGAGGGACGCGATTACCGTAGTTTCATCAATTTCAAACGTCTGTACTAAATTCAAACGAGACGGCGGGCCAAAAACAAGGTGTTTTCGTGAATTTTTATCCCCTGTTGTAGCTCGGTCACAGGCGTAAGCTGCCACCGGCTTCCAAACGGAAGTCGCCAACGAATTTTTGGTGAATCTTGAAACGAGATAGTCCGCAGCCGGACACCGGGGAAGTCCTGGCAGGTCTCGTCGAGCGAGTAACCTACCACAACGCTGAGAATGGTTTCTGCGTACTGCGCGCAAGGGCACGCGGCCATCGTGACGTGGTGACGGTGGTTGGCCACGCTGCCGCCGTTTCCGCCGGCGAATGGATCATGGCGTCGGGCCAATGGGTCAATGACCGCACCCATGGCCAGCAGTTCAAAGCGCGCTTCCTGCGCACCTCGGCGCCGACGTCGGCCGACGGCATCGAGAAATACCTCTCCTCCGGCATGATCCGCGGCGTAGGGCCGGTCTACGCCAAGAAGCTCGTGCGCGCATTCGGCGAGAAGGTTTTCGACATCATCGAGAGCACTCCGGATCGACTGCGTGAGGTCGATGGCATCGGGCCGGTTCGGGCGGCCAGCATTCTCGCCGCCTGGGCCGAACAGAAGGCCGTGCGCGAAATCATGGTCTTCCTGCACAGCCATGGGGTCAGCACTGCCCGGGCAGTGCGGATCTTCAAGACCTATGGCGCCGATGCCATTCATGTCATGACGGATAACCCCTACCGGTTAGCTCGGGACATTCGTGGCATCGGCTTCAAGACTGCCGACGCCATCGCCATGAAGCTTGGTATCGAGAAGACCGCCATGGTCCGGGTTCGCGCCGGGATTTCCTATGCGCTGACCGAGGCGATGGACGAGGGCCATTGCGGGTTGCCGATAGACGAGCTGGTGCCCTTGGTCGAGAAGCTGCTCGAGGTGCCGCAGCAATTGATCCGGACTGCGCTCGAGCTCGAGCTGCAGGAGGGCACGGTGGTCGCGGACCAGGTTGGCGAAACGACCTGCGCATTCCTGGCGGGTCTGTACCGGGCCGAGCGCACCATTGCCCATCGGCTCATGCGGCTGGCAAATGGCCCGCTGCCTTGGCCCTCGATCGATCCGGACAAAGCCTTGCCGTGGGTCGAAAAGCGTATTGGCTTTGCCCTTGCCGAAAGTCAGGTCGCGGCAATCCGGCTCGCGCTGATGTCCAAGGTGCTGGTTATGACCGGCGGGCCTGGCGTCGGCAAAACCACCATCGTCAAAGCCATCCTGCAGATCCTCGCCGCGAAGGGCACGGGCATCTTGCTGTGCGCGCCGACTGGCCGGGCTGCCAAGCGCATGACAGAGGCGACCGGCTTCGAGGCCAAGACCATCCATCGGCTGCTGGAAGTGGACCCGAAGAGCGGCGGTTTCCGGCGCGGAGACGACAATCCGCTCGATTGCGATCTGCTCGTGGTCGACGAAGCCTCCATGGTCGACGTCATGCTGATGCAGGCGCTCTTGAGAGCGGTGCCGGACAAGGCCGCACTGTTGATCGTCGGCGACATCGACCAGCTTCCCTCGGTCGGGCCCGGCCAGGTTCTGGCAGACATTATTTCGTCAGGCGCTGTCCCGGTGGTACGGCTCACCGAAGTGTTCCGGCAGGCCGCACGGAGCTGGATCATCACCAGCGCCCATCGCATCAACCAGGGCCTGATGCCCGATCTCAGCTCTCCCGGAACCGAAAGCGACTTCTACTTCGTGCAGGTGGACGATCCCGCAACTGCCGTCAGCCGCATCGTTGAGCTGGCGAAGACACGTATCCCGAAGCGGTTTGGCCTCGATCCCATCCGCGACATCCAGGTGCTGTGTCCGATGAACCGGGGCGGTGTGGGTGCGCGGTCGTTAAACATCGAACTGCAGGCGGCACTCAATCCCGCCGGCGACCGCAAGGTCGAGCGGTTCGGCTGGACTTTTGCCCCCAGCGACAAGGTGATGCAGATCGAGAACGACTATGAAAAGGAGGTTTACAACGGTGACATCGGCGCCATCGACGATGTCGACGCCAATGCGGGGGAGCTCGCCGTGAGCTTCGACGGCCGGTCCGTAAAATACGGATTCGGTGAGCTCGATATGCTGGTGCCGGCTTACGCGGCGACCATTCACAAAAGCCAAGGGTCGGAATACTCCGCTGTGATCATCCCAGTGCTCACTCAGCATTACGCCATGCTGCAGCGCAATCTCCTCTACACCGGCGTCACCAGGGGGAAGCGGCTCGTGGTGTTGGTTGGACAGAAGAAGGCCATTGCCATTGCAGTGCGCAATGTCTCGGGGCGGCGGCGGTGGTCGAAGCTGGCAGAATGGCTGCGCCCTGGCTTGGCGGATTAGCGAAGCAAGTCGTGGACCTCGACACTGGCAGCCTCGCTCGTGGCGGTCCCGCTCCTTCAAGTGCCGGTGCGCGGCATGTAGCGCAAATTGCGCTATGGGGCCTTACTGCGAATTACACCACGACAGTTGGTAAAGCGGCCGTCGCCAATCATTCGACCTCAACGCGCCGGATCTTTCTCAGCAATGTCGTCCGGGACCGTTTCCTGAATTGGATCTCGTCCTGGATCATCGGTTCGCTGGCGCCGAAAGGGTGGAGAGCCCCGCAACTCAGCTTCAAGCCGGCGAGTTAGCTTCTCTAAATTATGCTGGAGGTTCTTCACGGTCAGCTCCGCAAGTGGATCTCGTGTGGGTGCAGGCGGCAGCCCTTTCCATTCCAGCTCAGGCCGCCGCGCTGGGTTGGGCGCGGGCCGGCGCATGATGTCGGGCTCGATCACAAGGTCGTTTCGACCACCAACCATCACAAGATGTTCGATATTGTCGCGGCGGACGAGGATGACGCTTCGTTTTCCGTCGACCGGCAGGGTTTCGATTACTGCTACCCGCGCTGGTGCGTTGCGGCGGCGGAGCCAGTTGAGCATGTGCTTTCTCCCCCACAGCGAATGCCGGTCAGGGAAGCAATTTGGAGATGTCTGGCAAACGTGCCGATGTCGACGGTGTTCCCAAGGGGGCACCGCGGCGGCTCCACGCCAAGCACGTCGTCCTGATCTAGCCGACACGCGCGATGATTTGCTTTCGGCAGCCCCCCTGACGTGCAAGCTCGTGTTAACTTCAGACGGTGGTGAGCATCACAGTCGGAGGCAGATATGAGCACCAGCACCGACATTTCAGTACTTTATCGTGAGTTCACCGATTCGTTGACGGAAGTTCTTGCGGAAACTGCAGGCACTCCGGCACGCCGTGGTCGACTTGCCAGGGCCCGCGCTGCTGTGAAGAGGCATCCGAATTATAACGAACATGAATATTTTTTGGCGGTGGAGAATGCATTTGCAAAATGGGAAGCAATGCAAAACGTCGGCTACTAACACAGTGAAAATTTTATACGCCCGCGCGCTTCAAACCGTGCCGTCGTGCAAGCATTGCTATCGCCACGTGATTAGATCGTTGAGTGCGTAAACGTATGGCGCAAGGCAGAGGGCGACCCAACCGACTGCGCTCCAAAAAACAATTCGGTAACTCATCCTCATTCTCCAATTGACGTAGCACTCAATCATTCCTCGCCCATGCGGGCTGAACAGCCGGCGTTTGAGCGGCGGAAAATTCAAATCCACGGCTGGACCCCTTGACTATGGAGAACATAACGTGAACATTACACTCAGTCCAGGCAAATCCGATGGGTCGAGGTCAATGGACCCGCTGGGGTCGCGGCATGTGCGAGGGCTGGTCGCTCGAAATCGGCATGGCGTTTCACGGCTCAGTGGTTCGTCGAGACCCCAGCGGTGAGCCGGCAAGGTGGGTCGCTTCGATCAACGCAGCTGGGATTGGTGAATTTCTCGAGCGGGACATTGCGATGCACCGGGTCGAAGAACTAGTGGAGGCGAGCATGGGGTTGGTGCTGCACGATTGGGAACTATATCGAGCGGCGAAAGGGAAGGGATAATGTGCGGCAGAGTGCGCCTATCCTCCGATTATTCGGAAATCAAAATCCGATTGAAGTTCTCGCCAAACTCAGTCGCGCCGAACTTTGAGCCGGATTGGAATAAGCCTCCCACGGCACCGATGCTCGTTGCCATTCGATCCGTTAATGGCGAGCGCGTGCCAAAGATGATGAAGTGGGGTCTGATTCCTCACTGGGCCAAAGACGACAAGCTCCAATATTCGACCTTCAACGCGCGTGCTGAGGAATTTACGACCAAACCGGCATTTCGGGATGCGTGGAAGTGCGGCCAGCGCTGCCTCGTTGTCACCGATGGTTTCTACGAGTGGAAAAAACTTGATGCCAAAGGAAAGCTAAAACAGCCGCACGCAATTGCCATGGTCGACGAGGCGCAAATGGTGATGGCCGGTCTGTGGGCGAAATGGAAATCGCCAACAAGTGGCGAAGAAGTTTTAAGTTGCACGATTTTGACATGCGAGCCGAATAACGCGATGGGCGAGCTGCACGATCGTATGCCGGTCATCCTCGCAGAGAAGGACTGGCCAAAGTGGCTAGGTGAAAAACCGACGAGCGAGCAAGACTTATTGGCATTACTCAGACCGTGCCGGGACGAGGACTTGAAAATTTGGCCGGTCGACAAGATGGTCGGCAATGTAAAAAACAATGGATCTCAGCTAATCTTGCCAGTCCCGAGTAATGCAGTACCCACATAGATTGCCGGGACAGTCAGGATGGAAACAACAGCCACCATCCTGCATGCGGATCTCGACGCCTTCTATGCATCAGTGGAGCAACTACTCCACCCGGCGCTGTGCGGCAAACCCATCGCCGTTGGCGGCGGGGTAGTGCTCGCTGCCTCATACGAAGCAAAGTCATTTGGGGTCAGTAGCGGTATGTCGGGATGGCGGGCTCGTAAGCTGTGTCCACAACTGATCTTTGTCGACGGGCATTTCCAGGATTATCAACGGCTGGGTGATGCTGCCATCGATGTGCTCAATGATTTCACTCCTGTTGTCGAACGGATTTCCATCGACGAAGCCTTCGCTGACGTTGCGGGGTGTACTCACCTTTTCGGTTCGCCGCCTGAGATCGCGAGAGCAGTACGTCATCGTGTGCGCACAGAGCTCGGCCTCGCAATCTCGATCGGCGTGGCACGCACCAAGCACCTCGCGAAAATTGCCTCGCAAGTGGCCAAACCTGACGGCCTAGTGGTTGTCGATCCCCAGGCCGAGTTGGCTTTCCTCCATGACCTTCCCGTCGAGTTGATGTGGGGAGTGGGCCCGGTCACCCGCGCGCGACTCGACAAGATCGGTGTACACACCATTGGTGATCTAGCGAAAATGCCAGGATGGTCGCTTGAGCGAATAGTCGGCCGCGCGGCCGGAGCCAAGTTGGCGGCGCTCGCATGGAATCGCGACCCACGAGAGATCAAGACGCATCACCGTGCCCAATCGGCCGGAGCCCAATCAGCGCTGGGTAAGAAGCCTGCTCAAGAGCAAGTTTTCCGACCCACGCTGCGTCATCTTGCCGACAGGGTGGCCACCAGACTTCGGGCGAAATCCCGGCCCGGTCGGACTGTGACAGTGCGCGTTCGTTTCGCCGACATGCACTCAGTCACGCGGTCCGTAACCCTTGATGCCCCGATTTCAGCGACGGCCATCCTTGCCGAAATCGCCGAGGAGCTTGTTCGTGTGGCGCTCGCCGATCACCCCGACGAGAAGACCGTATCACTGCTGGCGATCTCTCTGTCGCATCTTGAGCAGCACTGGAAACTGCAGCTCGAACTTCCACTTGGACTTGAAGATGAAAAATGCCGGCCAGGCTCTCAGCGAGGGATGGCACGTTGGACGGCAGACCGCGCTATTGACCTGATCCGCGATCGTTTCGGGTGGGACGCGGTCGGATACGGATCAGTCATGTTGGGACTATCCCGGTCAGTTCCCGAAGAGTTTCGCGAGCTCGCCGAAAAGGACCTGTAACCGCTCGGCATGACCGTTTTCTAATTATGCCCTGTGAGGGCTTGTTCCGTTGTCTTCTCGCCAAGAGCTACACCCTCCGCAGAAATAGAGAATGTCAGCGTCATGTCCGCTTTACCCCCAAAAGCGGACATTGCTGAGTGCAACTGGGATGTCCGCTTTACCCCCAAAAGCGGACATTGCTGAGTGCAACTGGGATGTCCGCTTTGTGCCAAAAGCGGACATTGACGAGCTATTCGATAACCTCGTCAGGCTCCACCCACGGCGGAACGGTCTTGGGTACGAATGAAGCGCAGGTGGCCGATGATTTCATAACCGCTGCCATGATCCGACGGATGGTTGACGCCGTCGATCACCGGCACGTCGGCAAAATCAAACGGGCTCACGCCCTTTAGGCACGCGACGTTGACCCCGTACTGGTTCGGGTTGGAGCGGCGGCGATGGTGTGTGTAGATGCCACACCGCGAGCAGAAGTAGTGCTGCGCCACGCCGGTATTGAACCGATAAACGCTGAGCGCCTCTTCGCCGGCGTCAAACGTGATGCCGCCGACGTCGGCCGAAACTGCTACCGCGCCGCGCATCCGGCAATACGAACAGGTGCAACGGCGGGCGGTATTGAATCCGTCGGCCAATCTCACTCGGAAGCGCACGGTACCGCAGTGGCATGCTGCTTCCATTTCCCCTGTTTCATTCGCCTGCATGATGAAGCTCCCAAAAACTGCGAAAATTCCTTTGCGCCGCATTTGACATTCAAACAGTCAGCGCGAGATGCGTGACGAACTCGTGCCGGCTAGCACCAAAACCTCAGTCAATGTGCATCATGAAACCGTCGAAAAAGGACGCAAGCTCTGTGCGGGCATCGAGCGGCAAAACGTGGGCAATATACTGATCCGGTCGCACGACGATCATGCAACCATTGTCTCGATCAATGCCACGCATATCGAAAATGTCGTTGCCGCTTTTCAGGTCGGGGCAGAACATCTTCTCGTAGTCGCGAAGCTGGTAGCGACCCTTCCGGGGCAAGAGAAATGATGGCATGACTCCGATCACGAGTTCGCGATGGCCCTGCTGGAAGATCGCCCGGACATCGATCACGCTGTCGATGTCTACGCCCTTCGAAGTGTATTTTGTGACGGGAGACTCCGGTGACCGGGTGAGAAAATCGCAGAGTGAATTGATGCCGGAGGACGCCGCGCTCGGATCTTCGGCACCGGAAAAGGCGAACAGGCGCCAGCGTCCGTCGGCCTTGATTGTGTGGCCAAGGTGAACCGACTTGGCGTCCGCCAGACGGATCACGGGAGCGGAATGGAAGCGCGTGCCGATCACCAAGCCTTTGGCTAGATGCTGATAAGTCGGTTCGGCGGAGATGATCGACCGCCAGTATTTGGTCTCCGTTCCTGCCGTGTAGCGCCCTTGCTTGACGAAATATTTCTGAAACTCGGTTAGATCGACCCCTTCTCGGCCGGCATCGGTCGCGTTTTTTGGCGGATCGCTAAACAGCTTGGCAAATTCGCGATCAAAGTCGATCAGTTCTTTGGCTACGGCCTGACGTTCCGCTGAATAGGTATGGAGGAGTTGCGGCGAGCACTGTCCCCGCAGGACGGATGCCAGTTTCCAGCCCAGATTGAAGCTGTCCTGCATGGACACATTCATGCCCTGCCCAGCTTTCGGGCTGTGCGTATGGCAGGCGTCGCCAGTTATGAATACACGCGGAGGGCGCGTCCCGACCTCCTCCTCCGGCACGTCGTCGAACCTGTCGCAAAGTCTCTGGCCAATCTCGTAGACCGACCACCACGCGACCTCCTTCACCTCAAAGGTGTAGGGATGCAGGATTCGCTGCGCCGCAGCGATCACATAGTCGGCGGTAATGTTGCGGTTCGCGACCCGTTCGTTTTCCCTGAGTTTGTCGAGCTCAACGTAGATGCGGACCAGATAGCCGCCTTCACGGGGGATGATCAGGGCGCTGCCCTCGTTGGCCGACTGTATCGCCGTCTTCAGGCGGATGTCGGGGAAATCAGTGACCGCCAGGACGTCCATGACGCCCCAGGCCTGATTGGCCGAGTCCCCATGAAGCGCCCGCCCAAGGCACCGGCGCACAACGCTGCGCGCACCGTCACACCCCGCCACATAACGGGCCTTCACAATTTCCACCTGGCCTTCGTGCTCGGGATCGATCCGCTCGAGTCTAACCGTCACCGGGTGGCTGGCGCTGGAGGAAGCTGCGGGGTCGATCTGAAGATCGATCACGCGCCGCGCATAGTCCGGCTCCAACCGGTTCGGCGCATTGCGCATCGCTTGCAGGTAAAAATCGTGCACGCGCGCTTGGTTCAGGATCACATGTGGAAATTCGGATAACCCATCTTCAACATCCTGGATCCTGCCGCTGCGGACGATGTTGTTTTGCTGGGTCTCGTCGGGCTTCCAAAACGTCGTCTCATTGACCCAGTACGCCTCTTTCAATAGACGCTCGCTAAATCCAAAGGCGTGGAACATCTCTACGGTGCGGCAGGCAATCCCGTCGGCTTGGCCAAGGAGCAGCGGACCGAACTTCTGCTCAACGATCCGGGTATCGATTTCTGGAAATGCTGCCAGTTGCGCCGCCAGAGTCAGTCCGGCTGGCCCGCATCCGATGATCAGGACGTCGACTTCCGCAGGAAGAGGCCCCGACGATTGTGGGCCGTTGTAATGCTTAGCCGGTTCGGAAATCTCCGGGTCGCCTGATCTGAATCCGTTGAGATGGAATTCCATAGGCACCCACTTTCTTCAAACCCGTCGGGCGATTCGCTTCATGTCCGCTATCGGAACCATAGTGGACATTCGTCGATATTTATGAGTACACGCCCGCCCACGCGCCGCGTTTGCGCCGCTTGCTGCTCCGTGCGCGGCGATCGGCCAAATCGCGGCGCCACCTGGAAGCATAATGAATTCGTGTCGTCACATGTCCGCCCCCGGACAAGGCATCAGGTCAGATGAAACTAGCACACTTGAAGGGTTCGGTACGTGGACATCGACGGACAGTCACTCAATGTCCGCTTTGTACGGCGGGCTCAACCGGTCACTGCAACACCGCTTGTAGTCTA
>Ga0310914_10001971_pt1 | contig 13588 bp, 14 predicted proteins | sample GREbulkMGAN108_FD_203450 | JGI IMG/M metagenome (GOLD analysis project Ga0310914, IMG submission 203450) | Lab enrichment of tropical soil microbial communities from Luquillo Experimental Forest, Puerto Rico - GRE.bulkMG.AN108 | ecosystem: Environmental > Terrestrial > Soil > Tropical forest >... | reverse complement strand
CGAACCTCCATCAGCTTCGCTGCGATGACCTCGAGATGCCAGTCCATCGCGAGCTTGGCCTGCGGATTGAGATCGGGAAAGCAACGTGCGACAAAGGTGGCAAAGTCCTCCCGCAGCATGATTGCGTACTCGGCGAACGTCAGGTCCTCACTCATCGAACTCTTCCTGCTTGCGCAAGAGCCGAGCCTTGAGCTGCTCAATGACCTCTTCGTCCGCCGCGGTGAAGGCGGAGGGCTCATGCGACGCCGGCTCGCTCTTGCCTTCGATGTCGCGCAAAAGGTCGAAGACGATTCTGACGGCGCGTAAATCGGGTGTGGCCGAGCAGTCGACGACCTGTCTGACGATCGCTTCGCGCTTGGTGATTTTGCGGCGCCTGCCATTCTCGGTGACGATGACCGGCTCGTTGAGCGCTTCGCTCAGCAGCGTCTTGAGGTTTTTCGATCCGCAAGGGCGGCCGCGCGGATTACCGGATTGCCCCTTCTTGAACCGGGTGTGGCGGGGCGGTTTGCCATAGCCCACTTCGTAGTCGCTCTGTTTCTCAGCCGGCATTGGCGGCCTCCGTCTTGCGCGCGAGGTCGTCAAAGCTGCGGCCGCCCATATCATGCCGGGCGCTGCGGCCGGTCATCCCCTGCCAGCCGCGAATGATTTTGCCGACCGCTCGGTAGACGATCAACATTCGAGGAGCAAGGCTGGGCGCCTTGCCGTGTGAAGCATGAAAGTCGTTCATCAGAGAGATACGCTCCAATCAGTCTTGCCGCGTGTGTCGCGACGTTGCTGGGCTAGTTCGGAGCGAGATCGACTGTCGCGTAGTTACGAAAATCGTGATCGGCGAATTCGTAAGGTCTTCCGAGGAATGAAGTCGTCAACCTACATCTTGTGCCCATGGCGGCCCGAGCTTCACCACCTCGGGACTGCGATCAGATCATCACCTCATCAAATCTTCGGCGCAGGTATTCATCGCCCCAATTTACTGGATCGCGAAGAGCGCTCTCAATGTGCTTGGGGAGGCGACGGTAACCCATACGTGCGAGTGCCGCTCTGATAAAGCGGACCGCGGGCCCATTGGGGGAAATGCCCGCGGAAACGTCAATTGTCGCACGGTAAATGTGCCATAGCTTTGCGGCATCGAGGCGCCACCATGCTCTTGCACGCTGCTTAGGGCGTGGCGGGAGCGAGTTTAAGAGAGCAAGAACCTGCTTAAAGATCTCGCACCTTTCTTTGGCCTGGGGGAGGCCTTGAACCGCGCGCAGATACTTAGCGTGGTCAGATGAGGATGAGTGCACTGTGAATGATTGCGCGACGCTGGTCTCGAACTCAGCGAGAGCGGCTGGCAGGATCCGGCGCACCTCATCAATAGTCTCCCGCGCTCGATGTGCTTTAGTCCGGGCCGGTTTCCCCTCAATTACGCCGCAATCCTGCCCTGCGCGCTTCTTCGAGATCGTGGTTCCCGCGGTGTACACGGACCGATAGCCGAGTGGATTGTTGATGCACTGTGCGAGTGAAATACAGCCGAGGTCAGGCTCGTGCCAGGGCTCCCGAACACGAGCTTGGCGAAGCATCTCAGTAACATCTGCGACCGTCACCGCTTTCCAACCCTGGGGTACAGCCCGCGGCGGAAACTTGATAATTTCGATGGTCCTTGATTCGTAATCGTCCATTTGCTGCATCTTCCCTGCGCGTGCGCGCTGACCGCCGACGGGAGTGTCGCGGGGGCGATGCCGGGGGCGTGAGCACGCTCGGCATTCGGCAACCTATCGGCGCGCGCCGCGCTGCATGTCTCTGATTTGCGGCCTCAATCCGGGCCACGGTGTTACGCGTTCCTACCCCACCATTTCCGAGGATGAACGTTAACACTTCAGGCGACAAAGCGTCGTCCCCGCCGTCCACCATATGACGGCGACGACCACGCAATCAGGGCTGCGGCCATATTGTGGCTCGATTGTAGCGGCTCGGGCACCGCTCCTCGGTAATGCCGTCGCGCTCACAACGAGCTCAATCAGGACGAGCAGGGGTCGTGTCGCCGGCCAACCGCGGTGACGCTGCCGATGCCGATAGAGACTAGCGTGCCCGAAAGTTCCACCTAACTAAGGGAGGGAGAGTGCGCGACAGCGGTCACCCATTGGAGATAAGTCTCGTGAGCAGTCGATTAAATTCTGAAAGTAAGCACGGCGCCGGTCGTAATTTTGTTCATGGCGCCCGGTCGGGGGAGGCGGGGAAGTTATCACGACAGCGTAAATCGTTCCAAACCAGCGGCCGGAGCCGGATTGCCTGATTAGAGCGAAAGTTCCCTGATGGCCCGATCAAATTCCCTGTTAAGCCGAAAAAATTCCCTGTACGGGAGACGTAGGGAATTTCCGGATACCGCGCTGAAATTGCTGTGCTATTTGGCGCGTATGCCTCGCTTGAGAGCCCTAATGGATCGAAATTCCCTGTATTTTCCCAGCTAGCAGGGAATTTGCCCGTTTTAGGGCGGCGGGCTCGGCCACGCGGCAAAGGGCTTGGTCGGATTGGATCGGACTCGCAGTCCCCGGATAAAACTCGAAGTTTTCGTTATCCGTTTTGCCCCGCTAACGCCCAGTGTCATCGAAATGCTTTCAGGTTGAAGATGATCTCAAGGCTCCGTGCTGAGATCCGATGATTTTCGATATTTCCTTTGACAGGGCATGCCAGAGCAGTAATCTGGGCTAGCGGGACGTTAAGTTCTCGCAATGCTTTGGGGTGGGTGGCGTCTGCCTCGTGCCGAGGCAGGGCCGTTCTCTAACGGGGGGAGTCATGGAGAGCACACCGAAAGCGCGGGCGAACCCTTTGGCGTGGTTCGCCGTCGGCGTCCTCGCCGTCACAGCGGGCGCCAGTCCGGCAGTTGCGGAGATGTCAGCGCAGTTTACTTACCAAGTCAATCATTCGGTGTTCGGCGAGATTGGCACCTACACCAACACGGTCGAGCCAACGCGCGACGGCACCACCATACAGACCCGAGCTCATTTCGAGGTGAAGATGCTCGGCGTCAAGATGTACCGCGAAGATGCCGAGCGCACCGAGCACTGGCAGGGCAATCGTCTTGTCTCGTTCCGCGGGGTAACCGACAAGGGACACGGCCCCGCCGAAGTGAAGGGCGAGGCCCGCGGCAACAGTTTCGTGATCACCTCTCCAGAGGGCACGATCACCGCGCCGTGGTCGGTTCATCCAGCCAATCCTTGGTCGTCGAATTTCGTTCACTCCAACACGATGATGCGGCCCGACACTGGCAAGCTCGAACAGGTGCAGATCGGCGCCGGCCAGGAGACCAAGGTGCAGATCGATGGCGCCACTATTCCCGCTGTCAAATACGAGGTCGATGGCAGCACCCGTTATACGATCTGGCTCGATGGGCGCGGCGTGCCTGTCAAGTTCGTGGCTGACGACGATACCGGCAAGGTGACCTTCACTTTGGCAAAGTGTGTCGGCTGCAACGCCGAGGTCTCTCAGCTGAACCGGAAATAACCTCGCCGATGGATGAGGGCGGTGTCGTCGCGCGCGTCGTCGACACCGCCGTTCGCGACCGCGCGGCATCGTGGCTGGCTCGAGCGGGGGCGCGGCTGGCGACCCTTGCCCAACTCGCCGATCCATCTTGCATCCCCGAACCTCGCCGCAATGCCTTGCGCTCGGTTGGTGCGGATCAGCCGCATGCCGCCAACCTGTTTCGCGTGCATTGGTACAACGGGCGGTCCCGCGCCGGCTGTGCTGCAACCCCGGTCTGTCTCGTGGCTCCGCCCGAACTGACCGGGGTACGGTCGCCGATCCTTATCGTTCTCGGGTGCTTTTTTCCGATGATCGGCGCGCACAAGGTCTTGGCCGCCTATGGCTGTCTTGTTTCTTATCTGGTGAGCGGCCGTTTCGATCCATCGCAGTACCGGATCGTGTGGCCATCGACCGGCAATTATTGTCGAGGCGGCGTCGCAATTTCGCGCATCCTCGGTTGCCGCAGTCTCGCGGTGCTGCCGGCCGGCATGAGCGAAGAGCGGTTCGAGTGGCTGCGGGCTTGGGTCGCGCGACCCGAAGACATCGTCCGGACCCCCGGTTCGGAGAGCAACGTCAAGGAAATCTTCGATAAGTGCGCCGAGCTCGCGCGGGACCCCGCCAATCTTGTCCTCAACCAGTTCGCCGAGTTCGGTAATTATCTGGCGCACTATGCCTGCACCGGACCGGCGATGGCATGCGCCTTCGATGCGTTCCGGGCCGGGCGCTGCAATTTGCGTCTGGCGGCGTTTGTCGCCGCGTCGGGCTCGGCCGGGACGCTGGCGGCGGGGGATTATCTCAAGGAGAAGCACGGCACACGCATCGTCGCGGTCGAGGCCAGCGAATGCCCGACTTTGCTGCGCAACGGCTTTGGCGAGCACAACATCCAGGGCATCGGCGACAAGCACGTGCCTTACATCCATAATGTCATGAATACCGACATTATCACCGGCGTCTCCGACCGCGGCACCGGGGCGCTGGACCTGCTTTTCAACAGCCAAACAGGGCTCGATTACCTGTCGAGCCGCCGGCATGTCGATGCCGAGACGATCGCCGGGCTGAAATATCTGGGCCTCTCCGGTATTGCCAACCTCGTGGCTGCGGTCAAGACCGCAAAGCGCCTCGAGCTCGGTGATGGGGACGTTCTCGTCACCGTCGCGACCGACAGCGCTGCTCTCTACGGCAGCGAGCGGCAGAAGTTTCTGGCAACGCGTTACCCCGATGGGTTCGACGCCGTGAGCGCCGGCGAGGTCTTTGGGCAGCATCTGCTCGGCGCCGTCGACAACGACGTTCTCGAATTGACCCATCACGAGCGCTCGCGGATATTCAACCTCGGCTATTACACCTGGGTCGAGCAGCAGGGCGTACCGGTCGCCGAGTTCGAACGGCGGCGCGACCAAGGCTTCTGGCGCGGGTTGCGAGAGGCTGTCCCCACCTTGGACGCGCTGATCGGCGAGTTCAACGCCAGGGCCGGCTTCGGAGAGGATTGTTGACGCCGGACTACGCCGAGCTGTGCCGCCGCACCCGAGAGCGCGACCGCGGCCTTCGCGAGAAGGTCATGTCGCTCGAAGAGGCGGCGGCGATCGTCCCAGACGACGCCTCGGTCGGCATCGGCGGCAGCACCTTGTCGCGCACGCCGATGGCGATGATCTGGGCCTTGATCCGCGCCGGCTGCAAAAACCTCGTCTGCGTCCGCAGCATTACCTCGAGCGAAGGCGAACTGCTCTTCGCCTCCGGCACCAGCCGGCATCTTTTGACGAGCTGGTTCAGCCTGGGCATCGTCTGGGGCGTCTCGCGCATCATGCGCCTCTATACCGAGACCGGCCGCGCGCGCTTCGAGGAATGGAGCCATCTGGCGATGGGCCTCCGCTTTCGCGCCGGCGCGATGGGCGTGTCATTCCTGCCGATGCGCTCGATGATGGGCTCTGGAGTCATCGGCCAATTGCCTGACACGAAGCTCATCAACTGCCCGTTCACGGGCGACAAGCTGGTGCTGGTCCCGGCGCTGAACCCCGATTTCGCGCTGATCCATGTGCAGCGTTGCGACCCCTATGGGAACGCACAGATCGACGGACTGCCGTTCATGGATATCGATCTGGCAATGGCGGCGAACCGGGTGATCCTGACGACCGAACGCATCGTCTCGAACGACCAGATCCGCCGCCAGCCCGACCAGACGAAGGTCCCGTTCATGGCGGTCGATGCCGTCGTCGAGGTGCCATTCGGCTCCGCGCCGCACGAATGCTACGGTCTCTACGAGCCGCTGTTCGATCATCTCGACGCCTATGCTGCGCAGATACGACAAGATCCCGAGGAAGGCATCCGCGCCTATCTGCAGCGCTATGTCTACGGTCCGAAATCATGGACCGAATATCTCGATCGGCTCGGGCTCGCGGAACTGCTCGCCGCCCGCCGCCGCGGAACCGGCATTTATGATGACTAGCACCATCGGACACACCGCGAGCGAGCTGCTCGCGGTGATGAGCGCGCGGCTATTGCGCAACGGCCAGGTCGTATTCGCCGGGGTCGGCATTCCGCTCTTGGCCGCGACGTTAGCGCAAAGGCTGCACGCGCCCGGCCTTACCATTCTGTTCGAAGGTGGCGTCATCGGCGCCTTTATCGAGCCGGGCAAGCTGCCCCCTTCGACCAACGAACAGCGCTGCACGCGCCGCGCCAATATGGTGCTGGGCAGCACTGAGGTGCTCTTGCTGTTGCAGCGCGGCTATGTCGACGTCGGGTTTATGGGCGGCGCGCAGATCGACCAGTACGGCAATCTCAACAGCTCGTTCATCGGCGATCCGCAGCACCCGGCGACCCGTCTGCCGGGGACGGGCGGCGGCAACGACATCGCCAGCTTGACGCAGATGATCGTCGCGATGAAGCACGAGAAGCGGCGCTTCGTGGACCGGGTCGATTTCGTCACCAGCCCCGGCTTTCTCACCGGCGGCGACAGCCGCCGCGAGGCCGGGCTCGTCGTCGGCGGCATGTACCGGGTCGTCACCGATCTCGGCATTCTCGGCTTCGAGGAACGCTCAAAGCGTATGCGGCTCGAGGCACTGCACCCAGGTGTGATGGCCGACGAGGTGCAAGCGAATACCGGGTTCGAGCTGCTCGCCGCCGCCGATCTTCGGGTCACCGATCCGCCGACGGAAAATGAGCTGGCGGTGCTGCGCGATCTCGACCCCGACCAGCTTTATACGGCGTGAGGAGCGCAAGGTGACGATTTTCTCCGACACCTTCGGTTTGGCCATGCGCAACTTCACGACCCATCCGCAGATGCCAGACCCGCAGGGGCTAATCGCCTATGCCGTCAGGGCCGAAGCGCTGGGGTTCGACTCGCTCTGGGTGTGGGACCACATCTTCCTCGGCGTCGACCCGCCGTTTCCGGTGCTCGACTCGCTCACACTACTGTCGGCGGTGGCGGCGCGCACCACGAACATCAAGCTCGGCACCGGCGTCCTGGTGCTGCCGCTGCGCAACCCGGTGGTGCTGGCGAAGGAGCTGTCGAGCCTCGACCTGATTGCCGGAGGCAGGCTGCTGCTCGGCATGGCTTCGGGCTGGTACAAGCGCGAGTTCGACGCCGTCGGTGTGCCGTTCAACGAGCGCGGCCGGATCATGGACCGGAATCTCGAGATCCTGCGCCGCTTGTGGACGGAAGAGCAGGTAGACGGCGAATATCCGCCGCACCGGCTGCGCGGATCGAACCTGTCGCCGAAGCCCTCTCGGCTGCCCGTGATGCTGATCGGCGGCTATGTCGACCGGGTACTGAAACGCGCGGCGCTGACCGGCGGCTGGCTCACTTATTTTTATACGCCCGAAGGTTTCGCGAAATCCTGGGCCAAGGTGCGCGGCTTTGCCGTAGAGGCGGGCAAGGACCCGGAAGATTTGCTCAACGCCAACCAGCTGCCGATCTATGTGGGGGCGTCGCGCGCGGCGGTCGAAGCGCCGATGATGGAGTGGCTCGGCCAGGAGTGGGACTATGCCGCGTGGAGCGACTCGACAAAGGAGGCGGCGGTCTTTGGCACCGTCGACGAATGCGTCGCGCAGCTCCGGGCGCAGCTGGCGGTCGGCGTTCAGAAGCTGATTTTCATTCCCTACCGCTATCAGATGGAGCAAGTGGAGATCATCGCGCGAGAGATCATCCCGCGGCTGCGAGGCAGGCAATGAAACGCGGTGACCAGGAGGTCCTCATCATCGTCGATGTGCAAAACGATTTCTGTCCGGGCGGGGCGCTCGCGGTGCCGCACGGCGACGAGATCGTCCCGGCGGTGAACCGGCTGGCGGCCGAGTTCCGCCATGTGGTCTTGACCCAGGACTGGCATCCGCGTGGCCATTCCTCGTTCGCCAGCTCGCACCCGGGCAAGCAGCCGTTCGAGGCGATCGAGGTTGCTTACGGCCAGCAAATCCTATGGCCGGACCACTGCGTGCAAGGAACGCAAGGGGCAGCGTTGCACCCTGCGCTCGAGGTGCCGCACGCCGAGCTCGTGCTGAGAAAGGGGTTCAGGAGCGCGATCGACTCCTACTCGGCGTTTTTCGAGAACGACCATCGCACCCCCACGGGGCTGGCGGGTTATCTGCGAGAGCGTGGGCTTGGACGGTTGACGCTGTGCGGGCTCGCCACCGATTTTTGCGTCTTTTATTCGGCACTCGACGGCCGAAAAGCGGGTTTCGATGTCGATGTCGTGACCGGCGTCTGCCGCGGCATCGATCTCGACGGCTCGCTCGACCGCGCGGTGGCCGCGATGCGCGAGGCAGGCGTGACGCTGCGGGCGGAATGAATCCGAGGCAAACGCGCTCGCAAGTCGTCATGGCCGGACTTGTTCCGGCCATCCACGTTTCCGACACAGCCTCCGTCGCTGGAGGAGGCGTGGATCACCGGGCCAAGCCCGGTGATGACGATATTGGCGAAAAGAGCTTTGGGCGCTCGCAGCGGCGCTCTTATGCCGTGTGGATGCTTACGGGGGTGGCGGCGATCACCGGATTGCGGCTGATCTGGCTGGCGCTGCAGCCGGCCGATCTCTACCCGGACGAAGCGCAATATTGGGTTTGGTCGCAGCGGCTCGCGCTCGGTTACTTCTCGAAGCCGCCGCTCGTCGCCTGGCTGATCGATTTGACGACCGGCCTCTTTGGCGACAGCGAGTTCGCAGTTCGGCTGTCCGCGCCACTGCTCCATGCCGGCGCTGCAGCCTTTGTCTATGGCCTCGGCGCGCGGCTTTATGACCGGCGCGTCGGGCTGTGGTCGGCTTTCGTCTATGTGAGTTTGCCCGGCGTCTCGGTTTCCGCATTCGTCATCTCGACCGATGCGGCGCTGCTGCTGTTCTGGGCCGCGGCGCTCTACGCCTTTGTCAGGGCGCGCGAGATGGATGGGTGGGGATGGTGGCTCGCGGCCGGGCTCGCCGCTGGACTGGGTCTTCTCTCCAAATATGCAATGGCGTACTGGATCCTGTCGGCGCTCGGCTTTGTCCTGCTGCTTCCGGGCGAGCGGCGCCATTTGCGGCCGCTATTGGCCGCGATCGCCCTCGCCCTTGTCATCTATTCGCCCAATTTGTGGTGGAATTGGAGCAATGGCTTTGTCAGCTACCTGCACACGAAAGACAACGCTGAGCTCAGCGGCCCGTTGTTCCACCCCGATGCCTTTATCGAATTCTTCGGCTCGCAATTCGGCGTGTTCGGCCCATTGCTGTTTGCCGGTCTGATCTTGCTGCTCGCGACGCCGGGCGCGCTGACCGAGCCGCGGGCGCGGCTTCTCGCCGTCTTTGCGCTGCCGACACTAGCGATGATGATGGCCGTCAGCTTCCTGTCGCGGGCGCATGCCAACTGGGCGGCGCCGGCCTATGTCTCGGCGACGGTGCTGGTCGTCGCTTGGGCGCTACGGCGCGGCTGGCGCGGGGTCATTGCCGCCTCGATTGCGCTCCATCTCGTCGCCGCGGGCCTGCTGTTCACCGGGCGCGAGGCGCTCGCCGCCTTCGGCCTCAATCTGCCGGCGCAGTACGATCCGCTTCGCCGGGTGCGCGGGTGGCGCGAGCTCGGCGCCGAAGTCGGCAAGACCCTCGCCGCACATCCCGGACTGACGCTGTTCGCCGACGACCGCGAAGTCCTCGGCGCATTGATCTATTACGTTCGGCCGCATCCGTTGGATGCGGTCAAATGGCAGGTGACCAGTCGCATCCGGGACCAGTGGGACCTGACGAACGGCCTCGCCAAACACTTGGGCGCGAGTTTCCTGCTCGTCTCGGAACACGAACTGGTCGATGAGATGCGGCCGAGCTTCGCGGCAATCGACCGGCTGCAATCGATTGTGGTCCCGGTAGGACCGGGGGAGACGCGGACCTACACACTCTACATCGCACGCGATTTCAAGGGCTACCCGGCGGGCCGGGTCTAGGAGGCGCAGCACTCGTCGGCGGCTCTGTGCAGCCGATGTCCGCGCAACAAATTCAGCCGCAATGCCGGGCGCCCGGCATGAAGCACGTCGGCCGCCGCGATCTCCTCCAGCGAGTCGAACAAGAACCAGTACTGCCCGATGATCTTTTCGGGCGAGGTCCGCGTCACGATCAGCACATCGGCGCCGACGTAATCATCGTGACGGGCGGTGAGGCTGTATTGACGACAGTCGGGACCGAGGCAAATCACTGGAGGCGCGCCGCCCAGAGCATAATCGAGCTTGCCGGCGTCGGACCATCGCATCGCCGCCACGACCAGACGGGGCTCGTCGAGAACCCCGAGCGTGGCGAGGTTTTGCCGCAATGAGGTCCAATCCACCAGATCGGCGACCGGATCCTTGCGCGGCGGGAAATCCCCAGTCACGACAGGGAGCCAGTTGAACTTTACCTCGGTCGCAAGGACGGCGGCGCCGAGCACGACAAATGCGGCGCTGGACACGAGCCAGACCCGTACGGCACGACTCGCGCGCCAGTGCCGGGCGACGGCGTCTCCCAATAGAGGCAGTAGCAGCAAATAACCCGGCGACGCCCAGTGGAACAGCACGTTGCCCCAGAGCGCCGCCATCGTGAACAGGATCAGAGGCGGCGCTGCGAGACAGAGCAGCAGCCAGTGCCCCCACCCCTCCCTCTCCCGCGAGCGGGGGAGGGTTAGGGAGGGGGGCCCGCGGCGGAGCGCAATGAACCCGCACCCCACCAATGGGACCCATACCCATGGCAGCAGGAAAGCCGCTTCGCCAGCCAGCGTCACGATCGGTCCCAACGGGCGGAAAGAGCCGCTCGTTCGGCCCCCTTGGAACAGCAGCGAGACCCATTCGTGCTCGTCGTTCCAGATCAGGACAGGAAGGAAGATTGCCAGGGCAATCAAACCGGCGACATAGGGATGGGGCCGCGCGAGCCAGCGGCGGCTCCCCGGCTCGGTGAGCAGAAAGGCCGCGGCCCCGAGGATCGTCAGCACCGCCGAATATTTCGCATCGAGCGCGAGCCCGGCGCACAATCCCGCCCCCAGCCACCAGGTCCAAGCCGGTCGGTGCTGCGAGTGGAGCGCGCGAATGAGGCAGAGGACGGCAGCGAGCAACGCGGCGAGGAGTGGACCGTCGGGCAGTACCCAGCTGCCGGAGCTGATGCCGAAAACCGGGGCGATGTTCAATAGAACCGCGGCCCACCATCCGGCTCTTGCGCCAAACAGCGCCGCGGTCACGCGATAAAGTAGAAAGGTCGTCAGCGCGAACAGCACGATGAACGGCAGCCGCACGGCGAGAGCGCTTTCGCCGCCGCTCCAATGCGCGGCAGCCCGGGTGAGCCACCAGGCAATCGGCGGATGGTCGAAATAGCTCAGCTGCAGCTTGCGGCCGGCTGCCACCATGTAGCTCTCGTCGACGCCGAGGCCGAGCGCGGAAGCAAACAGGACCCTGGCGAAAAATGTCGCGAGCACGAGAACTGCAACGCGTCCCGCCGGCGTCTTCAGCCAAGCAGCCGCTCTTCGCGTTGCTTGGCTGCGGGTATGAAACGGCATCTACCTGCGGCGGAAATATTCGTCGTACGGCGTGTCGTTCTTGACCAGCACACCGCCATCCACCGTCAGCGCCACACCGGTGATCATGCGGGCCGCGTGACCGGCGAGAAACAGGATAGGATCGGCGATATCATCGGGTTCGCACATGCGGCCCAGCGGGATCCTTTGCGCCCGCGCCGCTTTTGCCTCCTCCGACGGCATCGCGCCGCCGAATGCCGTCGCTGTCGGCCCGGGGCAGACAGCGTTGACACGGATACGGTCGGGCGCGAGTTCATAGGCGGCATGCCGCGTCAGACCGAGCAGACCGGCTTTCGACGCGGTGTAGTTAGCGGTGCCGCCAAACGAGATCCGCTGGCCGGCGATCGAGGCGATGTTGACGATGGCGCCGCTGCCGCGCTTGCGCATATGCGGCAACACTGCCTGGATGCCGTTGAAGGCGCCGGTGAGATTGACGGCAATGACCCGATCCCAATCCTCCGGGCCCATCTCGGGTATCATCCGCCGCACCGTTGTGCCGGCGCCGTTGACGAGAATGTCGATGCCGCCCCACGCCTCGGCGACGGCTGCAGCGGCGGCATTGAAGGCGACGCGATCGGCGACATCGACAGCGTATGCTCGGGCGTTGCCGCCAATCGCGGCCGCGATTGGCTCGGCTGCCGAGACGTCACGGTCGAGCACCGCCACGCGCGCGCCTTGGGCCGCGAAGGCGCTGCAGGCCGCGGCACCGATGCCATTTCCGCCGCCGGTCACGACGGCGACTTTTCCGGCAAAATCTTCTGCCATCCCTTCAACTCCGTCACTTCGCGTTCAGACCGAACTTCATGTTCAATATATCTTATTGCTCGTCACCCCCATGAAAGAGGCCTTCAGGAAATCGACGATTGGCCGGATCAGCATGGTAGGTCCTTCGAGACAGCCGCTTCGCGGCCTCCTCAGGATGAGGAAGTTCCCTAACCCCATCAGAGGATTGCCTCATACTGAGGAGCGCCCAAAGGGCGCGTCTCGAAGCACGCACTGCCTTCCGCGGCTGCGCTTCCGTCGCCTCGATCACCTTCCTGACAGCCTCGAAAGCGGGGGTTCAGGACACCGCTGAGGTCTTGGGCTAGTTTCCCGCTTGTGCGGGAATGACGAATCCCAATTGATTTTTTCAGACCCATTTCGGGTCATGTTCCCAGTTCGTCGAGCAGCGCTTTTGCCTCTTTCAGGTCTGGTGTGTCGAAGCCTTCGGTGAACCAGCCGTAAACAGGCGCGAGAAGGTCACGCGCTTCGCCGCGGCGGCCCTGGTCGCCGCGCAGCCGCGCGAGGCTCACTGCGGCACGCAGTTCCCAGAGCTTGGCCTCCTGCTCCCGGGCAATCCCCAGTGCCTTACGATACAATTCCTCGGCGGCCTCGGCGTGCCCTTGCCGCAGCAGTAGCTCGCCTTTCTGCCTGTGCAATTCCGCTTCGAACCAGCGCTCCCCTGTCCTTTCGACGATGTGCAAAGCATTATCCAGCTGGGCCAGCGCCTCTTCGATCTCTCCTGCGATCTCGCATGCCTTAGCGAACAGGGCGATATAGTGCGGCGTCCACGCTTCCTGCGCGGACGAGCGATAAGCCGCTATACCGTCGCGCAGAAGAGCCATCCCGTCTGCCACATCGCCATTATTGACGCGGAGCCACCCGCGGAAAATCCTCCCTGCCGCGATCCAGTAAGGGAAACTTTGCTCGACCGCCACCGCAACCAACTCTTCTGTCCGCTCATCCAAGGCTGCGCCGTCTCCGATAAGCGAAAGCAGCCTGGCGCCGCCCACCAATGTGTCAGCCAAAGTCGGAAGATGCGCCAGCCTTCTGGCCGTTGCGATTGCTGTATTGCTCTGTGCTAATGCTTGATCCGGAAAACCGAGGCAGAACAGGACGATCCCTAATCGAGTTTGTGATGTCGCGTGAGTGTGGAACCCGACCTGACTCAGTCCTCAGGGAAGGAGGGAGCGGACATTGGAGGCACTGCTCCGGCAGCTCGAAGGGTGTGGCGCGCCAGCGGCCGGTGGTCGTGGTCTTCGGTTCGGCAGCGGGCAGCGCTCCGGACACGGCAGGCACAGCAGATCCGACAAAAGCGCCACATCTTCATCCGGTGGCGCCGCGCGAGCTAACACGGTGT
>Ga0310914_10001967_pt1 | contig 13593 bp, 14 predicted proteins | sample GREbulkMGAN108_FD_203450 | JGI IMG/M metagenome (GOLD analysis project Ga0310914, IMG submission 203450) | Lab enrichment of tropical soil microbial communities from Luquillo Experimental Forest, Puerto Rico - GRE.bulkMG.AN108 | ecosystem: Environmental > Terrestrial > Soil > Tropical forest >... | reverse complement strand
TGTGGGACGAAGAGGACGGCTTCTATTACGACGTCCTCCGTCTTCCCGACGGCAGCGCCACCCGGCTCAAGGTCCGCTCGATGGTGGGCCTTTTGCCCGTCTGCGCCGCCACGGTCGTTGAAAAATGGCAGCGAGAGCAGGCTCCACAACTTACGGCGCGCGCATACGAACGTTGGCGCAGCATGCCGGAGCTTCACGAGTCGATCCATGCAACCGGGCCGGGACAATTTGGCGTCGCCGAACGCGGCATCCTCGCGTTGGTAAACGAGGGTCGGCTACGCCGCATCCTGACGCGCGTGCTCGATGAAAACGAGTTCCTGAGCCCCTACGGCATTCGGGCTTTGTCGCGCTATCACGCCGATGACCCCTATGTCTTTTCGGTGCGTGGCGAGGAATACCGCGTAGGCTATCTTCCGGCCGAATCGGACACCGGCATGTTTGGCGGCAACTCGAACTGGCGCGGCCCGATCTGGATGCCCGTCAACGTGCTGCTGATCCGCGCGCTTCTGCAATACTATCTCTATTATGGGGATAATTTCCGGATCGAATGTCCCACCGGTTCGGGCAACTCGATGAACCTCTTCGAAGTTGCGCGGGAGATCGCCAACCGTCTCACCCGCATTTTTCTGCGCGATCAATCCGGTAGGCGTCCGGTGTTCGGCTGCGCCGAGAAATTCCAAACCGATCCCCATTGGCGGGACAATCTATTGTTCTACGAGTATTTCCATGGCGACAATGGCGCCGGCATCGGCGCCAGCCATCAGACCGGCTGGACCGGGCTGGTGGCTCCATTGATCGAGATTTTTGGACGCCTCGACGCCCGGAGCTATCTCGAAACCGGGCGAGCCGCCGTCTTTGCCCGCTGATTAAACATTCGTATCGGCAAAGATCGGAAGCCAGGAGGTCGGCGATGTCATTGCAGGGCAAAGTCGCGATAGTAACTGGCGGCAACAGCGGGATCGGTCGGCGATCGTTCTCGAACTCGCCCGGCTAGGCGCCAATGTCGTCATCGACTATGTGGCTCATCCGGAGGCGACTGACGCGCTCGAGCAGCATGTCGGCAAGCTCGGCGAGCAGTCGATTGCAGATGCTCATCGACAGGGCGGTGAACACATTCGGCCGCGCGGACATCACGGTGAATAACGCTGGTGTCGAAACGCGCAGCTCAATCCTCGACACGACCGAGGATCAGTACAACTGGGTGATGGCAATCAATCTCAAGAGCGCCTTTTCCGGCGCGCAAATCGCAGCCAGGAAGATGATCAAGCAGGGCAGCGGCGGTCGCATTATCAACGTAAGCTCGGTTCATGAGGATTGGCCAATGCCTGGCAACACGGCTTATTGCCTTTCCAAAGGCGGCATGCGCATGCTGACCCGAACGGCTGGGGTCGAACTCGCCAAACACAACATCCTCGTCGTTGGGGTGGGTCCAGGCGCTGTGGCAACACCGATCAATCTTGCGACATGCACGATCCAAAGAAGCTTGCGCAGCTCGATGCCGCGATACCGCTAAGGCGTATGGCGCGGCCGGAGGAGATTGCCAGCATCGTCGGCTTTGTCGCCGGAGATGGCGCGAACTATCTCACCGCCACCACCATCTTCGCCGATGGCGGCATCATGCAGAACAGCGTCGGTCTATAGCGGAGTGTGACATGGCTGCCTCGCCAAACGCGCCTTCGTTCGCGGAAATGGTAGAGCTCCCCGGTGGGACGTTTCGGATGGGTTCGGACCGCCATTATCCGGAAGAAGCGCCCGTCCATCGGGTGACGGTCGGCCCATTCCGGATCGATCGCACTCCGGTCACGAACCGGGAGTTCGGGCAGTTTGTCGAGGCAACAGGCTATGTCACCGTCGCCGAAATCGCGCCCGACCCAAAGGACTATCCGGGCGCATTGCCGAACATGCTGAAGCCGGGATCGCTTGTCTTCACACCGCCAGGGCGCCCGGTCGACCTCCGGGACTGGTCGCAGTGGTGGCGCTTCGAGTTCGGCGCGAGCTGGCGCCGTCCGAACGGCCGAGGTCGCTCAAACCAGGGCCTCGACGATCGCCCCGTCGTCCATATCGCCTATAAGGACGCCGAAGCGTATGCTGCCTGGGCGGGCAAGGAATTGCCGACCGAAGCCGAGTGGGAGTATGCCGCGCGCGGCGGCCTCGACGGGGCCGAGTTTGCGTGGGGCGAGGAACTGACGCCGAGCGGCCGTTACATGGCGAATACGTGGCAGGGCGCGTTTCCGAACGAAAACCTCGCCGCCGACGGCTACACGCGAGCTTCTCCGGTCGGGGCGTTTCCGCCCAACGGCTACGGGCTCTTCGACATGATTGGCAATGTCTGGGAATGGACCACCGATTGGTTCTCATCCCAGCACACTTCCGAGGCGCCGAAGGCGTGCTGTATCCCGGAGAATCCGCGTGGTGGACGCGAAGCGGACAGCTATGACGAATGCAATCCCTCCATGCGGATTCCGCGGAAGGTCGTCAAAGGCGGCTCGTTTCTCTGCGCGCCGAACTACTGCCGCCGCTACCGCCCGGCGGCGCGGCATGCGCAGCCGATCGACACGGGCATGAGCCATGTCGGTTTCCGCTGTGTCGTGAGAGCCTAACCATGAGCTGAGGGAGTAGCAAGATGGAACTGGAACTTCCCAGCGAGCCCACCACGACATCCGCCGGATTTGTCCGAAGGACGGGCGCCTTCTTGCTGCGCGAGTTTCGCGAAATCTTGCCGCCGACGATCTTCTTCTTTATCGGCTTCAATCTGATTCTACTGACGACAAACCTGATCCTCGCTGATTATGGTGCCCAGTTCAGCAGCTTTATCCTCGCGACGGCTGCGGCGTTCGTGGTTGGAAAGGCGGTGCTCGTCGCCAACGCTATGCGATCGATCCGGCGCTACGATCGCGCGCCGCTGATCCGCCCGATCCTGTTCAAGACGGTCTTTTACTGGGTCGCCGTTTTCATCGCCCGCCTGCTCGAACATTGGATCAGGTTCTGGCTGGTCGAACATCATCCGCTCGGCACCTTTGTGCCGCACATGATTGCGACCTTCGACTGGCGTCGTTTTGTGGCAATCCAGCTTTGGATATTCGTGCTGTTCTTGATCTATGAAACAGCCACCGAGCTCAATCATCTGTTTGGTGAAGGCGAACTGTGGCGTCTTCTCGTCGGCAGTCGGCCGTCCGAATTACCGCTGAACCGCCGGCAGCGGATCTTTGAGCTGGTTCAGTTGAGCAAGCTCGCCGATGCGCACTCGGTCGACGAATTCCGCGATCCGACCAGCTCGGCACATGCCAACCTGATCGATATTGTGCGCCGGCTTGCGGTTAAACCGCAGCCGCCGCGGCCTGCCTGAGCGCGTCCACAACTGTCAAGAGGACACCGCGCATGACAGATGCGCGCACCGTAACAAACGCGGGCAGGTTCGAAGTAAGAGTAACGGCAGACAGCCATTTCGCATGGCTGCGCACCCGCCTTGCTCTCGAGCGCACGATTATGGCGTGGCTGCGTACCGCGGTCGCACTGATCGGCTTCGGCTTTGCGATCGTCCAGTACCTCGAACATTTGGAACAGACGCCTGGAGCCCACGCTGCCTATCTTCCATACGCACCGCGATATTTGGGGCTCGCCCTGATATCCTGCGGAATCCTAGCGCTCTTCATTTCGATTTGGCAGTACCGGTGGGGCATCCGCTATCTGTGGGGCGAACCGTATACGCAGCTCGCCGGCGTTACCAAGGAGGGAAAGCAGACGCCGGTTGTCGCCGTTGCCATCGTACTCATCGGCATCGGCCTCTTCGCCTTTTTTGCCGTGTTGCTACGCCTTACCTAGCCGCCCGGCCGGAGCAGCGGAACGAATAGGAACTTTCGAAACCACCCGACCAACGAAAGGAGATCGAGATGGCTAGATCCCGAGCAGCCGCCAAGCCCAACATTGTCGTCATCTGGGGTGATGATATCGGTATTACTAATCTGAGCTGCTACAGCGACGGGTTGATGGGCTATCGCACGCCGAACATCGACCGCATCGCGCAGGAAGGTGTGCGCTTCACCGACTGCTATGGCGAGCAGAGCTGCACCGCGGGTCGATCTTCGTTCCTCACTGGCCAGCACGGATTGCGCACCGGGCTGACCAAGGTCGGTCTGCCAGCTGCCACCGTCGGTCTTCACAAGGAGGACCCGACCATCGCCGAACTGGTAAAGCCGTTGGGCTACGCGACCGCCCAATTCGGCAAGAACCATCTCGGCGACCGCAACGAATACCTGCCGACGGTGCACGGCTTTGACGAATTCTACGGCAATCTCTATCACCTGAACGCCGAGGAAGAGCCGGAACTCCCGGATTACCCAAACCCGCGTGATTTTCCGCACTTCCGCGAGCGGTTTGGCCCTCGCGGAGTGATGGATTGTAAGGCGACCGAAACCGATGACGCGACGGTCGATCCGCGGTTTGGCCGCGTCGGCAAACAGACGGTCCACGACACCGGACCCTTGACCAAAAAGCGCATGGAAACGATCGACGACGACATTGCCGGTCGCTCCGTCGACTACATCAAGCGCCAGGCGGCGGCCGGCAAGCCCTTCTTCCTGTGGGTCAACTTCACCCACATGCATCTGCGCACACATGTGAAGTCGGAGAGCCGCGGCCAAGCAGGACGCTGGCAAAGCGAATACCACGACGTGATGATCGACCACGACAAGAATGTCGGCCAGATATTGCAGGCGCTCGACGAAGCTGGGATTGCCGACAACACCTTTGTCATGTACTCGACCGACAACGGTCCGAACATGTTCTCGTGGCCGGATGCGGCGATGACCCCGTTCCGCAGCGAGAAGAACACAAATTGGGAGGGCGCCTACCGGGTCCCTTGCGTCGCCCGCTGGCCCGGCAAGATCAAGCCGGGCGTGGTGTCGAATGAAATGGTCGCGCATCACGACTGGCTGCCGACCTTCATCGCGATGGCAGGCGACGCCGAGGTCAAGGAAAAGCTTCTGAAGGGCCACACGATCGACGACATGACCTACAAGGTCCACCTCGACGGTCATAATTTGGTGCCGTATTTGACCGGACAAGCCGCGAAGAGCCCGCGCGAGTGGTTCCTTTACTGCAACGACGACCAGCAGGTCGTTGCGTTGCGCTACGACAATTGGAAGATCGTGTTTTCGGAACAGAGGGCACCCGGCGGGTTTCAAATCTGGGCGGAGCCGTTTGTCACGCTTCGCGTCCCAAAGATGTTCAATCTCCGTACCGACCCGTTCGAGCGCGCCGACATCACCTCAATCACCTACTACGACTGGCTGGTCGACCACGTCTACCTGCTGGTGCCGGCGCAGGCTTTTGTGGGTGAGTTTCTGCAAACTTTCCGCGACTTCCCGCAACGCCAGAAGGCCGCGAGCTTCAACCTCGACGAGGTGCTCCGTAAGATGCAGGAGCATCCCCACACCTAACCGGGGCGAAGCAGGATGGCGTCCGGCCGTTCGGGTTCCTCAACCCGCTTACCCCCACCCTTGCCTCCCCCGCGACGCGGGGGAGCCCCCAGACAGCCGCCCGTCAGGGCCGTCGTTCCGGGGGTAGAGAGGGGGCGTGGCCAGGGAGATGATCGAGATCGGGCGGATGAGGTTCGGGCTTTTTACGAAAGCCACCCCTATCCGGCGCCGCTCTGGGACCTCGATCGGCACCGCGAGCTTTATCGCAATCCGGCCCGGAGGCGCGCACAGTCGCTGCTATTGTGGCCGAATAAGCAACCGCGGCCAAATCGCGAGATCCTGGTGGCCGGTTGCGGCACCTCCCAGGGCGCCATCTACGCGCTGCGTGAGCCCGATGCCCACGTGACGGCTATCGACATCAGCGAACCCAGCCTGCGCCACACGCGCGAGCTGCAGCGCAAATACAGTTTGCAAAACCTCGATCTCCATCACCTGGCGATTGAAGAGGTTGGGAAACTCGACTGCAGCTTCGACCAGATCGTCTGCACCGGCGTGTTGCACCACCTGCCCGACCCCGATATCGGTCTGCGGGCGCTCCGCGATGTTTTGGCGCCCGATGGCGCGATGCAGGTGATGGTCTATGCCAGATACGGCCGTGCCGGCATCTATATGATGCAGGAGTATTGCCGCCTGCTCGGGGTCGGCGCCACGGAGGCGGAGCTGCGGGACCTTGGCGCCACAGTTGAGGGCCTCTCCTCCGATCATCCGATCGCTGGCGTCTCAAGAAAAGCGAGGGATTTCACATATCCTGCCGCGCTTGCCGATGCGCTACTCCACCCTCAGGACCGTGCCTACACTGTGCCCGACCTCTACGCCTGGCTGGAGCGATGCGGCTTATCATTTGGGCGCTGGGTCGAGCAAGCTCCCTATCTCCCGCAATGCGGGGCAGTAGCGCGCCTGCCCCACGCCGCGCGCCTCGCCGCACTGGCGCCGCCACTGCAACATGCCGCAGTGGAGCTGTTACGCGGAACAATGACCAAGCACAATTTTATTGCCTATCGCGATGACCGCAGCGGCGAGAGCCAACCGATCACATTCGACGGCGATGCGTGGTTGCGCAGTGTTCCACTGCGTCTGCCGTGGACCCTCTGCGTCCGCGACCGGGTGCACCCCGGCTTCGTGGCCGTCTTGATCAATCGCGCCCATAGCTACCCCGACCTCGCTCTCCCCATCGATGCAGCACAGCAACGTGTTTTCCTGACGATCGACGGCAAGCGCCCGATCGATGAGATACTGCGGAGGGGCGCAGGAGCGATTGGTGACGAGCAAGCTCGCAGATTTATCGAGCAGCTCTGGCAGTACGATCAGATCGTGTTCGACGCGGCAAACTCGCGCCAACCGATCGAACGATGAGGCGAATCGCTCTCGTTTTTGCCGTCAGTGCGGCCTGGGCCAGCCAGTCCGTGGCTCAGCCGGTCAGCGACACCGAGGTCGGCGGTGGCTTCGGCAAGGTGGTCCGGTTCGGCGAACAGCCAATCAAACTGGACGTCGACGCCTACTACAATGCGATACGACGCAAGACCACCAACGAAACCTGGTTGCTGCAGTTTACAGTGACCTTTCAATTTTCGGACTAGGGCGGACGGAGCCGGCGCTTAACGAGAGGGGGAGAAGCTATAAATGAAGCGGACCTACAAAATGATTGCCGCAGCGCTTGCCAGTGTTGCCAGTCTAGCGCTCGGGCTGCACGCGGCTTCCGCGCAGGGTTCGTCTGCCCCAGGTGAGTACCAATTCTTTGTAACGCCCTATCTCTGGCTCGCGAGCGTCCACGCCACTACTCTGACGCCGCTGGCGCACGAGCCGGAAGTGAATTCCAACGTCAGCACCATCGACCTCTTGTCGCATCTCGATGGGGCCCCCTTTATGGGGTCGGTGGAGGCTCGTTACGGGTCACTCGGTTTTCTCGCCGACGCGATCCACCTGCCGGTGAGCACTAAAATCACGACCCACGACATCTTTTACCAGGGCGGCAATGCTGCGCTGAAAGCGAATACGGGCACCGGGATCGCACTCTACCGCGTGCTTGAAGACCCGGTGCAGTTCGCCGATGCCGGCGTCGGCTTTCGTGCCTGGGGGTTCACTTCCAATGTGTCGCTCAACCCCGGCCTGCTTCCCGCAGTCAGCGTGACTCCTTCCGGCAGCTGGACCGACCCGCTGATCGGCGCACGCTATCACCGCGACCTCGGCAACGGCTTCGGGCTGACGGCCTATGGCGATTTCGGCGGCTTCGGCGTCGGCGCGCATACCGATTGGCAGGTCCTCGGCACGGTCGACTACTCCCTCAACCCATCGTGGAACCTGCACCTCGGGTACCGCAGCCTCAATTTCAATATTACGGGAAGCGAAGGCAGGTTTGGCTTTAACGTCCATATGCGCGGGCCGGTTCTCGCCGGCACCTTTCGGTTCTGACGACCGTATTACTCTAGCCGGCCTAGGCTGCCTCACCGAAGGCTTAAACAGGTCCGATCTTTCCAAGAAGCGAAGGCCCAGCTCGAAGCGTTTGGTGCCGAACCATCTGCGCACAGGGCCAACACTCTCGGCGGTGAGGTCCGGTTGTGATGCTGTGGACGGCTCTTCCACCTCGACGTAGTTGCATAGAGCGGTCGCCGATAGGGTGACTAGAACCGGGGAAAAGGCTTTGTCACGGCAACGTCAACGCGCACGCATTGAGGGCTCTATATCATTGATTTATTGGCGTCCCCAAGGGGATTCGAACCTCTGTTACCGCCGTGAAAGAGGGGCATCAAATCATTTTCCAGATGTTCGTGGACATCCATGGACTCGCGAACCAATCCATTTCCTATAATTCCTCTGAAAATATATCCATCCATATCTACGCTTGTCTTTTTGCGTCCGTGCCGTATATTTGCCGTACCGTAAACACGGCGGCAACGAATAGCAAGGCGGATGGGAGATGGCGCGCACAAAGCCCAACCCAAAGATTGATACCCGTACCGCACGGTTACGGCTTGACGTGCGAGCCGAGCCTTATTGGACGGTGATCTCGGCCGGTTGCGCGCTCGGCTACCGCCGGGGCAGAAAGGGCGGCACGTGGATCGCGAAATTCCGAGCCGAGGACGGGAAGAGGTATCTCGAAGCGCTCGGCGCCGCTGATGACGGGGTCGACGCGGACGCAATCAAAGTATTCAGTTTTGCCCAGGCGCAAGCCAAAGTACGGGATTGGTTCCAGGCGAAAGCGCGGCAGCAAGCGGGGGGCTTTGTACCACTTGATCGCCCCTATACCGTTGCCGACGCGATCATCGACTATCTCGCGGACTATAAGCGCCGCAGCGACAAAGCGACCGACCGCGTCGAGGCAGCGGTCGGGGCATGGATAACCCCAGAGCTGGGCTCCGTACCGCTCGACAAGCTAACGAAGGTGCGCATCCGGAGCTGGCATCAAAGAATTGCAGAGACGCCGCCGCGTCTACGAACAAAGCGCGGCGAACTGCAGAAGCACCAGGAAGTCGATGCGAGCCCCGAAGCGGTCCGCCGTCGCCGCGCAACCGCGAACCGGGTCCTGACGATCCTGAAAGCCGCGCTTAACTATGCCCATAGCGAAGGAAAATGTGCCAGCGATGACGCCTGGCGCACCGTGCGCGCCTTCCGCGAAGTCGATGCCGCCCGATTGCGCTATCTCTCGGATGACGAGGCGCGACGGTTGACAAATGCTTGCCCGCCCGATTTCCGAGGGTTGGTGACGGGCGCGTTGTTGACAGGCTGCCGTTATGGCGAGCTGACGGCAATGACCGTTGACGACTTTAATCCCGACGCCGGTACGCTGCGGATCCGCACGAGCAAGAGCGGCAAGCCGCGCCATGTTGTGCTGACACAGGAAGGGCGGGATTTCATCGCGGCGCTTGCCACGGGACGCTCCGGCTGCGCGCGCTTGTTCCTCCGCAACAATGGCAAGCCGTGGAGCAAATCCGAACAACAGCGCCCGATGATCGCGGCTTGTGCGGCAGCCCGTATCGATCTGCCCGTCAACTTTCACGGTTTGCGCCACACCTACGCGAGCCGGCTCGCCATGCGCGGTGTGCCGCTCGCGGTGATCGCCGCTCAATTAGGGCACGCCGACACCCGCATGGTCGAAAAGCACTACGGCCATCTGGCGCCGAACTACATTGCCGAGACGGTGCGCGCCGCGTTCGGGACGCTGGGGATAATCGAGCAGTCGAACGTGGTGCCGATCGCCATGGCGCGGTGACATTGCCGCATTGCCCGTGCGGAGCACAATGCGAAGGCAATCAAGCGCCAGGGGAGTCGCGGCGGTACACCGAGATAGTGGCCCGATCTGCCCGTTAACGGACGAGGAAATCGCTCATTGGGCGCCGAGGCTTGGGTCGCCCGTCTCATCCCATCCGAACGTGCTAGCGGAGCGAGAGAAGCTGCGCGCGGTTGTTACCGATTGGTTCAATCGAGCAAAGATCCTTTACCGCGTCCTAACTCGGCCGCCGAATGGGCCGCAGGCGCCGTTCCGCGTCGACACAGCATTACCGGAGATCGCTGGCCGCTTGGACGCGATCCGGCAGGAACTGCTCGATCTGCCGGGCGCCGTCACGGCATTGCTGCATGTCCGCTTTGCCAACTATGACCAGGCGCTGACAGCGGTGGGGGCGCTGCCGTTCATGCTTAATGAGGTTGCCGCCAGCTGGCACAAGCCGCAACCCGGCCAACCCAGTTTGTGGAAGGAGGCGGAGGCTATCGGGCGGCTGATCAAAGCCGTGGAGCACTTCACCAGCGCAAAGCTGCCATCGCCGCGCAGTGAAAAGCGGCAGGCTGAGTTCGAGTTCGTGCGGCTGCTGACGAGACGGCTGCTGCCGGAGTTGACCGACGCACAGTTCAGGACCGTGTTGCGGCATTGGGACGAGAGCCGTCGCAAGGGAGAGCTGTAAGAGTATCCGGGTCGAAAAGGCCGCAATACCCTGCACCTGATGGGCACGACAGGATCGACGCCCATCCGTCATAAACGTGTTCACCGGTATCTGGATGGACACCACTAATGAAGAAGCAGGCGCGGGCAGACGGCCGAACAGAGGCACCAACCATCGTCGCCATCAACTCCCTGCGGCCGGCGCTGGCGAGCATCCCGGATGCTTGCCGATATCTCGGCGATTTGAGCAGGTCTCGGATATACGAGCTGATGCCGCGCCTGGATGTGGTCCACATCGGCGCGAGAACCTTCATCACGCTGCAAAGCCTTGATCGGCTCATCGCCGCCAATATGCAGCCAGCGGCGGACGCAACACGATGACGGCGGTCAAGATTGCCCTAACAGAGGCAATCCGCCAGTTCCGCGCGGCACTGGAACAGCGCGACATCCTCGCGCCCGAACGCATCTTCGCCGACGGTCGGCTCCACCGGTGCGATGCGGAAGGCCGGAACGGTAACGGCGATGCTGCCTACGTCCTCCGTCTCGACCCTGTGCCGAGCGGCGGGTTTCAGAACTGGCGCGACGGCAGGGGCTGGGATAATTGGCGCGCGGACCTTGGTCGCGGACTAACAGCCGAGGAAGAGGCAGCGTACCGCTGCTGCGTCAAGCTAGACCGAGCCAAGCAGAAGCGTGAGGATGCCCGCCGCAAGGCCGAGGCCTCCGCCCGCGCAGACACCATCTGGCGCGAGGCTTTGCCCAGTACCGATCACCCTTACCTTAGCCGAAAGCATGTCGGTTCTTATGGACTTCGGGTATCGCGCGCCAAGCTGCTCGTTCCGGTTCGAGATGCTGAAGGTAAACTGCACAGTCTCCAATTTATCGACGCGACCGGCACGAAAAAGTTCCTGAGTGGTAGCAGGGTTCGCGGTTGTTTCTTCACCATCGGCGAGCCCGCCGGTGTAATCCTTATAGGGGAAGGATACGCGACCGGCGCCAGCGCCTATGAGGGCAGTGGTCACGCCTCCGTGATTGCCTTCGACGGTGGCAACCTGAAGGCCGTCGCCACGGCTATTCGCGCGAAGTTCCCTTTGGCTCGGCTCGTGTTATTGGCCGACGACGATTACCTGACGACCGGCAACCCGGGTCTGACCAAGGCGCACGAAGCGGCGACCGCCGTCGGCGGCGTTGTCGCCGTTCCCGATTTCGGCGCGGATCGGCCGGCAGCCGCGTCGGACTTCAACGATCTGGCTCGACACGCCGGCCCTGATGCGGTGCGCCGCTGCATCGAGGCAACCCTTGCCGCGAACAATACCGATGGCGCCAGGCGATGACGCCGAGATTGCGCGCCTCGCGGCGCTGCCGGCCCTGCAATACGAGCGCGAGCGCGACGGCGCAGCCGAAAGGCTCGGCTGCCGGGTGTCAGTCCTCGATCGCTTGGTGGTTGCAGCGCGCGGCGGGAGCACCGCTCACAGCGGGCTCGGTCAACCGCTGCTGTTGGACGACATCGAGCCGTGGCCCGAACCGGTCGACGGCGCGCAGCTGCTCGAAGACATCGTGACAGAGATCCGCCGCCACGTCGTGCTCAGCGCGGCGGCGGCTTATGCTGTAGCGCTGTGGGTGGTAATCGTCCATGCCTTCGAGCGATTCTTCATTTTCCCGCGGCTGTTCGTCACAGCGCCGGAGAAAGGATGCGGCAAGACCACGCTGCTTGACGCCATCGAGCGCCTAGTCCCCCGTCCACTCGCCGCAAGCAATATCACCGCTGCGGCCTTATTCCGCACGATCGAGGCGGTACGCCCGACCTTGTTGCTCGACGAAGCCGACACTTACGTGCGCCATAACGAGGAGCTGCGCGGCGTGCTCGACGCCGGCCATCAGCGCAACGGGGCGGTGATCCGCACTGTTGGCGACAACCATGAACCCCGCCGGTTCTCGGTATGGGCGCCAGCGGCGATCGCCGCTATCGGGCATCTGCCCGGTACGATTGAGGACCGCAGCATTATAGTACAAATGCGCCGCCGCCGACCAGATGAGCGGGTGGTATCGCTTCGGCTAGACCGCGCAAGCAAGCTCGATCAGCTGGCCCGCCGCGCGGCACGGTGGGCCACAGATAATGCCGAAGAACTCGACGCGGCTGATCCCGCAATGTCCGCCACCATCTACAACCGCGCAGCCGACAATTGGCGACCGCTGCTCGCAATGGCGGATTTGGTTGGCAAGCATTGGCCGGATCGGGCTCGCGAAGCTGCGATCGAGCTGTCGGCTGACGGCGAAGATGCGGCATCAACAAAAGTGCTGTTGCTCGGCGATATCCGCGACTTATTCACTCGCAGGGGCGTGAACGTGTTGTTCACGGACGAGATTTTAGCGGCGCTTCACGCCGACGAAAGCCGGCCGTGGCCGGAATGGAAGCGCAACAAACCGATGACGGCCCGCCAGCTCGCGGATCAATTGAAGCCTTTCAAGATCAAGCCGAACACTGTCCGGCGCGGCGCGGAAACCGGCAAGGGCTACCAACTCGAATGGTTCGAGGACGCGTTCGCAAGATACCTCCTGCCGCAATCCGTCACACCGTCACACCCGAAGGATTCTGCGGGTTTCGAGCTACCGGGATCCGTCACACCCGCGGTCCTTGTGACGGATCATGTGATGGATCAGAGTGCCGAAAATTCGAGCATTTCTGCGGGTTGTGACGGTGTGACTGATCAAAAAATCCTGGCTTGGCGGGCAAGGATATAGTGATGGCTGTCCATCTCACCGGCCTTATTGTTGCTGTCCGAGCGGCCGGCGGTATGGTCCGCCGCGATGGCGACACGATCGAGGTAGCAGCGCCTGCCCCTTTACCGCCTGATCTGATCGCCCGCATCCGCGAGGCCAAGTCCGCGCTACTGATAGTACTTGCCGACGAACCTTCGGATTGGCACACCCGTCATGGCGAGGCATTGGTATATTGGAGCGCACTCCGCCCGCCTGATGAGGCGGGGCAGCTTGCTTGGGGCGAGCTGCAAAGTCGGTGGCATTGGCTCCATGGTGGGGTTCTGCCCAAGTGGCAATGCGCCGGTTGCGGTGAACCGATAGGCGGGCTTCCGGCGCTCGATCTTGGAGACGGCAACCGGGCCCACCTCGACAAGCTCGATTGCCTTATGCGCTATGGCCAGCGCTGGCGAGGCGCGGCAACGCAGGCGCTGGTCGCGATGGGGCTGCGCGCGCCGGTGCCGGATGACGAGCGATGAGGAGCGTTGT
>Ga0310914_10001965_pt1 | contig 13598 bp, 14 predicted proteins | sample GREbulkMGAN108_FD_203450 | JGI IMG/M metagenome (GOLD analysis project Ga0310914, IMG submission 203450) | Lab enrichment of tropical soil microbial communities from Luquillo Experimental Forest, Puerto Rico - GRE.bulkMG.AN108 | ecosystem: Environmental > Terrestrial > Soil > Tropical forest >... | reverse complement strand
TCGGTCGGTGTCGGCCGCCAGGGCGGCAGGACCCGGATGATGTACGACAGGGCCAGGAAGGGCTGGATGTTGGTGTGGGCCGCGCCCGAGCCGGCGACCGACGAGACCTGGGCCTTGGCGGTAAAGCCGTGACCGTGGGAATTCGACTCCGGGCCGATGGAGTGAATGTGGCCGGAGTAGTTGGCTCCGACGTAGGCCGGTAGGTCGTGCTGGTGGGCGATGTTGGGGGCGGCGGTGTGCTGGCCGGGCGGCACGGGGGCCATCACGGTGGCGTTGCCGAGCGCCATGTTCGGCTGCAGCGACAGGCCCATGTCGTGGTCATGCGCCGGCCAGTCGTTTCCCGTTTTTCCTCCGAGCAGGTGGGAGTGAGCCGCACTCTCGCCGCCCGTCCAGGAGGTCCCGTAGGCGAGCGAGCCGTGCATGTGGCTCGGGTAGTCGATGTCGGTTGAGCCGGAGACGTCGGTCGTATGCCAGTGGGTCGGTAACTGCGTCCCGTCGAGCCAGACGGCCTCCGAGCCGCCGGCCTGGCCGACCTGGTAGGACGAGAGCGGATGGCCGAGGACGTCGATGCCCTGGCCGGCTCCCACCGGGACCTTCGAGCGCAGGTCGGGCAGGGCGAGATACAGGCCGTAGGCCGAGCCGAAGGTCATCCCGAGAACGGCGTAGAGCTCGGGATACAGGGCGATCTCGAGGAACGAGCCGTCGCAGGCCATCCACATCTGCGGGACCGTCGAGCCCGGCCAGAGGTAGACGGCTCCGACCGGGGCGTCGAGGGCCCAGCCGGCCGGGGCGGTGAGCTGGCGCTCCAGCACCTCGATTCGGTCCTGGTAGTCGGTGAGCCGGCTCGTCATCGACGGCGGGACGTCGCCCAGCGCGACCGTGACCGTCTCGGCTCCGTCGTCGGAGTAGTCGATCTTCAGGCCGATGACCCGGAACTGGTCGCCGGCGATGTCCAGCCGGCCGGAGGAGATGAACAGGGAGGCGACGTCGCCCAGCCAGAGGTCGGTCGGCGTCCACCAGCCGTCGAAGAGCACCAGCGAGTAGTTCGCGACCAGGACCGAGCTCGCCTCCAGGGCGGCGTCGGCCAGCGCCTGGACGGTCGTCTGCAGGGCCGCGTCCGGGTTGCCGGTCTGCGCCTCCCACCGGCCGGGCGGCGGGAAGGCGGCCAGCGACTCGGCCACCGGCTCCGTCGGCGGGCTCTTCCCGCTGTAGCGGAGGGCGGTGGCGTAGTTCGTCGAGTCCTGATTCCGGGTCACGGCCGCGATCTGCTGGCCGTAGACCAGGTCGACGCCCGGGCCGGGCCGGCCCCGGGTCGGGTAGTAGATATTCAGCCGGAGCAGCGGGTCGATGTCCCACTCGAAGCCGCCGGCCATCTGGGCCATGGAGTCGATCGACTCGCCCAGTTTCGCCCCGGCCTGGAAGTCCCGGTCGACCAGGTGGCCGGTCGGGAAGCCGGTCCCGGCGGTAATGCCGAGGTTCCCTCCCGGTCGATCCTGGCTGTCGACGATCATGTAGTAGGCGATGACCGACTGGTCGAGCCCGCGGAAGCTGAGCAGCGAGTCGTCCCATAAGATCCGCCGGTCCAGCATGCCGCGGTAGTCGATGGCCGAGAAGGTGCAGGTATGGGCGTCGGCCGCGAGCGTGTCGGTCGAGGTCCCCACTCGGCCCCGGAACATCGGGACCTGGTCCCGGACGACTAAAAGGTCGCAGGCCAGCTCGGTTATCAGGCCGGCGTCGGGGTGGTCGCCCGGCAGGTCGAAGGTCACCGTCGACGGCCCGGCCAGGTTGAATTCCATCTTCCGGTTCCCGGCCGCCACCAGGTCGCCGAGGGAGCGACCGTCGGTCGTGAGGAGCAGGAAGCGGATCTCGGCCATTACGTCAGGTAAGCCGACGACCAGTCGACCTGGAGGAGGCAGGCTCCCGAGCTCGAGGCGGGCGCGAAGATGAGGCCGGTCGAACCCGGCTGGAACGGCCGCCAGACGGTATTGAGGAAATCCAGGAAGCTGAACCGGCTCGCCCCGGGCGAGCCGTTGTAGTAGACGGTGGCCGCCCGGGTGTCGATGACCAGGTGGTCGCCGGCCGCCACCGTGAGCCCCTTGAAGCCGACGTAGCCGTCCGAGGGGGCGACGTAGTCGATCACCGGGTCGGTGCAGGGACCGAAGACGGTAAAGACCGGCCAGGTCTGATAGGAGCCGGCGTTGACGGCGGCCCCGTAGGAGCCGGGCCCGGCCAGGCCGAAGGTCCTCGGGTAGCGGAGCGGATAGATACGGCCGGAGGCCCGCAGCCCCGGCTGGATGACGAGCCGGCTCGGCTGCAGGGCGTAGGCGATGGGGTCGGGCGCGACCCACGAGACGGTAAAGGCCGAGATGGCCGCGTCGGTGAAGGGGGCCGAGAGCGACGAGCCCCGGAGGCCGAGGTAGGTCGGGGCGTTCTGGCCGTCGACGGCGTAGACCAGCCGGGGCCGGAGCCCGGGCATGGCCCAGGAGGCCAGGGCGTTCAGGGCCGACTGGCGGGAGATGCCGGTGGTGAGGATCGAGCCCAGGATGGTCACCACCCGCTCGCCGAACAGCGAGGTGGTGTCCCACTCGCCGTCCCGGGTCGGCAGCGACGCCTTGACCTCCCGGACGGCCGGCCAGGCCAGCTCGAGGGAGGAGACCCGGTAGTTCCCGGCCGCGTCCATCAGGTCGAGGGACTGGGCCACGTTCCCGGAGCCGTCCAGGAGCTCCAGCCGGAGCGTCGAAGGCGAGGGGCAGTAGGCGACCACTACGAGAGCCTCTGGCCCGAGCGCATGGCGAATTCGAGCTTCTTGGCGATCATGTCGACGTCGGTGGCCGAGTTGAAGGTCGAGCCGTTAATCGCCACCAGCGGGCCCGGGCCGCCGCCCCCGGCCGGGGTCACGACCTCGCCGGCGTGGGCGTAGATCAGTCCCTCCCCGGTGATAAGGCCGCCCTCCGCCAGGTGGGGTATCTGCGGGACGCCGATGGTCTCGCCGCCGATATGGATGGGTCCGACGTGGATCTCGGGCGTCTTGAACTGCAAGGAATTCCAGCCGTCGATGAGCTTGTTGATAATCGCCTTGAAGGTGTCCCAGATGAAGTCCCACATATGGGACAGGATCGACTCGATCCGGCCCGGCAGCGAGGTGAAGAAACCGACCAGGTCGTTCCATCCGTCCTTTATCCATTTCCAGACGTCGGAGGCCCACTGCTTGATGTCCTGGAAATGGGTGTAGATCAGGGCGGCCGCGATCCCGATCGGGCCGAGAATGATGCCCAGCAAATACGGCCAATTCGAGACGATCCACGACCATACGTCGTGAATAATCGCCTTGATCCCGGACCATATGGTGTCCCAGTTGCGGTAGAGGACGTAGACGATGGCGATGATGGCCGCGATGGCGGCCACGATGAGCAGGGCCGGTCCGAGCGCGGCCCAGGAGGAGGCCGCCTCGGTGTCCTCGGCCGCGCTCATCGCCTCGGTCGCCGTGCTCGCCGCCTTGGTCGTCTTGGTGAAGATGCCCATGACCGAGCCGACGCCGGCCATGATGGTGCCCGCGCCCTGCAGGGCCGGGCCGTACTTCTGGCCCAGTTTTGCCGCCGAGTCCTCCACCTCCGCCTTGAGCGCCTTGATGTGGCCGGTAAAGGTATTGGCCTGGGCGGCCGCCTGGCCCTTGAGCTTCTGACCGAGCTCGTCGAGCGCCTTGCCGTGGTTCTGGGTGGCGTCGTGCGCCTCGGTCTGGGCCTTGGTCAGCTTGGTATGGGCGTCGACCGCCTTGGCGTCGGCCGCGACCACGTTCTGCTGGGCGTCCTGCAGCTGGATCTGCTCGGCCGCGGTGAGATGGGTCTTCCCCTTCAGGAGCTCCTGGACGTCGGTCAGATGCTGGTGGGCCTTGGCCTGGGCGTCGGCCGCCGCCGCCGCCTCCCTCGTCGCCGTCTCCAGCTGCTTGTTGGCCACCGTGGCCGAGGGGACCGAGTCAACCCCGAATTGCTTCAGGAGCTTGGCCGAGCCGTTGTAGGTCCGGCCGAGTTGCTCGGCCGCGGTCGAGAGCGACTCGTGCTTGGCCGCGGCTAAGTCCGAGGCCTCGCCCAGGTACTTGAGGGCGGTGGCCGGGTCGCCGGTCGCCTGGGTCAGGATGCGGAGGGCGTCCTGGGTCTCGTTGGCGGTGTTGCCGAATTTCTCCTGGTGCTTGATGGCCGCGTCGACCTGGCCGCCGTAGTCGTCGTAGCTCTTCCCGGTCGCGGCGATGGCCGCCTGCAGCTGCTGGTGGGAGGCCTGGTCCTTCGAGCCCATGACCGACAGGGCCGCGCCCACGCCGGCCACGCCCACGCCCACCCCGGCCATCATGGGGCCGATGGACTTGCCGTGCTCGGAGACCTTGTCGAGGGCGGTCGAGATGCCGTCGATGGCTCCCGAGAAGGGACCGAGGATCTCGGGCCCGAGCGCCCCGGTTACCCCCTTGAAGGCCGAGGCCATCTTCCCGGCCGCGTTCTGGGCGTGGGTGCCGACGTCGCCGGCCGCCTTGCCGAGGGCCGACAGGTCGGCCATGAAGCGGACGACGACCGAGGGGCTATCGGCCACGGCCAGCCTTCCGGTTGGCCTCGGTTATCGCCTCGGCCTCCCGCTGCATCAGCCGGACCATGGCCGCGAACATCTCGTCGGTTAGCTCGTCAACGTCTCGGGGAAGGCAGCGGTAGTAGCGGCAGAAGCTAGCGATGCCGTCGGCGAGCCGTTCTGCGTAGGGTCCACCTCGACGAGCTCGACCTCGACGTCGTAGGCGTGGGCCCACAGGGAGCGGACGTCCCGGCCGGGATAGTCCCGCAGCAGGGCCCGGAAGGCGGTGAGCCGAAAGGGCATGGCCTGGGCCCACTCGCCGAAGGTCCCGCCCTGCATGCGGGTAATCGAGTCGATCACCCGCTGGCTCGGAGCCCGGGCCGCGAAGGCGGTCGAGACCTTCACGACGACCGGGAGCGGCTCGGTGGCGTCGGCCGGCTGGTCGACCGGGTCGGTATCAGTCATGCACTCCTCCGGGGTCGGTGGTGGTGTTCGTCCAGGGAAAAGAAGCCAGCGCGCTCGAGGCGGCCGTGCCGAAGCGGTCGGCGACCGAGCCCTGGACGTTCGTGGCCGCCGGCCAGAGATAGCGGCCTCGCGAGTCGTAGTCCCGCCGGCTCTCGTGCGGAGCCCGCCGGAGGCCGCCGAATTCGATCCAGCCGGCGTAGCGAAGCGTGCTCGACCCCATGGAGACCTCGGCCCCGGCCGCTCCGGGCTCTCGCCGGACGGTGACCGAGCCGGCCAGCCGGCCGGTGACCTGGGGGACGGCCGAGCGGGCTACCGCGGCAACCGGCTGGCCGATGGCGCCGTCGGCTGCGAGCGCCACGGCCGCTCCGAGCGGCCCGGTCGGGCTGGCGAGGCGCTGCATGTCCCGACCGAGGGCGTCGAAGCCGACGACGACCTCGCCCGCCACTAGGGATGCTTCCCGGCCACCCAGGCGGTGCCGTTCCAGTTGGCCGCGGTGAGGTCGCCCAGGATGACGTACTGGCCGGGACTCCAGTTGGTCACCGGGCTGGCGGTAATCCCGGTCATGGCGGCCAGGTTGGCCGGCGAGTTGGCTCCCGAGGGCGTGAAGTAACCGGGCGCTCCGGCCGTCGCCCCGGTCGCCGCGACCGAGCCGGTGTCGATCGTCGGAGGCCCGGTGAGCGCCCAGTCCACCACAATCTCGGAGGCCGCCCCGGCGTCGCCCACCATGAGCGGCGTCGGTTGCGGCACGGCGTAGCCCGAGATCTGGGGATTGTTGGGCGAGGTGACCTGGGCCGCGTAGGGCCGGGCCTTCCAGTTGACCGGCTGGCCCGAGGCCTGGTAGTTGGCGTACGCCTGGGACAGGACCGAGTAGACCGAGCCGGCGGTGAAGTCCTGGTAGAAGGTCACCCGCAGGTGCCATTTCACCACCCCGGGGTAATCCGTTTCGGCACAAAAGGTCGTTACCGTCACCAATTTCACCTCGGGGAAGGCCGCCTCCAGGTGCTTGACGGTGCAGCGGAGGTTCACGCCCGCCATCTCGAAGTAGGCGGCGTTGAGGATCAGCGGATTGGTGGCCGGCGGCGTCGGGTCGCCGGTCGCTAACAGCTCGGGACCGGGCGGCGGCGGTGGCGGTCCCTCGAGGACGTCGGTATCGGTCATGGCCTTCCTTTCACATCCAGACGGTCAAGATGAGCTCGACGAGCAGCAACTGCGTCCCGCCCGCCCCGGTCAGGTTCCGCCAGCCCCGCTCCTCGGTGGGCGTCGCCTGGGCCACCGTCCCGCCGAGGGTCGGGTCGGCCGCGATGGCCGCGATGACCGCGCCCTTGAGCGAGTCGAGCGACTCCTCCTGCTCGATGCCCGAGACCAGGACGAGCGGCAGGGTCGCCTCGTCCTGGCAGAACGAGACGACCTTGTAGCGGACCGAGACCGGCCGGGAGACGACGACGCAGGGCCCGTTCACGATCTCGGGCGGGCTGGGGTGGATCTTTACCGAGCCGGCCGTCGCCTGGCCGAGGAGCGTGACCAGGTAGTCGGCGACCGGCTTTCGGCTCCATGTCACGCGAAGACGATCCGCAGGTAGGGCGCGATCATGGCCTCGGTATCGGGGTCCTTCGGGCCCACGCGGACGATACCCATCTCGCCCCACCCGATCGTCCCGTCGACCGAGTCCCGCCGGCGGTAGAGCCGGGCCGCCTCGTACTGAGCGGCGGTGAACAGCGGGTCGGGGAGATAACCGGGCGCTCCGGGCGTCGTCCATTGCGGGTCGCATCTCATCTGGTAGTAGGCGATGGCAGCCGCTAGCGCGGTCGTTACGACGCCGTCGTCGCCCACGTCGTCGCCGATGCGGAGCAGGCTCTTCACGTCCGCGATCACCGGCCAGGCGGCCGCCATCGTCCTACCGTCCCCGGGCCTAGCTCGGGGCCTTCTTGGTCGCGCCCTGCGCCTTCTCCGGGCCCGAGCCCGCCTCAGCCGGCTCGGCTTCCGCCTCGGCCGGAGCCGGGATGGTGGTGCCGGCGTCGATCTTGGCTAACGCCGTCGGGTAGCGGCCGAGCACGGGGGCGGCGTAGCCCCACACGCCCAGGCGAATGGCCGAAGGGCCGAGCACCTCCTCGTAGCGGAAGTTGAAGGTGGAGCTCTCCAGCAGGATCAGGTCGTCGGCCTTGGCCACGTAGAGGTGGTTGTCGACCGCCGCCCAGGAGGGGATGACGGCGAGCCCGACCACCATCCCGGCGACGTGGCCGTAAATTATTGCGTCGCCCAGGCCGTACGCGTTCACGGGACCGTGCTCGCCGGTCACCACCAGCGGCCGGCCCTGCTGGTCCTTCTGCTTGGACATGTAGGCCCAGGCGCCCTCCGAGCAGAACACGACCTTCGGCGGAGCCTTGCGGTGCTTGCGGACGCTCGCCCCGGCGTCGATGAAGGCGTCGAACAGGTTGGCGTAGACCGGAGCCGTGCCCGGGTAGGTGATGGTGGCCGACAGCCCGGTGGCCGCCTCGAAGGCGTTGACGACGGCCTGCTCGATCAATTCGTTATAGGCCCCCATCGTGTCCTGGAAGACCAGGGCGTCGATGGCCGGGTTGCTCCCGTCGACCAGCTGCCGACTTACGTCGACCTTGCCGGTGTAGGTCACGGGCGAGGTGGTGATCAGGTTGGCGTTGAACGAGCCGTCGGCCGGGGCCGCGCCCTCGGAGGCCTGGGCCGCAGGAGCGGCGCCGGGCGTGACCTGCTTGCCGATGTTGATGGGGTTGGCGTCGGTGATGCCGATGCGCCGCAGCGTGTCGGCCCAGGGCCGGGCGCCGTGCTGCAGGGCGGCGAACTCCTCGAATAACCAAGAGGGTGGGATGACGCCCGCGCCCGTCCCCGTCGTGCCCATGGCCCGCATCTGCTGGTTGTGGCGCTCGATGCGGGTCCGGCAGTCGGGGTCGGCGTCGAGCTGGGCGTGGAGCAGGTCCCGGAAGAACACGGCCCGGTCGGGCCCGCCGTCGCGGCGATAGACCGACTCCTCGCTCCGGACGGCGACGAGCGAGGTCGACGCCGAGCGGGCGGTGAGCTCGGGGATGTCGGTCAGGGCGGTGACGGTCGCCGCCTTGCGGTCCTCCACCTCCCGGAGTTGCACGATGCGCTCGCCGAGGGGCTCCATCTCCGAGCGCAGCCCGTCGAGCAGGGCGACCTCGCGCTCGTCGGGGTCCCGGCCCTCGTCGTTACAGCGGTTCAGGATCGAGTCGTAGTTGTTGAACAGTTGCTGGTAGTCGGCTCCGAGCTTCTCCAGGAGTCGGTTCGCCATGGCAGTCTCTCCCTCGTAGTCGGGGGCGCGTCCAGGGCGCGGCGACGCAGGACCGATGGCCCTGAGCCGGTTCAGCGCTGGACGGTTCGGCCTGTCGCGTTAGCTGGACGCCGGCCGGTTCGCCACGGGGAGGTTCGGCTGCCAGTCGAGCGGACACTAGCGCGAACGGCGAGCTCCGGGCGCGGACCGGCCTCGGCAGGTGAAGGGGGAGGGACCGGCCCGCGACCGGATGGTGCCCAGGGGGGGAAGGGAACCGGGCGTGACTCTACGCGCTCAACCGACCACCTCGACGACCAGGGCGATGGGACCGTAGAGGGTGTCGGCGTCGGCCCTGAGGGTCAGGTTGCCGCTGACCGACCGGCAGCGGAGGGCGAAGGTGACCGTACCGGCCCCGGCGATTCCGAGCCGGCGAGCGATGCGGGCCGGCCAGCCGAGGGAGCGGTCGCCGTGCATGTGGCCGAGGGCGTGGTCGGCCCCGAAGGCGTTGACGAGAAACAGCGCCTCGCCGCCGGAGGTGTCGGTGAAGTCGACCTCGGGGGCGTCCATGGTGACCCGGCAGACCGTTCCGACGCCGGCGAAGACGACGTCGACGCTCGCCACCGTGACCGTCGCCCCGTTGGCCACCGTGACCGGGGCGGCCTGCTCGACGTAGCCGAGGATGATGTCGCCGATGGGGTTCCAGCGCTGGCCGTCGTGGTAGGCGGGATGCTGGCCGCCGGAGGCGTCGGTGACCGTCCCGAGCAGCGGGAAGGCGAGCAGCCCGGCCGGCGAGCTCACGAGACGAGGATCCGGAGCCGCTCCCGCTCCCGCTCGTACTCCGGCATGCGGATCCGGGCCCGGAGGCCGAGGACCTTGGCGTCGGTATAGACCGGCTCATGGGTCAGGGCGACGTGATCGAGGTGAGCGGCCGTGCGCTCGACCACGCCGTCGTCGGCTCGCCGGCTCCCGCCGCCTCGAGCGTCGAAGCCGATGGAGAGACCGGTCACCTCGCCGGCCCGGACGAGCTTCAGGGCGTCCTCGGCCCGGGAGGTGTCATACAGCGACCACGACCCGTACAGGCCGTCGGGCTGCTCGGCCAGCGTCGTCGTCTTCCCGATGGGATGGCCGCCCCGCATGCGGTCGTCGTGGGCGTCGAAGAGCCGAATGTGGCCGATGGTGCCGTTGCCGACCTGGCGGCTGAAGACGCCCGGCAGGAACCGCTCCCGGAACTGGCCGACGTCGGCCACCACGCCGTAGGGGACGGCCCGGCCGTAGAGGGTCCGGCCGTCGCCGGTCGAGCGGACCTCCATAACGAGCTCGAAGGTCCGGGTCTGGAAGCCGAGCGCCCCGTCCGGTAGCCAGTCCCGCTCCCGGGAACGGCCCGAACCGGCCGTTCCCTGGTACATCATCGTCGGGCCGCCGCCGATGCCGGGATGGGCCGCCGCCATCCGCTTGGCCGCGGCCATGGCCTCGACCTTGGCCGAGTCCGGGATGTCGGCCTGGTTGATCCGGCTCATGGCGTTGTTGATATGGGCCGCGTCCGGCTTGCCGCTGGCGTCTTTGACCGGGAAATAGCGATGGGCCCCGTCGGTCTTGCCGTCCGTCTTGGTCCCGCCCGGGGCGATGTAGAGGAAGGCCGAGTCGGGCAGGTCGTTGATGTAGGCCGCCGTCCAGGTGTCCCGGAGCTCCATCCCGGCCTGCATGTTGGCCGCCGCCATGGCCGACAGCGGCCCCGAGCGTCGCCTCCGGACGACCTCCAGCAGCTCGGTGGGCGACATCTGTCGGGATACTTGCATCAGGTCCCCTTTCCGTTCGACGAGCCGACCGGCTCGGGCGACATGGGAGCCGGGAGCGTCTCGCCCGTCGGTGGCGGATTCGGAGCCGGCGGACCGCCGGCGATGGGTTGGCCGAGCGGCGGCGTCGGAGCCGGCTCGGCCGGCTCGGGCAGGCCCCGGTCGATCCGCTCCTGGGCGACGGAGGCGTCGACCTCGGCCTGGGCGATCTCCATCGGGTCCAGGTTCTGCTTCGCCCGGACCTCGTCGACCATGAGCCAGGCCGAGGTCGGGCCGGGACCGCCGAGGGCCATCTGATAGGCCTGGAAGAGCGAGAGGGTATCGGTCCGCAGGCTGGCCGTGAGGTCCCACTCGGCCCGCTGGCCCCGGGGCAGCCAGTCGATCGAGATGGCCTCCTCGAGCAGCCGGGTCCAGGGGGCGACGGCGTCGTTGCGGGCCTGGACTTCTTCCATCTCTGAGTTCTTGTAGGTCATGCCGGCCACCGAGGCTCCGAGCTTGGAGGGCGGGATGCCCCACATGAGGGCCGTCTGGATGAGGCCGAACTGCCGGCTCTCGATCATCTGGCTGTCGACCGGCCGGTAGGCGAGCGGCGTGAAGTCGGTGAGCTCGTTCAAAACGGCCGGCGTCGGCGCGCCGGAGAACTTGAGCGTCCAGGAGTCCTTCGCCTCCTGGGCCTGCTCGGGCGTGATCTCGGGCCGGTGGATCTTGAGTATCCCGAGCGGCATGCCGCCGGTCACGAAGTAGCTGGCGGCGTAGGACTGGAGGGCCGACTCCATGGCGATGCCGTCGCTCATGAGATCGAGGACGCCCCGGCCGAGCGGCCAGCCGGCCCTCGACAGGTGGCTCTTCACGTGCCAGATCTGGCTCGGGTCGTACAGCCTCCCGGCGATGTAATACTCGCCGATGTCGGGCGTCATCGGGTTGCCCACGAAGCGGACGGCCGTCATCAGCGGGTGGACCGGCTTTAACGAGGTCGGGTAGCCGAGCCGGTCCCGGCCGGTCACGATACAGATGGCGTTGCCGTACAGCGTCAGGCTCTCGGCCACGCCCGTCCAGAACGCCATCGGGGTCTGGAAGGGGTCGGGCTGGCGGACGACGTTCGGCTGGGGGTCGAGTATCTCGGTGTCCCGGAAGATGGTGACCGGGAGCATGCCCACCGCCCCGCAGACATAGGCCATGCCCCGCCAGAAGGCCGGGACGCCGAGGGCCGTCTGCTCGGTGACCGGCGGCAGGACTCTCGAGGGCGGATACCAGGGCGTCGGGCCGGCCGGCGTCGGCGCGCCCGAGCCCACCCCGGCCGCGACCGGCTGGAGGTTGGGCGACGACCGCAGGAGCAGGGCGGCCAGTCCCACTACTCCACCCGGGCCCGACCGAGCTCGGCCGCCGTCCCGAGGACGACCAGGCCGAGACCGCCGACCGAGAAGCCGGCCCAGGTCGCCAGCATCCCGAATCCGAGCGCGAGCAGGACGACGCCGACGACCTGGACCACCATCGGCCATGAGTCTCGCGCTTGCCGTCGCCGGGTGACCGGATTGTCCCCGTTAGCCCTCGTGGTCGGGCTCGTCATCACGGTCTCGTAGAACCTCCCGCAGTCGCTCGAGGTCGTGCTCGTCCCGGCTCGGCCGGGTGGCGGCGTCGATCAGGGCGTCGATCGGGACCAGCCCGACCATGATCAGCCCGACCACGAAGGGGACGAGCTCGAAGCGGCCCTCGGCCAGGGCGTCGGCGATCAGGACGAGCCCGAGGCCGGCCACGATCGACCGCCGGAGCCATCGCATGGGTCACAGGATCTGCGGGACGCCCTGGCCCGCCTTTCCGAGCCCGTAGAGGGCGAGGGTGACCGAGACGAGGGGAGTGATGTCCGAGCCGGCCTTCCGGCTCCAGGCCCAGGCGTCGCCCAGGACCCTCTTGCGGGCCGAGCGGACGGCCAGGTTGAGGATCGGCTGCTCCAGGTGGGCGACCGAGCGGGCCTCGATGGCGTCGAACACCTGGCCACAGGCCTGGGCGTACTCCCGGGCCGAGACCGTCTCGGTCTGGACGCCGGCCGCGGCCAAGTCGACCAGCAGCGAGCCGGCCGGAGCTCCGGGATCGACCACGACCGGGAGAGGTCGCCACCGCCGCTCGAGCTCGACCAGCCGCTCGACCAGCCAGTCGGTCCCGGGCCGATGGTCGACCACCTCGACGTGCCGGCGGCCGTCGGGCCGCCAGCCGGCCACGCCGATGGCGGCCAGGCTCCGGTCGGGCGTGACGTCGAGGGCGAAGCAGGGCAGGCCCTTCAGTTGGCTCGTCGACTCCCGGCACCGGCCCCAGGCTCCGAGGTCGATGACGGGTCGGCCGGCCGCGGCTCGCCGGTTGCAGTAGGCCCGGGCGAATTCGGCCGGGTCCATGGCGTCGTGGTCGGCCTGGACGACCTCCTCCGAGACGGTTATCCCGAGCGCCGGCATGCAGGCCCACCAGGTCGCCGGGTCGTCCGGGTCGTCGTCGTCGCCCGCGCTCCACTCAAAGAAAGCCACTCCGGTCCGCTCGTCGGCCTCGACCCGGGCCCGGCCGTCGTCGACCCGGTCGTGCCAGAAGATCGACTCCTCCGTCCCCATGGTCGAGCACATCCACAGCTGGGCCGCCGGCCGGGTCATCATGGCCGGGCGGAAGGCCTGGATCAGCCGCTCGTCCCGCTGGGCCCAGGCTTCGTCGACCATCCCGAGGTCGAGGGTGGTGCCGTGGCCGGACGACTCGCCGCTGGCGGTGATGGCCACCGTCGAGCTCGTCGGCGTCCAGATGGTCCGCTCCATGCCGATGGCTCGCCGGATCTCGAACAGCTCGGCCAGGCGGGAGCTCCGCAGCAGGTCGACCTGCTCTTCCCATTTCAGCCGGGACGAGAGCCGGTCCTGGGCGGTGTAGATCGTATGTTGCAGCCGGCCCCAGCCGAGCGAGCGGTCGATCTGGATGGCCAGGAACAGGGTCGTCTTCCCGGATTGTCTGGGGACCGAGACCCGCACCTCCCGGTAGGCCGGGAGCCGGGTCCGGCAGTCGAGCTCGAGGCCGACGTTGAGCACCTGGCGCTGCCAGGGCATGAGGGTGAAGCCGGCCGAGGCCGCCAGCCGGGTGGCCCGACCGCCGAGGGTCGGCCGGCTAGTGGTCCGGGGCGTCTGCCATCGGGGCCGACAACGCTGCGATGACCTCGGAGAGTCCAGCGTCGGCATCCTCGACCTGCTTTCCGGTGAGGGTCTGGAGGACGGCGAGATGGAGCCGGCCGATGGCCGCCCGGGCGTAGGCCCGCTCCTCCGGGTCGGCGATGGCCTCGTCGAACAGGTCGGCCGTGGCCCGGGCGAGACCGACCACGCCCTGGTCGACCGCCTCGAGCCGGCCGGTCGCCTGGAGGCCGGCGATGGTCTGGCGGGTCGCCGTCCGGTTGGGCCGTCGCATCACTCGCCAGCATCGCGCCGCGGCGCGAGCTCCCTCGGCCATCCTCGGCTCGGCTCCGGCCCATTCCGGTTTTATTTCGTCGTCCGCGGAGATTGTTGGCTGAC
>Ga0310914_10001960_pt1 | contig 13618 bp, 10 predicted proteins | sample GREbulkMGAN108_FD_203450 | JGI IMG/M metagenome (GOLD analysis project Ga0310914, IMG submission 203450) | Lab enrichment of tropical soil microbial communities from Luquillo Experimental Forest, Puerto Rico - GRE.bulkMG.AN108 | ecosystem: Environmental > Terrestrial > Soil > Tropical forest >... | reverse complement strand
GGCAGTACGCCAAGCGCAAAGGCCAAATCGGTTTTTGCTAATCACTTATGGCGCACCTCGGCTAATCGATGGCGGGGGAGCGAATGGCGGCTTCCCAGCCTCCTGAGCGCTTCGGGCTCGCCTCGGACAACGACCGGATTGGGGGCATGAAGGCCAGTTCCCGCCGCCAAGGCTGAGCGACCGTTGTCGGTCTCGAAAGCGGTCCGAGATCTACATCACAGACGACGCGCCGTGCAGGGTCTTCTTGACCTACGTTGAGTTACACCCTTCGCACGCGCGCGCGTAAAGGGTGTAGCACCCCGCCAGCGAGCACCAACACATCACTTGATCACGAGAACAGCGCAGGGGGCGTGATCGACGAGACGGTCGGTGGTGCTGCCAATGAGCCGGTTGTAAATGGCCGAATGCCCCATGAAGCCGACCACCAAAAGATCGAAGGTGCCAGCCCTCAGAAACTCAACGATGCTCGGAACCGGATGCCCGGCCAGCAGGTGGGTTTCGAGCGACACTCCCTTCTGAGCGGCCAGCTCTTTGGCGCGCCTGATGACGCTCGTGAAGCGGAGGTCAGCTTCCTCTTTTTCCTCTTCGATCTCGTCGATCGTCGCGGCAAAGCGCGGGATCTCCTCAATGCAAATCATGTGCAATTCGCTGCCGCACTGGAGCGCCAGATCGATCGCGCCGGAAAGGGCCGCCTGCCCGCCGGGCGATCCGTCATTCGCAACAAGGATCTTCCGAAACATTGGCTTCTCGTTCAGGCCAACCGGCTTCGCGGCCGTGCCTCGCGCGCGACGAGCCAGGCGAAGATCGGCAACGCTGCGGCCTGCAGCAATGTCGAAGCGAGAACGACGGCGGAGATCGAGCGGTCGTACAACAACCCCAGCAGGACGCTGCCGGCGAACCAGGCGACGCCATAGATCGCATTCATAATGCCGAAGGCGGTGGCGCGGCGCTGCTGTGGCGCGAGGCGCACCATCGTCGCGCGCATGACCGAATCCTGCGCGCCGGTGCCGAGGCCCCAGCACGCCATGCCGATGACCGCGAGCGAAAAGTTGCCGAGGAAGACGAGCGGCGCGGTGGCGGCCGACACGATCGTCGCCAGGATCATCGTGCGGATGCCGATCCGGTCGAACAGCGAGCCCAAGGCTAACGCGCCGACTCCGTCGACGCCCATCGCGACCGCAAACAGGATCGGGATCCACGCCGCCGGCATGATCTGCGCCTTATCAAAATGGTAGGCGATCAGCGGGAAGTCGGCATAGCCGGCCGCGATACAGGCGACCGCGGCGATGTATACCCAAAATACCGGCGCGAGGCCTCCGGTATCGGCAAGGGGCGGCGCGAGCTCGAAATCGTGCGGCCGCGGAAACAGCAACCGGGCGGCGAGCAGGACCGTCATCGACATGAGCGCCGGAACCAGCAACCAGGCGAAGCCGGTCCGGTAGCCGTTGCCGGCGAACAGGATGCCGCTGACAATGAGCGGCCCGAGAACGGCGCCGAGCTGATCGAGCGCCTGATGCAGCCCGAAGCCCCAGCCGAGCCCGGTCTGGCTCGCGGCGTGCGACAGCATCGCATCGCGCACCGGCGAGCGGATGCCGCGGCCGGTCCGCTCGAGGACGATCAGCACGACCGCGGTCTGCCAGGCGCCGGCGAGCGCCAAGAGTGGCACGGCGAACAGGTTCAGCACGTAGCCGACGATCGTGACGGCCCAGTAGCTGCCGGTTCGGTCGCCGAGATAGCCGGAGAGGAGGCGGGCGCCATAGCCCATCAACTCGCCGAAACCGGAAACGATGCCGATCGTCGTCGCCGTGACGCCAAGCAGGCCCAGATACGGCCCGACGATGCTGCGCGCGCCCTCATAGGTCATGTCGCCGAACAGGCTGACGATGCCAAGAAAGACGATGAAGATGATGGCGGCGCGGCGCGGCAGCGTCTCGCCATTCCGGATTTCGCGTGCATTGCTTTGCGTCATAGTCATCTTCATTGGCCCGATTGGGCCTGCCCTTCCAGTGGACGGAATTGGGGCTGAAACCAGCGCTCGGCGATCAAGGTCGGCACGACGGCGCTGAGGATCACGGCGGTCACGAGGATCGTGTACTGGTTCTGATCGATGATGTGGTTGGTCAGTCCGAACAGGGCCGAGATACTGCCGAAGGTCAGCCCGGTGCACATCAGGAGGGTCGTGTACATCCCCTCGCGCGGATCGAAACGGAAGACTTTCGTCAGCGGCAGTATGCCGATGAATTTGGTCAGCATTTTCATGCCGAGGTACGCGCCGATCATCCCCATCGCCGTCAGAACTGTTCGTACTTCGACGAGCGAGCCTGCTTTCAGGAAGTAGAACGGGGTCATCGAGGCGAAGGCAATCGCACGCATCCTGTGCGCCAACACGTGATATCTAACGAAGGTCGGCGCCAGAACCATGCCGATCAAATAGGCCGGTAACACCGCCTCGCTTTTGGCGATTGCCGCAAGCCCGCCGACCCCGAGCAGAAAGAAAAAGACGAGCTTGATCTCGGGCTCGCTGACCCGGGTGCCGATCTTCTCGAAGAACCACGGTACGAGGCGCGGCAGGATGATCAGCACAGCGACGGTGATGGCCGCGAACAATAAGAGCCACCAATTGTAGTTGGCGAAAACCAACCCCAGCGCCAGCACGGTGCCGAGATCGTTCACAAAACAAGCACCGAGAATGACCTTGCCGATCTCGGTCTTGTTAAACCCGGTCTCGATCATCACAGCATAGACCACCGCGACCGAAGTGGTGGACAGCGAAATGCCGGCGATCTGCGCCTGCGGCCACGGCCAGGCGTAGACGAAATGAGCAAAGAACATGACGCCGAGATAAGGCGCGAAAAACCCCATCCCGCCGATGCACATTGTCGACCAGAAATTGCGCTTGATGACGGCCCGGTCGATCTCGACCCCGGCGAGAAACGTGAGCAGGATAGCGCCGAACCCGGCAAGCCAATTGATCCAGTCGTTGAGCTGCAGATGGATGAGATTGCCGGCCACGGCGCCAACCACGATCTCGGTCAACGCCACAGAGACTGTCAGCCAGACCGACAGCACCGACGCCACCAACGCGAGCCCGATCCACAGCGCGGCGATCAGCCAGACATGTTCCACGACTCACCTCTCTCTCCGCCTGTCGGCCGGGACAGGTGTTACGGATGGCGCGAAGGGGTGAGCCGGGTTTCGGCCCGCCTCGCGGCGGGCCGCAATGCTCCCGCCGCACTCGACGCGCGGAGTAGGAGCTATCAGCCTTACGGCGGTTTCGGGGAGACTCCATCCCCATCAGACTGGTGTCGAGCGGCATACAGCAGCGAGCTGGGAGCCGTCAATGGGGCCAAAATGGACGACCCCTTCCCCATCCAATTGAGCCGATCCCGGCGGGTATCGCGAACGGCAGGTGTGGGGACGAGCCTGTGTGAAAACGCTCAAGAGCCAACAAGGCGGAAAATTATTTTCTCTATTGCCCTTTTTCCGATCGCGGCTACAGCGCGATTCCTCTCTAGACTGATGAAATCGAGAAGGACTTTCTACGCGAAGACGCGTTCCCGCGTCCAGGGCCGAGCGACCGCTGTCGCTTCAGGTAGGGGACCTTCGCCCGTACGCTGGGCAACGGACGGGCATTGTCAACTTAGCGGACTCAGCGCGCCTTTTTCCGGCCCCGCTCAGTTAGAGCGGGCAACACAATAGGTGGGCAAAGGACCTTCCGACCCGAGCCGCTGCGCCACCGACACAACGAGGATACCACGGGCGGCTAAGTTGACAACGCCGCTCAGAGCTATTGCGCTTGTTGACATTGGCTGCCGGGAATGGCCGCTCCGCGTCCTCGAAATCGGAAATTCAAACTGAGGCACCACCCAACACGCCGTGGCATTTCCTTCCGCGGAATGGTGGAATAAGAAGGCGATAAAGCGTCAAGGCGGGAGTCATGCAGGTCTCATATTTCGAAACCGGACATTATCGGCCGCCGCGGCTGCTGCCGGCAGGCTGGCCGCTGCCGCCGGCGGAGTATGACAGCAGCGCCGGCGCCGATGCCTATCGAGGCATGGTCGAGCGGCTGCGACTGGTCGAACGGCTCGGTTTCGACTGGATCAGTGTCGCCGAGCACCATTATTCGCACCGCCGCGTAACGCCCGCTCCCGCCATCGTCGCGGCACATCTGGCGGCGCATTCGACGCGCATCAAGATCGCGGTACTGGGCCCCATTGTCTCGCATATCAATCCAGTGCGGATCGCCGAGGAGATGGTGCTGCTCGACAATCTGCTACCCGGCCGACTTGTCGTCGGACTCTTACGCGGCACAACGGGCGAATATCTCAGCTACGGCCTCAACCCTACAGAGGCGCGTGAGCGCACGACTGAGGCGATGGAGCTGATCCTCAAGGCGTGGACAGAGCCGCAGCCGTTCGGCTGGCAGGGTCGCTATTTCCAGTTTCGCGGCGTCGCCGTGTGGCCACGCCCCGCCACCGATCCGCACCCGCCAACCTATGTCCTGGGCACCAGCCGGGAATCCTGCGAGTTCGCGGCGCGCCACCGGCTCGGCCTCGGGCTGTCTTATGCGCCGTTCCCGGCCATCGCTCGGGCAGCAAGCTACTACCGCGAGGCGTGTGAGCGCGAGGGCTGGCAGCCGGGCCCCGAGCAGCTCATCTACCGTGCAAATGTGCTGCTCGCCGAAAGCGACGCGATGGCCGACGCGACGCTGCAGAAGATGGCGGACCAGTCGCCGCTGCCGCTGCCCGCAGCAATCGGCGCGGAACTGACCCGCCTCGACTCGCGCAATATCGCCGGTGAGGCGCGCACGCCCAATGTCGGCGGCCGGCTTCCGACGACATTCATCGGCTGCCCTGCCACCGTCGTCGATCAGGTCACGCGCTGCCGCGAAGAGGCCGGTATCGGCGTGCTCGACCTATTTTTCCAGACAGCTGACACCACGTCGGAGGCGGTGATCGACAAATTGACGATGTTCGGTGAAGAGGTCTTGCCTCGCATCCGCGAGGTCTGATCGTCGCGCCGCCGACGGTTAATCCACCGCCTCAAGCTGGAACGTCCTGCGTGCTGTTCAAGGCTTCAGAAATATCCCCAGTTTCAATGGTGGCTCGTTGAGCCACATCGCACAGCTCCTTCTCGGCTCGAGCAATACCGGCAACATGCAAGTGCGCTGATCGTCAAGCAAACGTGGGCACGGTATTCACTATGTGGCGGCTGCACGACCAGTCAGTTCAGGTGCCAGGCGTCAGACTCTATCCAGTCGAGAAGATGTCGGATCGTGGCTAGTTTGTAGGCTGATTCACGCACCTCCGGAATCACGGTCGTGACCTGGCGATCCGGATCGAGAATTCCCTCGCTGACCAGAATCCCTGTAAGCAGCCCGAGCACTGACTTCGAAACCGACATGAGAATATGCGGGGTCTCTGCCGTCATCCCGTCGGCATATCGCTCAACGATGATGCGTCCGCGATGGAGGATGACCAAGCTGTCCGTGCTTGCGGCCATGAGGAAATCGTCGAGCGAGAGAACGCGGCCCTTCGCTGTGCCTACCGATTATGCCATCCGAACGTAGTGCCGATGGAGACCGCCGAGCCAAGTGACTGATGCGATACGCCCGACTGTCTGCGCAGGTCGATGGAGCGGCGTATACTTGTCGAGTGCAATGTGCGTGCGCACCCCGTTGTAGTAGGTGGCGTAATTCGCCAACAGATGGCGGAGGTGCCTTTCCCCCAACACCACGACATGGTCGAGGCACTCGCGTCGGATCGAGCCAATCAGCCGTTCAACATGACCGTTCTGCCATGGTGAGCGTGGCGTGACCGGCCGGTCGCGAATGCCCATGGCTCGCAGCCGCCGGGTGACCGCGGCGCCATACGAGGTGTCGCGGTCACGGATGAGGTAGCGCGGCGCCTTATCCCATGGGAATGCTTCGGTGATCTGCTGGGCGATCCACTCGGCTGTTGGATTTGCTGTCACATTGGTCCAGACGAGTCGTCGCCGCTCCAGACGCAGGATGACCAGCCCGTAGAGCAGCTTGAACCCGACCGTCGGAACGACGAACAGATCGACGCCGGCGATGTGGGCGGTGTGATTATGCAGGAAAACCTGCCAGCCCGGGGAGCGAGGACCACGACGCCGTGAGATGTACTTGGCGACAGTCGACTGGGCGATATCGATACCAAGTTTCAGCAGCTCGCCATGAATGCGTGGCGCGCCCCACAGCGGGTTGTCATGGCTGATTTTCTGGATCAAATCGCGGATGTCGGCCGGGACCGCGGATGATGTGGATGCGTGCCTTCCACTCGCCATTCCGCCCTTCGAGCACAGCGGCGACGTAACCTTTAATCCGAAGTTTTTACTGCTGAGGGCGCAAAGACGATGGTTTTCTGCGGCGCCTGCGTCTTTTGTGCCTCGAAGTGTACCCATGTAATGTACCGGATTTTGCTCGCATTGGCACCCGCAAAGTGCTAAAAGTGGCGCCATGTACATCGAATCGGTCCCCAATCGCGGCTCGCCGCCCGCCATCCTGTTGCGCGAGAGCTTTCGCGAGGATGGCCGGGTCAGAAAGCGCACCCTGGCCAATCTCTCCGCCTGGCCCACCCAGCTGGTTGAAGGGTTTCGCACGCTGCTGAAGGGCGGTGTCGCGGTCGCCGTGGACGGGATCCGCGCCCGCCGCGCGCTGCCGCACGGCCACGCCGCCGCGGTGCTGGGCACGATGCGGGCGATCGGTCTCGACCGGCTGCTCGGCAAGCCGGCCGACAAGCGTTTGGCGCCGCTGGCCATCGCGTTGATAGCCAGCCGCCTAATCTCGCCCACCTCCAAGCTCGCCACCGGGCGCGAGCTGGCCGCCGACACCGCCGCCTCAAGCCTGGGCCGGCTCCTCGGGCTTGGCGCGGTCGATGAGGTCGAGCTCTACCGCGCCCTCGACTGGCTCGGCGCCCGCCAGAGCGCGATCGAGACTGCGCTCGCCCGCCGCCACCTCGCGGACGGGGCGCTGGTGCTCTACGACCTCTCCTCGTCCTGGTTTGAGGGTCAGCGCTGCGAGCTGGCACGCTTCGGCTATTCGCGGGACGGCAAGAAGGGCAAATTGCAAATCGTCTATGGCCTGTTGTGTGCCGCCAATGGCTGTCCGGTCGCAGTCGAGGTCTTTGAAGGCAATACCGCCGACCCGATGACATTGGCGGGGCAAATCGACAAGCTCAAGGGGCGCTTTGGCCTGTCGCGGGTCGTGCTGGTCGGCGATCGCGGCATGATCACCAGTGCGCGGATCCGTGATGAGCTGAAGCCCGCCGGACTGGATTGGATCACCGCGCTGAGGGCCCCGCAGATCCGCGCGCTGCTCGATACCGGCGTCTTCCAGCTGTCGTTGTTCGATCAACGCGATCTCGCCGAGATCACGGCTCCCGAATTTCCCGGTGAGCGGCTGGTCGTCTGCAAGAACCCGCTATTGGCCGAGGAGCGGGCGCGCAAGCGCGAGGATCTGTTGCAGGCCACCGAAGCGGCACTGGCTAAGCTGGCCGATCAGATCGCCCGCGGCACTGGCCCCAGAGGGCAGGACCAAATCGCGCGCGCCGTCGGCCGCATCGAAAATCGCTACAAGCTCGCCAAGCTGTTCGACCTCGCCGTCGCCGAAGACGGCTTCAGCTTTGCCCGGAATACCGCCCGCATCGCCGCCGAGGCCCGGCTCGACGGTTTTTACGTCATTCGCACCAGCGTTGAGGACAAAGCCCTGGCGGCCGATCGTGTCGTCGGCGCCTACAAGGACCTCGCCCATGTCGAGCGCGCCTTTCGCAGCCTGAAGACCGTCGATCTGCACCTCCGCCCGATCTATCACTGGCTCGCCCCGCGGGTGCGCGCTCATGTCTTTCTGTGCATGCTCGCCTGCCACGTCGAATGGCACATGCGCGAGCGCCTTAAACCCATGCTGTTCGATGACGAGGATCCCATCGCCGCCGCTCGCGAGCGCGCCTCGATCGTCGCCCCGGCTCAGCCCTCGCCAGCGGCGCTGCGCAAGCGCGCCAGCAAACTCACCGCCAATGGCCGCCCAGTCCACAGCTTCCAGAGCCTGCTGCGCGACCTCGCCACCTGCACCCTCAACGAGATGACCACCACGCTCAACGACGCTTACAGTTTTACGCTGGTCGCCACGCCGACGCCGATCCAGGCCCAAGCCTTCCACCTGCTCGCTGTCGATCCGACCAAGCTGTAGCCAGTAACAGGCTGCGCCCAGCGGAAATTTTCTCCGTGATGTCAATGGCATGCGTCTGCCGAAAGTAAAAACTTCGGTCTAGCAGACCGCGCCCAAGCCGTCTCGTCAACTGCCCCGTGGGCGGCTTCGAGCTGTTGCGTCTGCTGTGGCGGATCGATCTGTTGCTGCGGGCTTTTTGGCGAGGCTCGCATTGGCCGCAGCGGGATTTCCGGGACGCGGCGGCGCCTCATCGGCGCACTCCGCTACGTGCGCGGCAAGCACCAAATCACAGGGACGCATCGCGCATCGCGATGCCGCGATTACCAAATGGCCTAGAACGACTGCTGTGAATGTTGCTTGGGCTGAGGTTGTAGCCGCTTGCGATGTCGGCGGTGATCTCGAAGGGGTGCTCAATCCCAAAGCACGGCTCCTCTCTCGCGGACCCGCGCGGAAGGCCGAGACATGTGAGCCGCCGCACGCCCTCTCCCCCTGTGGAACCGCAACACCGCAACAGCATTGGATTTGCGAAGTTTCGGTGCGCCCATCCGCAACACGATCCGCCACAGCAGACGCAACAGCTCGGAGCCGCACACGGGGCAGTTGACGAAACGGCTTGGGCGCGGTTTGCTAGAACATTGCAGGAACATCAGGAGGCCGGAATGCTGCCCCTCTACGCGGCGCGGATCGAGGATCTCGGCCAGGGCGACTTCGTGAAGGTGGATTGCGCCGCTTGCCACCACGTCGCGCTGCTGACCCCAGAGGCGCTGTTGAGGGTCGGACTGAGCCGGGCGGCGAAGGTGCTCGATCTCAAGGGCCGTTTCCGGTGCCGCGGATGCGGGAGGAAAGGGCGGGCCGTAGTCTCGATCAAGTGGCGGGCACAAAGCGCGTGAAGGGGGTTCACCGCAGCTCCTCCAGCAGCGCCTTCGCCTCTTTCAGATCGGGCGTGTCGAAGCCTTCGGTGAACCAGCCGTAGACGGGTGCGATCACGTCGTGGGCTTCGGCATGACGGCCTTGGTCGCGGCGGAGCTGGGCCAGGCTCACGACGGCGCGCAATTCCCACAGTCGTGCCGCCTGGCCGCGTGCAATTGTCAGGGCGCGTTGGAGCTCCGCCTCTCCGTCGCCGCCGATTTGTAGTATCGCCTGGCCCTTTAACCGGTGCAGCTCGGCAGCGAAAAACTGCTCTTCGGATGCCCGTACGATACCAGTCGCTTGATCCAACAGGTCGAGAGCGACTTGGGACTGGCCCATGCTCATATTAGCCGAGGCGAGGTGGGCAAGATGGAGCGGCCGCAGAAAGACGGCATTGATTTTCTCTGAGGCGTTCATCGCATCGCGCATTATCTCGATCGCGTTGCCCGGATCGTCGCTTCGCGCGAGCGCGATGCCCTGACAAAAGCGCGCCCAGTGCTCGTAAGCCGTGACACGATGCTCGACGCAGTAGGCAACGGCATCGTCGGCACGGGTTCTGAGACCCTCGCCCTCCGCCCCAAAGGCGGTGCCGAGAAACGCCTCGACGAAGAGGACATAGGCGGTCAGTGGAACGTGACCAGTGCGGCGGGCGTGACGGACGGCTTCCCTCGCTGCGGCGACAGCCTGTTCGGGATATCCGAGCGGCCACAAGGTCCAGGAGAGATAGGACAGGGCGGCAAGAACATTGTTCTGGGAAAATCGCGAAACCAGCACGCCGTCCTTATCAATGCCCGAGACCTTTCGCGTCTGTTCTAGATGCCTCCGGCCGTCGACAAAATCGCCCATCGCCCACAGCGAGCAACCCATCAGCATGTGAGCCAAAGCGGCCGCATCAGTACTCGGATGCTCCTCTGCCAACCGGAGGCACTGAAGCGCGACCTGGCGCGCGGCGGCGTGCTCAGCGCGCACGTAGTGAACACTCCACAGGCCGTAGAGCACTGTAGTTCGTTCACTAACCGCCGCTTCGTCATCGAGAAGATCTCGGGCACGCGCAAAAATGCGCAACGTTTCAGCTGACGCGTAACCTTCGCTGGCACGCATCATTTGGGCAAGCGCCAGATGGAGATCCAATTCTCTTCGATTTCGCGCACGATCTGCCGGCAGCGACCGTATGAGTTCGATGGCGCGTGTCAGGTGCGTGACACCTTCGACATTGGCGGATCGACGTAGGGCGCGCTCGCCCGCTTTGCGCCAATAGTCAATCGCGATGTCGGCGAACCCGGCTTGTGTGTAATGATGCGCAAGAGTTTCCGGTTGGATGGACACGATTTCCGGGAACTGTGCCTCCAACACCCTGCCGATGCGCGCATGCAGTTCCTGGCGCTGGCGGCGCAAGAGGCTGTTGTAAGCCGCGTCCTGAACAAGCGCATGCTTGAAAATGAAAGACTGATTTGGCGTCGTGCCGCGGCGGAAGACCAGCCCGGAGCTGACAAGCTGTTCCAGCGCGTCGTTAAGTTGAGCACCGGAACGCCGCGCGAGCGCAGCAATCAATTCGTAGGAGAACTCTCGACCGACCGCCGCGCCGATTTGCGCGACCTCCTTCACGGGTGAGAGCCGGTCGAGGCGCGCCATCAGAGAGGCGTAAAGGCTCGTAGGTATCGCGAGCGTCGGCAGCGCATTTCCGAGCACATACCTACCGTCCTGCTCATCCAGCAGCCCGCCTTCCAGCAATGCCCTTGTCAATTCTTCCGCAAACAACGGGATTCCATCCGCGCGCGTGACAATCTGATCCATCACGTCGGATGGCAGCTGTTTTTCTCCGGCAACCCGCGTGATGAGTTGAGCCGTCTCACGCCGATCAAGCCGGCTTAGAGCAAGTGAGGTGACATGCGGCTGACCCGTCCAGGGCGACTGGAACTCGGGGCGAAAGGTGAGGCAGAGCAACACGGGCAACTGCGGGACGCGCGACACGGTGGCGTCGAGCAGCTCCAGGGATGTTGAGTCGATCCAGTGGATATCGTCGAAGACAAAAACGACTGGCTGTTGACGCGCGTTCAATTCAATCTGCCGGACAAACGCCGCCATCGTCAGCTCGCGTTTGCGCTGTGCGTCAAGTTCAAATGAAGGGTAGCGACAGGCGGTCGGTAGACCCATCAAATCAGCAAATAGCGCTCGCTCCTCCGGCGGGCTCTCGCCGGATCGCGACAACAAAGTCTCCAGCTTATCGAGTCTGATTTCCACCGTGTCGCGGCGGGCGAAACGAGCAGCGCGCTCGATCCGGGCGATGATCGGGTACAGCGTGCTGTCCTGGTGATGGGGTGAGCAGAAGAAATGCAGCCGCGTATGCGCCTCGTCTTCCAGCCGCTGCTCGAAAGCCGCAAGCAGGCGCGATTTCCCGATCCCCGCCTCGCCAGACAGCAGTACAATCTGACCGTCTCCCGCCTGCGCCCGGCACCAACGCCGCCACAGCAGTTCGATTTCGTCCTCACGGCCAACGAGCGGCGTCAATTCCGACGCCCGCAGAGCCCTGAAACGATTATCGACACCGCTCGTTCCCAGCACTTGCCAGACCTGGACCGATCCAGCGAAACCTTTGAGCCGCACTGCGCCAAGATCGCGAAATTCGAACAGATCGCCGAGTAAGCGGCGGGTGCTTGCGGCGATGGCGATTGTGTCCGGCTCGGCGAGGGCCTGTAGCCGGGCGGCGAGGTTCGGCGTCTCGCCGACTACATCGTGTTCGACCACCTCGCCGCCGACGACAACTAGCCCGGTGGCGATACCGATGCGCGTGTGAAGCGTTTCGGCAAGGTTCAGCTGTGGCACCTGCTCGACCACTGCCAGCCCGCATCGTATGGCGCGCTCGGCGTCGTCCTCATGCGCCTGCGGATATCCGAAATAGATCAGGACCCCGTCGCCCATATAGCGCGCGACAAACCCGCCGAAGCCCTCGACCGTCTCGGCGACGCGTCGGTGATATGAACCCATGATCCCGCGCAGATCCTCGGGATCGAGGCGCGCGGAGAGTTCGGTCGAGCCGACCAAATCGCAGAACATCATCGTGAGCTGGCGGCGTTCCGCGGTATCCGAGCGGGATGAGGCTGGAGGAGCTGGAGCAGCCGCTTCCCCAACGGGCTTTCCACAACCGCCGCAGAATTTCGCGGTGGGCTCGTTCTCGAAACCACAGGCCGGACAGGGCAACGGCAGCGGCGTCCCGCATTGGGCACAGAAGCGCCGGCTCGCCGCATTTTCAGCCATGCAGTTTGGGCAGCGCATGGTGCCCCCTAGGGCGCGAACTCGTCCTCCTCAACCATAATCGAAAGGCGACGCTATTAGAAGCTGAGGGCGAGCGCGGCACGCTGGGCAGCATGAGCTGGTCCGGTTCGGGGCCGAATGCGCGGTCGGCGCTGTGGACGGCTGCCGGCGATATTCAGCGACCGGCAGCCGGGATCGGGCACTCTGGGCGTTCTCTGACGCCTAGATCGCCCCGCTTGTCCCGGCTGGAACCCAGTGCTAACCATCGGGCATGCCAACTCACACCCTCTCACTTGAGTTGTACGAGGGTGAGAGCGTGCGTGCCGTCCGGTTCCGATACGGGCTCCTGCTGTTCGATCTTTTGACGATCATTTATTTGGCGATAACCTCGTTCGTCGGGGGGAGCCCTTTACTCGAACTCATCGACGCTGCCATTGGGCTCGGCGTACTCATGGAGTTCCTTGCCCGCCTATGGGTCAGCCGCCGGCCTTTGCACGACCTGTTTCACCCGCTCGGCCTCGCGGACGTAGCAGTCATCATCTCGTTCCTGGTCCCGATCGACGGGTATAGGTTTGGCTTTCTTCGCGCGCTCCGCGTGCTTCGCTTGTTTCGCTCCTATCTAATCGTAAGTCGCATGAAGCGCGACTTCCCGTTCGTGAGGCGCAATTACGATACGATTGTCGCGGGAACCAACCTCTTCGTCTTCCTCTTTGGAATGACCGCGGTCGTTTACGAAACACAGCATCGGCACAATCCAGCGATAGGAAACTATCTCGATGCGCTTTATCTTACGGTCGCGACGCTGACCACGACCGGGTTCGGCGACATCACCCTTACCGGGACGGAGGGTCGATTGCTCGCGATCGTGATGATGATCGTCGGTGTCAGCCTGTTTGTGCGAATGGTGCAGGTGCTGTTCCGGCCCAGAAGGATGCACCACAAGTGCCCCTCGTGCGGGCTTTCCGAGCATGAGAGCGATGCGATCTACTGCAAGCGTTGCGCGACGCTGCTCAGCTCCGAACAGAGGCCGGGACCCGGAGACGTACGTTGACTGGTTCGGAATAAGCCATTTTGTCAAAGCGCCGGCATAGGTCCTCGGACCATGCCGCAGTACTCGCCGATCTCGACCCCGAACTCCACCGCCTGCCGCTCGGCATTCCAGCGGGCATCCTCGGGGAAGATGAAGGGCTCCGCTCCTGCGTGGCCTCCAAGGTTCACTAGACGTTCACGCCGTGAAATGCAACAGTTGAAGCGGCACATCACCGACATTTA
>Ga0310914_10001954_pt1 | contig 13637 bp, 9 predicted proteins | sample GREbulkMGAN108_FD_203450 | JGI IMG/M metagenome (GOLD analysis project Ga0310914, IMG submission 203450) | Lab enrichment of tropical soil microbial communities from Luquillo Experimental Forest, Puerto Rico - GRE.bulkMG.AN108 | ecosystem: Environmental > Terrestrial > Soil > Tropical forest >... | reverse complement strand
TGCCGCAAGCCTCCATGCCGACCAAACAAGGCGGTAGGGCCTTGAAGAACGCCAGTACTTCCGACCGTTGCAGCTTCCGTCGCAATACTGCCTTGCCAGCTGCATCGACGCCGTGCAGCTGGAAGACGCGCTTGGCGATGTCCAAACCGACTGTGGTAATCTGCATGGTGGACGGCTCCTTTAGCTTGTTGCACTTAACGGCCCGAGCTTGGCACATCGATGCCGTCAGGGGTCGTCCACCGCATCAGATTTGCACTACTAAGCACCCATGCGCCGCCGCGGGCCAACGGTTATACAGCGAGCCGCACCGACTGGCCGACTTGATTTACCCCGGCATCTTCGGGAAGCGCTGCCTATCACCGCCCAACTCGACCCAAGGCTGGGCGCTGTCGCAGAAGATCTGCATCCCCGGCTTGACCCAGCTCGCATCATCGAGCGTCCCGGCCATGATCATCGTGACGTTCGGCATGACCTCGGCCTCGTCGATCAACGCCGATCCGCATTCCGGGCAGAAGCGCCGGTAGGTTGCCTTGCCGCTGTCGCCCCGACCGGTGAACGTCTGTAGCGCGCCTTGCACGCTCAACGCCGGCGTCGGAAGCTCCACGACGACGGAAAAGGCGGTCCCGGTACCCTTCTGGCAGTTCTTGCAGTGGCACACGCCGACGAATGTAGGCTCCGCATCGGCCGAATAGCGGACCTTACCGCACAGGCAACCACCTTCGATCTTCATCCGATCCTCCTCTGTTCGCGCGGGCAAGATACGCCCGGCGGGCCCCCTGGACAACCGAGTGCCACCTGGACGCGCTCGGGACTGAATGGCAGGTCGTGCAGGAGCAAGCTTGCACAAGCGCGCCCTAACGCGGTCTCTTCCACTCAACTATTCAAAGTCAACCTTGCCGAACCCCAAACGGCGCTTTGCGCGGACTGCGGCGTTCTCTGGCCAGAAGATACGTGGGACCGGCGGCTTGGTTGGCGGGCGACTGCGCGTTACCAATCCATTTTCCCGCCGCCTAGCTGATCGAATGAAGCGGCGTATTGCAGCGTGACTGAGAATTCAGCCGGGCATTTTTGGGAAGCGCTGCCGCTCGCCGCCGAGGCTGACCCAGGGTTGGGCGCTGTCGCAGAAGACCTCTATTGTCGGATTGAGCCAGCTCGTATCGTCGAGTGTCCCGGCCTTGATAATGGCGACACCCGGCCGCGCTTCGGTCTCGGAGAGGATCGGCGATCCGCATTCCGGGCAGAAACGCCGGTACACGGCGTTGCCGCTGTCTCCGCGATCATTGAACGTCTTAAGCATGCCCTGCAGGGACAGTGCCGGCTTTGGGAGGCCCACAACTACGCTAAACGAAGTACCCGCCTGCTTCTGGCAGTTCTTGCAGTGGCACACGCCGACAAAAGCCGGCTCGGAATCAGACGAATAGCGTACTTTACCGCACAGGCAACCACCTTCGATCTTCATCCAATCCTCCTCTGTTCGCCGAGGCAAGATACGCCCGGCAGGCCAACCGAACAACGATCGCTAACCGAGTGCGACCTGGACGCGCTCGGGAGTGAACGGGAGGTCGCGCAGACGGCGGCCGGTGGCATTGGCGAAGGCGTTGGCGATAGCGGCCGCCATCGGCCCCTGCGAGGCTTCGCCGGCGCCGAGCGGCTTCTCCTGATTGTGGTCGATCAAGGTGACGAAGGTTTCAGGTGCTTCGGGCGTGGTCAGGATCGGATAGCTGCTCCAATCGCGCGAGGTGACGCCGTCGCGGTCGAAGCGGACGGCTTCGTGTAAGGTCCAGCTGGTCGATTGGATCATGCCGCCCTCGATCTGGTTCGCCAGCCCGTCGAGGTTGATGATCTGGCCCGCATCGGCGGCGGCGAAAGCCCGTGGCACCCGGATCCGAGCGCTCTTGCGGTCGATCTCGACCTCGGCGATCACCGCCACATAGGTTGCCAGGTTCTTGTATTTGGCGAAGGCGATGCCGCGCCCGCGCACGCCGTCGCCCTTCTCGCCCGCCTTCCAGGCTGCTCTACGCGTCACTACCTCGAGAACCTCGCGGGCACGCCGATCGCTGAGATGCGCGAGCCGGAACGCGGCAGGATCCTGTTCGGTGGCGACTGCAAGCTCGTCCATGAACGACTCTATGGCAAAGACGTTGGTGTATGCGCCGAGCGTGCGCAATGCCGAGACGCGCAGCGGCATTCCGGTGATCAGGTGATTGACCACCCGCTGATTGGGAAAATCATAGAGCGGCACCGCATTGCGGTCGCCGCCGCCCGCGGGCTGGGGAATATTGGTCGGCGGCCCGGGTTTGCTCGGCTCGGCGACATACCAGCTAGCCAGCAGATTGTTGTCCGCGCCAGGTGCCGACGGTCGGGTGCTGTGGGTATGGCTCCATACCTCATGGTCCCAGTCGACGATCCGACCACTCGCGTCGAGCGAGGCCTTGGCGCGTGCGATCATCGCCGAGCCGTATGGCTCCCAAGCGAACTCGTCGTCGCGCATCCATTGCAGGCGCACCGGCCGTTCGGGAACCGCACGAGCCAACAGGGCGGCATCGAGGGCCACGTCGTCGGCGCCGTTGTGCCCGTAGCAGCCCGAGCCTTCGGCGTGCACGCAGCGGACCGCTCCGACGTCGAGCTTCAAGGCCTTTGCGATGTCGCGCCTGAGCGGGAAAACGCCCTGCGAATGGGTCCACACTGTCAGGGAGCCGTCCTTGAATTGGGCAACCGCACAGGACGGGCCGATCGATGCGTGCGCCATATAGGGCCTGGTGTAGGTCGCCTCGAAGGTCTGTGCCGCCGGCGAAACCGTCGCCTGCTTCTCGCTGACCACCGAGGATTGCGTCGGCAGCGCGATCAATTCCTCGTGGAGCCGAGTGGGATCCGGCAACTCCGAGCCGCCGCTCCATTTGGCTGCGCGGATCAGCGCGTCGCGCGCCTTGACCGCCTGCTCCTCGCGTTCGGTGACGACGCCGAGAAAGCTCCCGTCGCGCACCACCGCAACCACGCCCGGTACCGCCTTTGCTGCGGCGTCGTCGACAGTGTCGAGCCGGGCGCCGTAGCGCGGCGGCCGCACCACTCGGCCATGCACCATTCCGGGGAGGCGAACGTCCTGCACATAGGCCGCACCGCCCGTCACCTTGGCCGGAATATCGCGCCGCGGCATCGAACGGCCAACGAACGTCAGCTCTTTGAGCGGCTTTGGCGCCACTTTTGCCGTGATTTCACGGCGGAGATCGAGCCCCGCCACGAGCTCGCCATAGCCGAGCTTGCGGCCATCGGGAGCAGCGATGACGCCTTCGCTCACGGTGAGCGCTTCCGCGGACAGACCGAGACGCTCGGCGGCGTGGTCGACCAGCAGGGCGCGCGCCTGCGCGCAGGCGAGCCGGATCGCGGTGCCGCCGTTCTCGATCGACTGGCTGCCGGAGGTATAGCCCTCATCCGGGGTTTGCGCCGTATCGCCGGAGATCATCTCGACGCGAGCGAGCGGTAAATCGAGTTCGTCGGCAGCGATCTGGACCAATGCCGTCGAGATCCCCTGGCCCAGCTCGACCTTGCCGGTGAAGATCGTCGCCGACCCATCGGCATTGATGCGCAGCCAGGCGTCGAGCATCGGGTTGTTGGCCAGGCTCCCAGGCAGTTTCAGCGTCTGCGCGCCGGCGAGGCGCGGAGCGAGTGAGAAGGCGACAACGACCGTGCCCATCGCTTTGCCGAATTGCCGGCGGGTGAGCTTCAGCGCCGCCTCGGTCATGTCTTCTTCCCCATATTTTGCGCCGCGCGCAGCACCGCGCGGACGATCCGGCCGTGCGTGCCGCATCGGCACAGATTCTGCGCCAGCGCCTCACGCACCTCGGTTATTGTCGGGTGCGGGTTCTGATCGAGCAGATCCTTGGCCGTCATGATCATGCCGTTGATGCAATAGCCACATTGCGCCGCCTGCAGGTCGATGAATGCCTGCTGCAGCGGATGCGGCGTGTCGACGGTGCCGAGCCCTTCGATCGTGGTGATCTCGGCCTCGCCGATGGTCCCGATCTCGGTGACGCACGAGCGCACCGCCCGGCCGTCGAGCAGCACCGTGCAGGCGCCGCATTGGGAGAGCCCGCAGCCGAATTTCGCTCCGTTCAGCGCGAGATCGTTGCGCAGCACATAGAGCAGCGGCGTATCGGCCTCCGCCGGCACCGATCGCTGCAAACCGTTGACCTTGAGACTGATCGCCATCCCTTCACCCGTCCTGCACGAGGCTCGCGGGCCATTATATGCGAGCGCCATTTGCCCGGTTAACGCCCGCAGTCGAGCACCGGGCGTCATCGTGTCCGGCGGCTCGATCCCACCCAGGGAGGCCTCACGGTAGTCGCGGCCGTACCGGAGCCCCGCCCGTGATCCGAGTTCTCTGGTGCTTCCCTGTTTAGCCCGATTTACCTCCCTGATCGGCCGATTTGATTCCCTGTTCGGTCGCTTAGGGAAATTGCGGGGCGATCCCAGGAATTACAATGACTTGGTGGCCTGAAAACGGTCCTCGAACCGCTTGAGACGAGGTTTTCCCGGCATTTTCCCAGCGAATAGCGAAATCGTCCGGCGTTTGGGTTGGCGGCTCGTGGTGCCGCGTGCTAGCGTGATTCACGTGATGCGACAGGGAAGTCCGGTGCAACACCGGCGCTGCCCCCGCAACTGTTAGCGGCGAGTCCGCGGCAACGGCCACTGGTTCGGGCGACGGCCCGGCCGGGAAGGCGCCGCGGGCGGCGACCCCGAGCCAGGAGACCTCCGCATCGCCGCTGCTGGGACGATTCCTCGGGTGGAGGAGGGGGGCTATTGCAATTATCTTTCGTGACCCCGACGCGTCTGCCGCCGGTCACCCTGGTCCTGGGCGGCGCACGATCGGGCAAGAGCCGCTACGCCGAGCGGCTCGTCGAGGGCGCCGCCTTGGGCGGTACCTATTGCGCGACGGCGGAAGCCGGGGACGCCGAGATGGCCCAGCGCATCGCCGCCCATCGGGCGCGGCGCGGCTCCTTCTGGCACACGGTCGAGACGCCGCTGACGCTGGCACCGGTCATCGCGGGCGAGGCTAGGAACGAGCGTCCGCTGCTGATCGACTGCCTGACCCTGTGGCTGTCGAACTTGCTGCTCGCGGGCAAGTCGGTCGACGAGGAGACCGCAGCACTATGCGCCGCATTGCGGCTGGCGGCCGGTTCGGTCGTCATGGTCGCCAACGAAGTCGGGATGGGCCTCGTCCCCGAAACACCGCTCGGCCGGCAGTTTCGTGATGCCGCCGGCCGCCTCAATCAGGAGGTCGCGGCACTCGCCGACCGCGTCGTCTTTGTCGCCGCCGGCCTGCCGCTGGTGCTGAAGGAGGGCTGAGCCGATGCGGCGGGTCCCGGCCACGGTCATCACCGGCTTTCTCGGGGCGGGCAAGACCAGCCTCGTGCGGCATCTGTTGGCCTGTGTCGACGGACGGCGGCTCGCCGTCATCGTCAACGAGTTCGGTGAGCTCGGCATCGACCGCGAATTACTGCTCGGCTGCGGCGAGGCCGGTTGCAGCGAGGAGGACATCGTCGAGCTCGCCAACGGCTGTATCTGTTGTACCGTGGCCGAGGATTTCCTGCCGACCCTCGAACGGCTGCTCGACCGCGCCGCGCCACCCGAGCATATCCTGATCGAGACCTCGGGTCTGGCATTGCCCAAGCCGCTGGTGCAGGCCTTCGCCTGGCCCGAGATCCGTACTCGCACGACGGTCGACGGGGTGCTGACCGTTATCGACGGCGCCGCCGTCGTCGGCGGCCGCTTCGCCGACGACCCCGATGCCGTCGCTCGACGGCGGATGGTGGACCCGGCGCTCGCCCACGATAACCCGCTCGAGGAGGTCTTCACCGACCAACTCGGCTGCGCCGATCTCGTCATTCTCAACAAGGCCGATCTGATCGACCCGGCACGTCTCTCGGCGCTGTGTTCGGAGATCGAGGCTCGGCTTCGTCCCGGGGTCAAATTGGTGACCGCCAGAGAGGGCAGGGTGCCGCCGGCGGTGGTGCTCGGGCTTGCCGCCACAGCCGAAGACGATCTCGCCGATCGGCCTTCGCTGCACGATCTCGAAGCCGAGCACGACCACGACGATTTCGAGAGCTTTGTCGTGACGTCAGGCGTGGTGCACGACGGTGAGGCGTTCCTCGCCCGCCTGCGCACCACGATCGACTTCCACGACGTGCTCAGGGTCAAGGGCTTTGTCGATCGGCCGGGGCGTGACCGCCGCCAGGTCGTGCAGGCGGTCGGCGGCCGGTTACAGCATCATTTCGATCGGCCCTGGCGCATCGGTGAGAAGCGCGAGACGCGTCTCGTCGTGATCGGCAAGAAAGGCCTCGATCGCGCGGCGATCAGGTCGGCGCTCGGAGCGCCGGGCGGCTGAATGCACCTGCTCGCGACTATCGCCGGAACGATCCCCGACGGCTCGGCCGCCATCGACCTCGGGCAGACCCCGGGCGATATCGTGTTGTTGTCGAGCGCCGACACGGAATTGGCGCTGCTCGCCGGGGCCCAGGCCAGGCTCCGCGCGCAGGATCCCGCCGTGCCGGGCCTGCGCCTGGCTTCGATCCTGCAGCTCGGTCACAATTACTCGGTCGATCTTTATATGGAGACCGTGGCGGCCGCGCGGCTCGTCATCGCCCGGCTGCTCGGCGGCAGCGCTTATTGGCCCTATGGGGTCGAGCGTCTGGCAGAGACCTGTGGCACGCATAGTATTCCGCTGGCGCTGTTGCCCGGCGACGACAAGTCTGACGCAGAGCTATCCGGACTCTCGACCCTCCCGCCCGAGGCAATCCACCGCCTGTGGTGCTATCTCGTCGAGGGCGGCTTGGCAAATGCCGAGAATTTGCTGCGCTATGCAGGGTCGCTAATTAGGCACGGAGCGACCTGGGCCGAGCCGGCCCCGCTGCTGCGCGCCGGGCTCTACTGGCCCGACCGAGCATTTCCGAGCCTCGACGAGATCGCCGCAGAATGGCGCGGTGAGGGCGGGATCGTGCCGATCGTTTTCTATCGGGCGCTCGTCCAGTCGGGCAACACCGCGCCGGTCGACGCAATTGTCCGCGCGCTCTCGGCGCGGCGTCTGCGGCCCTTGCCGATCTTCGTGCAAAGCCTCAAGGACGGCGAGGCTGGGGCATTGCTCGCCACGGCGCTCGCCGAGGCTTCGCCCGCTGTGATCCTCAACGCAACCGGGTTTTCCGTCCGGGCTGGTGCCGCGAGCGACCCGCTCGCCACGGCGGACTGTCCGGTCCTACAGGTCGTCTTCGCCGGTAATGACGAAGAAAGCTGGCGCGCCGGAACCCGCGGCCTCGGCCCACGCGACCTTGCGATGAATGTGGCGCTGCCCGAGATCGACGGGCGCATCCTGTCCCGCGCGGTTTCGTTCAAAGCACCGCTCGGCCGCGACCCCGAGACCGAGGCCGACCTCGTCGGCTACCAGCCTGTCGCCGACCGCGTCGCCTTTGTCGCCGATCTGGCGCGCAACTGGACGCGGCTGCGGGCGAAGCCCGCGGAGGAACGCCGCATCGCGCTGATCCTCGCCAACTATCCGAACCGCGACGGCCGTATCGGCAACGGCGTCGGGCTTGACACGCCGGCATCGGCGATCGCGATTTTGCGGGCGCTCGCCGGGGCTGGTTACAGGATTGCCGGTGTGCCGGAAGACGGCGAAGCGCTGGTCCGGCGGCTGCTCGCCGGCCCGACCAATGCCAACCCGGGAGCACCAGCCGAGGAAACCATCTCCCTGGCCGATTACTCCGCGTTCTTTGCGACCTTGCCGGCTACCGTGCAAACGGCGGTCGCGGCGCGCTGGCGCGCAGCCGAGCGCGACCCGTTCTTTCAGCCGGGACGGCTCGATTGCGGCCGATTTGCAATTCCTGGCTTTTGCGCCGGCAATGTCGCGGTGCTGATCCAGCCGGCGCGCGGCTATAACATCGATCCGAAGGCGACCTACCACGATCCGGCACTGGTGCCGCCGCACGGTTATTTCGCGGCCTATGCCTGGCTCGCCGAGGATTTTCGCGCTGACGCGATAATCCATCTCGGCAAGCACGGCACGCTCGAATGGTTGCCGGGGAAGGCTCTGGCACTGTCGGCAGAGTGCTTCCCCGAAGCGGTGCTGGCGCCATTGCCGCATCTCTATCCATTCATCGTCAACGATCCCGGCGAGGGGACGCAGGCCAAGCGGCGCTCCCAGGCCGTGATCGTCGACCACCTGACCCCGCCACTGACCCGTGCCGGCAGTTACGGACGCATCGCTGAGCTCGAGCGCCTGATCGACGAATATTACGAGGCCGCCCAGGGCGATGCGCGGCGGGTTGGAGTGCTCGCCGTGGCGATTCTCGACTTGGCTCACGCCGGCGGGCTCGATGGCGATTGCGGCATCACCGCCGAAGAGGACCCGGCAGCGGCGCTGCGCAAGCTCGACGGGTTCCTGTGCGAGCTCAAGGAGATGCAAATCCGGGATGGGCTGCACGTCTTCGGTGCTAGCCCTGGGGGCGAACAGCTAAACGCGCTGCTGGTCGCCTTCGCCCGCGCGGGGCGTGGCGCGGCACCGGAGGATGCCTCGCTGTTGCGTGCGCTTGCTGCGGATCTCGGCCTCGGGCCCGATCCGCTCGCATTGGATCTCGCGGAGCCGTGGGACGGTCCGCGTCCGGCGGTGCTCACCGGCACCGGGCCATGGCGCAGTGCCGGGGACACGATGGAGCGTATCGAGGCCCTGGCTCTGCGTCTGGTTGCGGGCGAGGCCCGCCCGGAAGAGGGTTGGCTCCGGACCCGAGCGGTTCTCGCGTGGATCGAGCGCCAACTCCGTCCGACCGTTGCCGGGTGCGGCGCGGCCGAGTTCGCTGGACTGCTCGCCGGGCTCGACGGGCGCCTTGTGTCGCCCGGGCCCTCCGGTGCGCCGAGCCGCGGCCGGCCTGAGGTATTGCCGACCGGCCGCAATTTCTTTTCGGTCGATACCCGCGCGGTGCCGACCCAAGCGGCCTGGCAGCTCGGCTGGAAATCCGCGGCATTGCTGCTCGAACGCCACGCCCAAGAATACGGAAACTATCCGGCGCGGGTCGCATTGTCGGCCTGGGGCACGGCGAATATGCGCACCGGTGGCGACGATGTCGCCCAGGCATTGGCGCTGATGGGGGTGCGGCCAGTCTGGGAAGCTTCGAGCGGGCGGGTAACCGGGTTCGAGATCCTGCCCGCCTCGGTGCTCGATCGGCCGCGGATTGATGTCACCTTGCGCATCTCGGGCTTCTTCCGCGACGCGTTTCCCGGGCTGATCGACCTGGTCGATGCGGCGGGACGCGCGGTCGCCGCACTCGACGAGCCGCCCGAGATCAACCCGCTCGCTGCCCGGGTCACCGCCGACCGGCGCGCCCTCGAAAACAGAGGGGTGGCGCCCAAAGAAGCCGAGCGACGTGCCGGATATCGGGTCTTCGGGTCTAAGCCCGGCGCCTACGGGGCCGGTCTGCAGACCCTGATCGACGAGCGGATCTGGCAGGACGATGCCGATCTGGCGAACGCCTATCTCGGCTGGAGTGGGTATGCCTACGGCGCCGGCACCGAGGGCTGCGCGGAGCGAGCGATGCTCGAGGATCGGCTCGCCGCTGTCGACGCCGTGCTGCATAACCAGGACAACCGCGAGCACGACCTGCTCGACAGTGACGATTATTACCAATTCGAGGGCGGGCTCGCCCTCGTCGTGCGGGAGCTCTCCGGCCGCGCGCCGGCGGTCTGGCACAATGATCACTCTCGGCCCGAGATACCGCGCATTCGCAGCTTGCGAGAGGAGCTGGGGCGGGTCGTCCGCGGCCGCGCTGCCAATCCGCGCTGGATCGCGGGCGTGATGCGCCACGGCTACAAGGGTGCGGCCGAAATTGCGGCGACGGTCGACTATCTCTTCGCATTCGCGGCCACCTCACGGGCGGTCGACGATGCGCATTTCAATGCGCTCTATGATGCCTACCTTGCCGACGACACGGTGTTGAGCTTCATGGCCGAGCACAATCCTGCGGCGCTCGACGAAACTCGCCGCCGCTTTGCGGAGGCGATCGATCGGCGATTGTGGTGCCCCCGGAGCAACAGTGCGCGAGAGTCGCTCGCCGAATGGAGCAGACTGTGAGCGATCTTACCGACACCGAGGAGGAGATCAACCGACGCCATAACGAGAAGATGGCGCGGCGCAGGGCGGCACGCGAGCGCGTGCTGACCACCAAGACCGAGGAGCGTGGGCTTTTGATCGTGCATACCGGCAAAGGTAAGGGTAAGTCGACCGCCGCTTTCGGTATGGTTCTGCGTTGTCTTGGCCACGGCATGCGGGTCGGCATCATCCAATTCGTAAAGGGGGTGTGGACCACCGGTGAGCGCGTGGCGCTTGAACGATTCGGCGATCTTGTGACCTGTCGGGCAATGGGTGAGGGCTTCACTTGGGACACCCAGGACCGCGCCCGCGACATCGCCGCCGCGCGCAAGGCGTGGGAGGCGGCCAAGACGATGATCGCCGATCCTTCCTACCGGCTGGTGTTGCTCGACGAGCTCAACATCGTGTTGCGCTACGACTACCTGCCGCGCGACGAGGTCGTTGCGACATTGACAGCCAAGCCGGACGATCTGCACATCGTCGTCACCGGCCGCAACGCCCGGCCCGAGCTCGTCGAAGCGGCCGATCTGGTGACCGAAATGACCCTCGTCAAGCACCCGTTCCGCAGTGGCGTCAAGGCCCAGATCGGGATCGAGTTCTGATGGCGCGGGCGCTGATGCTGCAAGGGACCGGGTCGGACGTCGGCAAGTCGACATTGCTGGCGGGAATGGCGCGCGCTTTCACGCGGCGAGGGCTCAAGGTGCGGCCGTTCAAGCCGCAGAACATGTCGAACAATGCCGCGGTTACCGCCGACGGCGGGGAGATCGGTCGGGCCCAGGCACTACAGGCGCGCGCTTGCGGCATCCCTGCCGCCACGGACATGAACCCGGTGCTGCTGAAGCCGCAATCGGAGAGCGGGACGCAAATCATCTTGGAAGGCCAGGTCTGGGGCGCGGCCTGCGCCGGCGACTATCGTCAGCTCGCCCCCAGCCTGTTGCCGCCGGTGCTTGCTGCTTTCACCAGGCTCGCCGAGGCAGCGGATCTCGTCCTGATCGAAGGGGCAGGGAGTCCGGCCGAGATTAATCTGCGCAACGGTGACATCGCCAACATGGGGTTTGCTGAAGCGGCCGGCGTCCCGGTCGTGCTGATCGGTGACATCGAGCGCGGCGGCGTCATCGCGCAGTTGGTCGGCACGCACGAGCTTCTATCGGCAAGTGAGAAGGCGTTGCTCGCTGGGTACGTCGTCAACAAATTCCGTGGCGATATCCGGCTGTTCGACGGTGGTATCACCGCGCTGGGCGAGCGCACCGGGCTGCGCTGCTTTGGTGTGGTGCCGCATTTCGCCGGCGCAACGAATCTTCCGGCCGAAGACTCGCTCGCGCTGGCCCACCAACCTCCCGCTGCGCGGGTCCCTCCCTCTCCCCGCGTGCGGAGAGAGGACTGGGGCAGGGGGCGACGTCCAGTCCGTATCGCGGTGCCGGTATTCCCGCGCATCGCCAATTTCGACGATCTCGACCCGTTACGTTCCGAGCCCGGGGTCGAGCTCGTCATGGTCACTCCCGGGCAGCCGCTGCCGCGCGATGCGACATTGGTGATCCTGCCGGGTTCGAAGGCGACGATCGGCGATCTCGAATTTCTGCGCGGCGAGGGTTGGGACATCGATCTCCTGGCTCATCGGCGCCAGGGCGGCCGCATCCTCGGCCTTTGCGGCGGCTATCAGATGTTGGGGATAACCATCACCGATCCCCTTGGCATGGAAGGACGAAAGGAAACCATTAGAGGACTGGGGCTGCTCGAGGTCGACACCGTGCTTAGCGGTGCCAAGCGACTTGTCGAGACCGCCGGTATCGAGCTTGCTACCAGTATGCCGGTCCAAGGCTACGAGATGCATCTCGGCAGCACGACCGGGCCCGAGCTCGAGCGGCCGATGCTCCGTCTGGTCAGCGGCGGCGATGGCTGCGTCAGCCGCGACGGCCGAGTCGCCGGATGCTATTTGCACGGCCTTTTCGCCAGCGATCTGTTTCGCACCGCCTTTCTCAAGAGGCTCGGCGCCGATAGTGGCGAGGTCGCCTACGAGCAGCAAATCGAGGCGACCCTCGATGCGCTCGCTGATCATCTCGAGCGCAGCCTCGATCTTCCCGCCCTGCTCGCCGCCGCGCGGTCACCGCGCCTCAAACCGGCGGTGTGAGATGCGCGGCAAGCCAGGCTCCCAGCAACAGCCCGGCCTCGATCAGGCAGGCGAGGCGATAGAGGTGCAGCGCGCGAGCGATGTCGGACGTCCCGGCCCGTGCATTGCCGTCGCCAAGCCAAGGATCGGCGACGAGGCCCTCGGCGTAATGGCGAGGTCCCGCCAGCGCCAGGCCCAATGCCCCCGCCATGGCACTTTCCGGCCAGCCGGCGTTCGGCGAGTGGTGCTTGCGTCCGTCGCGCAACATGATCACCAGGGCGCGGTCCGGCCGACCGTCTTTGGCAAAGACCGCCGCGGCGACGAGCAGCAACCCGCTGATCGGCGCAGGCGCCAGATTGAGGAGATCGTCGAAGCGCGCTGCCGCCCAACCGAAGCTGCGATACTGTGGGCTGCGATGCCCGATCATGCTGTCGAGCGTATTTGTCATCTTGTACGCAAAGAGGCCGGGGAGACCGAGCACCAAGTACCAAAACGCAGGCGCGATGACTCCGTCGCTGAAGTTCTCCGCGAGACTCTCGATCGCCGCCCGCGCTACGCCATGCGCGTCGAGGCTTGTCGGATCGCGGCCGACAATATGTCGCACGGCGCTGCGGCCCGCCGCGAGCCCACCGGCGTCGAGCGCCTCGGCGACGGCGGCGACATGCTCGTAGAGGCTGCGCTGGGCGACGAGCACCGCGATCAGCAGGACTTTTACAACGGCACCAAGCGCATGGCCACGGCAGAGCCGTTCGATCGCGAGCCCCAACGCCGCAGCGGCGCCGACCAAGAAGATCACCGTAATGATGCCGCGGTAATGGCGCGACGCCTCGCTGCGGGTCTCACGGTTCAGTTTGCGGTCGAAGAACGAAATCGTGCGGCCGGCGAGCACAATCGGATGCTGGACATGACGGAACACTGCCGGCATGTCGCCAAATACCCCGTCGACTGCGAGGCCGGCGACGAGCAAGAGCAATCGGTCGGCGGCGGCGGGCGTCATCCGGCGCTTAGGCCCCGCCGAGAATCAAGGAGAGGCGACCAATGAGCGAGACGGCGGTACTGATCTGCGGGCACGGCAGCCGCGATCCGGAAGCAGTCGCCGAGTTCGAGTTGGTGGCCGCCGCATTGCGCCCGCGTCTGCGAGATCTCGATTTTGCCACCGGTTACCTCGAATTCGCTCGCCCGACGATCCGCGACGGGCTCGCCACCCTGGCGGCGCGGGGCGCACGGCAGATCCTCGCGATACCGGGCATGTTGTTCGCAGCGAGCCATGTTAAGAACGACCTCCCCTGGGAGATGAACAGCTTCATGGCCGACAATCCCGGGATCGATGTCCGCTTGGGACGTGATCTGGCGATCGACCCGAAGCTGTTAGGGGCGGCGGCCGATCGCATCGGCCGAGCG
>Ga0310914_10001948_pt1 | contig 13660 bp, 10 predicted proteins | sample GREbulkMGAN108_FD_203450 | JGI IMG/M metagenome (GOLD analysis project Ga0310914, IMG submission 203450) | Lab enrichment of tropical soil microbial communities from Luquillo Experimental Forest, Puerto Rico - GRE.bulkMG.AN108 | ecosystem: Environmental > Terrestrial > Soil > Tropical forest >... | reverse complement strand
GGCGGGGTCCATGTCGGCTGTTACGAGTTGTTCGGCAAGCCGAGTGTCCGCCGCCTTACCGAGCTGAAGGGCAAGCGGGTGGCGGCGGACGACCCGCTGCTGTTCAAATTGATGGCTGCCCAGGTTGGTCTCGATCCGGCCAAGGATATCGATTGGGTCTCCAGCACCGATCCCGCGTTCAACCCGCTAGAGCTGTTTGCACAAGGTAAGGTCGACGCCTATCTGGGTTTTCCGCCGCACCCCCAGGAATTGCGCGCCCGGCAGGTCGGACAGGTGATCGTCAACACGGCGGTTGACCGGCCATGGTCGCAGTATTTTTGCTGCATGCTGACCGGCAACCGCGACTATGTCCGCAATCACCCGGTGGCGACCAAGCGCGTGTTGCGCGCCATCCTCAAGGCTGCCGATCTTTGCGCCACCCAGCCCGAGCGCGTCGCGCGGCGGATCGTCGATGGCGGTTTCACCCCGCGCTACGACTACGCGCTGCAGACGCTGAAGGACCTTCCGTACGATCGCTGGCGTGACTACGATGCCGAGGACACGATCCGGTTTTATGCGCTGCGCCTGCGCGAAAACGGCGCAATCAAAAAAACGCCGCAGCAGATCATCGCGGAAAACACCGATTGGCGCTTTTTCGACGAGCTCAAGCGCGAGTTGAAGGCGTGAGCGCGCGTACCGCCAAGCGAGAGTACGGGCTGGCGACCGTTTCTGATCTGAGCAGTCTCCAGCAAGAGGGCCCGCCAAGGCGTCCAGGATGCGCAATCTCGCCAGCATCAGGAGACCCCAGCCGCCCGCATGGGGTGGCGCAGCGTGCGCCGCTCCGGGGATCAACGATTAGCGCCGCGCTGGGCTGAACCGCCGACATTCGAGCGACGGTCACATGCCTGCTGCGCGGCAATCCGCTCAATCAAACTCGGGTCATTGTTCTTGACGTTGCCGACCCGCGCGCTCACCGGTCAGCACTCATTTCGTCCGGGTGTTCGGGTGCATTAAGATCATTCGATGACCTCGTCGGCGCGGGCGAGGATCGAGGGTGGAACCTCGCTGGCGCCAAGCCCGCTGACCTGCCGGTTCAGCAACCGACCCGGTTCGAACTAGTGGTGAACCTCAAAACGGCTGAAGCGCTGGGACTGAAGGGATCCGGCCGACCAAAATGCCGCCCAGGAGATCGGCAGAAGCGATGCTTGATCCATAGCTGATCAGGCCGCCGGCCGCGGTGGCCTCGCGCCACGGATTCGATAAGCCGTGTTACACCCTTTTACGCGTGCGCGCGCGAAGAAACTCCCGAGAGCCGCGGAATGCCTTGTCTATTCCTTAACACCGAGCCGGGTTTTGGCGCAAAACCACCCAAAAGATCGGGGTTTCGTCGGCATCTTGCGGGGTCAAAAATGCCTAAGGAGGGGTCAAAAATGCCTAAGGAGACGTTTTTTACGGCGATCTCCCGTTGGAGAGTGGTCTCGCGGCGCGCGCCGGATGGGCGGAGTGCCGCCGCTCGGTGATCGGGCAGAGGACCGCAAACTCGTGGTCACGGACAGCGAGGCGGAGATCGTGCGCGCGATCTTCCGCCGCTATGCCGAACTCGGCTCGGGCCGGTTGTTGAAGGAGGAGGTCGAAGCCGGCGGGATCAATCGTAAGTCCTGGACAAGCACCTCGGGTCGGCGCAAGGGCGGCAAGCCGTTCTCACGCGGGGCGCTCCACCTGATTTTGCAGAACCGTATCTCTCGAGGATCCGGATCGCCGGAAATAAAGCTGCATCGTCGCGGTCGCTGACGAGCGCGGCCGGCTGACTGCGGCTACCCCTGCCAAAAACCCGAGGCATCGAGCGCGCGCCGCGAGACCACTCTCCAACGGGAGATCGCCGTGAAAAACGTCTCTTTAGGCATTCTTGACCCCTCTTTAGGCATTTTTGACCCCGCAAGATGCCGACGAAACCCCGATTTTTTGGGTGGTTTTCCGCCAAAACCCCGCTCGGTGTTAAGGAATAGACAAGGCATTCTGCGGCTCTCGGGAGTTTCTTCGTGCGCGCGTGAGGGAGAAACGCACCGGCGGACGCTGCAGGACCCAAAGCTTCCACATCTGGGCGGAAATCTGCAGCGTCGGGTAGCGTGCGACCCTCAGACATCTTCCCGATCGCCTAAATCCGGCTGACCCGACCCGACAAGTTGACGGTGCCGTTATAGTACAGGCCTCGACTGGACGGTGCACTGGATTATTGGCAAACCATTGCAATGAGCAGGGACGAGGCGGATTGCGTTCCCAAAAGAGGGGCGGATGATCGAACCAATCATGCGCGCACTGGCAATGGCGCTGGCCATGGGATGGGAGATCCTTTGGCCGCTGATCCTTGGCTTCGCACTCTCCGCCGTTGTGCAGGCCGCCGTCTCGCATCAGCAGATGAGCCAGCTTCTGCCGGATGATCGCCCGCGTTCGATCGCGACGGCTCTGGTGCTCGGGGCAGCCTCGTCGTCATGCTCCTACGCGGCCGTGGCGCTTGCCCGTTCGATCTTCCGCAAGGGCGCGCATTTCACGGCCGCCATGGCGTTCGAGATGGCTTCGACCAATCTCGTCTTCGAGCTCAGCATCATCATGGTGGCACTCCTGGGCTGGCAGTTGACACTGGCCGAATTCGTCGGCGCACCGCTGATGATCGTGCTCCTGGTCCTTCTCTTCCGGACGTTTCTGACCCACGACCTTCTCGAGCAAGCCAAGGAACAGGCCGACAAAGGCCTAGTAGGCCGCATGGAGGGTCATGCCGAAATGGACATGTCCGTCACCGAGGGTGACTCGTTTTGGCGGCGGATGACATCCGACCGAGGTCTCACCACGATCAGCCACTATTTCGTGATGGATTGGGCCGCCGTCTGGCTCGACATCGTCGGCGGGCTCCTGATCGCAGGCGCGCTCGCGGCCTGGGTGCCTAATACGTTCTGGCAATCGTTCTTCCTGGCCGGACATCCAGTCCTCTCCACGCTGTGGGGACCGATCGTCGGCCCGCTGGCGGCGGTGATCTCCTTCGTCTGCTCGGTCGGCAACATTCCGCTGGCGGCGGTGCTGTGGAACGGCGGCATCAGCTTCGGCGGGGTGGTCGCCTTTATCTTCGCCGACCTGATCATCCTCCCGATCCTGAACATCTATCGCAAGTACTACGGGCGGAAGATGGCCGGCTTCCTCTTCGCTACCTTCTACGTGGCCATGGCGGTGGCGGCGCTGATCGTCGATCTGATCTTCGGCGGCTTCGCCCTCATCCCGTCGGAGCGCAAGGCGCGGGTGGTCGAAGCCTCCATCACTTGGAATTACACGACCTGGCTGAACCTGGCTTTTCTGCTTCTCGCCGGGTTTCTGGTCTGGCGTTTCCTCAAAACCGGCGGCCCGGCGATGCTGCGCATGATGAACAGGCCAGCCAACCACGGAGGCGCCCATCATCACGCTGCTTAGAGCACGGCTAACCAGCGATAAGAAAAGGGGCGGGAGTTGAACGGTACGGCGACACGGCTCTCGAGGAAGCGCCGCGCGCTGATGAAGTTCCGGCTCAGGACGATCACGACGGCGTGACGCGCTGCTGGTAGGAACCGATGCTATGCACCAAGACCGTATCTACTAGGAATGGTTGGGCGAACTGTGCCTCCAACACCTGGCTCGGCCGACGTTTCGCAGGCCCGCGGCCGAACTCGTCGGTGTGGCCAGGCGGATCTTGCCTGGGCGGGGTTCGATATCGGGCTGAGGGTGATTTTTATCATTAGCCTCGCTGGTTCGACCCGATGACCGCTTCGGGTGGACAGGGGCTGGGCGTGCCCGCTGGCACCTCTGAGCGGACGATTGCCGGGACGAGGCGCAGAAACGCCCCCGATTTTACCCCGCCGGCGCGGACCGGCCCGCTCAGTCGAATCTAATCTGGCTCCGCTGCCATTCGTCACGCCCGATCGCTCGCCGATCTCGACGGCTGCCCGGGGGGGCATGCACCCTGCGGGCGCCCTGTACAGCGTGATGCCGCATAGCAGTGACCTGATGCCAGCCGCTACCTGAACCAACATCGAACGCGCCAATGTAGCCGCCCGGCAACAACTGCGGCACTGGGGCAGTCACATGCTTCCCAAAATCGAACTGCGTGCTTCCCCGAGCGCGGAAGGTTTCAAACCAAGCCGGATAAACAAAGTCAGAGACCTTGACCCCGTTGATATCATAACCGAATTGGTCAGCTTCGCAGGTATCGCACGCCTCATAAGCATAAAGGTGCCCGTGGTATTGGTGTGCTGGACGAAGACCGTAAGGTTGATTTCGGGATCGACGAGCATCTCAAGGAGTTCATGGCTCGCCGTGACCGTCCAGTTTACGCCGTCCTCCGCGGCGGTCCGCGCGAATGCCAAACCGAGTGGCATGCCTTGAGTGGTGGTCTCGTGAAATCCGAGCGCACCCGCCTGGGTGGAATCGTCTAGGATAGCGAGCCACCACGTGTTGGCCGGCGGCTGAGCACCCTTCGGCACAAAGGTCAGGTCTGCATCGATGTTGCACGCAGGTGCCAGATCGCGATGGACCTGCAGTTGCAGTGCCGGGACTACGTCTCTGACCTGGGCGTCGGTCAGGACGGTGCTAGCATTGATTACTGCTACCTGGATATCTGCAATGCCTCCCTCCGTGTAATCGAGAACTTCTTTCGTCGCCGCCACAATTTCGCGCGAAATGTGTGGCGCACCTCGACCCGGTTCTTCTCGTGTTTTTTGGTTAACCGGGAAGCGCGGCATTGTAACGCAAGTTTCGAGGACGTCAACGGCGACGATGATAGCTTTGTCCGCAGCACATCATGCCGCGGCCGCAGGAGCGCTCGACAGGCGGTCGTGCGTTGATTACCTCGAGTTCCTCGACCGGCGCGTCCAGTCCGTGCGTGCCCGTATCGTCCCCGGAGGGGAGTGAGCCCGAGGGCGAGTACCTGCCGGCGACCTATGTCAGCCGCGATCTTGAGGGACTAGCGGACGTCACCGTGGCAGGCCCGAGTTCGAGACGGCAGTCATCGAGTGAGCCAGAGCGAGCTTCCCAACGCCTCCCATGACGGTTTCCCACCCGACCTTGTCGTTAACAGGCAAGGTCGGGTGTGGCGATAACGTCCGCATTCGTCGAACTACGGAGGAGCGGCAGGTCCCCGCCGCGACCCGCCATTGTCGTCGGCATCAAGCGAGCGGCTGATCAGACGCGCGTATCACCGCTGCGTTCGGGTGCGAAGAATCACGGCATCGGATGGTATTGGCGCAGACCATCGGTGATCTTGAACCATAGCCGCTTTGCTGCCGGCGAACATGTGCGACCAGATGCGCACGCCGGGATCGCCATAAAGCGTCGCCAGCGCGACGCGGTACGAGGATACTGCCGACGGCCGGAATGGGGCTGATTGCGGGCAACGCATGGCACTAGCAAAATTGGGCGGGGGCAGGTGGACCGATCTTTTTCATCCCAAGGATCAGTCGACACAGCCGACGGTGTTCGTAATCCGGCGTTGGGCATCGGCCGCGTCGCGCTAGCATCGGGCCGAGATCGGTCGTTCCCACAATCGCGATTGAGGTGACTTTGATCCCAAACCAAAGTGCCATTCGCCATACACTGAGCGAACGGCGCGCGCTATGAACGGGCAGAGATGCTCTCAGGCACAGTCGAACAGAGCCATGAAACCAGAATCCATGTGATCCTGCATGTGGCAGTGGAAGAGGCTCAGGCCCGGCTGATCGGCGGTGAAGTCGAGAGTCATTTCCTGGGAGCCGCCGAGCATCGCTACGTCCTTGATCACCCCGGCCGTCGGCATCCCGACGATGCTCGTGATCTCAAAGCTGTGACGGTGCAGATGGATAGGGTGTGTGTCGTCGGTGGCATTGCGTAAATGCAGCCGATAGCGTTTGCCGCGGTCGAGACGGAAAAGTGGTTGCATCGCCTTCACCGAGAACGGGGTGCCGTTGATCGTGAATTCGTCGAAGCCGTCACGCGCCCCGATGCGCGCGGCGATGGTTACCGTTATGGTTTCGTCCGGCGGTGCGGCAGCGGTATCCGGCTTGGCGAAGCGTCGGTAGTCCCAGCGAAACGGCTCAGGCTTCTGCCATTGGGGCTCGCCCTTGGCTCCGGCGTATTCGACGACGATGCCCATACCGCGCTCGCGGTCTTCATCGACGGTCTCGCCTAGAACCCAAACACCAGGCTGTTTCATCTCGACGATGACCGAGATGCGCTCGGCTGTACCGAGCCATAGAACCGGCACCGCCGTCGAGTGCGGCACCAAGTTGCCGTCGAGCGCAACGACCTGGAACAGATGGCCCGGCAGTGCCAGGCTGCGGATCTTGCTGGCGCTCGCGTTCAGCACATGGAACAGTACGCGCTCGCCCACCTTAACGCGGATCGGCTCGCCCTGGCCAAGCATGCGACCGTTGATTGCAAAGAAATTGTAGGCGGGCTCGTAACCCTGCTGGCGGCCCGCCTTTAGCGCATTAAGCATCGCCGCTTTCTGAGACGCTTCGAGTTCCGGAACGGTCGCGCTCGGCGCCAGGAAATCGAGCGCCGTCTCGGTGCGGGACAAATACGGCCCGAATTCCTTCAGGGTCAGAAATACCTCATGATCGTAGGCGCCCGGCTCCCGCCGTGGCTCAATGTAGACAAGCCCTATCTGGCCGCTGTAAAGGCCGAGCGACAGGTCGGCGCTCGCTGTCAGGTGGGAGTGATAGAACCGAAACCCCGCAGGACTTGGCGTAAAAGCGATGCGCCGCATGCCATGCGCCGGGATGAAGGGTGTCCCCTCTTCCGCAGCCCCATCCACATCTGCCGGCACGAACTGACCGTGCCAATGAAGCTGCTCCGGCGTGTCAGTATCGTTGTGGATGTCGATGACGACGCGCTTGCCTTCGGTAAGGCGCAGCAAGGGACCGGGAAACTGGCCATTATAGAGCGTGGTCGAGATTATTGTATCTGGTCCAAGTTCGAGCAGACCCGTGCCGATGCGGATCGTGTGGTCTGGCACTCCCTCCACGGCGGCTCCCGCCGATTGCGGCGGGGTTCCTCGTGGATTGCTACGCTGCAGAGCCTGAGTTTGCGCGCGTGAGGGCGTGGCGGCGGCTATTGCTGCCGCCCCGCCGACCCGCAGGAGATGACGGCGATCGAGGATCATGGGAGGGTTTCCAGCAAGGCCGAACAGGAGCCTGCCATTCGCACGGCGCTTGAGGCAATTAGCGAGGAAGCCGACCCGGATCGTCAGTCGGGTTGAAGAGACCCCAACGAACGGTACGAAAGCGAATAGTTCGCATCTACCTCAAGAAGGCTGCGAGCGCAATGAGAATGAATCGCAACTCTGCCTTGCCCAGAGGGCTTGACTCAACGGGGGTTTCAAGGCGATCGGCCGGGGATTTGCTTTGACCGCGCAGCGCATCCGGTCATCCCCCTGCAGCGCAAAAATCTCCGCGACCTTCGCGATGGTACCCTCAACCCCCGCAATGCCGCCCTCACTTTTTCCGGGACCCGTGCGTTTCTCCCTCATGCGCGCGAAGAAACTCCCGAGAGCCGCGGAATGACTTGTCTATTCCTTAACACCGAGCGGGGTTTTGGCGGAAAACCACCCCAAAATCGGGGTTTGGTCGGCATCTTGCGGGGTCAAAAATGCCTAAGGAGACGTGTTTCACGGCGATCTCCCGTTGGAGAGTGGTCTCGCGGCGCGATGCGGCGCTCCGGCTCGTGGATCGAGAGCGGTTTAGTCCCATGTGCCCTTCCGGACTGCGACTACCGTCGTCAGCTACCAAGCTTACAACGGTGGAGCGCCTGCGCGATCAAGTCCGCGGATCGATTTTTTTGAACCCCAGAGGCCTAACTCTTGACCAGCGCAGCAATCACCGCATCCGTCGTCAGAATAGCATGTGCGAAGGTCGGCCCATTGATTTCGTGCGCTGCACGCATTGCCTCGGAGCTGAATGCCGCTGTTGCATCCCGCACCAGCGTCACGTGGTAGCCTAGTTCAGTGCCGCAGCGGGCGGTCGCCTCGACACAAGTATTCGCCATCATTCCCACCACGATGATCTTTTCAATGCTGCGTTGCTTGAGCTGGAGGTCCAAGTCGGTGTTGGCAAATCCGTCCTGGCCCCAGTGCTCCTGGATCACGACGTCGCCTAGCTGGGGCGCGAGTTCAGGAGGCCAGTCGCCGCCCCACATGCCCTCTCCGAAGACGGTTTCGCGATCGATCAAGGTCTGCCAAGGGCCAGGATGACGCCATCCGTCATAATCACCCTCACGCCACCGGCGGTGAGGAATATAGAACACCACGATACCTGCGCGGCGTGCCGCCTCGACGAGCGCGCGCAGATGGGTCAGCAGGTTGACGGTATCGGCCACCGCCTTGGTTTGGGGCCATAGCTTGCCTCCGTCGCTCAAAAGGTCGTTGTAGGGGTCGACGAGGAGCACACCCGTCCGGTTCGAGGCATAGTTGTTCAGCGCCAAAACGTTCTCCCAAGATTAGGTCATATGACGTCCAGGGCGCGCGCCGGTTTTTCGTTGAAGACCACCGCCTGCGCGCGCGCCATTCTTCGTGACAGGTCTGTGTATCGCGTGATAATGACGCCCATAGTGCCTGAATAATGTCGCGGATCTCGCCGGCGTTCGAATTACGAGTTGTGAATCTTTGTTACGACCGTTCGAAACAGGCGCTGATCGCGCGAGGTCGGAGCTCGCGGGAGGCTTCGACCTGCGAACCACTACACGGGCACGATTTTTGGAGGGCTTAACTCAACTGCGCTAGCAGCTCCCTAGCTGAAAGAAGATCAGTGGTCTCGAAGCCCTCAGTGAACTTGTCGTAAACCGAAGCGAGAATTCGTTTTCCTTCGTCCTGCCGATCTTGTTTTATCCGCATACGGGCGAGGCTGAGCGCCGCTCGCAATTCCCAAAAAAGGGCCTCCTGTTGTCGAGCTAAAGCGATCGCACCGAAGAAACAACCTTCGGCTGCCGACATCGGCTCGGTTGCCGCATGCCGGAGCACCACCTCGCCTTTGATGCGAAGGAGTTCGGGAATAGAGTATCGCTCGCTACTGTGTTCGGCGGTCGCCAGGGCTTTTTCGACGGTGCCGAGCGCCGCATCGAGTCGCCCAAGCCCGGCTAGTCCTCGCGCCAGAACGCCAAGGAACTCGGCATTGCAAATATGCCAGCCAGTTTGATCGCACGTATCGAGAACTCTTCGCAGCAGCGCGGACCCCCGCGCGAACTCGCGACGCTCGACGAGCACCTTACCTTCCCAGTAACTCGCGAGGATTCTCCAAAGAGCCGCGTCAAGTTTCGTTGCAACATCGCTCATGGCTGCCACACCGCGATCGGCGACGGCGATATCACCCGTCAACAAGGCGATCGGACACACGGCATGGTGCAGGACCCAGCAAAGTGTGAATCCGGGATCGGCAGCTTCTGCTTCTTCGAAACTGATCAGAGCCTGCTCCTTGGCCTGATCCGCATAACCTTGCATACAAAGCACACGTGCCAATCTCGCTCGGGCAAGCACGCGCTGGTCGTAGTAAAATAAAATTTTGTGCCGCCCGCTCGCCGGCGGAATGTAGTGTTCAACCACCCGTTCGAGGCAATCCCGCGCCCGGTGTGGTTTACCATCAAATAACAGCGCTGTACCAATAAAATGTTCGGCAAGAATAATAAAAGAATGGTCACCAGTACGCTGCGCGACGTCGGAGAACCGCTGGGCCGTTGATTGCGCCGATCGATATTCTCCAAGTATATTTTCCATAGACCACTGCGCCCACAACATACGCAATTCGGCCTCGACGTCGTCCACGCTTTCGGCGAGTTGCCGCGCTTTGGCCAAAATCGTCCTGGTTCTTTCGACCGGTCCCATTGTCAGGGTGAGCGCGATTCCAAGCGCAATGTGCAGCCGTCGTTCGAGTGGCGCTACCAGATTGAAATCGGGTGAAAGAATGTCCAGCGCACGCTCGGCGCGCTCACGGCATTCCACGACAAGCAATAAATGCAGCCACACGGGCGCGAACGCTGCCGTCAAGGCAACGCCGATCGCCGCGTCTCCTGTCGGGGAAAACGACCAGTCGAGCGCTGCGCGAACATTGTCGATCTCCCGTCCAAAACGGGCTACATCATCAACCGAAATTCGTAATACTTCGCCCGTCGCGGCAGGCACGATGAGTTTTCGGAAGAACTCAGCATGTCGGCGTGCGGTCTCATTGGTGTTGCCGCTTTCTGAGAGTTTTTCGAGCGCATAGGTCCGGATCGTCTCGAGCAGCCGCCACCGCCCCGCCGGGGTCGATCCGTCCCGGGTTACAAGCGACTTGGCGACGAGGCTTGCGATGCCCTCGCCGATAACAGCGGAGGCATCATCGCCGTCGCTCACGACAGCCGCCGCGGCCTCTAGCCCAAAGCCTGCCGGAAAGATCCCCAAACGGCACAGCAAGTGCCTTTCCGGCTCGGACAGTAGTTCATAGCTCCAGTCGATTGTCGCGCGTAACGTTTGTTGCCGTGGCACCGCCGTACGGCGCCCCCTGGTCAACACTGCGAGGCGATCATCGAGACGCGTTGCAAGACCCTTGATCCCGAATACATCGACTTGCGCCGCCGCCAGTTCGATAGCCAGCGGCACGCCATCGAGTCGTCGGCATATCTCGAGCGCAATAGGGATATCAGCGTCGGCGAGGTCGAAACCGTCGAGCGTCGCCACTGCTCGTTCGTTAAACAACTCGACCGCCGGAAAGCTCAGTGCTTCGGCGGCTGTAAGACCACTCCTTTCCGGTGGAACCTCTAGCGACGGCAAGCGCAACAACCATTCACCTTCGGCTCGCAACGGCTCCCGGCTGGTTGCGAGAATGGCGACTTGCGGCGCCGCCCTCAACATTGCCTCGGCAGTCGCCGCTGCGGCGCCGACAACGTGCTCGCAATTGTCGATGACTATCAATGCGCATTTATCGCGCAGCCAGGCCACTAAACTACTCAACGGGTCTCCGACGCCCGGCGGGCTGCCCAGGACCGCGCTGACCGCACTCGGTACAAGCGCGGGATCTTGCAACGACCCCAGGCCGACAAACCAAACGCCGTCGGCATAGGAGTCCCTTAACGCCTTGGCGGCTGCGACCGCGACAGTTGTTTTTCCTATGCCGCCGGGGCCGACGATCGTCAGGAAGCGTTGTTGAGCGACGCGCGCCACCACCGTGGCTATGATTTCGGTGCGGCCGATCACGCGCGTCAACTGCGCGGGGAGATTGCTGCCAAGCGCGGACCGGTTCGGCGGCGCAGCAATCTCCTGCCCTTGATCGCGCCTGACTGGCGCGACGAAGCTGTAACCGCGGCCAGGGATGTTGGCGATAAAGCGGTTGCCGCCCCTTCCGTCGCCGAGCGCCCTGCGCAGCGCGGCAACATTGACCCGCAGCGCGCCCTCGTCCACAACCGTGTCGGGCCAGGCGCAGGCGATGAGCTGATCCTTATGAAGTGTGTCGCCTGCGCTTTGAACGAGCGCGATTAGCACATCCAACGCTCGGCTGCCGAGGCGCACCGGTTTCCCGCCCTCGAACAGCATGCGCTGCGCGGGTAGCAAGCGGAACGCTCCGAAGACGAAGGCCTCTTCATCCATCGGCGACTCGTCCTTGAGGGCCTTCGGATTGATACAAGCGGCGGAAAATTTTCGCAATTCGAACAGCGACAAACAACAAAAGGGGTCTGCCGCGCAACCCCGTAAATAGCTGCAAAGGCGGCCCTTGCACAATTTCACAAGTGTTAACGCGACCTGAGGACGAGACCGCGCCAAACTGCAGTCCATAAACGAACGGAGGCCGCGATGAAGATGAGTGCCTACGCCGCGCCCGCCCTCTGCCGCGAAAATTCGCCGCTGAATAATGCAAACCGATCGCGCAGCCCAAGCGACGTTCGCAACCATTACCACAACTGTGGCGCCAATTTGAAAGCAGGCTGCAGCGAGACAATGGCCGGAGCGCTAGAAATATCAGCCGTCCGTCGCCTAGCCGCTGTTCTCGCTGCCGATGTGGCAGGATACTCACGGCTGATGGGCAGGAACGAGGAGGGAACACTCGAACGACTGATGGCGCACCGCCGCGCCGTTGTCGATCCGAAAATTGCCGAGCACCATGGCCGAATCGTCAAGACTACCGGTGACGGCATACTGGCGGAATTCGCGAGTGTCGTCGATGCGGTGCGCTGCGCAGTCGAGATGCAGCGCGGCATGGCAGAGCGTAACTCGGGTGTCCCGATCAGCGAGCGGCTCGATTTTCGGGTCGGGATCAACCTCACCGATGTCATCGTCGCGGGCGACGATATTTACGGCGATGGCGTCAACGTCGCGGCACGGGTCGAAGCCTTGGCCGATGCTGGTGGGGTATTTGTCTCGAATACCGTTTATGAACACGTACGCGACCGGTTACCCTTTGTCTTCGAGGATCTGGGCGAGCAGCAGGTCAAAAACATCGTGCGCCCCGTGCGGGTCTACCGCATCCCGATCACTGAAAATGCGCCGGTGAGCGGATGCCAAGAATTTATCTCGGTTGCGCCGCGGAACGTCGTCTCTCCACGCTCGTGGCCTTCTGGCTCGGACTCGGGGGCGTTCTGCTCATCTTGGCAGGATCATCCGATTGCCCAGGCACCAGCCACGGTCATTGTGATCGACGACGACCTAAGCGTCCGGGAGGCGTTGGGAAGTCTTCTGCGATCTGTGGGCTTGCAAGCCAATTTGTATGGCTCGGTGCTAGAGTTTCTGAACGCGGGCCGTCTCGACGGCCCGACCTGTCTTGTCCTTGATGTAAGATTACCCGGCCAAAGCGGTCTCGATTTTCAGCGAGAGCTCTCGGCGGCAAACATTCACGTTCCGATCATCTTCATCACCGGATACGGCGACATCCCGATGTCGGTTCGGGCGATAAAGGGTGGAGCGATCGAGTTCCTGACCAAACCGTTCCGCGATCAAGACCTGCTGGACGCCATTCAGCAGGGCCTCGCTCGAGATAGCGCATGGCGGGAGAACGAAAAGGCAGCCGCCGCGCTACGCGCGCGCTTTGAAGCTCTCACCCATCATCTCCAGCCGCTCTGGCTGGCAGATATCAGAGCCGCCCTGGTGCTCCGACGGGGGTACCGAGTGACGGGCCGAAACGATCGGGGCATTGCGCCGGTATCGCCACGATCCGGCTTCGAGTTGCAGGTCGATGGGTCGATAGAGGCGCACTCGCTCGCCCGCATGACTGGCAGGGCGAGGGGACAAAAAACACTACTCTTTCTCACTCAGAAGCTTAATTTCTCTGGCCCTGGCTCCCCTCGCCAATCGGACTGTGGAGGGCGCCTCACCCCCACTACTGCAACGTAAGCCCTGCATCCGCTACGTGTTAAGAGACGCAAAGGCTGCGTGACACAATTTCACAACGATTAACGTGTCCAGTGAACGAGATCGGGCCAGATTCTCGACCACGGAGCATGCCCTGCGAATATTGAATCAGCTCCGCCGTAGAACGAGGAGAAGAAGCATGACGATACGTTCTTTTCCAGCGATCTTCAATCAAACGGTCGGCCAACCCGATGTCACAAAAACGCCATTGCGCAAAGCCGTCGCCTTTGCAGCTGGCCTCGGCCTCAGCATGCTTTCCTACCCGCTTCATGCCGCGCCCGCGGGGGGCGGCGATACAGTGCAGGGTCTCTATGACGCGCTACT
>Ga0310914_10001946_pt1 | contig 13663 bp, 10 predicted proteins | sample GREbulkMGAN108_FD_203450 | JGI IMG/M metagenome (GOLD analysis project Ga0310914, IMG submission 203450) | Lab enrichment of tropical soil microbial communities from Luquillo Experimental Forest, Puerto Rico - GRE.bulkMG.AN108 | ecosystem: Environmental > Terrestrial > Soil > Tropical forest >... | reverse complement strand
GAGCACCCCTCGCCCGCGTGAGCATTTTTGGGATGTGGAGAACATGGCAAAGAGCGACGAGCAGCGAGCGAGCGACGCGCACTTTCGCGAGATCGCAGAGAAGATCAGAAAACTAGCGCGGCAAACGCATATCGCGGAGGCCAAAGCGGAGCTGCTCGCTCTCGCGGATCGGCTCGATCGGGCGCCCGGGCTTGCTGGAGGGCCCAAGGTAGACTAACGGTTCGCTCCGCTCGGCGAAAAGAATTGAGACCGTTGGGCGCCGCGAGGGGTTGATCCGAACTCGGATCCCAATCTAATAGCGTAATCTATCTCATCGCAGCGGTCGCCTTCACCCTTTGCCGCGTCATTGCCCCATATCGTGACTATGATCCCGATCTCCTTGTTCCACCCGGCCGTCGCCGACTGGTTTGATAAGAACTTTGCTGCACCCACTGCGGCGCAGGCCGAAGCGTGGCCGGCGATCCAGGCAGGGAGGCATACGCTAGTCGCGGCGCCAACTGGGTCGGGGAAGACGCTTGCGGCATTTCTCGCAGCGATCGATGGGCTCGTGCGGCAAGGGGTAGAGGGGCGCCTTCGGGACGAAACACAGATCGTCTATGTCTCGCCGCTGAAGGCTTTGTCGAACGACATTCAGCGCAACCTCGAGGCTCCGCTCGCCGGCATCCGCGAGGCCTTGCGCCGGCGAGGGTTGCCCGAAGTCGAAATCCGCACTTGGGTGCGCACCGGCGATACCGCGCCAGGCGAACGCGAGCGCATGCGCCGCACCCCGTCGCACATTGTCGTGACCACCCCTGAGTCGCTCTACATCCTGCTCGGCTCCGAATCCGGCCGTAAGATGCTGGCGACGACAAGGACCGTCATCGTCGACGAAATCCACGCCGTTGCGCCGAACAAGCGCGGCTCGCATCTGGCGATCTCGCTCGAGCGCCTGGCGGCACTCTGCGGCGGTCAATTGCTACGCATCGGGCTGTCGGCGACGCAGAAGCCGATCGAGGCGGTGGCCCGGTTCCTCGTCGGGCCCTCTGCCGGGTGCCGGGTTATCGACACCGGCCACCGCCGGGCCCGCGATCTCGCCCTCGAAGTTCCGTCCTCACCGCTCGAAGCGGTGATGTCCGGAGAGGTCTGGCAACAGGTCTATGACCGGCTGGCGGAGCTAATCGAGGCGCATCGCACGACCTTGGTGTTCGTCAATACGCGCCGGCTCGCGGAGCGGGTGACCCGCCAGCTGTCGGAGCGCCTCGGCGCAGACCGGGTGACCGCGCATCACGGCAGTCTCGCCAAAGAACAGCGCTTCGATGCCGAGCAGCGGCTAAAATCCGGTATGCTGAAGGCGCTCGTAGCGACCGCCTCGCTCGAGCTCGGCATCGATATCGGCGACGTCGATTTGGTCTGCCAGTTGGGCTCGCCGCGCTCGATCGCCAGCTTCCTGCAACGCGTCGGGCGATCGGGGCATGCGGTTGCCGGGACCCCCAAAGGCCGGTTGTTCCCGCTGTCGCGCGACGAGCTCGTGGAATGCACGGCGCTGCTCGACAGCGTTCGCCGCGGCGAGCTCGATCGTCTGACGATCCCCGAGCAGCCGCTCGACGTCCTCGCACAACAGATCGTTGCCGAGGTCGCTGCTCAGGAATGGAACGAGGACGAGCTCTACCTTCTGATCCGCCGCGCCTGGCCGTACAGAGAGCTTCCGCGCGCGGATTTTTCCGGCGTCCTCGCGATGCTCGCCGAGGGGTTCAGCACCCGCCGGGGCCGCCGGGGAGCGCTCATTCATCATGATGCCGTTAACCACCAGCTGCGCGGGCGTCGAGGCGCGCGGCTAACTGCGCTCACTTCCGGCGGTACAATCCCAGACAACGCCGACTACCAGGTCCTCCTGGAGCCCGAGAACCAGAACATCGGGACGGTCAACGAGGATTTTGCGGTCGAGAGCATGGCCGGCGACATCTTTCAGCTCGGAAACACTGCGTACCGCATCATACGGGTCGAGCGCGGCACTGTGCGCGTCGAAGACGCGGAGGGCATGGCGCCCAACATTCCGTTCTGGCTCGGCGAAGCGCCGGGCCGCACCGACGAGCTGTCGCAGTCGGTCTCGCGCCTGCGGGCGGAATTGACCGCCCGCTTGCCGGGTGGAGATACCCTCCCTTGGCTCCGGGATGAGGTCGGCATCGCCGAACCAGCCGCAGAGCAACTCATCGAATACCTCGCCTCCGGTCACGCTGCGCTCGGTGTACTCCCGACCCTGGACACGCTGGTCATCGAGCGGCTCTTCGATGAAGTCGGCGGCATGCAGCTGGTCATCCATTCGCCCTATGGCAGCCGCCTCAACCGGGCCTGGGGACTGGCGCTGCGTAAGCGCTTTTGCCGCAAATTCAATTTCGAGCTGCAGGCGGCGGCGACGGAAGACAACATCGTTCTATCGTTGACCCGAGCGCACAGCTTTGATCTTCCCGAGGTCCCGCGCTATTTGCATTCCGCCAGCGTCAAACGGCTACTGATCGAGGCGTTGCTGGACGCGCCGATGTTCGTCACGCGGTGGCGCTGGGTGGCGGGTGTCTCGCTGGCACTGCCGCGGTTTCGCGGTGGGAAAAAGGTGCCGCCGCAACTCGCCCGCATGGCTGCCGAAGATCTGATCGCGGCGATCTTTCCCGACCAGGTCGCCTGTGCCGAAAACCTGGCCGGCGAGCGCGAGATCCCGGACCATCCGCTGATACGCCAGACAATCGGCGATTGCCTTGGCGAGGCGATGGACATCGCAGGTCTCGAACGGCTGCTCGCGAGGCTCGAAGCCGGCGAAATCCGCGTCGTGACTCGCGATTTGACCGAGCCCTCGCCCCTCGCCCTGGAAGTGCTCTCGGCTCGCCCCTACGCCTACCTCGACGACGCGCCGCTCGAAGAGCGCCGCACCCAGGCGGTGACGAGCCGCCGTTGGCTCGCGCCGGAGGCCGCGAGCGACATCGGTCGCCTCGATCCCGACGCGATTGCCCGGGTGCGCAGCGAAGCCTGGCCCGACCCAGCGAACCCCGACGAATTGCACGACGCTCTGGTCTGGCTCGGTTTTCTCAGCACGGAAGAAGCCCAGCCGGCGTGGCGCGACTGGTTCGCGGCGCTAGCCGATGAAAATCGCGTTGCTACCGTCATCCCCACGGAAACAAGCGACAGTACGTCCTTCGAGACGGCCGCTGAGCGGCTTCCTCAGGATGAGGAATTTCGCAATATCATCAAAGACATCCCTCATGCTGAGGAGCGCCCGCGAGGCTTGTCTCGAAGCACGTACGACCGCAGTGACGGTAAGGCGCCAAGTGCGAGCTTATGGATCGCCGCCGAGCGCTTGCTGCAGTTTGAGGCAATCTGGCCGAATGTGACGCTCGACCCGCGGATCGCTGCGCCCGAGCCCTACGCCGGGCACGATTGGTCGCGCGAAGAGGCGCTGATCGAGATCCTGCGGGGCCGGTTGGAGGGGCTGGGTCCGGTCACAGAGGAGGCGCTTGCGGCTCCACTCGGCATCCCGCGCGGAGAGATCGCCGCCGCGCTCGCAGCGCTCGAAACCGAGGGCTTTGCGATGCGCGGGCGCTTCACACCCGGATCGCAGATCGAAGAATGGTGCGAGCGCCGGCTGCTGGCGCGAATCCACCGCTATACAGTCGGTCGCCTGCGCGCTGAAATTCAACCGGTGGCGGCGCGCGACTTCCTGCGCTTTCTGCTCAGCTGGCAGCGGGTGACGCCGGACACCCGCATGGAAGGGCCGGACGCGCTCGAAGTTTTGATCCGGCAGCTCGAAGGCTTTGAAGCAGCGGCCGGCTCTTGGGAGACCGAGATCCTGCCGGCCCGGCTGGACGGCTACGAGCCCTCTTGGCTGGACGATCAGTGTCTCTCCGGGCGCGTCACGTGGTCCCGGTTGAGGCCGCGGAACGGTGGCGAGCGCAGCGCGACACCGGTGCGGACCACACCGATCGCGTTGCTGGCGCGGCGCCACGCGGCGCTTTGGGCATCGCTGTCGTCGACGGAAGATGCGGCTCGTCCAAGTTCCCGCGGGCAGGCAGTCGAGGACTTTATCCGGCAAAACGGCGCGTCGTTTTTTGACGAGATGGTCGAAGGCACCGGTTTGTTGCGCCCGCAGGTCGAGGAGGCGCTGGCCGAGCTGGTGGCCCTCGGCGTTGTCACCTCGGACAGCTTTGGCGGGCTGCGCGCATTGTTGCGCAAACCCGCCGGAGGACGCCGGCGGCGCAATACGATGTTCACCATGGAAAATGCCGGCCGCTGGGCGCTCGCCCGCCGTCCCCAGCCGCAGCGAGATGCTAGACCAGAAGCGGTTGAACACCTCGCGCGCGCTTTGCTCTTACGTTACGGCGTTGTGTTCTGGCGGCTGCTCGAGCGTGAGGCCCCTTGGCTGCCGCCATGGCGCGATCTGCTCCGGGTATACCGCCGGCTCGAGGCGCGGGGTGAGATCCGCGGCGGCCGCTTCGTCGCGGGCTTCTCCGGCGAACAATTCGCGCTGCCCGACGCGGTCGGCGTGCTGCGCGAGACTCGCCGCAAGCCGGAGGCGGGGGTTTGGGTCTCGCTCTCCGGAGCCGATCCGCTCAACCTCGCGGGCATACTGACTCCGGGGCCAAAGCTCGCCGCCCTTACCGGCAACCGTCTCCTCTACCGCGACGGCCTGCCGGTCGCGCTTTTCGCCGGTGGCGAGGCGCAGTTCCTCGAGACCCTCGATGCTACCACCCAGTGGGAGGCCCGCAAGGCCCTGTTGCGCGGTGCTGTCCCACCATCACTGGTCAGTCTGCGATAATCGCCCGTAACCAGTTTTCGATCCGGTCTTGGATAGTCCCGTACACGTCTTGTTGCTTGACCCTTGCGCTTTTCAGCACTTTGAACGAGTGGTCCCCTCCCTCGACAATGTAAAGATCAGCCAGAGGCTTCAACCGTTCGATGATCGGCTGCAATTCGTCGGGCGTCCCGAACGCATCGCGCGAGCCTTGAACGAAAAGCATCGGAGCCTTGATCTCCTGCAGGTGGGCTGCGCGAAGCCGTTCGGGCCGGCCGGGAGGATGCAGCGGATAGCCGAGAAAAACCAATCCCGCCAACTCGCCGGCACCGCTGGCGGCGATCTGTGAGGCGATACGCCCGCCCATCGACTTACCGCCGATCGCCAGCTTGCCGGAGCGGTCGGTGATGCGGCTGCGAACGGTTTCGATCACCGCGCGGTAGCAGGCTTCGAGCCTGCTGTTCGGATCCGGGATGCGGCGGCCGTGCTGGGTGTAGAGAAAGTTGAAGGTGACAACGTCGATCCCGCGTCCCGCCAGCGCGGTGGCGAAGCTCACCACGAAACCGCTTGTCTGACTGGCCCCGGCTCCGTGCCCGAGGATCAGTGTGACGCCCGCCCGGTTCGGGGTTGCGCCGGGATATTCGACGGCGGTGACAATTTGCGCGGGCGCGACCTCGACCTTAAACGGCTCAGGCATCCTCGCGCCGGTACACGCGCTGCACGATGCCGCTGAATAGATCGCGCGTCTCGTCGGGCAGGGCCCCGGCGGCGATGCGGGTCTTGCTGTACGCTCCGCTCGCGGTCACCGTAGCGATGCCGGTGACGAATTCGGTCTCGCCGACCCGCCACATTTCCTGCGGCCCCAGGGCTTCAGGTAGCTGCCTCGCCAGCCATGCTTTGCTGGGCGCCGGAATGCTTCCCCCGTATTGCGTCGGCTGATCGGGTGCCGTCATACGTCTCCTCCATCTGGGCGAAGACGTAGAATGCGCGGGATTACGCCGCAGTCCAATCTCGCCTTGCGCAATGCAGAGGTGACTGGGGCTCTATGGGTCGAGGGAGATAATCCTGTGACCGCTGATCATGGACGGAGGACGAGACCCTCTTGCGCCACGATCGTGCCGGGGCGAGTGAGCGCCGCATCCTTCGCCACCTGGTCCATGAAATCGTCATCGTGACCGGGATCGTGATGAAAGATGACGAGGGTTTTGACCCCAGTCTCGTCGGCTAGCCGGACGCCCTCTTGCCAGGTTGAATGGCCCCAATCCTTGTGGGACGGGAATTCGGCATCCGTATAGGAGGCGTCGTAGATCATTATATCGGCGCGATCGATTAATTTTAGGATATGGGGATCGCGTTTGCCGGGCCGATGCTCGGTATCGGTAATATAGGCGACCGCCTTTTCATCATATTCGATACGGTAACCGGTAGCCCCGTTCGGATGGTTTAGCGGCCCTGTCCTAACGACGATATTGGGATGCGGCGTCAGCACATCGCCGGCGGCAAAATCGGTGTATTCCATCTGGGCGGTGAAGATACCCATCGGGATTGGGAACAACGGCGCGATCATCATCGTGTTGAGCACCGCTTCGATGCCTTTGTTGCCGTTCAGATGGCCGGCCCAAATCCGCATGCTGGCCCGCTGGTCGTAGCACGGAGCGAAGAAGGGCAGGCCACAGATGTGGTCGAAATGTGTGTGGCTATAGAAAAGATCCAGTTTTGCCGGCCCGCCGTTGGCCATCAGCTCGTTGCCCAACAGGCGCAGCCCGGTGCCGCCATCGAACACCATCAGGCGATCCCCGCATCGGATCTCGACACAGGATGTATTGCCGCCATAGCGGATCGTGTCGGGGCCCGGGCAGGCGATGCTGCCGCGCACTCCCCAAAACCGCACCGTGTAATCCGGATGGACCAAGGTCCAACCCTCGCTGCCACTCCCCCAATGTGCATATATCGTCGCAAACTTGTCAAAACGCCAGACGGATCGCTGCGGTTCCCTGGCATTTCGAAAACTTTTTTAGAGGTATTGCTCTAAACCCATCATTAACTCGTCTCGCGCTATCTGGGCAAACCCATTCACCCCGCAAGGAGTTCCCCGGATGTCGGAGACCGATTACGAAGCTGCGATTGCCGCCTTCTTGAGCACCAGAGGTGTGACAAGATGCCCGACCGTATGCGCCGTTCCGACCCAAGCCACGGTCGCCGAGGCAGACCGCGCCGCCTATCGTGACTATGTTGCCGCACAGGAAGCCGCGCGGCTCGAAAAGCAGAAATCGCTGCCGCAGTTCGTTAATCTCCCGCCTTTGCCGCCCATTTAATACGCGGTTCCCGGCTCATGTCGGGGAGAGGAGGAGAGCTAGGCTCGCAGGGCGAAGATCGGATGAAGAGGAGCGAGCTTTCGGTCCGATGTTGCGTTGCCGGCGGCGGTCCCGCCGGCATGATGCTCGGGTTCCTTTTGGCCCGAGCCGGAGTTCCTGTCCTGGTCCTCGAAAAACACGCTGATTTCCTGCGTGATTTCCGCGGCGATACGATCCACCCGTCGACCCTCGAAATCATGCACGAGCTCGGGCTCTTGTCGGAATTCCTGCGTCGTCCGCATCAGGAAGCACGCACCATCAGCGGCCAAATCGGCGACGACTTTGTCCAAATCGCCGACTTTGGACATCTGCCGACGCATTGCCGGTTCGTAGCGCTGATGCCGCAATGGGATTTCTTGGATTTCATCGCTGAGCAGGCGAAAAAGTATCCCGCCTTCCAGCTCAAGATGGAGGCAGAGGTCAAGGAGCTTATCATTCAGAACGGGCGGGTGGCCGGATTGCGGGCAACGACACCGGAGGGAGAGCTCACGGTCCACGTCGATCTCATGGTCGGCGCCGACGGGCGCCACTCGACGGTGCGCGACAAAGCTGGGCTCGAGATCGTCGATCTCGGCGCGCCGATGGACGTGCTGTGGATGCGGCTGTCGCGGCGTCCCTCGGATCCCGCACAAACCTTTGGCCGCTTCGACACCGGCCGCATCTTAGTGATGCTCAACCGCGAGGACTATTGGCAGTGCGCCTTTGTCATCCCGAAGGGCGGGGTGGATGAGATCCGCAGCCGCGGCCTTGAGCTCTTGCGCGACGAGATCGCCCGCCTCGCACCCCATCTGCACGACCGGACCGCCGAGTTGAGGGACTGGTCCGATGTCAAGCTGCTGACTGTTTCCGTCGACCGGCTTCGGCGATGGCACCGGCCGGGACTTCTATGCATCGGCGATGCCGCGCATGCCATGTCCCCGGTCGGGGGCGTCGGGATCAATCTCGCAATTCAAGACGCGGTCGCCGCGGCGAACATCCTGGCCCCACGCTTTAAACAGGGGATAGTCTCCGAGGATGACCTCGAGGCGGTGCAGCGGCGCCGCGAGTTTCCGACCCGCGCAACGCAAGCGGTGCAGGTCTTCATCCAGAACCGGGTGATCGGCCGGGTGCTCGGGAGCACTGAAAAGCTGTCGGCGCCGATGCCTGTCCGGCTCCTCCGGCTGATGCCGTTCCTGACGCGGATCCCCGCCCGCCTGATCGGTCTCGGAATTCGCCCCGAACATGTGAGAACGCCCGCCGCGGCCTAATGCCGGGGCTCGCGAGGTCGCGGTTGTCGTACGCGAAGCGCTAGGCTCGACAACGGATCTCGGTTGCTAGTCGCCGCAAAATGCCGAAATGGCATTCTGCAATGCCGGCACGCTCGGATAGTCGAGGGTGGTGGCCGCGCTATTCAGACCGCGTATTGCTGAGCCAATGTCGAGACGCTCTGGCCGCGATCGTTTGCCAGCCCTCGCGTCCCGGCGAACATCGGTTGGGTGCACACCGGCGGCGCCCAACAAGAAGTTGTCCATCGCCCACCGACGATAGTGGTATCGCCGTCATTGGATCCTGCCGGTTGGCTGCAATAATCGATATCGGGCCGCGCTCTTCGACAGTGCGAGACTCACATTTCCTCTCTTTCGCAACCACACGACGGACCAATGCACTCTATACTAACGGTGGTGTGCGGCGCGGAGGAATGAATGCATCTCTTCAGAGATCAGGGGGTCCGGGATCATGAGGCCGCGGCCAAGCTAATTCCAGTCATCGATTACGGACCCTGTTTCGCCGGTGTGGCCGGGGCGCTTGAGCGGGTGGCCGCCGAAGTCGCGCATGCCTGCGAGAATGTCGGGTTCTTCTATGCCTTTAACCACGGCGTGCCGGAGGCGCTGATCGACGGGGCCTTTGCCGCCGCTCGCCGGTTTCACGCATTGCCGCTCGTTGCGAAGCTCGCACTCAAGCTGAACGAAAACAATATCGGCTATCTGCCGATCAATGCCTCGGTGCAGGGTGCCTCGACGGTGCACAAGGCAACGAGGCCCAACCAAAACGAAAGCTTTTTTGTCAGCCACGATCGGGGGCCCGATCACCCCGACGTCGTCGCCGGCAAGCCGTTGCGCGGCCGCAATCAGTGGCCTGGCGCACTACCGGAAATCCGCGCCGACATGATGGCCTATTTCGACGCGCTGCGGGCGATGTGCGATCGGATGCTGCCGCCCTTTGCCGTGGCGCTCGGCCTCCATCCCGATTTCTTTGCGCCGTTCTTTGCCAACGAAGCTCACGCCAATCTGCGGTTTCTGCATTACCCCCCACAGCAAACGGCCGAAGACAATACTTTTGGCCAGGCGCCGCACACCGACAACAGCTTCATGACGGCACTGGCGCGGACCGAGGTCCCAGGGCTGGCGGTGCGGCTGCCGCCAAATGGACCAATGGGGGGCGAATGGTTCGCGCCCCCGATTATTCCAGGGACGTTTCTAATCAATCTTGGCAACATCATGCGGCGCTGGTCGAATGACCGGTTTCTGTCGACGCCGCATGGCGTCCTCAACGAATCCGGGACCGACCGCTATTCGATCGCCTACTTCCATAGCCCCAACCCGGATTGCGTGATCGAGTGCGTGCCGACCTGCACCGGACCCGGCAATCCGCCGCGGTATCCACCCGCGGTCTATCGCGATCTGGTGTTCGCATTCTATCGAGCCAACTATTTTCACCAGAAGGGTCATCGCTCCGAGGCCGCAATGCAAGCAGCCGAGTAGCAGTAAGGGAACAAGCCATGTTCGATCTCGACCAGTTCATCGCCGATTGCCGCACTGCCGTAAACTCTGATCCGACTCATAAATCGGCACGCGAAGTGGTGGCTCGCGCCGTCTCCGACCCTTCTGCCGTCGTCGCGGGTTTGGGCGAACCAGAGCGGGCCCAGGTGCAAAAGCTCTATTGCTCGGATGAGCTGACAATCCTCAACGTCGTCTGGGGACCCGGCATGACGATCATGCCGCACAACCACTTGATGTGGGCGGTTATCGGCATCTATACGGGGCGCGAGGACAACATCTTCTGGCGTCGCCTGCCCGGCGAAGCTGGCGGCAAAATCGAAGCGGCCGGCGCGAAGTCCTTGGGGCAACGCGATGCCGAACCGCTTGGCCGGGACATCATTCACACGGTGACCAATCCGCTGTCCCGACTGACCGGGGCGATCCATGTCTATGGCGGCGATTTCTTTGGCGTCGTCCGCAGCGAATGGGATCCTGAGACGCTTCTCGAGCGCGCCTATGACCTGCAGAAAAACGTGAAATTATTTGAAGCAGCCAATGCGGTGATAGCTAAGTCGTGATCAAACTTTAGTTTCGCGAACTCATCACCAACCCGGCAGATATATTGTTAACTGATTGTTAAGGGCGCCTCCCCTAATCTCGATGGTTAGGGTGGCCCAGGGCGTGCTATGGACATTTCCGTCGTCATTCCTGTGTACAATGAGGTAGAGACCCTTCCGGAATTACATCAAACCCTAAGCGATACTCTCGACCGCCTGCCGCAATCCGCCGAGATCGTCTTTGTGGACGACGGTTCGACCGATGGCTCCGGCGCGGTATTGGACGATCTGGCGCATTTGGATGCGCGCGTCCAGATTCTCCACTTTCGTCGGAATTATGGTCAAACCGCCGCCCTGATGGCTGCTTTTCAGCGAAGCACGGGTAGTGTGGTCATTCCGATGGATGGCGACGGCCAGAATGACCCCGCTGATATTCCTCGCCTATTGGACAAGCTCTGCGAGGGCTTCGATGTGGTCTCCGGGTGGCGCATGCCGCGCGACGACAAATTTTCCCGGCGCCTCCCCTCGGTCGTGGCGAACCGTCTTATCTCCTCGCTACTGGGCGTCCGTCTGCACGATTACGGCTGCACGCTCAAAGCTTATCGGCGCGAGGTTATCGAAGATGTGCGCTTATACGGAGAGATGCACCGCTTTATCCCGATCTACGCGGCACGCGAGGGGGCGAGCGTGACCGAGCTCCGAGTCACCCACCACCCGCGCCGCCACGGCAAATCGAAATATGGGTTTGGTCGAATCTCTCGTGTATTTCTTGACTTGCTGACCTTGTATTTTATCGATCGATCGCTGGATCGGCCGATACAGTTTTTCGGAAAGATCGGGCTCTTTTTCTGGGGTATAGCATTTCTGGCCTTTGGCTGGGCGGCGGTGCTGAAATTCGGCTACGACGTTTCGTTGATCCAGACCCCGCTGCCGCTGCTCGCCGCCACGATCGGGCTTTCAGGAGTACTGTTCATCCTGCTCGGCATCATCGCGGAAGTGCAGACGCGGATCTATTTCGAAGGCCGCGGCAAGCCGCCCTACAAGGTCAAGAGCATTGTGAAACATTCAACAACCGAGCGCGTTCCAGTACTGGCCGGCCGGTGGTAGCATAATGTGCGGCATCGCTGGGTTCACCCGCCCAGCTCCCGACGCACACCGCATCCTTGCCGAGATGAACGCCGCGCTGGGCCACCGCGGGCCCGACGGCAGCGGCACATTCGTCGATGACCGCATCGCTTTGGGCCATACGCGCTTAGCTATCGTCGATATCAAAGGTGGCGCACAGCCGCGGGTTGATGAAGCCACCGGCGATGCTCTGGTCTTCAATGGGGAAATCTACGGGTATCGGGCTCTTGCCGCAGAACTTAGAGGCCGTGGAGTGGTGCTGCGCGACCACTCCGATACCGAAGTGCTGTTCCACCTAATCCGCCAAAACGGGGTTCGATGTACCATCGAGCGAATTGAAGGCATGTTCGCCTTTGCCTTTCGCGACGGTGCGACCGGTGCACTTTACCTCGTGCGCGACCGTTTCGGGGAAAAGCCGCTCTATTACGGCCAGCACGGGTCGGAGATCATCTTCGCCTCTGAGGTTACTGCACTGCAATGTCATCCGGGTTTCCGCTCTGCGGCGCCGGACCGGATGGGTGCTTACAAACTCCTTCTCTACGAGTACCTGCCGGGTACGGACTCGGGCTGGCAGGGCATAACCAAGCTTGAGCCCGGTGCCATGCTCGTTGCCCGGGATGGTCAGATCAGCATCGATCGGTTTTGGCGTCTGCCACTGGGTGCGGTGGGCCGCGCTCGCGAAGCAGAGGTGGTTGATCAGCTCGAAGAGCTGCTCCTCACTTCGGTTCGTGATCGCGTCGTCGCAGATGTGCCCGTCGGTGTATTTTTGTCGGGCGGCCTCGACTCCAGCTTGATTACCGCATTGGCGCTGAGGGCTGCTCCTGATCTTACGGCCTTCACTGTGCGCATTGGCCGAGACAGCTTTGACGAGACGCCTCATGCGATCGAGGCTGCGCGTCATCTGGGTGTGCGCCATCACATTGTCGGTCTCGACGACGCGGATTTGACGGTCGCTCTCGACACGATCACCGAGAAGCTCGGCGAGCCTTTCGCGGATTCGTCGCTACTCCCCACTTATCTCGTTTGCCGCGCGGCCCGCAGCTTGATGACTGTCGCGCTCGGTGGCGATGGTGCCGACGAGCTCTTCCTCGGCTACCCGAATTTTGCGGTACAGCGCTTCGCTCTCGCCATGCGGTTCATTCCGCCCTCGGCTGCCGATCTCCTGGAGCGTGCCCTAAAGGCTTTGCCCGGCAACGAAAGTTATATGAACCGTCGCTTTCTCGCGATGCAATTGGCGCAAGGCTTTGGCGCTGCGACGACCCGCCAGTCTTTTTTATGGATGGCCCCTTTTGGGCCAAACCGGATGATGGATTTGTGGCGCCCCTCGGCCCTGCCCGTGGACGAGATGCGCGACGCGACCTTTGCCGCCGTCGACCGTCGAGCGGCAGAAGCCGGCAACGTCACCGACATCGAGCGGCTAGCCTATCAGTTCCTGACCACCTATCTGCCCGAAGACATTCTAACCAAGACCGATCGAGCATCGATGTTCGCCAGCCTCGAGGTGCGAGCTCCGTTTCTGAGCCGAGCCTTCGCAGAATACTCTTGGGGTCTGCCGACCCGGCTGAAAATGCGGCGAAGCGTGAAGAAATATATCCTAAAGCAGCTCGCCTGCCGGTATCTGCCAGAGCGGATCGTTCATCGAAGAAAGCACGGGTTCGCCATCCCCATCGGCCGGTTGATCAGAACCCTCTTCTGGACCCGGTGCCGGGATGTCCTGATGTCGACCGACAATGCGGTGGCAGAGTGGTTTAGACGAGAAGCGATCGAGGCATTGCTCGGCGAACACCTTGCAGGCCGCGCCGATCACGGCAAGAAGCTGTGGGCCCTCTATATCTTGTACTCGGTTGGAGGGCGTCGGCGACCACACTCCTCGGGCACGACGCATGGGGCCATGCTCACCACTGCCTCATAATTGTTCTTGAATGACGGACCGGACCGCAGAGGATCTCAAGGGTTCGTCCGACCGCTTCGGCTACGAATGGAACTCCTACGCCGAGATATTGCCGGAGCATGAAGAGCAGTTTCGCCGATGGACCGCGGCGCTGTCCCCAGACGACTGGCGGGGCAAGCTCTTTCTCGATATCGGCTGCGGCATGGGACGGAACAGTTATTGGCCGCTCAAATACGGCGCCG
>Ga0310914_10001944_pt1 | contig 13664 bp, 11 predicted proteins | sample GREbulkMGAN108_FD_203450 | JGI IMG/M metagenome (GOLD analysis project Ga0310914, IMG submission 203450) | Lab enrichment of tropical soil microbial communities from Luquillo Experimental Forest, Puerto Rico - GRE.bulkMG.AN108 | ecosystem: Environmental > Terrestrial > Soil > Tropical forest >... | reverse complement strand
ATCCGGTCACCACCCCTCCCTGCGCCGAAATGTCGTAGGGTGTGACGTATTGCCGGCGGTCGGCAGGTCGCGGCCCAATCGCACGGCCCCCGCCGAGTCTGCCGCGAATTTGATCCATCGCGTGTTCGAGCCACCGCGGCCGGTCGAGTTCGCGGTCAAACAGGGTCGGCGGGTCGGCCGCTTGGCCCTCGACGAGCGCGTCGGCCCCGACGCCGATCAGCCGAAACCGGGTGACGCCGTCAGCTTCGCCCGCCGATCGACACGGTGATACCGAGCTCGCCTTCGACCCGAAGGGCGAGTGCGTAGCTGGGACGGACAAGCGCCGTGGAGTTCCTTGGTGCCGCCAAGGTCGAGAAAGGCTTCGTCGATCGACAACGGCTCGACGAGCGGCGTCAGCCGCAGCATCTCGGCGCGCACCGCGCGTCCGACCTCGCGATATTTCGCCATGTCCGATCGGATCACCACCGCATCCGCGCAAGCCGCCAGTGCGTTGAACATCGGCGTCGTCGAGCGGCACGCCGTAGAGTCGCGCGACGTAGCAGCAGGCGAGCACGACACCACAGGAACCGCCGTCGATGATGACCGGCCGATCAACGAGGTCTGGCCGGTCACGCTTCTCGACCATGGCATTAAAGGCGTCGCAATCGACGTGGGCGATCGACAGAGTGTCGAGTGTGGCATGGCAGACTTGGCGCGGTGAGCCGCACGCGCCGCACAGCTCGCGCGGGGTGGCGAGATGGCAAGGGCGCCGTAATCGCGGCACAGCGTCCTCACCCTTCCTCCTCTAGCCGCCACAGCCAAGCGGCGCCCCGCACCCCGCTCGAATCGCCGTAAGCGGGAGGAAACAGGCGGGTGACGACGTGATCCGAAAAGATGTACTGCCGGCACAAGGGAGGAACCCGCTCGTACAGCGCCGATATGCCGGAAAGGCCGCCCCCCAGCACGATCGCATCGGGATCGATCAGGTTGATCACCGAAGCCAGCCCGCGGGCGAGCCGGTGCATGTAGCGATCGAGGGTCGCGCTACATTGCGCGTCTCCACGCTTGGCAAGATCAGCGATCTCGAGCGGGCTCAGGCGATGCCCGGTATAACGATGATGATCCGCCGCGAGAGCCGGCCCCGAAAGAAAGGTCTCGATACAGCCCGAGCGCCCGCAATAGCACGCCGGTCCCGGGCTCTCGTTCGGCGCCGGCCAGGGCAGTGGGTTGTGGCCCCATTCTCCGGCGATCGCGTTGGCGCCGACGAGGATCCGCCCTGCCAGGGCGATGCCCCCTCCGACCCCGGTGCCGAGAATGACGCCGAAGACCGTCTCCATCCCTGCCGCAGCGCCGTCGGTTGCTTCCGACAGAGCAAAGCAATTGGCGTCGTTGGCCAGCCGAATTGGCCGCCCGAGTGCGGTCTCAAGATCTCGTTGCAGCGGGCGGCCGATCAGCCACGTGGAGTTGGCGTTCTTTATCAATCCGGTGATCGGCGAAATCGCCCCAGGTATGCCGATCCCAATGGGCGCCGTTTCGCCGATCTCCAGTTCGATCACCTCGACGAGAGCGGTGATCACTTCTATCGTTGCGCGATAATTTCCCGTGGGCGTCGCAACGCGCCGGCGGACGCGAACAGCGCCGAGACGGTCAACGGCAGCCGCTTCGATCTTAGTGCCGCCAAGATCTATGCCGATGCGAAATCGGGTTGCCATCAGCTCTGCACCGTATTGGGGTTAGGCAAGAGACCGGTTACGGATTGTTAAGTTCGATCCTCTACAACCCGCAGCGTAGCCACGGCGGAAAGTCGATCACCGGGATTGCGATGGACCCTTCCGCCGACATTTCAGCACTTTTCTCGAGGCCGGCGAAGCATGACGCTCGAAGTGCCGAAATCGAACGAGAACACCAATCCGCCGCCGCGGAAGAAGATCTTGATCGTGGAGGACAACGACCTCAATATGAAGCTCTTTAATGATCTCCTCGTGGCACACGGGTATGGTACGTTGCAGACCAGGGACGGCATTGAAGCGCTTGCGCTCGCCCGACAGCATCATCCCGATCTGATCCTGATGGATATTCAGCTTCCCGAAGTATCCGGTCTTCAAGTGACCCAATGGATCAAAAAGGACGACGATCTGCGCATGATCCCGATCATTGCGGTGACTGCGTTCGCGATGAAGGGCGACGAGGAGAAGATCCGCGACGGCGGCTGCGAGGCCTATATCGCCAAGCCGATTTCAGTAGCAAGCTTTCTTAGAACTGTCGAGCGTTTCCTCTTCTGACGCGAGCGCTTTTCCTTACCCTGGTGTGTGCGAATAGCTCATGTCTGCCCGAGTCCTGGTTGTCGATGATGTCGAGGTAAACGTAAAGCTGCTCGAGGCCAAGCTATCGAGCGAATATTTCGACGTCCTATCGGCATATAACGGCCGTACCGCTCTGCAGATTGCCGACAGCGAACTGCCGGACGTGATCCTCCTCGACGTGATGATGCCGCGCATGGACGGGTTCGAGGTTTGCCGCCGGTTAAAGGCCAATCCCCGGACCGCCGACGTACCCGTAGTCATGGTGACTGCTTTGTCGGACGTCGCCAATCGCCTTCGCGGTCTCGAGGTTGGTGCCGATGATTTCCTGACCAAGCCGGTGAACGACATCGCCCTTTTCGCGCGCGTGCGCTCGCTCGCCCGGCTGAAGCGGATGATGGAAGAGTGGCGTTTGCGGGAAGAGATTTGCGGTCGGTTCGCCGGCCGCGATATCGCCGCAGCCGAGGATGCCAGGCCTGCAGTGATCCTGATCGTCGAAGAGGATCGCTTCGCTGCAGTGCAAATGGCCGAGACCTTGCGTTCGGCGGGCCATTCGGTAACCTGTGCCGTCGGCTGTGCCGACGCTCAAGCGTTGCTGGACTGCGACACCGAGCTGATCATAGTCAGCTTGTCGATGCCTAGCTGCGACCCGCTACGGCTCGTCTCGCGGTGCCGGGCGAATGAGGCCTTTCGCCAGCTTCCGATCTTGCTGATCGCCGAGGATATCGATCTGATCCGTGTCGCCAAAGGACTCGTCGATCTTGGCGCCAATGACTATCTTATTCGGCCGGTGGACCGGAATGAGTTGCTGGCGCGTACGGGCACCCAAGTCCGCCGCAAGAGACTGCAGGACCGACTGCAACAGAACTATCAGCGCGGCCTGTCTCTCGCCCTGACCGACCCGCTGACGAGCCTTTACGTTCGTCGCTACGGAGAAGCTCATCTCGACGAGTTGATCGAGCGGGTCAATCAGGATGTCACGAGCGCGGCTGTCTTACTGTTCGACGTCGACCATTTCAAGCAGGTCAACGATACGCACGGCCATGAAGCCGGAGATGATGTGTTGCGGGAATTGGCCGCACGGACGCTGAAGAGTGTTCGCAGCGTTGATCTCGCCGTGCGATGGGGTGGAGAGGAATTTCTCGTGGTGATGCCCGAGACCGACCTCGCCAATGCGGCCGCGGTCGCCGAGCGGCTCCGCGCTACGGTCGCCAAGGATGTGTTTACTGTCAGATCGACCGGCGAAAAGTTGGCTGTTACGATCAGTGTCGGAGTGGCTGCGGCGATCGCAGGCGGCGACCACCGTGATCGGCTATTGAAGCGCGCCGATGATGCCCTTTACAGCGCCAAGTCCGGCGGGCGGAACCGCGTGACCATCCGGGCAGCCGATATTTGACCGGTTGCGACGGCGATCAGGGAGCTGAAGGTTTGAACGCCATAGTCCTGATCTGCACCACGCGATTATTTTATCTTGGCTTCTTTGAATAAGACGTGTTTGCGGGCAATCGGATCGAATTTTTTGAGTTCGAGTTTACCGGTTTTGGTCCGCGGGTTCTTTTTCGTGACATAGTAGAAGCCGGTGTCGGCGCTGCTGACCAGCTTGATCAGAACGGTGTTCGTCTTGGCCATCGATAGGGTCCGTCAGCTTCAGGGATGCGGTGGATCGGAAAATAGCGATCGGCCGATTCCTGTCAAGGCTGGCTCGGTCGGCGCAGTCGTCGCGGTGAGCGGGGCGGCGGCCAGTTTCGGAGTCGCTGAGAGGGCGTGCACCGCCTCACTGAAGAGCGTTGGATCAGCGAGAAGGCGCTTAGCCACTTTAATGTCAATCTCATGGTCGCCCTGCCGCGCCGGGCACGAGTGGCGCAACTGAGACCAGGCGACTTCGTCGAGCGATGCTCGCGGACGAGGCGCCGACAACGCGACTGAGTTCGTCCGCTGCAATGCAATCTGCACGGAATTGTCGTCATCTCCGAGATCGCTCGTGCATAGGGTCGGAATGACGCCGTGTTCGTGTAGGAAATATCCCGACGGGGTAACTAGCTGGGCCCAAGTCAGCGTTAGTTCGCCGTCGTTTGGCAGGCGTAAAACGGTTTGGACGGTGCCCTTTCCGTAAGAGGCGCTACCCACGATGACCGCGCGCCCGACGTCCTGGAGCGCCGCGGCAACGATTTCGGAAGACGATGCTGAACCGCCATTAATCAGCACGACAATCGGTATTTGCGGGGCGATGCTGTCGCCAGATGCCTCAAAGAACTGTCGGCTCGCTGCGTGGCGGCCCACCGTCGCGACGATCGGCCCCTTGGGAATAAAGACATCCGAAAGGCTGACAGCCTGATCGAGCAGCCCGCCGGGGTTACCTCGAAGATCGAGAACGATGCCGCGCAGCCGCTGACCAATCTCGCGCTCCAGTCGCACGAGGTCCTCGACAATCTGCTGCGTCGTGTTCTGGTTGAAGCTCGCAATCTGAAAAACGGCGACGCCGCCGTCCCGCGACATCGTCACGGTGGGAAGAATGACCAGCGCCCGCTGAAGACGAAAGCTGCGCTTTTGGCTCGGGTTCGGACGATAAACCGTCACCTCTACCTGGCTGGAGATCGGGCCGCGAAGAGCATGAACCACATCGCTTTGCGAGCGGCCAGCCGTTGCTAAGCCGTCGACGGCGACAAGCCGGTCGTCAGGCCGGATACCGGCTAGCTCGGCAGGCCCACCGGCCGTCACCTGCGTGATCCGGAACTCTTCGCCGGAAAGCTCGAGGGTTATGCCGATCCCGCCAAACCCGTCGCGAACGGCGCGTTGATCACGAGCGATCTCAGGCGCAGCGTAACGCGAGAAGCGATCGAGCGCGCTGGTGATCCCATCGAAGACGGCCTTGTCAATTTGGTCTTCCGAAAGGGCGGCGACGATCGGCGACGCCGCCCTGGCATCGACTTCAAGGCGCCCCATCAAAGCGCCCCAAGCATGAGGCTCGTCATCGGCTGGCATCGGGTAGACCGCTACCTCGCGGCCGCCATAGCTTAGTACGACCTGCGTTTTGCTTTCCGCCGCGGGGCTCTCCGTAACGGAGAACTTATCGTCGAGCCTGGAGAAGCGTGAGGCGCCGGCGAGGATTAGCTTTCGGCTCGACACGGGGGTAATGTAGAGATCGGTGATCTCATCGAGACCGCGTGCGAACAATCGCCCTGCCGGATCGTTAGGCAGCGACTGGTGCTCGACACAGGCGGCGAGCAGAACCACAAAGGCTAAGTTGCTCGCCCGCACGAGCGTAGCGAACGGACGCAACGACAACGGTATCGACTCCAGAACAGGAAACCGCGGACTTCCCCGCCGCAATGAGCCCCGCGATCCTCCATCTTCGCGGAAATCTTTCGCGCCCGCAATGAGCACGGCAGATCGGCGGCGTTCGGTAATCAATGGCGCGGACCGGGCTGTCGGCGAGCCGGCAGCCGCGAACGCACCCCGACGCGCTTCCCGGCCGAGCTCGGAGAGGTCGGGGCCGCCCCATCCTCCTCGATGCGGAAAATGAGGCGGCCGCCAACCACGTCCGCTTCGACAAGCCGGACCAAGAGTTCGTCTCCGACTCGGAAAATCCGCCCGGATCGTCGCCCGATCAATCGATGGGCTGTCTTGTCGCACTCATAGTAGTCGCCGGGCAGAGTCGATATCGGAACAAGCCCATGGGCTCCGTTCTCAGCCGAAGTGACGAATAGTCCGAACTCGGCAACGCCACTGATGCGACCGGTGAAGATGCTGCCGATAGAGCGAGCAAGAATAATCGCCCTGTAACGTTCTAGCGCGGCGCGCTCGGCCGCGGTCGCGCGACGTTCGGCCGCGGAGATATGTTCGGCTACGGCGGCGAGCCCTTCACGATCCGCGCCGGACGCCCGGGCTTCTGAACCTGCGCCGCGCCCGGCGGCGTTCGAGTCGGCAGTCAGCGCTCGATGCACGATCAGGTCGGCGTAGCGGCGGATTGGCGAGGTGAAATGGACGTAGCGACGCAGAGCCAGGCCAAAATGGCCGCGATTGTTCGGGCTGTAGGCGGCCTGCGCCTGGCAACGTAGGACGAGTTCGTTGACGAGAGCGGCTGCCGGCGTCGCGGCGGCGCGATGCAGCATTCGATTGAACAGCGCCGGCTTTGGCGCTTGACCTTTGGGGAAGCCGAGACCGGGGAGGTCGATCGCGTCGAGCAACGCACGCAACTCCTCAACCTTGTCCGGGTCGGGCGCCTCGTGGACGCGGTACATGCAAGTTTGCCGCCGAGCCTCGAGCTCCTCCGCGGCCGCGGCGTTCGCCACGATCATGAACTCTTCGATCAGCCGATGGCTGTCGAGGCGGGCGACGGGGGTGATCGCAACGGGGTGCCCCTCGTCGAGCACCACGCGGTGCTCGACGATATCCAATTCGAGGGCGCCACGGCCAGCCCGCGCCGCGGCGAGGGCCGCGAAGGCGCCGTAGAGCGCCGTCAATCCTTCCTGCGGCAACGGGAACCCGCCCTCGCTACAGTTTTCCCGCCTAGCCTGGACTTGCTCGTAGGTCAGCCGCGCCGCCGAGCGCATCAGCCCGCGTTCAAACCGATGTCGCCGTTTGCGGCCGGCGGCGTCGATCGATAAGTGGACAGCGAGGCAGGCACGATCGACACCCGGCGTCAGTGAGCAAAGATCGTTCGACAGTGCTTCGGGAAGCATCGGGACTACGCGGTCGGGAAAGTAGACCGAGTTGCCGCGTCGCCTAGCTTCGCGGTCGAGCGCAGTGCCGGGGCGCACGTACCAGGCCACGTCAGCGATCGCCACGACGATATGCCAGCCGCCGCGATTTTCTGGGTCGGGGTCCGGCTCGGCCCAGACCGCGTCGTCAAAGTCACGGGCATCGGCGGCGTCGATCGTGACCAGCGGGATGTCGCGTAAATCGCTCCGGCCGGCCGAACTCGCGGGAGGCGCCGCGGCAGCCTCGGCAATCGCAGCAATCGGGAATTCGGTTGGGATCTCATAACTCGCAATGGCGAAAAGACTAACCGCACCGGGGTCCGAGGAGCGTCCGAGCTGTTCGACGATGCGGGCTCGCCGGAAGCCGCGATTCCCGGTCGAGAGTTGCTCGACCCTCACCAATTCACCGTCTTCGGCGCCGTCAGCATCGCGTTCTGCCACCCGGTACTCGTTGCGATTCCGGCGGTCGGCCGGCACCACCTTCCCGCCCTCCCGGCCGCGGTAAAAGACGCCAACAATCGGCGGACTCACCGGGTCGAGCATCCGGGTGACTCGAGCGTCGATCTCGCCGGTCTCGCGCAGCAGGTCACGCAACGCTGCGCGGCCGCGCGGGTCGGCCACAGACGATGCCCGCCGGCCTCGCTTCGGCATCTAGCCCGGCGACGCTTTCGATCGAGATCGCGGTTTCCTTGGGCCCGCCTTCTTTGCACCGCGCGCCGCCTTTGCAACCCTTGGCGACTTCGTTGGTGCCGTCGCAGATCTGCCGGATTTCCCTTGCCGGCGCCTGCCCTTCTGGCGCTGCGAGGCGAGCAGCGGCACTGCCTGGTCGAGTGAGAAAGTGTCCGGATCCGCGGTTCTCGGCAAGGATGCGATGACACCGTCATGGCTGACATAGGGGCCGTAACGCCCAGCATATACAGCGACGGTGCCGCCTTCGGGGTGCTCGCCGAGCTCACGCAGCAGCCGAGGTCCCGGCCGTCGCTGCGCTGCCGGTTCGGCGAGCAGGACGACGGCTCGGTTCACGCCGATCGTCAGTACGTCATCATCCGGAGCAAGCGACTTGAAGACCGACCCGTGTTTTATGTAGGTGCCGAAACGGCCGATGCCGGCAACGATTGTCTCGCCTGTCTCGGGATGCCGCCCGAGCTCGCGCGGCAAGGCGAGCAGCCGCAGCGCGGTGTCGAGGTCGACATCAACCGGCTTTATCGATCGCGGCAGAGCGACGCGCTTCGGTTTGAGCTCACTCTCGTCTGTGCCGAGCTGGACATAATGGCCGTAGGGACCCTTCTTGAGGGTAATCGCCAAGCCACTCGCCGGATCGGTTCCGAGCGGAGCGTCGGCAGGGGCATTCTGGTCCGCCTCGCCCTCGAGCGCAAAAGCCCGGGTGTAGCGGCAGTTCGGGTAGTCGGAACAGCCGATAAATGCGCCGAACTTGCCGAGCTTGAGCCTGAGCCTGCCGGCGCCGCAGACAGGGCAAAGGCGCGGATCGCGCCCCGAGCCGTCATCCGGGAAAAAATGCCGCCCGAGCTCGGTATCGAGCGCGGCCAGCACCTGGCTAATGGTCAGCTCCTTGGTGCCGTCGACCGCGGCCGAAAAGTCCCGCCAGAAATTGCGCAGCATCTCCTTCCAATCGGTGCGACCGCCCGACACGTCGTCGAGCTGGTTCTCGAGATCGGCGGTGAACGTGTATTCGACGTAGCGCTCGAAAAAGCTGGTCAGAAACGCGGTGACGAGCCGCCCACGGTCTTCTGGCAGGAAACGGCGTTGCTCAATCCGGACGTAAGAACGATCCTGCAGGACCTGCAGGATCGACGCATAAGTCGAAGGGCGGCCGATGCCGAGCTCTTCGAGCTTCTTGACGAGGCTCGCCTCGGTGTAGCGCGGCGGCGGCTGCGTGAAATGCTGTCTCGGTTCGACCGCGCCGCGTGCGAGCCGCTCGCCCTGGCGCATCGCCGGCAGTCGGGCCGCTTCGCGTTCCTCCTCGGCAGCATCGTCGCGGTCCTCCTGGTAGAGTGCCAGAAACCCGTCAAAAACGACGACCGAACCGGTCGCCCGTAGGCGCAGGCGCCCCGCCGGGTCGGCGATGTCGACGGTGACCTGATCGAGCAAGGCCGACGCCATCTGGCTCGCAATCGTCCGTTTCCAGATCAGCTCGTAGAGCCGACGCTGATCGCGATCGAGATCGGCGGCGATATCGGCGGGTTTGCGATCGATATCCGTCGGTCGAATGGCCTCGTGCGCCTCCTGAGCGTTCTTGGCGGGGCTGCGATAGACCCGCGGCTGGTCCGGGACATATCGCGGTCCGAATTCGTTGCCGATCAGGCGGCGCGCCGCGGCGATCGCCTCGCCCGAGATCGCCACACCGTCGGTTCGCATATAAGTGATCAGCCCGACCGTCTCGCCGGCGATGTCGATTCCTTCGTAGAGGCGCTGGGCGATCTGCATTGTGCGGCTGGCTGACAAGCCGAGCTTGCGCGAGCCTTCCTGCTGCAAGGTCGAAGTGGTGAACGGCGGAAACGGGTTGCGGCGAACCTGTCGGCTGTCGATTTCAGCGACGGCAAATCCTGCGGTGCGCAGGATCGCCTCGGCAGCGGCCCGCGCCTTGGCCTCGGTATCGAGATCGAAGCGGTCGAGGCGCTTGCCGTCGAGATGGGTCAGTCGCGCGGTGAAGGTCTGTCCTGCCTCGGTCCGGAAATCGACCTCGATCGTCCAGTACTCGCGCGACTTGAACGCCTCGATCTCGGCTTCCCGCTCGCAGATCAGGCGTAACGCGACGGATTGGACGCGCCCGGCAGAGCGGCTGCCCGGAAGCTTGCGCCAGAGCACCGGTGACAAGGTAAAGCCGACAAGGTAATCGAGCGCTCGGCGGGCGAGATAGGCCTCGACGAGCTCGCGGTCGATCTCGCGTGGCCGGCGAAACGCCTCGAGCACCGCGTTCTTCGTCACCTCGTTGAAGACGACCCGCTTGACGTCGAGCTGGTTCAGCGCCCGGCGCGATTTCAACACCTCGCTGACATGCCAGGAGATCGCCTCCCCCTCCCGATCGGGGTCGGTGGCGAGGAAGAGGCGGTCGGCGCCGCGCACCGCCTGAACGATCGTCTTGACGTGTTTTTCGGACTTGCCGTCGACCTCCCAGGACATCGCGAAATCCGAGTCGGGGAGGACCGAGCCGTCCTTCGCGGGAAGATCGCGGACATGGCCGTAGCTCGCGACGACCTTGTAGTCGCTGCCGAGATACTTGTTGATGGTTTTCGCCTTTGCCGGCGATTCGACGACGACGACTTTCATGAAACCATTCGATCGGGGCGCCGGGGCGCGGAAATTTTCTTAACGAGAGGATACGAGGTTGCCGGGGTGGCGCTCGACCCGACCGGCGAGTTCCAATTCGAGCAGGAGGGTAGCGACGACGGCGGCTGACATCTGGCACTGGCGCACCAGTTCGTCAACCGCGACCGGCGTGGGTCCCAGTCTTTCGAGGATCAATTCGAGCCCGGCATCCTCCCCCGCCGGTTCGTCAGCACCCGGTGATGGCTCCCACCCTACCCCCGGAACGCCCGCCCCCTGTTCGCTGCCAGGGGCAAGCCTGGCGGCCGGCCGGCCGGGGGCACCCCCGCTCGCCGGGAAGAGGACGGGAGGGGGCGCGGTCCGGATCGCAATCAACGGGACCGGGCGAAGCTGCTCTATGCCACCCAGCTGCGGTCCGAGCTGCGACAGCACGTCCGCAGCGGTCTCGGTCAAGTTCGCGCCGTGCCGCAAGAGATCGTTGCAGCCGCGAGCGCGCGGATCGAGCGGCGACCCCGGGACGGCAAAGACCTCGCGCCCCTGCTCGAGCGCGAACCGCGCGGTGATCAGCGAGCCCGAGCGTGCCGCCGCCTCGACCACGACGACGCCGAGGGCCATCCCGGAAATGATCCGGTTGCGGCGCGGAAAATGGCGGGCCTGGGGTTCGGTGCCGAGCGGCAATTCGGCAACGATCGCGCCCTGCCGCGCCAAGGCGTCGTAGAGGCCTCGGTTCTCCGCGGGATAGACGACGTCGGCCCCGCCGGCGACGACGGCGACGCTGCCCGTCTCGAGAGCGCCTAAATGTGCTGCAGCGTCGATGCCGCGGGCAAGACCGGAGATCACGACGAGCCCGCCGAGCCCGAGCTCCGCGGCGAGGTCGCGCGCCAGGCGTCGGCCGTTCGCCGAGGCGTTGCGTGCACCGACCACGGCGATCATTGGCTGTTGCAGCAATTGGGCTTGGCCGAGGACGGTCAGGATTGGCGGGGCGTCCTCGATCGCGGCGAGGGCACTCGGGTAACCCGGCTCGCCCCAGCAGACGAGCCGCGCCCCGGCGCGGTGCAGTGCGCCGAGCTCGGCCTCGGCCTCGGCCCGGGTGACCGCGGTTACGGTCGTGGCGCGTTCGCCGCGGCGAGCGAGACGCGGCAGCACGTCGAGTGCGGCTCGCGCCGAACCGAAACGGCGCAGCATCGCATAAAAGCTGATCGGGCCGATCGTCTCGGTGCGGCACAGCCGCAACCAGTCGAGGCGCTCCTGCGGATCGAGTTCGCGTGCAGCCAGGGCTTATCTCAGCCTTTGGTAAGCGATATCCGGCTCTCGGTGCCCGCGATCAGGCGCCGAATGTTGGCATGGTGGCGCAGGATGATTAACAGGGCGATACCGGCGATCACTGCCGCCGTCGGAGGGTCGACGAGAAACGGGGCGAGTGCCGCCGCGGCGACCGCGGCGACCAGCGCGGCGAGCGAGGCGTAGCGGAGCAGCAGTGCGGTGACGAGCCAAACCAGAGCTGCGCCGAGCGCCACCGGCCAGGCCAGCGCGATCACGACACCGAGTGCGGTGGCAACGCCTTTGCCGCCGTGAAAGCCGAGCCAAATCGGAAACATGTGGCCGATGATCACGCAGCCGGCCGCGGCGAGCGCTGCTTGCTCGCCCCACTCTTGGCCGATGACCACGGCCGCCGAGCCTTTGGCCAGGTCGAGCAGCAGGGTCAGCGCCGCAGCCCCCTTGCTGCCGGTGCGCAGCACATTGGTGGCGCCGATATTTCCCGACCCGATCCGGCGGATATCGCCGTAGCCGGCGAGGCGGGTCAGCAACAGGCCGAACGGGATCGAGCCCAACAGATAGCCGACGGCACCTGCGGCGAGCAGGGTCAACACCAGTGACTCCGCTCGCTCAGTTTCCCGGTTACACCGGGAATTACCGGGAAAAAACTCGCGCTAAAATGCATAAACCAGCTATCTATCAAATACTTGCGCGTCATTTGGGACGCCACTTGGACGGCTGAACCGGGAATTTTTGACGATTTGAAGGATGCCGGAAATTCAAGGCTTATGACCCCGAATGTCGGAAGATGATGCGGCCGTCGACGATCGTCAACCGTACGCGGCCGCGGACCGGGCGGTCGTCGAACGGGGCGTTCTTCGATTTCGAGAGGAAATCGTCGGGGCAGATCTGCCACGGCTGATCGAGGTCGAAGATCACGAGATCGGCCGGCGCCCCGACGGCGAGACGCCCGACCGGCAGGCGCAGGATCTGCGCCGGGTTCAGGGTCATCAGCCGGACCAGGTCGAGAAGACCGAGATGGCGGTTGTGATAGAGCTCGAGCGACAATGCCAACAATGTCTCGAGCCCGACGATACCGTAGGCTGCCGAGCTGAACGGCAGGCGCTTCGAATCCTGGTCCCACGGCGCGTGGTCGCTGGCGATCGCGTCGATCGTGCCGTCGCGCAGCCCTTCGATGACCGCTCGCCGGTCCCACTCGCTGCGCAACGGCGGGGAGAGCTTCGCGAAGGTCCGATAATCGCCGATCGCCGTCTCGTTGAGCACAAAATAGGGGGGTGCGGTGTCGCAGGTCACCGGCAGGCCCTTCGCCTTGGCCTGGCGGATCGCCGCGATCGCGGAAGCGGTCGACACATGGGCGGCGTGGTAGCGCGCCCCGGTAATCTCAACGAGCCTGAGATCGCGCTCGACCATGATGAGTTCGGCCATCGGGGTGATCCCGGCGAGGCCAAGCCGGGTGGCGATCTCGCCTTCGTTGACCTCGCCGGCGCGCGCGAGGCTCGGCTCCTCCGGGTGCTGGAGCACCAACAGATCAAAGCTGCGGGCATAGGCCAGCACGCGCCGCATGACGAGCGCGTCGGCGACCGCCTTGACGCCATCGGTGAAGCCGAGCGCGCCGTTGGCCGCGAGCAGGCCCATCTCGGTCAGCTCATGCCCCTTGAGCCCCTTGGTCGCCGCCGCATAAGTATGGACCTTGGCAAGCTTGACCTCGCGGGCGCGGCGGGCGAGGAATTCGACGACCGACACATCGTCGACCGGCGGGTCGGTGTTCGGCAGGGCAACCATCGTCGTGACACCGCCCGCCGCTGCTGCCCGTCCGCCGCTCTCGATCGATTCCAAATGCTCGGCACCGGGCTCGCGCAATTGCACGCGCATGTCGACGAGCCCCGGTGCCAGGCAGAGCCCTTCGGCCATCACCATCTCGGCGTCCCGTGTCGCGGCCGAAAGATCGCCGCCGATTCCGGCGATGCGCTCGCCCTCGACCAGCAGGTCGCCGGCCGTGTCGAGCCCGCTCGCCGGGTCTAAGAGCCGGGCATGGCGGATCAGCAGGCGGTTCACGGCAGCGCCGGTCGAATATCGGTACGGCTGAAATCGTCGCCCTTGAACAGCAAGGTATGGTCGGTCG
>Ga0310914_10001942_pt1 | contig 13665 bp, 13 predicted proteins | sample GREbulkMGAN108_FD_203450 | JGI IMG/M metagenome (GOLD analysis project Ga0310914, IMG submission 203450) | Lab enrichment of tropical soil microbial communities from Luquillo Experimental Forest, Puerto Rico - GRE.bulkMG.AN108 | ecosystem: Environmental > Terrestrial > Soil > Tropical forest >... | reverse complement strand
GACCGTTCAGGAAATCACCGGGGGTCGGGTTGCGGCGATATCGGTTCCGGTGGGTGAGACGGAGAAGTTGGTCATCATCATCGAAATCAATAAGCGCGGCGATTCCGACCAAGAGGCACAACAGAAGTTCAACGCCGTCAAGAACGACATCACCGCGGCGATGTCCAAGTCACACGGCCTCAAGGTCGCCGACCTCGTTTTGGTAGCGCCCGGATCGCTTCCCACCACGACGAGCGGCAAGGTCCGGCGGGCCGCATCGGTCGAGCAGTATCGGAAGCAGGGATTCGCCCGGTTGGACGCCTAAGCGGGCCAAGCCATTTCCGCGCCCCTGGCTACCGCCCTACGTTTCGCTGGTATCCCCGGGTTTTCCGGATTCGGCGACGGTCGCCGGATCCTCTATCACGTGGTACGCCGGGTTGGTCATCCACATGGGCCGGGTGCCGCTCTGGCGGGCCCTGCCGGTGATCCGCAACAGCTGGCCGGGCTGTATGTCAGCGCCCCCTGCCCCGGAACGGAAGGTCACAGTGATCTCGCCGCTGTTGTCGCCGACGACGACCTCTCGCCGGGTTCGCCTGCCCTTGCTGATGTCCTCGACTTCGTTGACCCGTCCTTCGAAGGTGGCGCGCTGCCCGGGGATCAGGCCTGCCACCGTGATCACGGACGGTTGCCGCACGGGGTGCTCGTAGGCTTCGACCGCCTGGTCATCCTGTGAAATCCACGCTTCGACCTTGTCGACTCCGCGCGCGACCCGATGCTCGAGATCGTCGGGGTACGCCTCCTTGATCCGCGTCTCCACGTCGTAGGGCACGATCGTCGCCGCGGCGTCCGGGACCAGGCTGACCGCCCGCGCGACCTTGTCCGCGGTGCGGTCGTGCAACAGGCGTCCCAAGAGCGGCGCGTAGGTCCGACGGGGCAACAACACCGTCACATTGGTGTTCCGATGTTCCTCGCGTGCCTTGGCGACCAACACCTGCGAGGCCCGGGTGATCCGCCGGTCCGGGCAGTCCACCACCCGCAGCGGGGTGTCGAGTTCGAAGTGGTCCCAACGTTTTCGCAGCTGCGCGGCATAGGTCGAGTCGACCATGAAGTGCACCGCGACCAACTCGTCGGCCCGCAATCCTCGGCCGTACCGCAGCGCTTCGATCACAGCGAGGTCAACCGAATTGACGAACACGAACACCTTGTGCCGCGCGTACTTCACCAATTCGGGGCGGTCCGTACGGAACATCTCGAGAATGGCCGCCTCGGCGCGGTATTCCTTGTTCAAGCGGATCAGCACGAATACCAGCAATGGGAAGACGACGACCACCAGCCAGGCGCCCTCGGTGAACTTGGCCACGGCGAAAATCCCGACCACAACGGTCGACAGGATCCCCGCGGACAGGTTGATCACCAGCCGGTACCGCCATCCCGGTTCCCGGTGCGTCAGATGGTGTTTGGTCATCCCGTAGCCGGCCATCGAGAAGCCCGTGAACACGCCGATTGCGTAGAACGGGACCAGCGCGTTGACCGAGCCCCCGGTTGTCACCAGCAATACCACCGACAGCGCCGTGAGCGCGATGATGCCGTTCGAGAACACCAGGCGGTAACCGCGTTTCATCAGCTGTCGCGGCAGGAAGCGGTCTTCGGCGACGAAACTGGCCAGCGCGGGGAATCCGTTGAAACTGGTATTTGCGCCGGTGAACAGGATGGCGGCGGTTGACGCCTGGACGAGGATATACAGGATATTGCCGGTCGTCCCGCTGCCGAAGACCGCGCGCGCGACCTGCGATAACACCGACGGATACCCGGCGACGTACGGGGTCGCGTGGGTTACATACGTGAGATATGCGACGCCGGCGAGCAAGAACGCGAGGATGGTAGCCATGGCGGTCAGCACTCGACGCGCGTTGCGGCCCTGCGGTTTCCGGAATACATCGACGGTATTGGAGATGGCCTCGACCCCCGTCAGCGACGAACCGCCGTTGGCGAACGCACGCAGCAACACCAGGACGGTCGCGCCCATCACCAGGCCGTCGCCTTGATGAACTTCCACCGTCCCGGGCATCCGCGCGGGATCGTAAACCGGTAGATCGCCGGACATTGCGCGCGCAACGCCCATCACGATCGTGAGGCCGACCATGACGACGAAGAAGTAGGTGGGGAACGCGAACTGCCATCCAGCTTCTTTCAACCCGCGAAGGTTCAAGTAGCAGATGAGGAACACCACGCCGACCGTGATCTGCAGGCTGTAGGGGCCTAGTGCCGGGATCGCCGACGCCACGGCAACCGTCCCCGCCGCCGACTGCACCGCGACCGTGACCACGTAGTCGATCAGCAGCGCCGCAGCGGCGACCTGCGCCACCCGGGGTCCGAAATTCTCCCGCGCGACGATGTAGGAACCGCCCGCCCGGGTGTAGGTCATGACGACCTGCCGATACGACGCGGCCACCAACACCAGAATCACCAGAATCGCGACGTTGATGGGAAGCAACAGCGCAAATGCCGCCAACCCGGCAGCGGGGAGCAGTTCGATCAGGATCTGCTCGGTGCCGTACGCGGTCGATGAGATGGCGTCGGGCGAAAGCGCGCCAAGCGCAATCGGATTCGACAGCTTCTCGGTTGCCAGTTTCTCGGTGATGAGCGGCTTTCCCAGAAAGACCCGCTTGGCTATGTCCCCGATCGTCGGCGGGATCTGCAGCTTGCTAACCGAAGTTGTCACGACCACGTTCCTTACCCGAGGTTGACCGCGCCTAGGAAGTTAACTTAGCCGTTGGACCGCCGCGGCGATGCGCTGATCTTCAGCGGTCAGCGCGACTCGCACATGCCGGGCACCACCCGGCCCGTAGAAATCACCGGGCGCCACCAGGATGCCGCGGCCGGCCAGCCACTTGACGCTGTCCCGGCACGGCTCACCGCGGGTCGCCCAGAGGTACAGGCCCGCCTCGGAATGGTCGACGGCGAAACCGGCCGAGCGCAGCGCCGGCAACAGGGCGGCCCGCCGCGATTCGTATCGCTCGCGCTGCAGCCGCTCGTGGTCGTCGTCATCCAGGGCGGCCACCATGGCGGCCTGCACCGGCGTCGGCACCATCATCCCGGCGTGCTTGCGGACCGCCAACAGCTCGGCGACCAGATCCGGATCTCCGGCGACGAAGCCGGCCCGGTAACCGGCGAGCGACGAGCTCTTCGACAGCGAGTGGATCGCGAGCAGCCCCGTGTGGTCGCCGTCGCAGACCGAGGGATGCAGCACCGACAGCGGTTCTGGAGGCTCGACGTCCCAGCCCAAACCCAGGTAACACTCGTCGGAAGCGACCACCACGCCTCTGTCGCGCGCCCAGCCGACCACCTTGCGCAGGTGATCGACGCCCAGTACGCGCCCGGTCGGATTGCTCGGCGAGTTCAGGTAGACCAGCGCCGGGGACCGCGGGCCCAGCTGGGTCAGCGAATCCGCGCGCAGCACCTGCGCACCGGCCAGCCGGGCCCCGACGTCATACGTCGGGTACGCGAGCTCCGGCACCACGACCAGATCCGAGGCGCCCAGGCCCAGCAGGGTCGGCAGCCAGGCAATGAGTTCCTTGCTGCCGATCACCGGCAGCACGGCCGCCTCGATCAGCCCGGTGATTCCGAAACGGCGGCGTAGCGCCGCAACCGCCGATTCACGCAGCCGCGCGGTGCCCGCGGTCGCCGGATATCCCGACGCGGCACTGGCGGCGGCCAGTGCCTCTCGGATCAACGGCGCAACGGGGTCGACCGGGGTGCCGATGGACAGGTCGACGATGCCGTCGGGGTGAGAACCGGCCAGAGCTTTCGCGTCGACCAAGGTGTCCCAGGGAAACTCGGGCAGGGAAGCCGACACTGCCGGTCGGCCCCTCCCGGGCTTGTCCAGCACCGGCCCGCTCAGTCGCCTTCGCCCTGTGGCGGCAGGTCCTTGACCACTTGCGGGTCGTTCTCGGTCATGCCGACCTTCGCCGCACCGCCCGGTGACCCCAGCTCGACGAAGAAGTCGGCGTTGATTTGGGTGTACTCGCTCCACTGGTCGGGCACATCGTCTTCGTAGTAGATCGCTTCGACGGGGCAGACCGGCTCGCAGGCCCCACAGTCGACGCATTCATCGGGGTGGATGTACAGCATCCGAGCACCCTCGTAGATGCAGTCGACCGGGCACTCCTCGATGCATGCCTTGTCCTTGATGTCGACGCAGGGTTCGGCGATCGTGTACGTCACAGACGTCTCCTCAAGGTCTCCTCCATATACTGCCTGGTGAGCTACTCTTCGGCTCACCGCGGCCTTCGGCCGCTCCAGACTAAGCTCTCGGTTACTGATACTAGACGTTGCACATACACGTCAGCCATTCGGCACGCCCGTCGGATATATGCTGCGCGGATGTCGCTGCCCCATGATCGGGATGCGCGGGACCGGGGGCCATCGTGACAAACCCATACCCAAAGACGGATCCATACCCGACCTTGCTGTCGCCGTTGGACCTCGGGTTCACCACCTTGCGCAACCGGGTGGTCATGGGTTCGATGCACACCGGACTGGAAGACCGGGCCCGCCACACCGATCGGCTGGCCGAATACTTCGCCGAACGCGCGCGCGGAGGCGTCGGGCTGATCGTCACGGGTGGGTACGCGCCCAACCGCACCGGCTGGCTGTTGCCGTTCGCATCGGAGATGGTCTCCTCGGCCCAAGCCCGCCGGCACCGCCGGATTACCCTGGCGGTCCACGATTCGGGCGCCAAGATCCTGCTGCAAATACTGCACGCGGGACGCTATGCGTACCACCCGCTTTCGGTCAGCGCATCGTCGATCAAGGCGCCGATCAACCCGTTCCGGCCGCGCGCGCTGTCGTCTCGCGGCGTCGAGGCGACCATCGCGGATTTCGGCCGCTGCACCCAGCTGGCCCGGGAGGCCGGCTACGACGGAGTCGAAGTCATGGGCAGCGAAGGGTATTTGCTAAACCAGTTCCTGGGGTGGCATTCCCGCCAACCGCCGCCGATTCCCGGCCGAGATCGTGCGTCGCGCCCGCGCCGCGGTTGGGCGCGATTTCATCATCTGCTACCGGATGTCGATGGCCGACTATGTCGAGGATGGCCAGAGCTGGGACGAAATCGTAGCTTTGGCAAAGGAGTTGGAGTCCGCCGGGGTAACCATCATCAACTCCGGATTCGGCTGGCACGAGGCGCGGGTGCCCACGATCGTCACCTCGGTGCCGAGCGGCGCCTTCGTACACATCAGCGACGCCATCGCGGAAGGGGTCAACATTCCCGTGGTGGCGTCCAACCGGATCAACATGCCGCAGGCCGCCGAACAGATCCTGACCGAAACGCGCGTGCAGCTGATATCGATGGCGCGGCCGCTGCTGAGCGACCCGGAGTGGGTGCTCAAAGCGCAGGCCGACCGGGCCGCGGAGATCAACACCTGCATCGCCTGCAATCAGGCCTGCCTGGATCACGCGTTCGCCAAGAAGTCGGTGTCGTGTCTGCTCAACCCCCGAGCCGCGCACGAGACGCTGCTGGTTTTGTCCCCGACGCGGCGCGCCCGCTCGGTGGCCGTCGTCGGCGCGGGTCCTGCCGGACTGGCCGCGGCGGTCGGCGCCGCCCAGCGTGGCCACCGGGTGACCCTGTTCGAGGCCAACGACTTCATCGGCGGGCAGTTCGACCTCGCTCGGCGCATTCCCGGCAAGGAGGAGTTCAGCGAGACCATCCGCTACTTCGCCACGATGCTCGACAAGCACGGCGTCGTGGTGCGGCTGGGCACCCGGGCCTGCGCTCAGGAGTTGACCGACTACGACGACGTCATACTGGCCACCGGCGTCGCACCCCGCATTCCCCCGATCGCCGGCGTCGATCACCCGATGGTGTTGACCTACGCCGAGGCGATCACGGGCACCAAGCCGGTCGGGCCAATCGTGGCGGTCGTTGGCGCCGGGGGCATCGGCTTCGACGTCAGCGAGTTCCTGGTCAACGATTGCTCGCCGACCGGCAATCGCGAGGATCTGAAGCGGTGGAAAGCCGAGTGGGGCGTCGCCGATCCGCCGGACGCCCGCGGCGCGCTGACCACTCCCGTGCCGGCGCCGCCGGCCCGCGAGGTCTACCTGCTGCAACGCAGCAAGGGTCCGCAGGGCAAGCGGCTGGGGAAGACGAGGGGGTGGGTACACCGCGCGTCCTTGAAGGCAAAGGGAGTTCACCAGCTCTACGGGGTCAACTACGCTGGACGCGAAGCGCGCCATCAAACAGGGCACCGAGCTGGCGGCCAGGCTCTAGTGCGGATTCACCAAAAGCCAACCGTAAACAGGTGCTGACCTGCGGTTAGTTACATTTTGAAGTTCGTAAGCGATAACGGTTGCGATAGAAGCATGCTCACGGGGCCTGGTAGCCTCGATCGGAGACGGCAACCGTTGGGCAGATGTCGTCGCCGTTCTTTGACGGTGCATTGATTTGGGGAAGGTGTCCACTAATGGTGAGGCTGTCGTTGACCAAAATGGTCGCTGCGGTTGGGGGGGCGGCGTTCGCGTTGACGGCCGCCTCAGGGATCGCATCCGCAGATCCGCTGGATCCGGTTATCAACACAACTTGCAATTACGGGCAGGTTATGGCGGCGCTCAACGCGACCGACCCGGGAGCTGCCGCGCAACTGAACGCGTCGCCGATCGCGCAGGCATACCTGCGCAATTTCCTCGCCTCGCCGCCGGGCAAGCGGGCGCAGATGGCCCAGCAGATCCAGGCCATGCCGCAGGCCGCGCCGTACTTCAACGACGTGTTGTCGGTGGCCGGCAGCTGCAACAACTACTGAGCGAGCGCGAAACAGCTCAGTAGCCGCTGAGCAGCCGGCGCACCTGGCCTAAGACTTCGGGTCCGGCGTCGCTGCAAATCCGTGCCGGGTCCCCGGGTCGACGACCCCAGAGCAGTAACACCCGCGCGGCGGGATCGGTTTCCAGCGTGGCCGTACCTTCGGGGGCGGCCATACAGATGGTGGTCTGGTCGGCGTCGGCGGTGATCAACACATCGTCGGTGTCGGGAACTCGCAGCCGGGCTTCGATCCGCTCGCCGGGGCGCAGTCGTTTGGCGCCCTTGGCGAGCAGCGGACGTCCCACCGCAAAGACGCTGTGCGTCGTCATCCAGGGCTCCCCCAGCGCGGCCTGGAAGGCCCGGCTGCCGTCGCAGTCCCCGGTGATGTCCCAGCCGTGCAGGATGAGCTCCTCGCGCATGTGCTCGGCGAACCACGGCACCTTCATGGTGCGACCGGTCCACGCGACGTCCGTTTCCGCCGGAACGTCCTCGGCCGCCGCTGCCACGTCGTTCAGGGCGGCCATCCGGTCATGCAGCGCGTCCCACAGGTCCGAGTCGTTCATGGCGCGCAGTCGGCCCTCGCGTTCCTCAAAGCTGCGCGTGCCGACCGGTTCGCCTTCCAGGTGCGCGCCCAGCACCCGGGCGAGCTCTTCAGCGTTTCCGGCCTGATGGACGACGAGGTCACGCACCGTCCATGCTTCACACCAGGTCCCCGACTCCGGGTGGCGCTGCTGCACTGCGTCGAGGAACGGCTGCCATTCGGGGAATCTGTCGTCGTCAATATGTCGCTTCACGGCCTCAGGTATACCCGCCGCCTACGACAACTAAGCCGCCAGCGGTGCGTACGTGGTGGTGCGCTGGCGTGCCGGGCGGCCTATGCCCTCGGCAATCGCGGTCAGCTCGGCCACGCTCTTCGACGACCCGTACTCCGAACCGGCCATCCGCGAGATGGTCTCCTCCATCAGCGTGCCGCCCAGGTCGTTGGCGCCACCGTTGAGCATGACCTGCGTACGTTCGACACCGAGCTTGACCCAGCTGGTCTGGATGTGAGAAATGCGGCCATGCAACATGATCCGCGCCAGCGCGTGTACCGCGCGGTTGTCGCGGTGGCTGGGCCCGGGGCGTGCGGCGCCGGCCAGATACAACGGCGAGTTCTGGTGCACGAACGGCAACGGCACAAACTCGGTGAAGCCACCGGTACGGTCCTGAATTCCGCGTAGCACGTTGAGGTGGGCAACCCAGTGCCCTGGGCTGTCGACGTGCCCGTACATCATCGTCGAGGACGACCGAAGGCCCACCTCGTGCGCGGTGGTCACGATCTCGATCCACAGCGACGTCGGCAACTTGCCCTTGGTGAGCACCCACCGCACTTCGTCGTCCAGGATCTCGGCGGCGGTTCCTGGGATGGTGTCAAGCCCGGCCTCCCGCAGGCTGATCAGCCACTCGCGAATGCTCAACCCGCTCTTGGTCACCCCGTTGGCGATCTCCATCGGGGAGAACGCATGCACGTGCATCGACGGCACCCGGGTCTTGACGGCGCGCACCAGATCGGCGTAGCCGGTGACCGGCAGCTCCGGATCGATCCCGCCCTGCATGCATACCTCGGTGGCACCTTCGACGTGCGCCTCCCACGCGCGGTCCGCGACCTCTTCGGTGGACAACGAATACGCATCGGCGTCGCCCTTGCGCTGCGCGAACGCGCAGAACCGGCAGCCCGTGTAGCAGATGTTGGTGAAATTGATATTGCGGTTCACCACGAAGGTCACGTCGTCACCAACGACAACGCGTCGCAACGAATCCGCCAGCGCGCCAACCGCTTCCAGCGCGGCACCGTCGGCGGTCGCCAACGCCAGATACTCGCCGTCGGTGCAGCCGGCGGGATCGCGCTCAGCCGACCGCAGCGCGGCAAGCACGTCGGTGTCGATGCGCTCGGGGGCGCGCGAGCCCAGCTCGTGCACCCGCGCACGGATCGATTCCCAGTCACCGAAGGCACTGTCGAGATCGCTGCGCGCCTGGGTGTTACGACCCTCGGTGTCGATCGCCGCATTGAGGTCCACCCGGCCGGACGACCCCACATCGTCGGGCTCCTGCCAGGGCATGCCCACCGGGTTCACGTCGCGGGCCAGGCCGGTGGCCGGATCCGCCAGGGCCACAACGTGCCCCCGCACCCGCGGGTCGATCCACGCCGCGCCGGCTTGCACGTATTTGGGCTGCGCGGTCAACCGCTGCGTCAAGTCGTATCCGGCGTCGGCGGTGATGGCGGCCAGCTCGTCCAGCGCGGGCCAGGGCCGTTCGGGGTTGACATGGTCGGGCGTCAGCGGTGAAACCCCGCCCCAGTCGTCGACTCCGGCGCCAATCAACGCCAGGCACTCGTCGCGCGACACCAGATTGGGCGGCGCCTGGATGCGCATCCCCGGTCCGAGCACCAACCGCGCGACGGCCACCGTCGCCAGGTAATCCTCGATCCCCGCATCGGGGAAGGTGGCCATCGCAGTGTGTTCCTTGGCGCGGAAATTCTGCACGATCACTTCCTGAACGTGTCCGAACTCCTTGTGCGACTTGCGAATCGCATGCAGGGTGTCGGCGCGTTCGGCCAGCGTTTCGCCGATGCCGACCAGCAGACCGGTAGTGAACGGAATGGACAACCGGCCGGCGTCGGTGAGTGCGCGCAGCCGGACCGCCGGGTCTTTGTCCGGGCTGCCGTAGTGCGCAAGCCCTTTCGTTTCAAACAGCCGCCGCGACGTCGTCTCGAGCATCATGCCCATCGAGGGCGCCACCGGCTTGAGCCGCGACATTTCCGACCAGCTCATCACGCCGGGGTTCAGGTGCGGCAACAGCCCGGTCTCCTCGAGCACCCGGATCGCCATCGCCCGCACGTAGGACAGCGTGGAGTCATAGCCGCGTTCATCGAGCCAGTCACGCGCCTCCGGCCAACGATCCTCGGGGCGGTCGCCCAGGGTGAATAGAGCTTCCTTGCACCCGAGTTCGGCCCCGCGGCGGGCGACGTCGAGAATCTCGTCGGGCTCCATATACATCCCGGCCCCTTCGGCACGCAGCTTGCCCGGGACGGTGACGAAGGTGCAGTAATGGCAATTGTCCCGGCACAGACGCGTGACCGGGATGAACACCTTGGGTGAATAGGTGATCGGCAACCGGCCGCCCCGCCCGCGCCGCCCGGCCGACTGCAGGCCCGCATCGCGCACCCGCGCCGCGCTGGCGCACAGATCGGCGAGGTCTTCGCCGCGCGCGGTCATTGCGAGGGCCGCCTCGTCGACGTTCAGCGCGACCCCGTCTCGGGCCCGCCGCAAGACCCGCCGCAGCGCCGACGCACTGACCTTAGGCGGAACCACAGGACTAGACAGAGCGATGGGCTCCTCACCCGGAGTCAACGGCACGTTGGTGTAACTTCCCCACGATCGAATTTCATCCGCAACACTAGCGTCAGGCTGTCGGCGGCCGCCGGTCGACATCCCCGCGTCACGGCCGCACGGACGGCCGCTTTGCTGGCTCTTTGGCGGACTCCCCCGCCCTCGAGCTCGGATCGCGATACCATCCTGCGTATTCCACGGAAAGGTGCGAGATGTTTTTCGTGCACGCGGACCCGGAGGCGCTGGTCACGGCGGCTTCGGACCTAGCCGGTATCGGTTCGACGCTGGGCACGGCCAATGCGGCCGCAGCGGCGCCGATAACCGGGGTGGTGGCGTCGGCCGCCGATGAGGTGTCGGCACAGGTCGCCGCGCTGCTTTCCGAGCATGGGCTGGGATACCAGCAGCTGAGCAGCCAAATGGCGGCGTTCCATGAGCGATTTGTGCAGACCTTGAGCGCGGGTGCGGGCGCGTACGCGGCGGCCGAGTCCAGCGCCGCGCAGACCCTGACGAATTCGGTGAACGCACCCGCCGCGGCCTTGTCCGGAAATCCGGTCGGCGCAGCGGTAGCCGGCGGTGTAGGCGGCGCGGTCTCCACTGCTCTGGGCCCCATCGAGAGCGTCGTCGCGGGCCCCAATTTCTTGGGCGGCGCCGGGCTGCTCGGCGGCGGTGGCGCCCAGGCGATCGCCAGCGAGGTCGGCGCCCTACTTCGGCCCACCGGCGGAATCAGCGCCCTGACCTCGGCCAGCGCGCTACTCGCCCCCGCCGCCATGACCAACGCCGCGGTGGCGCCGGCGGCGGTCGCAGCCGCGTCTCTTGGCGACACGATCAAGGCCGGCTACCTCTTGATCGAACCGTACGTGCATTACGGCTTCAATCTCGCCGCGTACGCGGCCGGCTTTGTGCCCTACGTCGGCTACTTGGCTCAGCAGATCAACATCTTCTACGACCTCTTCGAGCCCATGGTGCAGTCCGCCCTGTTCAACACAATCGATTGGCTGCAAGGGTCAATCACGTTCAGTCAAGGGCTGAACAACTTCTTTGTGGCCACCACGGCGTCGATCAACCAGTTCATCTACAACGAGATCAACTGGGCTTTCGGCTACATCCTCCCGCCGCTTCCACCGCTTCCGCCGTTCTAACCCGTCCCGTCAGAGGTGGTTGCCGCGCCACAACACCCACACCGGCGGCACAACCCCCAGGACGATCAGCAGCAGAGCCCCGTAGCGCATCAGCCCTTGGCCACCGAGAATGATGTCGTCGGCGGGTCCGCCCATGCTTATCACCGCCACCGTCAACAGCCACGTCCACAACGGCAGCGCGGCCACCCGCGGCGACCTGGTCCATCGCCCCGCGGCCCATACCAAGGCCGCGTTGAGCAGCCCACTGATCAATGCGCTGATGGGAAACGGAATCGAACCTATATAGGAAGGCAACAGCAGAGCGCCGGCCAGTGCAGAGAGAATCCCGTCGACGGACAGCAGTGCCAAAACAACGAAACGAATCGCGGGATCTGTTGCGCCCCCGTTTTCAACAGACGCGGCGCGTGGCTTGGTTTCGGTCAGGTCGGGACGCTGTCGATATTGGAGAGGATGGAGCCGATAACCCACTGCAGGCTGTCGAGTCGGTCCTGCCAATGCTGCTGGTTAGGGTCCAGGTCGGGGTCCATGCGAATTCCTTCCGTGGCTGCCTGTTTTGGCAGCCTACCGCGTAGGGGCCACGGTTAAACCAAGTCCCGCTAGCAGATCTGTTTCCCAGCCGCGCTCATCGCGCTCGCCCGCGGAGCCGGCCACCAGGACATAGTGCTCTTGGGCGACGATCGGCAGCGCCATGTTGTTCGACAGGGCGCACGCCCGGCCGGTCGGGCCAACGACAACCTGGGTGGCGTGTGCCGCGAGTGCGGCCACTTTGGCGGCGTGCGCGTCCGGGTCGGCCTCCACGACGGCGTCGATGTCGGAGTCGGTGTACCCGAAGCTGAACTCTTCTCGCGGCGGGATGGTCCAATCGGGAAGTAAGTCTGCGCGACTCAGCGCGCTCCAACCCGTCTCGAATGCGCTTTCGGCCAACACCGTCCAGTAGAACTTCGGCACCGCCCATGGCTCGCCGGGGTAGTCGTCATTACCAGCAGCAGCGACCGCGGCCGTTGTGACGGTGTGGGCGTGGACGTGGTCGGGGTGGCCGTAGCCGCCGTTGGGGTCGTAGGTCACGACGACGTGGGGACGCAACTCACGAATGATCGCGACCAGCGCGCCAACGGCCTCGCGTTCGTCGGCGTCCATGAACCTCTGGCGAGCCCGTTTTGGGGAGCCGCTCATGCCCGAGTCGCGCCACCGGCCGGCGCCGCCGAGATAGATGGGTGCGCTGACGCCCAGCGCCCGCAGTGCGGTGGTGAGCTCGCCGATGCGATAGCCGCCGAGTTGGTCCGCGCGATCGGCGGCGAGTTCGGCCCAACGGTCGCCGATGACCTCGCCCTCCTCGCCGAGCGTGCAGGTGACGACACGCACCTGCGCCCCGCGGGCGCTGTAGTGCGCGATGGTGGCGCCATTGCTGAGGCTCTCGTCGTCGGGATGCGCGTGGACGAACAGCAACCGCGGGGTCTCGTGCATGGACGCACACTACCCCCGTAATCTCGCGCGGCCTTGGGCCGCCGGGCCGCAGCGGAAAGGAACGCCAACGGCTACTATCGAGAAATGCCGCAGCTCACCGAAGCGAATCGGAGTAGCAGCCAAAGCCGCCGGCGGGGCCAAGTGCTCGAACGCGCGCTCTACGAGGCCACGTTGGCCGAGTTGGCCGAAGTCGGATACGGCGGGCTGACGATGGAAGGCATCGCGGCGCGCGCCCACACCGGCAAGGCGGCGCTGTACCGACGCTGGTGCAGCAAGCACGACCTGGTGCACGCCGCCCTGGTCTACGCTCTGCCACCGCTACCCGAGCTGCGCTCCGGTCGGTCGGCCAGAGAGAACCTGCTGACGATCTTCACCGCCCATCGCGACATCCTCGCCGGAAAGACCAACTTTCCCGGCCTGGACGTCGTCCATCAGCTTCTGCACGAACCGGAGATGCGCACCATCTTCGCCGACGCCGTGGTGTGCCCGCGCCTCAAGATCGTCGAATCGATCCTCGACGCGGCGGTCGATGACGGCGATCTCGATCCGGCCACGGTAACCCCGCTGACCGCGCGAGTCGGACCGGCATTAATCAACCACCACTTCCTGCTCACCGGAGAACCGCCGAACCGACGCGAGCTGGCGCTGGTCGTCGACACCGTGATCCCGCCGCGAGCGCGGCGTTAATCGTTAGACCCCCATGTCGGCTTCGGCAGCCATGATCTGGTCCACGACGCCCTCGACGCCCTCGACGCCGTCGATGCCGCCGTTGGTGTTGAAAACTTCCGTTCCGCCTCCGGTGAGGAAGAGGCTCTCGTTGAGCGGCGGGACCTGCGTTCCCCCAAAAGCGAAGCTATGGACCGGTTTTGATCCATTGCCCGGCGTCGCCGACGATGCCGACCGGTACCGCGCCCGACAGGCTGAC
>Ga0310914_10001939_pt1 | contig 13670 bp, 10 predicted proteins | sample GREbulkMGAN108_FD_203450 | JGI IMG/M metagenome (GOLD analysis project Ga0310914, IMG submission 203450) | Lab enrichment of tropical soil microbial communities from Luquillo Experimental Forest, Puerto Rico - GRE.bulkMG.AN108 | ecosystem: Environmental > Terrestrial > Soil > Tropical forest >... | reverse complement strand
GCTCTGATCTTCATCCAGCTCCGTCACATCGAGCATCAGCAGCCGCGAAATCTGAAATCGAATTGCTTCTCGCAATGCACTCAAGTCGCTCGGCAAAACTTTCTCTGGTCTTTCCTTAGCCGCCGCTCCTTCGGAGACCGGTTTCCTCGCATTAGCAAATGATCCAGCCTGAGGACGCTCGCTTATATTCTCAACGAAATACGATTCCCTGGATTCTGCTGACGCCGCAGCGCACAAGTTTCTAAAAACACTTTCCGAGGAATCCGGACTAGCCTCACCTGCCTCGCTCTGCGAGAGTGTTAACTCATGTCCTTTCAGTTCCTCTTCAATCACAAGGTCCAGCTTCGAAAGAAGGCTGCGCGTAAGCTGCTTTTTTAGTGTTGTCAGCGCAGCGCGAGGCTTCTCTGCCAATTGGCTGGCAAGGTGCAAACTAAGAGGTAAAACTTCCTTATTATCCACAACCCGCACCAACGCTCCCAGTTCAACAAGTTGAGCCCCGCTCAAAATCTCGCCGGTAAACAGCATCCGACTAGCGGGACCCGCTCCCAACTTCTCCGGGAGAATGAGCGTGGCTCCCATCCCTGGAGTAAAACCTAGCTTCAAAAAATTCGCGCTGTAATAGCTTCCTTTCCCAAGAAACACGAAGTCTCCATATAGACTGAAGGCAAATCCACCACCAAACGCGTGGCCCGCTACCGCATGAATGACTGGCACAGGGCATTCCAGTATCCCGCGAAAGAAACATGCTAGTTCAGTGAACGATCGCTCTCTCGCACGGAGACCCTCCAAAAGAGCACTATCGGCACCAGAACAAAAATAAGAGCCGCTGTTCGTCAGAACGACTACGTTGATGCCCTTGTCCTCTTCAATCTCCTTCAAACGCTGCCGAAACGCTGTAACGAACGAATGCGTAAATGCGTTCTTGTGATCTTCATCGCACATCCGAAGAAGAGCCACACCGTCCTGGACGGACAGCGAGACTGGCCCTTTTTGCAGCGAGCTTAGCCCTTTTTGCCTAACATTTCTATTCGCGCCAAGACCCGTGCTAGCAAATCCCGCAGCGATACCAGTAGAACCGGAATCAAGGCATTTCAGCGTTACGCTCTTCTCCACCTGACGAATGGCTACGTTCCGCCTCGCCAGCTGGTTGGCCGGCAATTGCTCTGAAGGTCCATTCTGGTATCCGATACCTCCCTTTGAGACCCAGTATGATTTCCTGTCAAACACATATCCAGGCAGTGCAACTCTATGGAAGTCACCTTTAATCCATTGCCTCCAAGGGATTGGTACCCCTTTTAGCCATAAGGTTAACAGTGCATTCCAAAGGCTCCGGCGGAGCCCATTTTGGTCGTTTGGATTCACAACCGCATCGGCCCACGATCTGTCGCCCGGACCTCCAATCTGCAGCACCGTGGCGTTCCAAAGGAAATCCGGGGCTTCCGTCGCCTTCGACTCAACTATTTCGCGCAGCCACCTGTCGTCCCTTTCCCGGCAGACAGCCAACTGCGCATTCTGAGGCAGCTTACCGGTCAGAACTGAAGCCTGTTCGGGATTTCTAATTGCATTCGCATTGATCATCGACGCGATCTTTGCGAGATCCGGACTATCCGAAAGAAAAAGTTCAACCAACTGCTCTTTAGCAAGCAGCCCGCCGGCTACCAGTTCGACAAGCGGAAGAACTCCTCCGCTTTCGATGGGTTTGCTGTTAAACTGCCACTTCTGCCTCAGGCTCCGCAGACATACCTCGAGAATGATAAACAAAACAAACCGCTTATTAGTAGTACTCGGGTTTTCAAACGAGCAAATCTGGTCGTCGAATAGCATCGTCCGGACCGTATCGGTTTTGAGCAAAGCGTCCCATTCTCGCACCAGACGGATGAAAGTTTGCTGATTTTGGATCAACGACCGAGCCTTGCGTACCGTGCGTGACCACTCGTCCTCGAGGATGGATCTGGAAGTTATCCAATCTCCAAGCTGAGCAGCATCGACACTGAATGGGGAAACAACCTGTCGCGAAATTGGATCATAAAATGAAAACATTAAAGGCCGTGGCTCCAGATACTCGGAGCGCGTTTCCTTTTCTGCCAGGGCGAATGCGCTTTCCAATGGAAGAAGACCAGCAATCGCCAGCCCCACTGCGTTGCCCAATCCTTCTCCGCAGATATATAACGGAGTAATCCCTGATGATATAACTCCTCGCGCGAGAGCATAAATTGCAGCAAACTCACCTAGTCTCACCGCGTCGCTACCCGGGGCTGCAGCGTACAACTGCTTTAAGCAGTGGCTATAGTGGACGCCAAAGGCCGAATCTTCGTTTTTTAACTGATCGATACCGCCGGAAGATATCGACAGAGAACTCCCCACGCGGAGAACCACCGATCGTTGACCTGCGGAGTTCGTCCTATCTCCCGAGTCGTTATTAAGCCGGTTCGCTTCGCTTTTCAGGAATTCAACCAATTCCCGCTTGGACGATATGACACTTCCGGAACGATATTCCCAAAACTCCCGTCCTTGAGCAAGGGTATGACAGATGTCTCGCAAAGCTACATGAGCAAACGCCTCAGTGTTGACATACTTGTTCCAGGCGTCTATTAGCCCCTGCAGGCTGCGCGGAGATCGTGCGGAAAGGAGAAAAAGGCTGTCTTGTTCGTCATTGATCGGAGCATCAAGGGTCGCAGGAACTGTGGAGTCAACCCGTTCATCTATTGGGGCCTCCAGGACCGCATGCGCGCTGACACCTCCAAAACCGAAGGAACTGACGCCAGCGCGTCTCGGCGTTTCTCCACTCTCCACTCGCCATTCCGAAAGAGTTGTCACCGGCCTAAGAGGACCTTGATCGAAATCGATCATCGGATTAACCTCCTCAAGGTGCAGCGAAGGTGGAATCTCTCCGTGACGCATCATCAGAAGAACCTTGATTACCCCTGCAATTCCCGCGGCAGCTTCCAGATGACCGATGTTCATCTTGAGTGATCCGACTGCGCAGTATCGCGAGGGTGAAGGTCCTTCGGCGGCGAACGCGTGGCGAAGCGCTTCGATTTCGATCGGGTCTCCTAATGAAGTTCCTGTCCCGTGAGCCTCAATATAACTGATCGAGCCGGAGCTAACCCCAGCACTTCGCCAGGCGGCCTGGATAACTTCTCGTTGCGCGTCGACTCGCGGTGAAGTGATACTCGGTGCATCGCCAACATGATTTACCGCCGAACCTTTGAGTATGCCATAGACCCGGTTCCGGTCGCGCCTGGCCTCTTCCAGCCGTTGCAGAAGAACTACCGCGACGCCTTCCCCAGGTACGTAGCCGTCGGCACCAGCGTCAAAGGTTCGGCAGCATCCGCTCGGGCTAAGCATGTGAGACTTAGAAAATGAGACGTGCTTCCAAGGATGGCAGATGACGCTAACTCCGGCGCTGATTGCGTAATCAGCTTCCCCATTGATCAGGATCCGTCGCGCGTCGTGTAACGCCACCAGCGAGGAAGCGCATGCGGCACTAACCGTTTTGCTTTCCCCCCGGAGACCAAGAAAATATGAGATTCGGTTGGCGAGAATAGCGTCGTAATTTCCTAGGCAGGAAAACGGTTCGATGGGCGCACCTTCCGTTAGTAATAACTGCAGGTAATCGTTGGTCATCGCTCCGACAGAGACCGCGGTCCGACCTTTTCTCAGAGCCGCCAAGCCGACTCCGGCATCTTCTATACAGTGCCATGCCTCCTCTAACAGCAAACGCTGCTGAGGATCCATTTGAACAGCCTCGCGCGGTGATATGTTGAAAAAGTGATTATCAAATTCGCCTACCTGATCAAGAAAGGCGCCCCAATTGCTAATTAGATCGCCGCTATTGCCATCATCGGACGCAGTGCCTTGAACTGTTCGCCAGCGCTCCGCCGGAATCACGCCAACGCTATTAACTCCATCGCGCAAATTTGCCCAAAATTCTTGATAATGGTTTGCCCCAGGGAAGCGGCACGCCATCCCAATAATCGCGACGTCGTTCGTTGGATAACTGCTAACCATGATCAAGAAAGATCGCCCGCTTGTTGTTGAGGAGAGGTGCTCCGCCGAAGGACAACGCAGCTGTTTACCCCGCCGAAACCAAAGGAATTACTCAAAGCGAACTCCCCATCGAACCGTTTCGCCTCCTTCCCGGCAAAGCCAATCTCGTCGTCAATGGGACTTTCGAGATTCGAATTCGGGTGGACGAAGCGCTCGTTAAGCTGAATAAGCGTCGCGACTGCTTCCACAATGCCTGCAGAAGAAAAGCAGTGGCCGGTGAGAGGTTTCGTTGCGTTGACGCACAAGTGACGCGCCCGGGCTCCGAAGACCTTTCGTATGGCTTCACACTCTATTTGGTCACCCAAAGGCGAACCTGTCCCATGCGTGTTTAGGTAATCGATCATCTCGGCGGTAATACCGGCATCTTCGATTCCGCTCCTCATCGCGCAAACTTCGCCCTCCAGGCTCGGATTCGGGAGATGGTTACCATCCAGGAGACAAGAAGCTCCGGGCAATTCACCGATATTGCCTGTTCCCCGCCTCTCGGCGGATTCAGGAGCCTCCAGTACCAGGCATGCGCTCCCTTGACCCCAAACGCATCCCTTGCGTTGGCGATCGAATGGCATACAAGCCTTGTGCGGTTCCGCGCTGGGCTCACCGGTAAATGCTGCTCCCAAGATCGCGAATGCCTTCAATTCCAAATGGGAAAAGTCGGCAGCGGCGCCGCACACCAGACAAGCATCCACGATTCCTAAGCGCAGCCAACCGAGGGCCTGATAGAGAGCAACATTGCCGCTCGCCGCCATCCCGCCAACTGAAAACCCGGGCCCATGAATCGATAAAATTTCGCTAATCACACCGACTTGATAAGAGTCGGAAAAAGACATCGCGTAACGGGGAGCTATATATTCCGGCTCACGAAGAAACCGCACGACATTCTCAAAGATATAGCTTTGCTGGAGATTACTACCCGCGATAATGAGACCCAGGCGGCGGCTCGAGATTGGCAAGAGATGCAGTCGCGCCTGCTTATATGCCTGAATCGCAGCGCAAACCGACCATCTGACAGAATCCGGGGTATTCCTAAGAACCTTACTGGCACGAGACCCGATGACTGGGAGCTCATTTTCGTGCTGCTCGATAAAAGAATGCCACGAAAAATTGCGAATCGCTGCGCCGACATGAATCTCGGTGCTCTTGGCGTCCGCAGCGGGTAAGCGCTGAATACCAGAGCGGCCTTTACGCAGCGAGTCGCTGAACTCGCTAATGTTGTGGCCAACAGCCGTGATTACCCCTGCGCCGGTGATCCACATCGCCATGGTGAGTGAAGAGTAGAGTTACTTCCGATTGGCATGCTTGTGGAGGATATCTACAAGCCCCTGAATGTTCCGCGCCTGGGACAACTCCATGCGGGGTACCTTGAGGTCAAGCTGCTCCATCGAGTACATCGCCACTTCCACGCGGTCGACTGAATTGGCTCCCAAATCGACCAGGCTTTTGTGTGCTGCGATCTCCTCCTCAGCGACATCCCCCAATACCCGGCGCACACTTGCCTTTATCACCTCGAATATTGATTCCTTATCCATCAATCAAGCCTCGAAAAAGCAGCCGATGACGGCCAAGGTTCAACGCCGTCTCCAAATGACGGTGTGTATGTACACGTTTCGCTACGCTCAAGTAAAGAAAGTTTTGATATTTATTTTATTTTATTGTGTTTTTCGAAGATTATCAGAATAGCTACCGGACAACTTATGGCCAGGATCTTCTTGTTCCCGGGACAGGGTTCCCAGTGTGTTGGCATGGGAAAGAATCTCTTTCCTCTTTTTCCAGAAGAGGTTAGCACCGCTAACGAAATTCTCGGTTATTCGATCGAAAATTTGTGTCTAGAAGAACGGGACGGACAACTCGACCAAACTCAGTACGCCCAGCCCGCCCTCTTCGTGGTCAACGCGCTTGCGCTTCTGAAGCGGCTGCGTGACACTGAAGAGCCCCCTGACTATGTCGCCGGACACAGCCTAGGCGAGTACAACGCGCTTTTTGCGGCGGGGGTCTTTGATTTTGCTACCGGTGTCAAACTGGTCAAGGAACGAGGCCGGTTGATGAGCCGTGCTTCAGGAGGTGGAATGGCCGCCGTCATCGGACTAACTAGCGATCAAATCGAACAGATTCTTCAGAAGGCGGGGCTGTCCGGCTTGGATATTGCAAACTGCAATGCGCCAACCCAGACCGTAATTTCCGGTCCCAAAGAAGAGCTTGCTCGAGCGGAAAGTGTCCTCCAGAAAGAGGGCGCGGCCATGTACGTTCCGCTGCGAGTTAGCGCTGCATTTCATTCTCGCTATATGACTCCAGCTGCCAATGAATTCGCGCGCTTCTTAGAGCCATTCAGCTTCGCCTCCCCGCAAATTCCAGTGATTGCCAACGTTTCTGGCCGGCCCTATTCGCGTGACCAGAGCAAGTCTGCCTTGGCCAAACAGATCAACAGCCCGGTGAAATGGTCTGAATCTATGGAATTCCTGCTCCGCCAACCTGACCCACAAATTGAAGAAATCGGCCCTGGAAACGTTCTGACGGGACTCCTTCGAAAAATCAAAGCAGCGTTGGCTTCTAATCCTGCGCGAGGATGAAGGGACGGGTCAATTAATTCGAAGGGAGATCGCATTTTTATTACATTCTTTGTATTTGTTGCGTTTTCAAGCGTGCGAAGCGGGGCCGCTTCGCTTCCTTCGCGCTTAATTAAGCTAGCATTTATACGGCTCACTCCAGCCCTCCGGGACGGGGCCGATTTGGAATCGTCAGTAACCGGCTGCCCAGGCCTTCAGGCCTGGGATAATACGCCGGAAACGCGCCCTGAAAGCATCTGCAACCGCGCCTCGCGGGTGGTTTTCAGAAAAGGAACACGTTGGCAATTCCACCGTGTTCCTCACGAGGGCGTCCGACCCATCGGGGTTTCAATCCCCAAACATAACGTTCGTCGAAGACGACCCTCTGGCGCTTGAAAACGTCGGTACGTCATATAATGTTGTTATTCTAAATGTGAACCCAAGGCTTTCCGCCGCTCTGACCTTGTATCGATTGTCAGACCTCATGCCTGAGCATCTATCCTGACGTCACGCCTTCGGCGCTAAAAAAATGTCCAAACTCCAGACCGGTGCTGAAGCGCCAGCCTATTATCAAGGCGTCCCTCCCGACTTCGCCAAGGCTTTGTCGGGCTTGCCGGGACGGTACGTTTAGCGTGCCTAAACGCCTCAACGCGCTAAACAGAAATAAAAATTTGTGAAAAGTCCGGGCTACGATGAACCGGATCGGGAACGAGGCACGACCGTCAATCGATCGAACGAGCCCTTCCGATGTTCACTGCGCGTTCATCCAGTCTTGTGATCCCGATACTTTAACCGCCACATCCGAAAAGAAAATCCGCAGGGGCGCTCCGTCCGCCGTCCCGCGGTGATCCGTTGAGATCAGGAGTGGGCCGGCCTTCTTGTAGTCCGCCCACGTCGCGATCACGACACTGGGCTTTGTTTGTCCGCCCCGGCGGAAGGTGAGCTCCTGAACCCGATGGTCTGCGCCGACGTAGAGTTCCCAGGTGTCACCGGGCAGGTAGCCGCCCTCCGAGGGATATTTCACTACTATCTTCTCCGCGGAACCATCCCCCAGCGTCAGTTTCTGCATGCCTTCATCGGTGACTTTAGCGCTGGTGTCCCATGCAGCGTGCAGCGGGAAGAGCAACCAATATTGGTCGTTGAAGAAAAGCGGATCAACCAGGGTCTTTACGACATCGCTTTGGCTGCTCAGCTGCGAGCGCTGATAGGTAACCTTGAGCGGTTTGCCCTCCATATCTTTCCCCTCAAAAGAGACCGTGTTGGTCTTCGGGGCCCATTCCCAAGTACGGGAAATTTTGATAGTGCCTGCCCCTCCATCGAAAGGCTTCTTAGCCCCAGGAAACTCGGCGTTCCAGGTGTAGCGGAGGCCCTCGATTTGCCCAAACGAATCGAGGCCGTAGGACTTGGCCATCTGTTCCGCAAGCGGTGGGAGCTGTTGCTTTTGCTCCTGGGAACACGCCGCAAGGAGTAGCGCCAACATCGCAAAAGCCAAAAGACGGATCATGTTGGGACAATCAGAATTTGCCATAAAACGTTTGAGGCTACGCGTTAAACCGGTGAGATTCAAGAGTCGCGTGGCCGTGCAGTGCGCCTCACACCACCCCATCCGTTGAGCAACGGGAGACTGCTGGTCGTGTAAGCCGACGCAATAAGATAATGGCACCGGCCATTGCCACGGATCCATATTCCAGCAGCGTAACCCAGCCAGGAACCAACCAGGGACGCCCAAATGTACGTAGATGCCAAACGACGTAAGTGGGAATGATGCTTACCGTCCAGATGATGATCGGCAGCGTGGAGGGCGACCGAAGAAACGGCAGCATCCATAGCAGGTACCACGGATAGACGACCGGTGCGCACAGAAGGGATCCAGCCATCGGCCAGGCCAATGCGTCCGAAGACAATGCCGGTGATCCGCTTCTCAGCCGGATTGCGATTAGAAAACCGACCAGTACGGCCAGTGCAGCTACAAGCTGGGGAGCCGCCACTCGCTCGAGTGTCGCGAACACCGGGTCATTAAAGCGGAAACTCTGCACATAAGTGCCGAGCGAACCGATCGGAATCCATTCGCGCTTCAGAAATGGAACGTACAGGAGCCCGACCACGATTGTCGCCAGGACGCCGTCGCGTATACGAACACGCTTCCAGTAAAGCGGGAGCAACACGATCGGCAGGAATTTCATTGCAATGGCCAGTCCAAAGGCCACGGCTGCAACCGCGCGCCACCGACGGCCCAGCGCGGCGAAAGACACCAATAGCAGCAGAGCGCCAGCAATATCGATGTGACCGCTGCCGGCTACTTCCGTCGCCAGCAGTGGATGCCAGGCATAAGCCAAAACCCAGTGCATTCCTTGCCGGCTGCAACGCAAGATGTCGAGTAACACGAGAACAATTGCGAAATCGCAAAGCACAAATGCTACTTTCAGTGCAAACGTGGACTCGTGAATCGCGGTTACAGCGCGGAAGAAAAGCTCAGCGCCCGCGGGATAAGGGCTCGGTACATCCGGGTTGTTGAGCGTGCGAGTCTCTGATGTGTGCAAGCTGCTGAACGCAGAATCGCTGGGAACAACAAGGTAAGGGTCGTAGCCGAGCCGCTGCACACGCCCATCCCAAACATACCGATGAATGTCATCATCTTGGCCAGGCGGCATCCATAGGAATTGAAGATGCCACAGAGCAGCCAGCACGAGGCCGACGACGATAACCTGCGGCGGGAATCTTGGCGTAAAAAAGAACTCACGAATGGCGAGGAGATAGACAATGCTCGCAACCGCCAGGGGAACAAGGAAGGACGGATCGCCCCTCCTGTCGAAATTGCGCGAACAGATGAACAGCGATACGAGCAGAACCACGCCGAGCCCATAAACCCTGAGGGATGGAATGAGCTTCATAAGTTTCCCGTGCCCGTCCGCAACTGTGTTACTGCATCTCCCCACTGTTTGAGCCAGACCGCTGTTCGCGGTGCCCGGGCCGGGGCGCCGTGCAATTCCGCAGCGAGACGAATCAGGTCGTCAGCTACGTCAATGTCGTAAAATGGATCTGCGAAGCCTACGGAGAGCTCAAGAACTCGCGCGCGTGATAAGAGTCTCTCCAGCGCGCTGCTAGTGCCCATTCCGTCGCCTGCGAAAAGCGTTGGGTGGGAGGCCTTCGCTCCTACGAGATAGTAGCCTCCGTCGTAGGTCGGCCCGACGACCGCGTCATGCGCGGCGAGGCTTTCGAACGCTTCTTCGAGAACCGAACGCGGCAGATGCGGGCTGTCGCTGTTGAAGGCAATAACGCGGCGCTGGTGGCCCTCTGCGAAGTGCGCAAATACCGACGTAAGGCCTGCCGCAAGGCCCTCACCCTTCTGTGCAACTACGCGGGCTCCGTCACCGGCCAAACGAGCTAATTCGTTGACATCGGAATCCGGGCACATGATGGCGATCTCTACAGCGCCCAATGATCGTGCCAGTGCCAGCGTGTCGCCCAGAAGACAGCGATAGAACGTGGTGACGGCCTGAAGAGGAAGGCTCGGAATCAAGCGGGTCTTCACCGCGCCCGGCCTCGGTGCTTTCGCCATGATTACCAGCACGCGGTCACTGTGGCGCGAAGGCACCACGGTCTCGCTCGAGGATTCCATAGAATATCAACACTCGGTAACGCGGACCGTGGGATTTCCCGCCTTCCGGTGCCGAAAATAATATCGCACCATTAGGCTGAGAATGAACCAGGCAGCGCCGACCGTGCCCTTCAGCGTACCGCTGATCTTCGATTTTCCGATACGCGGGTAGTAGGTCACTGGTACTTCAACCACGCGAAATCCACTCAGGGCACCTTTCAGGATCATCTCAACCGCCCAGCCATAGGTGGTTTCTTCGAGGGCGAGTGCGCAAAGCACGTCGGCGCGTCCGGCGCGAAAGGGACCGAGATCAGTGATCTTTAGACCGTACAGAAGCCGGATCAAGCCGGCTGCGAGGCGATTTCCAAACGCCTGATGCCATGGCAATGCCGCCGGAATACGCTGCTCGCCGAGGCGAGAGCCGAGCGTGATATCCGCATCTCCTTGGATGATCGGGCCGAGAAGAATAGGCAGCTCAGAGGGCCGGTCACTGTAGTCGCCATCGAGGAACACGACTATGTCCGGAGAATTTGCCGTCGCCAGCCCCGTCAGGCAGGCCCGTCCATATCCGCGGCGTGGTTCCTGAATGACGCGGGCCCCGATTCTCGCGGCGATTTCGGGTGTTCCGTCATTCGAGTTGCTGTCAACAACGATTACCTCTGTGATCAGATCGGACGGAAGATCTGCAAGAACGCGGGCGATCGCCTGCGCTTCATTGTGGGTGGGAATGATGACCGACACGCGCATGTGAACTTGGCTGGATCACCACCAAAACGAGAACGGCTGCCGCTGTGCCAGCCACGCGTCAACGCCCCATCTCCGGCCTGCGCGTCCAACCGCGAGCCCAAGGGATGCAAGCACCGAAACCAGCAGTTCCCATATCCACGATGTGCCCCACTCCGAAATCCAAAGGCTGCCGAGAAACAGAAAAGCCACGAATGCGGCCGGGCGGGTAAGCAGACCGATGACGAGCAGGATGCCGAGAGAAATCTCTGTCATGGCCTGCATGGGAGCTGCTATCGCGGCGTGGCTTGCCATCAGGCCCATGACCACCTTCCAGGCAGCCGGAGAGTGACCCGCCTTGATGTAGTAGTTAATCAGGCCTGCATATTCCGTGGGTGTGTAGAGACCTTTTCCCAGATTTTCGAAAAAGACCCAGACAAACATCGAGCCGATCGTCACGCGTACCAATGCAAGCCCGTTTGCCGCATCGAGCAGATCGGCCGAGCTTGTCACCTCGTTTACGTTGGTCGTCATCGTATGCCTCTTAGCTGATCTGCCGCATCGACCAGTTCCTGGGCACCTTCGCGCTCGATAGCCGGCAAGCTGACGTTGAGCCGGGCTGCCAGGCCGTCCCGGCCACCGGTCGTGTCGGCTTTGGCGGTGTAAAATACCTTTTCGAACTTTGTCATCGTAGGTCCCCTTACTTTTATGTATTTTAGGGCTGGTCTCTTATTTTCTGAAGAACTTTCCGTAGCACGCATTTTGACGCGCGGCACCTCCTATTCCGGAGCGAGGAACTCTTTCGGAATTTTCCGGAGCATGCGACAGAAGGGCGTCGGGTCGTCTAAGCCAAACGACAGGACCAACGCTCCTTCGATCTGCAGCACCACGTCTTCACCGCGCTCTCTGGCTGTCCGGCGAGAGATACCTGTTTCAAGAGCAAGCCGTTCCAGGCCTTCGACCCAAGCGGAAAAGGTGGACCGCAATTGTCGCTGGTAAAGCTGTCGCGCTCCGCCTACTAGCAGGTTCCCGAGCACACAGGCATTCTTGCCGCCCGCGTACAAAGACTCCAGGGCATGCAACATTCGTTCCAGGCGTTCCTTTGGCGAGCCCTGACCTTGCAGCGGCGCGACGACCTTTTCCTCGATTCGGGCATGGACTCGCCGGAGCACTACGAGGGCCATCTCTTCTTTCCCATTGGGAAAGTAATGATAGAGGCTGGATTTTCCCAGCCCGCTTCCCCGCGAAAGCTCTGCCAAAGATGCACCATCGTATCCCAAACGCTGAAAAACTGCGACGAGACGGTCGACGACCTCGTCGCGCGATATCAAGGGAGCAGGCATTCAAGACCAATCTATTGTACTGAACAGTCTAATTTGCCAGGAGGCCGTTGTCAATCTTCTCTGCAGAACCTTCTAGCATCAATTGGGAGTAGAAAAACGGACTTGACCGCGTCGCATAGCCGGGTATTGTACTGACCGTTCCGTACAACATTACTCTTCTCTACTATGAAAAACTCAATCTCTGCTCCATCTGTTATTCATCTGGACGAAGCAAATTTTGATCAGACGGTTAGCGATTCCAATGTCCCGGTTCTGGTGGATTTCTGGGCGACCTGGTGCGGCCCCTGCCGGATGATTGCTCCCGTGCTCGGAGAGATTGCAGAAGAGCAGGCGGACGCTGTGCGCATCGTCAAGGTCGACGTCGACAAAAATCCCGACCTTTCGAATCGCTTTGGAATCCGAAATATTCCGACGCTTTTGTTCTTCAAAGGCGGCGAGGTTAAAGATCATGTCGTTGGCTTGACGAGCAAAGCGGATCTGATTTCCCGACTAAACGCGTTGAAATAAATGGTCTTTAATCACAAAGTCGTTTTCCCCGCGGAGACACCTCCTTCAAAGCAAGGCTCTCGAGGGCAGAGCGGCTGCTCCTTTCGGGGTCGTTTTTTGGCACATTGTTTATTGCAGATACTGAGTTAAATGCCTTCGTCGCGCCCGCAAATCTCCATGTGGAAGCTGTCCCTTGCCCATTGGCCCGAATACCTATGTGAGGCGGGGCTCGTAGCCCTCTTTGTGCTAGCCGATTGCCTTATTACGATCGCGGTGAAATATCCGGGGTCACCGGTACAGAGTTGGTTCCCGGACCCGCTTAGACAGCGTCTCGTCATCGGCCTTGGACTTGGTACAGCCACGCTCTTGCTCATCAAATCGCCCCTCGGTGAGGCTTCCGGCGCCCACATGAATCCGGCAATTACGCTCACCTTTTTCTACTTGGGAAAGGTCCGTTTGGTAGACCTCTGTTTTTACATCATTGCGCAAGTCACCGGAGTATTTGCAACGCTGTTCGTGCTGAGCCGTTTGCTTCCGGAGGCGGTGAAGCATCCGACTGTCAACTACCTCGTCTCAATGGCAGGCTCGGCGGGGGAGCCGGCGGCCTTCGCGGGCGAATTTCTCATCGCATTTTTCTTGATGGCGGCAATGCTCTGGATTAACAACACGCCCTACTGGGCACGCCACACCCCTTGGTGCGTCGCCCTGCTCGTCACATTCTTCGTGACAGTTGAATCCCCGTTTTCCGGCGCAAACATGGACCCTGCCCTGGCCACCATTTCGGATTTTTTCGGTAGAGCCTGGCGCAGCTGGTGGCTCTACTTCGCGGCGCCTTTGCTGGCGATGCCTGCGGCGGCATTTCTCTACAATGGAACGGCGCGCCGGGTTTACTGTGCGAAGCTTTTCCACTACAACCACCGCCGTTGCATT
>Ga0310914_10001930_pt1 | contig 13707 bp, 12 predicted proteins | sample GREbulkMGAN108_FD_203450 | JGI IMG/M metagenome (GOLD analysis project Ga0310914, IMG submission 203450) | Lab enrichment of tropical soil microbial communities from Luquillo Experimental Forest, Puerto Rico - GRE.bulkMG.AN108 | ecosystem: Environmental > Terrestrial > Soil > Tropical forest >... | reverse complement strand
TCCGGTGGCTCATGAAATGCCCGCCCTTGCGGATCAAATCGTCGCCCTTCGGCACTTCCAGGAAGTAGCCCAGGCCGGGCCGGCAGTTGATCCAGGCCCCATACTCCCCCAGGGTTTTCTTGACTTCGCCCACGGTGACGGCCACTGTATGCCGGGATACGTACACGCCGTCCCAGGCCTCGCGAATCATCTGCTCGTAGTCCACCGGCCGTCCGCTGTTCTGGAGCAGCACCGTCAACGCGCGAAATGCCTGGAAACGCAGTTCGACTTCTACGCCGTTCCGGAATATACGGGCAGTCGCACGATCGAGGCAAAACGGTCCAAACGCGAGTTGTTCCACAGGGACACTGGCCGCCACGGTCCCTTACCCCCAAAAATTTGACGCTCTTTTGACTCCTGGTGTGGGGAGTATATCATACAATCACATCCGTGCGCCGGGAGCGTCCCTCCAGTGGTGTATCGGCGCGGTGTGGCTGACCAACGAGAACGGGGGAACCTTTTATGAATTCGCGTCCGCCGCGTCTGCGGCTTGTGGTTGCTGTTCTGCTGTGCGCCTTATGCGCCTCGCCGCTCGTGGCCCAGTCGGCCGGAACCGGCGCGCTTGCCGGCGTCGTGACCGATCCGACCGGCGCCGTCATCCCGAACGTGGTGGTGACGGCCACCCACAACGACACTGGCCAGAGCCGGACCGTAGCCACGGGCGCCGATGGGGCTTACCGGTTCAACCTTCTGCCGCCGGGCACGTACAAGGTGAAGTTTACGGCCACTGGATTCAAGACCGCCGAAGTTCCCTCGGTCACGGTGAATGTCACCGAGACGCCGACGCTCGACTACTCGCTGGCAGTGGGCGCGCAGGCCGAATCTGTCGAAGTGCAAGCCGACGCTGCGATCATTCAGACTACGACTTCAACGCTTGGCACCGTTGTCGGCACGCGTGCCGTGGTGGGTTTGCCGCTTTCGAACCGCAATTACACGCAAATCATCAATCTGTCGGCGGGCGTGGCCGCGCCCGTCAACAATGCGTCCTCGTTCGGCAAAGCCACCCAGGACATGAGCACCAACGGCAACGATCCGGCCCAGAACAATTTCCAAATGGACGGCGTGGCCGTCGACAACATCGCCAACAACGGCAGCTCGAATGACTCGGGCATCTACGCCGGCATCGCCATCCCCAACCCGGACGCCATCCAGGAGTTCAAAATCCAGACTTCGACCTACGATGCCAGCTACGGTCGCAATCCCGGCGCCAACGTCAACGTGGTCACCAAGTCCGGCACCAACCAGTTCCATGGCACCGCGTTCGAGTTTTTCCGCAATGCCGATCTCAACGCCAACGACTTCTTCTTCAACGCTTCGCCCGCTAATGCCGGTCAGAAACAGATCCTCAATCAAAACCAGTTCGGTGGAACCGTGGGTGGCCCCATCAAGAAGGACAAGCTCTTTTTCTTCGGAAGCTACCAGGGCACGCGCCAGAAGAACGGTGTCGCCCCGCAGGGACGAACCGGATACGCCTTCTTGCCCAACATCCCATTAGGCGATCGCAGCGGCGGCCCCGGCTCGGCCTTCGCCAACGCGGTGGCGGCGGCCAATTGCCATGGTCCCGGGTTCGGCCCGGCCTTGGCCTGCGACGGCTCCAACATCGGTCCAGTGGGCCTCAAGATTTTGCAGCTGAAAAACCAGGACGGCAGCTATTACATCCCGAGCTCCCAGCAGTTCGGCCCTGGACGCGGCCTGTTCAGCCAGCCCGCCATCTACCGGGAGAATCAGGAGCTCATTAACGGAGACTACCTGGTGGATGCCAAGAATACCGTAGCCATGCGGTTCTTCAAGTCGGAAGATCCGCGCGTGCAGACATTGAACGGTTACGTGCCTGGTACTCCGACCAATCAGCTCTACTCCAACACGACTGCGGTCGTCAAGCTGACGTCGATTGTGAGCCAAACGTTCATCAACGAGTTGCGCGGATCCTACCAGCGCAACCTCTCCCAGGCGAGCGACGTGATGCCGCCGGGCGCGACCGACCAGAACCTTGGAATTACACCTCTGATTCCCGCCTTGGCCGCTGGCGGCATCGCCACGGGGCCCAACGCCAGCGAACCGCCCAACACCGTTTTCATTTTGAACGGCTTCAACATATTCGGTGGTTTGAACCCGGTCAACAGCCCGACCAATCAGCGGCAGGTAGCCGATCAGATCTCCTGGAACCACGGCAAGCACACCATTCGCGCCGGCTTCGAAAAGGAATGGACCACGTGGCCGATCACGTTTGCCGGTTTGGAGCGCGGCTTCCTCTTTTTTGGCAGCTTCAATGACCTGCTGGTCGGCGGCCCGGGCAGCATCCTCCAGTGTCTGTTCTGTACCCGAAGCGGGCCGAATGGCATCATTCACGGCTACGCGCTTCCCAACATGAACGCGTTTCTCCAGGACGACTGGAAAGTCAGCAGTAAATTGACTGTCAACCTAGGGACCCGTTGGGAATATGACGGCAACCTCAGCGACAAATACGGCAACCTAACTACCACCTGGATCAGCCAATTGCGGACGGTACCCAATTCGCAGGTCCCTTCCGGGCCAAGTCTGCCGGGCGCGTACAATGCCGCCAACTTTGCCGGTTGGGTGGTTCCGAATAACTATAGCGAACACTACCCGGCGCCACCACCCGGGGTGCTGATCAACGACCGGTCGATGCCGATTCGGCAGCATCCGCCGTTGAGCAACTTCGGCCCACGCGTGGGCTTCGCGTACGAGGTCAGCCCCAAACTCGTCGTCCGCGGCGGCGCGGGAATCTTCTATGACCGCGTCGGCGCCGACCGTTTCGTGCATTCCGTCGAGCAGGGCAATCCCTACGCCGTGACGGTGGATTACATCGCCGGCAATCCGTACACCTTGGCCAACCCGTTCCCGGCTTCTCCCGTCGTCGGTGAATTCGCCCAGCGCTGGATTAGACCCAATTGCGACACGCTACCCGGCCTCTGCGCCAAGAATAGCTCGTACCTCAACGTCCCCTTCGTCAACGAAGTGGAGCACACCCCGACTGTGCGCCAGTACAATCTCACCTTCCAGTACAACTTCGCTCCGTCCTGGGTGCTGGAAGCCGGCTACGTCGGTTCGAGCGGCATCAACCTCACCGACTACAACCACAACTACAACGTGGCCGGCATCGCCACTCCCTCCAATCCCATCAACGGGATCACCACCACCACCACGGCGAACGTGCTGGAGCGCGTTCCGTATCTGGGCTATCAGGCGATCGGTCTCCAGGGCTCGGCCTACGACTTGATCGAAACCTACAACAGTGTCCAGGTCACGGTGCGCAAGCAGCTGTCCCACGGCCTTCTGATGCAGGCCGCCTACACGTACAGTAAGTCTCTGACAAATTCCTTCATTAATACCGCGAACAGTAACCTGTCCACGGACACGGCGCAGCAGTATGGACCGTCGGAATTCAGCCGCCCCAGCCGCTTGATCGTGAATTATTCCTACGATCTACCCTTCGGGACACGCAAGGGCGCGCTGGGGAAGGTCGCGAACGGTTGGAACATCTCCGGCGTGACTACGGTTCAGTCCGGCCTGCCGTTGACTGTAATCGATAGCCGCGGCGGTTCCGCGTACGGCACGAGTTCGACCACCACTCAGGGAGGCTACAGCCGCGCGCAGCTCTGCCCGGGTGTTACATACGATCAACTGGCGAGTCCGGGCAGTGTGAAAGACCGCTTGAGCGGCTGGTTCAACACCTCCGCCTTCTGTGCCCCGCCCGCCATCAACCCTAACGGCACACCGACGACGCTAGCCGCCTGTCCGACCTGCGCCACGCTGTTCGGCAACTCGGGAGTGGGCATTATCGGGGGCCCCAACCAGTTCAATTGGGACATCACGCTAATGAAGAACACGCCCATCCGCGAGCGACAGACGATCCAGTTCCGGGCGGAGTTTTTTAATCTCTTGAACCACGCGCAGTTCGATACGCCGGGCGGCTTCCCTGGGAGTCTCAGTCAAGTCAACGTCCCGAATACGCAAGGCACTCTCAAGGCTCCTCCCGCGTTCGGGCCGATCACCAACGTCAGCGTCAACCCGCGCGTGATTCAGCTTGCGTTGAAGTATTCGTTTTGACGGTTCAGGCCCGCCGTTTTTGGGGACCGCGGTCACTCCTTTAGCTTTTCAAAGATTGCCGCGAGCTCGGGCTGCGCGGCGCCCTTGAATGGCCGCAGTTTCTCGTAGACTTCCCGCGCCGCCGCGGGAAATCCCTTCGGGATGCCGGCCGATTCGAACGTGTCCGCGATCTCCCTCATCTCACCGGCAAAGCGCCAGGCCTTGGGCGCCGCCTGCCGGATCGACGCCGCCACGCGCTCGAAGCTCGGTCCGGAGCGGGTCCACTGGCGCGCGAGCGCCTCCTCGACGCCCAGCGACTGCGCCGCTCCCAGCACCGCCGCCTGCAGCGCCACGATGCCTTTACTGTGCGCCGCAAAGCACATCTTCAGCGCCGAGGCCTGGCCTGGTTCTTCGCCAAGCACCTCGAACTCGAGAGGCCCGCCGCAAAAATACGCTGCCGCGGGGGACGCGTTTTCGCCAGCGACATAAATCCACGTCTGCCCGCGGGCGCGCGCCGGCATCCCGATGATTGCGCCGTCCAGGAACGAGCCGCCGCGGCTCGTGACGAGCCCGCGAATGCGGCGAGCGCGGTCGGGCGAAATGGCGTTCAGGTCGATGTACAAGCCGCGGAAGCCATGGCCGGTCACCTCGCGCGCCAGTCCCTCGGCGAACTCGGGAGGACACACGGTCACGATCACCGCGCAGATCTCGCACAACCGCGCGACCGAACCTGCGTCCGTCAACCCGGCCGCCCACGCGCGCTGCGAGGTCTCTCTGCTGCGCCCTTCCGAAGCCCAGCAGACTTGCTGCCCGCTATTGCGGATGGTTTCCGCCACGACCACGCCCATCTGGCCCGGATGAAGAATGCCAACACGCTGTTTCGACACGCGGCCGTTCCTCCTTCTTCGATATAATCGCCTACCGGGGAGCTGAAAATGAATGATACGGCGCGACGGCGCGCGATCGGAACCGGCATCATCGTATTTCTGTTCTCGACTCTGGCCCATCCGATGGCGGCGGCGAGCCTCGATCCCAACAACCCCACTGGCACTGCCGGCCTGGTCCTGATCGACAAATTGGGCCACTACGTCCGCTTCTTCAATCCAGCGACCTACAAAGAAATCTCGAGCTTGGAGGTCGGCGTGACGCCGCATGACCTCGCCATTTCGCCGGACCACAAGACCGTCTACACGCCGGTCTACGGGGACGGCATCTACGGCCGGAACCCGCACCCTGCTCATACCATCGCCATCATCGACCTTCCCAGCCGTACCGTGACCGGCATGATCGACGTCTCGCCCTACCAGGCGCCGCACGGAATTCAGATCGACGAAGCCGGCACGCTGTACGTCACCTGCGACTTGAGCCGCCGGCTCCTGGTCATCGATCCGAAAAAGCGCACCGTCGAAGCCGCCATCGCTACCGAAGGCACCGGACATTGGGTCGCGGTCCTGCCCGATGCCAGCAAAGCCTACGTGACCAACAAGGATGACAAGCCGTTCGTGAGCGTCATCGATCTGAAGGCGCGCAAGCTCGTCGGGCGCGTGCCCGCTCCGAACGGCAGCGAAGGGATCGTTGCATCACCCGATGGAAAGCGCGTGCTGGTCGCCGACCACGCGCAACCGGTAATTCTGGTGATTGACACCGCTACCGACACGGTGATCGACAGGATTCGGATGAAGGGAAACACCAAGGGTATGTATAAAGTGCATTACACGCCGGACGGCTCGAAGGTGCTGGCGATGAATTCCACCGAAAGTCTCATCAACATTTTCAGCGCCACCAATCTGCACTCAGACCAGCACGTACTCACGGTCGGCAAGGCCCCATGGGGTTCGCCTTCTCGCGCGATGGCAGGACCGCTCTCATCGCCAACCACGGCGACGGCACCGTCTCGGTGATCGATTTAGAGAAGTCCCAGGTGGTCTCCCGTTTCGTCGGCGGCACCGGCATCGAGACGCTGGCTTATTACTGATCTCGAGGCCGGCGAAGAGTTGCCCGGCTTGGATCGGAGTTCACGAGGCGTAATTCGCATTCGATTGGCATTTCGCTCGAGAGGAAGTTATGCTTGAGAGTATGCTAAGCATGTTCCCGCAGAGGCGTGGATCGTGTTGAACTTAAGTCCGTCGGTGGCGGCGCTGTCCGCCCTGCTCGCCCTGGCCCCTGTTATCCGGGCCCAACAGCGCGACTCTTTGAATCCTCCCCAACCCCCCGCTGCCGCCGCCTCCCCCGTCGAATCCCTGAAGATTTTTGTGCTGGAAGGCCAAGGCGCGATTCATAGCATCCGCGACCGGGGTGAGGCGATGCCCGTCGTGGAGGTGCGAGATGACAATAGCCTGCCGGTGGAAGGCGCCGAGGTGAAGTTCGATCTGCCACCGGCCGGGCCGGGCGGATCTTTTCCCGGCCAGCAATTCACCGCGACCGCGAAGACCAACATCCAAGGCCAGGCGGCGGTGAGCTTCGTACCGAATCTCGAGGCCGGCCGCTTCAATATCCGGGTCACGGCCACCCTAGGAAACCGGATTGGGCATGTGGTGATTACGCAAACCAACTCAGCGCGCACAAGCTCGGCGGAGCCCAGGTCCGGCCCATTCAGATTCGCTTGGTGGAAAGTCGCCGTGGTGGCCGGAGCCGGGGCCACGTTGGGCATCATCCTGGCGAAGCGCGGCGGCTAGGGCTTCGCCGCCCGACCGATTCCCGACGCACCCACGTTTGGAGCTGGGTAGACTGCGCAACCGCGCACCGAGTGGAGCCTCGCAACCCTGATCTACACCTCTGGGTCGCGGCGGCGATGGCCAAATCGCCGTGAGATCGATATCCAATCAGAATAAACGGATATTGTTGCGCCGCTAGAGCTAGTGAAAATCGATTCGCGCGATCACCAGTTGCGGCATCTGATTGTTCCAGCTCTCCGGGAGCGTATCGAACGGCAAGCGGAACGGCTTGGTGTCGCCGGGAGCAAGCCCGCCGGCCTTCCGACTGACAATCGGCACGCGCTGACGAAGTACCACCTGCCCATACGGATCGTAAAAGACACAGTTGATTTCGACCAGCTGCAAAACACGGTTGCCGGTGTTGCCGATCCTGCCCGTGATCTCGACCACCTTCTGCTTGAAATAGTCCTCGTGCGCGGACATGTCCACGTTGGACAGCTTCAGGTTCCGCACGTAGGCTTTGGCTTCGCCGGTCAGCGGCGCTGGCGGCGGAGCCGGCTGCTTCGAGGTCCGGTCGAGATACCAGAACCCGGCCGTGCCCGCCACCAGCACAAGCGCGACGACGACCACCATCACCGGGATCCGGCGTTCGCGTGGAGGCACTACCGCTTGTTCATCTGCCGCCAACCGTCATTTCTCCGATCTTCAGCGTCGGCGCCGCCACCGCACCGCGAAACTCCAAATCACACCCGATCGTTTCCAGGCCAGGCAGAATATCCTTCAAATTGCCGGCGATCGTTACCTCCGATACCGCGAACGCCAGTTCGCCGTTCCGAATCCACAGCCCGGCGGCTCCGCGCGAATAATCGCCGGTCACGATGTTCACACCGAAGCCCAGCAGCTCGGTGACAAACAGCCCATTGCGCACCGACCGAATAATTTGCTCCTGCGTTTGGTCGCCCTGTTCCAAAAAAAAGTTCCCGTGGCCGATGCCGGCGTTACCTGTCAACCCGCGCGAAGCGTTGCCGGTGGTCTTCAACCCCAGCTTGCGCGCCGCGTAGCAGTTGAGCAGGTAGCTTTTCAGCACGCCCTTTTCGATGACCACCGTACGGCGCGAAGGCACACCTTCGTCATCGAACGGCGAGGTGCCGAACAGGCCGGGGATCGTGGCATCGTCGACTACAGTGACGTTTTCGCTGGCTATCTTTTCACCCAGCTTCCCCGCCAGAAACGATTCGTGGCGGTAGATGGACATGCCGTGTACGGCTTCGAAGAGATTGTCGAGCAGGCTGCGGGCGGTGCGTGGCTCGAACACCACCGGCACTTTCTGCGTCTCCACCTTCACCGCGTGCAGACGGCGCAGGGCGCGCTCGGCGGCGATGCGGCCTACCTGTTCGGCCGGCTCGAGGCCGGCGTACCCGCGCGCCATCGTGTACCAGTAGTCGCGCTCCATGGAATCGCCTTCCCGGGCCACTGGCGACACGCCCAGCGCGCAGTAGCTGGTCGCATATGCGCCCGCAAATCCGCGTGAGTTGGCGAATATGTGGCGGCCGGTGTGCGTATCAAATGAAGCGCCTTCGGAGTTGGAGATGCGCGGATCGGCACCAAGTGCCGCGTCTTCGGCGCGCTTGGCGGTTTCGATCTTCAGCTGGGTCCCCAACCGAGCGACATCCGCGGAGTAGAGCTCGAGATCGCCGGAAATCGAACCCAGCTCATCGGTCTCCGGAAGCCCGGCATGCGGATCCTCGGTGGTCACATCGGCCAGTTCCACCGCCTGCTTCACCAGCCGCTCGATCCCTTCTGAGGAGAGATCGGAGGTGTAGGACGAGCCGGTGTGTTTTCCGATCAGGATGCGCAAACCGGCGCCCCGCGAGCCGGCCTCCTTAAGGCTTTCGACCTCACGCATGCGCACGTTGGCCGAAAACTCGTCGCCCTCCGAGATGGTGCACTCGGCGTCGCCTGCGCCGGCAGCCTGCGCACGCCGGACAATGTCTGCGGCCAACTCCGGCAGATCCTCGGAATTCAAGCCGTGCCTCCCACGGTCAGCCGGTCGATCTTCAGGGTCGGAATGCCGACGCCTACGGGCACGCTTTGCCCCTCCTTGCCGCACACGCCGATGCCTTCATCCAGGCGCAGGTCGTTGCCCACCATACTGACGTATTTCAGCGCCTCCGGCCCGTTGCCGATCAAGGTGGCGTTGCGCACGGGGCGCGACAGCTTGCCGTCTTCGATCAGATAGCTCTCCGAAGCCGAAAACACGAAATTGCCGCTGGTGATATCCACCTGGCCGCCGCCGAAATTCACGCAGTAGAGGCCCTTGGCGACCGAGCGGATGATGTCTTCGGGGTCGCTCTCGCCTGCCAGCAAGAAAGTGTTGGTCATGCGCGGCATGGGAATGTGGGCGTAGCTTTCGCGCCGCCCGCTGCCGGTCGAATTCGAGTGCATCAGCGTGCTCGAAAGCTTGTCTTGCAGGTAGCCGCGCAGCACGCCGTTTTCGATGAGCACATTGCGCTGGGTCGGATGGCCTTCGTCGTCCACGTTGAGCGAGCCACGACGGCTGTTGATGGTGCCGTCGTCGACGACTGTGCACAGTTCGCTCGCCACCTTCTGCCCGATCCGCCCGCTGAATGCCGAGACCCCCTTGCGGTTGAAGTCGGCTTCCAAGCCGTGTCCCACGGCTTCGTGGAGCAGGATGCCCGGCCATCCCGGCCCGAGTACCACTGTCATTTCGCCTGCCGGCGCTTCCACAGCGTCCAGCATGACGATGGCTTCACGCGCGGCCTCGGTGGCGAAGTGTTCCGGAGTCTTCTCCTGGAGAAAGAAACCCAACTCGACCCGCCCGCCGCCTCCCGCATGGCCGCGTTGCGGGGGCCCGCCGTTCTGCCGCGCCAATGCCGAGACGCTCAGCCGCGCTAAGGGCTGCCGGTCCAGCGTGAGGACACTATCGCTGGTGGCGACCAACACGTGCCGGAGATTATCGGCGTACACCGCCTGCACTTGAAAAATCCGAGGGTCGTATGCCCGGGCGGCTAGGTCGGCGCGCTTCACCAGGGTTACGCGATCCGCAAACGCGGTCTCGGTTGGAGAAACCAAGACGGGGTAAAGATCGTGCTTTACGCCCTCGTGGAGGCCGTATTTGCCAGGTTTTCCCGGTCCGGCCGCGATATAGGCGGCAACCCGCGCCGCCTTCCTGATCTTTTCCGGCGCCAAATCGTCGCTATACGCGTATCCGGTGCGCTCTCCGGCGATCACCCGCACGCCCACCCCCATGGAGACGCCTTGCGTGGCGCTTTTGACGATGGATTCATCGAGGCTGATAGAACTTGTCTCGAGGTATTCAAAGTAGAGGTCGGCGTAGTCTCCCCCGTGGGACAGGGCCTCCGCCACGTAACGTTCTAAGTCCTGCCGCGTGATTTGAAAGCGCGCCGCAAAGATCGACTCCGAAAACTCCATAATTTCAGGCTACCATGGGGTCTGAGACCCAGCCTGGTCGCGAGCCGTCGACGGCTCAACTCCGTTTTGGGTTGTTCTTTTGGAAGAGTTTGTAACCTGCTTCATGGCCGGCACGCCTCTCAGGTTGAGATTATTAAATATACAAATGCCGGCACCTCAGGTGCGGCATGCGGGTTGATTTCGAGCTTATTAAACGCGCGCAAGCTGGTGATAACGCGGCGTTTAACGAAATCGTGCTGGCGTACCGGAAACGGATTTTAGGTACGATCATGCGGGTCATCGCCCGCCCGGAAGATGTGGAGGATGTCGCGCAGGAAGTCTTTTTGCGACTCTATTTCTCCCTCGACCAACTCCGGACGGCGGAGGTCTTCGAACCTTGGTTGTATCGCTTGACGGTAAATGCGGCCTACGACTACCTCCGAAAGCAGCGTCGCCGTCCCGAGTACCGGATGTCGGACCTGTCTGAACAGCAGGTGCTGATGGCCGATGCCACCGCCGGTGGAAAGGTGGAACACGACGATCAGTACCAGAAGAAGATCCGCGAATCGGTGGATGCTCTGCTGGGGGCAGTTTCCGAGGCCGATCGGATCCTACTGATGTTGAAGGAAGTGGAAGGTCTCTCGTTGAAAGAACTTGAAAAGATTTATCAAGTCAACGAAAATGCTCTAAAGGTCCGCCTGTTTCGGGCTCGGCAGCGCGTCCTAAAGGCCTTCGGAGCGTCAACGAAAGGCAAGGAGCCGGCGCGAGCCGGTTGAAGGTATGAATCTGATGCGTGGCAGTCAAGACGACCAGCTCGATGCCCTGTTCCGAGCGTACCGGGAAGCTTGCTCGACGCCGGAACCGAGCGTCCACTTCATGCCCCAGCTTTGGCGGCGCATCGAGTCCCGTCAGAGCTTCACGTTCTCGTTCCGTCGTATGGCCAACGCATTGGTCACGGCGGCAGTTGCGGCGACGGTGTGCCTCGGGATCTATACCACGATCCGCCGATCGGACGCGGCTTTTTATTCGCAGTCGTATGTCGAAGCTCTCGCGGAGGCCAGCACGATCGATACCGATCTAGTGGCTCCGGCCCGGCTGGAAATCAACCAGGCACCGCTCGAGTGAAACGCATGATGCGATCGAAACTCTTCGCGGCTTTGTACTTGGCGCTCGTCTTCCTCAGCGGGTCGCTGGTGGGCGCTTTTGCCTACCGGCTCTATTCCGCAAACACCGTCAGCGCCACCGTTTCGCGGCGGCTTGACCCGGTAGAGTGGCGCAGGCGCTATATGCAAGAGATGCGCACCCAGGTCGGAACCGACGCCGATCAGGAAGCTCAGATCAACCAAATTCTGGATGAGACGGGCGCGGCTTTCGCCCAGATCCGGGCGCGTGAGAAGCAGGCATACCAGAGCGAGCAGGATGTGCAGATCACCAAGATTTTCGCTCTGTTACGCCCCGACCAGAGACCTCTTTACGCGAAACTCCGCGCCGAACGCGAAGCGCGCCGTAAGGCCCAGCAAAGTAAGAAGTAACGCTTCGCCGCCTGGCATCTTTTTTTCGTGCGCCGGGAAAAGTTGTAGGGTTCCCTATTTTCTAGCAGGCCCTCTTTAAGAGCCGATTTCGGTCCGCACGACCGCAGCCGCTTCGTCGACTCCAATAGTCGGCTAGCGTGCGATGAACTAGCTCCACCCATCGAGTGTCTCGCTCCGTGCGCCACTGCTGGGCGTCCCAATGGGACCGTCGACACCGGGAAACGTTCGAAGGAGTTGGTTGCCGATACCTCGGGGCGCGGCCCGGGCTCTACGCAGCCGGCGTCTTTTTCTTGCCTCGGGTGGCTTTGTATTTCCTCTCGAACCGGTCGACCCGGCCCGCCGTGTCTACCAACTTCTGTCTGCCGGTAAAGAACGGGTGGCAGGAGGAGCAGATTTCCACGCGGATGTCGCCTTTGTGCGTGGAGCGCGTCTTAAAGGTATGTCCGCAGGCGCAGATGACGTTAACTTCGTTGTATGCGGGGTGAATACCTGCCTTCATGATGTAAAGGGGAGTCCTTTCCCAAGAAATCCAGTATAACAACAATGAAAACCCCCGTGATCCGCACTCGGACCACGGGGGTTCGGTAGCCTTAATAAAACCTGAGGCCTAACTGACGCGTGAGGCAGCCGGTCCACAGGAACACGACCCCGATCCTGGACGGGATCTCAGCATGAGAGGCTCGACTTTAACAGTCGGCCACCTCCCGCGGTCGTTCGTTACTTCCCATATTTTTCTGGACCACCTCCTTTCCCAGTGATAGTTTTATGCTCGCATGACGCACGAAGCCCTGTCAATACTCTGCGTTTTGAAGGAATAGACGCTCGAAATCCTCTTACAAGCGGCGTGCTGCAAACCGGCACATTCCAAGGCCGTCCACCCAGTTGAACGGAAACCGGCCCGAGGTGTAATGCGCGCAGGGCAGAGTCAATACCTGATGCGGCAGCTCCAGCTGGCGAAAGCTCTCGAGCACCTGCCGGGAATACACCGGCAGGAAGCTCGTGTCGTGGCGCGCCCAAACCAGCAGGCTTTCGATGGAGCGGCCGCGGAATCGTGTTAGATACGAAGCCGGACTGATCACGGACCAATACTGCCGCAACTGTTCTTGATTGACCTGGTCGCCGAAGCCTCGGCGCACATGCTCGGTCGAGAGCCCAGTCCAGACCACATCGGAAAAGTACATGGAGACGTGGTTGAAGATTCCCAGGCGGACCCGCAAATCATGCGCGGTCGCTATCGAGGCGACGCACGATCCGAGGCTAGTGCCGAGAACTCCTAAACGTGTGTAACCCTGGCATTCCAGCCAGTCCAGACAGGCCCGGGCGTCGATAATCGATTGGCGGGAAGCGTGAATGGTACGCCCGATGTTGCTTGAGACATGATAATCGGCCCGCCGGAGTTCCGCTGGCATGCGCTCGGCGTGATACGCCAGTGTCATCCGCAAGGCGCTGATTCCGAACCGGTTGAGCAGCTTGGCCAAGCCAATGTGGCCGTCTGGCCCGGCATTCCACTGGGGCAAGACGACCAGCGCCCTTGACTGGTCTCGCGCCGCCGGAAACCACCGGGCATGGACAATATTGTTCTCTGGATAAGGCGAGCAAACCGGGCTGGTAAACCTCAGGCAGCCATCCTGAAGGTGGTACTCCCGAACCGGTTCATAGGCGTAAAACTGGTCCGAATCGGCCACGGCCTCGTCCACAAAGCGTGCCACCGAGGCCGCTGAACCGCCATTGGCATCCGCCGGACAGGGTGGGAATCCAATGCGAGCCAGCCACTCGGTTCCCCATTCAAACGGGCGCACCACGCGGTTGGTATCACGGCCCGCCAGTCTTCGCTCCCAGCGGTCAATCCAACGGCCGTAGAGTCCCGTCATGGGTCGGAAACGATCAGTTTAGCAAACGAAGAAAAGCCCCACCCCGGCCGATCAGACCGGAGTGGGGCACCCTATCACACGGAAGGAGGCAACACACCAAAGCGCAAAACCTCTTGAACGAACCCCGAT
>Ga0310914_10001929_pt1 | contig 13708 bp, 8 predicted proteins | sample GREbulkMGAN108_FD_203450 | JGI IMG/M metagenome (GOLD analysis project Ga0310914, IMG submission 203450) | Lab enrichment of tropical soil microbial communities from Luquillo Experimental Forest, Puerto Rico - GRE.bulkMG.AN108 | ecosystem: Environmental > Terrestrial > Soil > Tropical forest >... | reverse complement strand
CTCAGGAACAAGCGGCAGAACCAACACCGATGGTGTTAGAAGAAGTAGTGAAGCCCGAACCTAAGATAACAGAAATACCTGTTGTTGCTGAAGTTAGTGAAGCTGCAAAAATGGAAGAGGAACCTGTTGCTACGGTTATTGAAAACATTGAAGTAGAAAAAATTACCGGCCCTAAAATTTTAGGGAAAATAGAATTGCCTGTTGATAGTGATACTAGGCCAAAACCGAGCCCGAGAGACGGAGATCGTAAGCGCAAAAGAATTCCTATTAATAAAGGAGGAAGTGTGCCTCCGCAGGGTGGTGGCCAACAACAAGGCGGTAATCAGCAAAGTGGTGGTTTTAACAGAGATAACCGTGGTGGCCAGCAGCAAGGAGGAGGAGGATTTAATCGTGGCGGTGGCCAACAACAGGGCGGTGGCTTTAATAGAGGTGGCGGCCAACAGCAAGGGGGAGGGTTTAATCGCGGCGGTGGCCAGCAAGGTGGTTTCAACCGTGGAGCGGGTGGCGGCCAACAACAAGGAGGTAACCGTTCTAATAATCAGGGTAATCGTGGCGGAAACAGAGGCGGCGGGCATCACCATCAACCACGCCCTGACCAAAAAGAAATTGACGCAAAAGAAATACAGGAAAAAATACGCGAAACTCAAGCTAAGCTTGCTGGCGCAGGTGGCAGGGGTAAAAGCCAGAAAGCAAAACATCGTAGAGAGAAAAGGCATGAAATGGCTGAAGCCATGGGCGAAATGCAGGACGATAACAAACTACAGGTTACTGAATTTGTTACCGTTAGCGAATTAGCTAATTTAATGGATGTAAGCTTTGCCGAAGTAATTAGTAAGTGTATGGGTTTGGGTATCATGGTTTCTATTAACCAGCGTTTAGATGCCGAAGTAATTGAATTGGTTGCCGGAGAATTTGGTTTTGAAGTTGAGTTTATTAGCTTAGAAGATGCAGATGACGAAATTGAAGAAGAGGAAGAAGACAGTCCAGAAGATTTATTGCCACGGGCACCAATTGTAACAATAATGGGCCACGTAGACCATGGTAAAACTTCGTTATTGGATTATATCAGAAGTGCCAATGTTGTTGCCGGAGAAGCAGGTGGCATTACGCAGCATATTGGTGCTTACGAAGTAACATTGCCAAATGAAAAACATATTACTTTCTTAGATACGCCGGGTCACGAAGCATTTACAGCTATGCGTGCCCGTGGTGCTAAAATAACAGATATTGCAGTGATTGTTGTTGCAGCAGACGATGCTGTTATGCCTCAAACAAAAGAAGCTATCAGTCATGCTCAGGCAGCAAATGTTCCAATGATATTTGCAGTAAACAAGATTGATAAAGAAGGTGCCAATGCCCAAAAAATTTATGAACAATTGTCTCAGATGAATATTCTGGTTGAACATTGGGGTGGCAAATTCCAGTCGCAGGAATTAAGTGCTAAAAAAGGATTAAACGTAGATAAGTTATTAGAAAAAATATTGCTTGAAGCAGAAATGCTTGAGCTGAAAGCCAACCCCGACAGAGAAGCAACAGGAACTATTATTGAAGCTTCTTTAGATAAGGGCCGTGGTTATGTTGCTACTATTTTGGTTCAAAACGGAACATTGCGCCAGGGAGATTTATTGGTAAGCGGACAATATTATGGAAGAATTAAAGCCATGTTTAATGAACGCAATCAACGTGTTCAGGAAGCTCCTCCGTCAACACCTGTTGTAGTCTTGGGATTAAATGGTGCACCGCAAGCCGGTGAGAAATTTAAAGTATATGTTGATGAATCTGAAGCAAAAGATATTGCAACCAAAAGAGCTCAAATTCTACGTGAACAAGGGCTACGTGCAAGAAAACATATTACTTTAGATGAAATTGGCCGTCGTTTAGCATTGGGTAATTTCAAAGAATTGAATATTATTATTAAAGGTGATGTGGATGGTTCTGTTGAAGCATTAAGCGATTCGTTACAAAAACTTTCTACCGGAGAAATTGCAGTAAATGTGGTTCATAAAGCAGTTGGTCAAATTTCTGAAAGCGATGTGTTGTTGGCAACAGCATCCGATGCTATCTTAATCGGCTTTAATGTTCGCCCTTCTTTACAAGCTAATAAATTAGCACAAAACGAAGGCGTGGAAATAAAGATGTACTCTATTATCTACAATGCCATTGAAGAAGTAAAGAGTGCAATGGAAGGTATGCTTGAACCGAAAGTGGAAGAAAAAGAAGTGGCTACCGTTGAAATTCGCGAAGTGTACAAATTTGATAAAGCAACGGTTGCCGGCTGTTTTGTATTGGAAGGAAAAATTAAGCGGGATGCCAAGATTCGTTTGTTTAGAGATGGCGTGTTGCTGTATCCGAGAACAGAAGGTGCTTTTGCAGAATTGGGCAGCTTAAAACGCTACAAAGATGATGTGAAAGAAGTGGCAAGTAATATTGAGTGCGGGTTAACCATTAAAAACTTCTCCGACTTAAATACCGGAGATACCATTGTGGCTTACGAAGAAGAAGAAATTAAGCGTACTTTATAAGGTTGTAATTTGATTATAAAAGTCTCAGGCATGTCTTGAGACTTTTATGTTTTGTTAAAAGCTTGATAAGTGAACAGTTTCAGCCTGTTTAACTTTATTTTTGACTCACCATTTATTATGAAAAAAATTATCTTCTCTGTTATATTGTTCAGCAGTGCATTTTTCAGTTCTGCAAATGCGCAAGCAAAAAAAGTAATTGCCGATAAAATTGTTGCTCAGGTTGGCGATAAAATAATACTGCATTCTGATATTATAAATGCCATTGCAGATTATAAACGCCAAGGCCAAGAACTTCCCGTTGATGCGAACTGCGCTTTTTTACAAGGTCAGTTAATTCAAAAAGCATTGGTATTGCAAGCAGAAAAAGATTCTATTCCAATTAGTGATGATGAATTGGATGCAAAATTAGATAATCAGGTACGTGGCTTCATTCGTGAATATGGTTCGAAAGAAGTGTTGGAAGAAGTTGCGGGAAGAACAGTGTATCAAATTAAAGAAGATTTTAAACAGGTATTCAGAGAAAGGGAATTGGCGGATAAAATGAGATCTAAAATCTTAGAAAACACCAAAGTAACACCTACAGAAGTAAGGGCTTATTGGGATAAAATTCCAAAAGACAGTTTACCGTTTTACGAAAGCGAAATAGAGGTAAGCCAGATTATTGCCGAACCTAAAGCCAATAAAGATGTAGAAGATTATGTAATTAGACAGTTGTATGAGTACAAAAGACAAGTAGAATCCGGAAGTAAAAAATTTGAACAATTGGCAAAATTATATTCAGACGATAAAGGAACAGAAAGCCAGGGTGGAACATTAGCAATCAACAGAAACGATAAAGGCGCAATAGATGCTGCATTTTTATCGGGTGCATTCAGATTAAAAGAAGGGCAGATTTCTCCAGTTATTAAATCTAAATTCGGTTATCATATTATTTTAATGGTAAGCCGAGCCGGTGACGATGCTGTTGTACGCCACATCCTTAAAATTCCTCCGGTAACCGATGATGAAATAAATATTTCTGTAAAAAAATTAGACAGTTTGCGTACAAGAATTGTTTCAAGAGAATTAAGTTTTGGTGAGGCGGTTAAGTATAGTGATGATGAGAACAGTAAATTTAATGGCGGCCAAATTCAAGGCAGAGACGGTTCTACATACGTTTCTATTGATGCATTAGATAAAGATATGATTAAGATTTTGCCGGATCTTAAGCCGGGTGATGTTTCTGTACCACAGGTATATGCAGATGAAAGAGGCAAAAAAACAGTACGTTTAATTTATTTAAAAACAAGAACAACACCGCATCGGGAAAATTTAAAAGATGATTATAATAAAATATCCCAAAGAGCTTTGGATGAAAAAAAACAGAGTAAGTTAGAAAAATGGTTTAACGAACACTTGCCAAGTTATTATATCTATATAGATAAACAATTTGTTGGTTGTAAGAGTTTGGATGATTGGTGGAAATATACTACAAGTGCTAAACAATAAAATTTTAATAGAAATTAAAAGCCTGATAACTTAAATATTATCAGGCTTTTTTTGTGGGCGCTCATTTTGGCTTGAATTAGTAATCCTCTGATAACAGCGTGACCTGAAAATGGATTAACTGTATTGAATGATTGCCTTTTAGTTTGATAAGTTACCCTTTTGCTTTACATCCTTTTGTAAAGATTAAGCTACCTGCCGGCAGTCCAGAAAATGGCATTGCTAAATAGTTTTTTAAAATTCTCATTATTGAATAATTCGGCATGATGTCCCATGAAAATATAAATATTTCTGGCTTTCACTTGTTCATTGGTCCAAACAACGGGATGGTCGCCCATTTTAAATTCCGTATGAGGCGTATAGGTGGACTCATCAACACTTGCAAGTACATGAACATTGAATCGTGGGCTTTTGTTGTACGTGTACCATTCTTCATTTTCAATCACGAAATCGGGAGATACTCCCTGCATACATGGGTGCGTTGTGTCCTCAACTTTTACGGTTCCGGTTGAGAAGGAAGCAATGTAATTTTTAAACCGGATACCACCCATAAATTTAGAAAACCAGTTCCACATTGGGTATCCGTCGAATTCGCCAAGCAGGGTTGCATGATGGAAACCGATCCATCCCATTCCTTTTCCTTCGTTAATGAATTTTTCAAATGCAGCAGCAGCGATATCAGTCCACATATAAGGAGGATAATTTAACTGAATGAAGACTTTGTATTGCGATAAAAATGCTTCATTTATTTTGGCAGTATTTTCAATGTAATCAACAGCAAAACCACTGTCTTTAGCCAATTGATTCAGCCATAATTTTGCCGTATCTACAAAAGGCTTATGTAAGCCACCACGTTCGGCTAAAGCTATTACCCTGAATTTGGGAGCGGGTGTTTGTGCATAAGAATAGGTTGTTGCCATCAATAAAATGAACAGCGCTACTGCAACTATTGTCCAAAACAGTTTCATATATTCAGTTTTTGAATGATCGTTATTTTTTTTCAAAAGGTTCTGCCATAGCTGCTATAGCTTGTAAATACCATGCGGCATGTGGCAACCATTGCTCGGTCCATCGCCATTCGTTTCCGTTATCGTGTAATTTAAAATCAATACCTGAACCGTCGGGTTTACCTGCGTTTCCCGTTATGCCGTTTGAAATGCCGCCTTTTTGCGAACCATGCCCGAAGTTTGAACTCATGTAAGGAACATTGTTTTTTCCGAATTGATATAAAAAGCATATGGCATAAGGATTACAGCCTAATATCCATGATATTTGATCCATGGCAAAATAGGAAAGAGAATCCGATATTTTCCACGGAGTATTTGTAGGATTGATAAGGCGACCACCAACCAATGCTGCTGTTGCCAATGATGACAGCCGTGCATTTTCGCCCTGCCACCACCAACCTGTTTCGTTTTCATGCGGAATAAAAAAGCCTTCTGCAACTTTTCCTTTGAATAAAAAATTTTGCCTTGCATAACCGAATGGATTGGCAACTTTATTCGTTACCGTTAATTCGTAGTTCAATGCTTTTTTAATGGTTGATAAAGCCTCGGAACGCTCTTTGCTATCGGTTTCTTTTTTCAAATAACGTGCAAGTGCAACAACTGGCATTCCTGCATCCGATGCGTGCCAGAAAGGACGGTTGTTATCATCGGCAATAAAATAACCTGCATCGGTCATGCGCTGCGATAAATTATGTGCACGTTTGCGTGCTTCATCTTTGTAAAAAGAGCTATCGGTTGCCATCCACAATTCGGTAGCTGCCATTAGTGCACAGTAATCATCAATAATATTTTCTTTACCATCATCATCATATTTGGTGTTATTAATTAGCAGATGAGCGAAAGCACGTTTTGCACCATCAAGATATTGCTGCGATGTAAAATCTCCGTTCTTGTGCCATGTTGAAATCCTTGCCAGCGCTGCAATTGCCATGCCACCGCCTTCACGAAATGCAGCCTGATAATCGGCTGTGGTAACGCTGTTAGCCATTAGTCCCACAACTCTTCTTGCATTCGGGTCTTTATTAAAATAACTGAATACAATCATGTAAAAATAATCATCGCTTGAAAGACAACGCATCATGTAATCCGCTCCCCATAAGGCTTCTTCTTTTAAAGAATCCAACACACCAAGTTGAGTAAGAAGATGGGGAATTGATTCCGCCGCCTGCTCCATTGACCATGTAACCAACGGTATTTGTTGCGGCGACATGAAATTAGCATAGGCTAAATGAGAAAAATATTTACTTACATCGCCCGATGCATCGCACCAACCACCACGTAAATCAACCGTTTTATCACTTCCGTATAAACGTATGTGTGCATCTGCTTTCAATTCCGGCTCTGTATTGGCACGTTGTTGATTATAATAATGAATGACAGATGGCAGAGTTAGTTTAATCAATGCATTTTGCTGAATAGAAAAATCGGCAGAGGTGTATACCTTACCATAAACGGTTAATTGTATTTTATAATTTCCCGAAATCAGGAAGCGAGAAAAATCAAGTTGATAAAATAATTTTCCCGGAAACCAATCGTCTATTGAAACAGGTTGCAAAATTGCACCTGTGAAAGCTTTTTTGCCTGTTGCCGTATTAACTAATTCGAATGAAGTGTTGCCGGGCAGTTTTTTAAATGTGCCGATTAAAGCTGTTTTGGAGGCAGCTTCATCATAAGCTACCTGGTTTACATAAATTTCAATACCTGTGTCTTTCAGCTGGTTTGAAATTGGTTTTGATTGTGAATCTGATTGCTGTGCATTTGAACTGTAAATTGAAAAGCATAAAGTTGTATAAATGAATAGGCAAAATAATATACAAGTGTTATTCTTAGGGTTCATTGACGGTTTTTTCGTTTACATATTGGCGTTAAGCCTTAATGAAATTACGTTGTTCAATTAATTGTTCAGCTGATTTTTTCTTATTGTAGAGATTATCGAGGTTGCATGCTTTTCTCGTTCTATTGTAAATGTTGATTTAGCATTGTCTATTTCATCGTATACAGTTAATATCAATAGCAAAATTCATCTGTTAATTCTGTTGATAATTCAATATCTTCTTTTCGATAAGTTATTCTAAAAAAATAATGGCGAAAGCTCTTTTGAGTTTTTTTTAGAGGAGCGTAACCAAAAGAGTATTTTTATAATGTTTGACATAAATAAATGGATTTGCCCCTCTATTTTGAGGAGACTGTTGGTGTAATAAATTGATGATTTGTTATACTGGATTTATAGTATAAAAGGTAATATCGGGAGTCTGGTCACCTTTTTTTAATAAAATAGGAGAGTTTTGGGTATAAAAAAGACTGTAATCAATTGATTATCAGTCTTTAATGTGGACCCACCTGGGCATTTTTTTCTTCATTTCCCTTCTTGAAGTTTACTTCAAACTCCTATATTAATATTGATAATCAACGATCTATAAAATCGATTGAAGAAAGAGGGTTTAAGAAAACCCCATAATTGTGTTAACCATGTGTTAACCAAATTGATTAATTTTATAAAATCCGACTTCAAAATGGAAAGCAATTTAAAAATAAAAGCTGTACTATTTAAGGGTAAAATTTATGCCGATGGAACTCACCCAATTCTCATCAGAGTTACAAATAATCGGAGGCATACCTATAAAGCTGTTGGTTATTCTATAAAGGAATATGCATGGGACGAAGAAAATCATTTGGTATATGAGAAGAAACCTATTATCACGAAGAGGCAGGAAGGGCAACTAAGTAATCAAAAACTAGATTACTTAAAACACAGATATGCAAACGCCATTTTATTATATAATGCTAAACAAATAAATGAAGCAATAAAAGATAAAATAGTTGAGATTTCTCTGATTACTCAAAAGCTGAAAGTTAACGGAGATAGCTTGGACATACATAATATTCGGTCCAACATAAAACCTAATTCTGGAAACTCTAAAAATTTAAGCTTTACTGTTTATGCCACAGCGAAACAGGAAAAATTATTAGCCAGCGGACATATAGGTACTTATAAAAGGTATAAATCTATACTTGAATATTTAAAGAAGTATAGAGAAGAAAGGGATCTGCTATTTTCTGATATAGACTTGAATTTTTTAGAGGCATATGAGATACACCTGCAGGGTGAGAAGTATAAAATAAACACCATTCACAACCATTTTAAGACCATCAGGGCAATATACTATTCGGCTATTAAGGAAGGAATTATTACAAATGATAAGAACCCATTCTTCATTTTTAAATCAAAAAATGACAGTAACACAAAGAAAGAAAAGTTGAATGTAGAGGAAATATTGAAGCTTGAAACAGAGCCACTGGAAAAGGGAAGTTTAATGTGGCATGCTCGCAACTATTTTCTGTTTAGTTTTTATTGTGCCGGCATTCGTGTAAGCGACTTACTTCAACTAAAATGGGAGAATATAATTAACGAACGCGTTGAATATAAAATGGAAAAAACAGGAAGTATAAAATCCATTGCACTGTTACCCAAAGCAAAAATCATTTTAGCTGAATATAAAGGACCTGATGTAAAGAAAACTGATTTTGTTTTCCCAATGTTAGACACAAGACAAGATTTGTCTGATCCTTTAACACTGTTAAATCAAATCTCTTCAAAAACGGTAATAATAAATAAGTATCTTAAAAAACTTGCTGAGAAAGTAGAAATCGACAAACCAATAACAACACATATAGCACGACATTCATTTAGCGATATAGCAAGAAAGCGAGGCACAAACATTTATGATATTTCAAAAATGTTGGGGCATTCTTCTATTAAAATAACCGAAGCATATTTAGCATCTATCGACTTAGAAAGTCAAGATGAATCTCATATCAATGCCATGGACTTCTAATCTTACTTGGCTCTAAGTACAGATAAAGGTTTATTCATTTTATTTCTTCCATATCACATAACAAATTAAAATCGGTTTTTCTGTTTATCAAAATTGTCCGTCGGACAAAGCTGTTTAAACGGACAAGCCCCTTTTTTTGAGCTTTGTGGTGATCAAATGATCAATAATTAAAACGGGATGATTGATTCTAGAGCAATTATTCCACAAATCATTAAAAATGAATTTAGAAATTATAACAAAACATGAATTTTCTGCTCTTGAAAACAAATTGGAAGCAGTTATAAAAATTCTTCAAACTTCTAGTGGAGGTAATTTAGATAAAGTTTATAATACCGTTGAATTAGCAAAAACATTAAACGTATCTACAAAGACCATTCAGAGTTGGAGAGATGATAGGTTAATAGAATTTTCTCAGGTAAGAAATTCAATTTTTTATACACAGCAGGCTGTAAATGATTTTTTAAAGAATCATACAATTAAAAGAAAATTCACAACCTTTAAAAACTAACAGATGTCCAGTAATATTAAATTAAACCAAGCGAAGCTGGAAACATATTTAACTTCTAAATATGAATTCTGCTATAATGAAATACTTAATGAATTAATGTATAAAACTATCGACGGAAAAAAATTCAAAATTTTGAATGAGTTTAATATGAATTCTCTGTTAATGGAATTGCACAGGAATAATCTTGGAACATCTAAGAAGGAATTAACCGAATTGCTGTTTTCGGATTTTACAAAAGTTGTAAATGTTTTTAAATCGTATTTTGATCATTTAGATCGGTGGGACTCACAAAGTGAACCAGATTATATTGAGCAATTAAGCGCAACTGTTTCGGTCGAACCCAAATACTTGCAGAACTGGAAAGAATGGTTTAAAAAATGGATTGTAGCAGTTGCGGCTTGTGCTTATGACGAGAAGGCTATTAATCATACTTGTCTGATATTAGTAGGCGGACAAGGAATAGGAAAAACAACATGGCTGGAAAAGCTAATTCCGACTGCTCTTAAGGACAAATATTATTATTCGGGAATTATAGATCCAGCCTCTAAGGATACTATTATTCAATTAAGCGAATGCTTTTTAATAAATATGGATGAACTGGAAAGCTTAAACAGGACCGATATAGGACTGCTAAAGGAGATCATTACGAAAACTGCAGTTCGTGTCAGAAGACCTTATGCAGCAAAGTCGGAGAATATGTCCAGAAGAGCTTCATTTATGGGGTCTGTTAATAATAATGAATTTTTAAAAGATCCGACTGGAAGCCGAAGATTTATTTGTTTTGAGGTACAGGAAATTGAGTTTCAGCATAACGTTAATATGGATGATGTTTTTGCTCAGGCATTCTATTTATATAAGACAGGGTATAAATTTTGGTTTGAAGGAGAAGAAATTAAAAAACTCAATACTCACAATTTGAACTTCAAACATATTTCCTTAGAAGAAGAAATCTTACGTAGATTCTTTATGCCTTGCATAGCAACTGAAACCCCCAATCAATTAATGTCAACTGAGCAGGTTATTGATTATATCTATAATTGTCGAGGCATCACCGATAAATTAAATCCAAAGAAGTTTGGAATTGCTTTAAGAGAAGCTGGGTTTCAAAGAACAAAGAAAAATGGGTTGTGGATATGGAAATTAAATTTGGTCCCAGAAGAAGATTAAATTTCTAAATTTGGTAAGGATATCAGATTAAACTTTATATCTATGGAATATTCAATTTATTTTGACTTTTTTGAAAATATTATTAATGTCCTTGCGAAAGCGGAACAGAAGAAAATACTATTCTTATTATCTTCAAACGGAGAGGAGTTTTACGATACCTATATGAACCATCCGGATGATTATATAGACTATAAAAAACAAAGTATTGATGTCTTTGGTGGATCAGACGGTGATATCACAATCACATTTGAGGAGCTTGCACAAAAGCGATTAGAAAAAGAAGTAAAAGACTCATGGAAAGAAATTCAAAAGAGTTATTACACTCTTTCTGATGCAGATAAAAAATCTGTTGTAAAAAGAATAAGGGAACATATAGCTGGATTAACAAACAGAATACAAACTAAGATTAAAAATAAATCTGCCGTTAAATTATTGGTTAATGCATTAAGTGAAATCGAGAATTTGATAGTTGCAACTTATTTAGAAAATTCAAGTGCTCCATTTACTGGAAACAAAATAAAATGGAACGGTACAGATACAATGTTGGCTACTTTGTTTTACAGGCTTACAACTGCGGAGTATAATGGTAAAAAGTTATTAGAGGCAGACCCTTCAATAATTGCAGACTTGTTACATACCAGTTTTATAAATAATGATGGAAGTAAAATCGATAAGGAATATCTGGCTAAATTAATTTCTCCAAATACAAAAAGAAAGAAATCAACCGAAATACAAGTGATTGTTTCTGGAAAAACATTTTAAATGTGTATCTATAGAGACGATAAGTAAAATACTTGGTCATAGCACAACAAAGATTACTACCAATATGCAGTTGTTACGGATTTAAAGGTGAGTCAAGAAATGGAAAATGAATAAAGGAGCAGAATAGTAGCTGCTCCTTTATAAAATTCATGTTGTCCCTGAATTTCTTGCCAATCGAAAAGTTATTTACCAACCCACATTTTCAGCATTTGTTTCTTAAGAAATGTACCGATAGGAGAGAAGGAATCTAAGGGAGAGGAATTTGTGTAAGAGAGAAAAGTATAATTATTTATACGAAAATATTTTCATTTAAAAAAGAGGATTATTCCTCTTTTTTGGGAATAGTAAACACTTCAAATTGCATTGTATTTAAAAATAATTTCTACTAATTGTTCCTATGAATATTTGTGGAAAACGTTTGAATCTTTAGTCTCCTCTCAAACATTGTTTGTTTAATAGTGTAAAATCCGACTTGCTATAATGTTATATTAAACAAACAAAAAATTACCAAAGTATATAAACTGAAATGAATATCTGTTTAACAGGTACTGTAGATATGTGCCTATTAATGAAGATAAAAAATATCGATTGATAAAACCAGATCAGATGAATAAAAAGCTACTCACCATTTTCTTATCATCCATCCTCTGTTTGCATTTATCTGCCCAAACAGCTAAAGATTCAGCAACAAAAGTCACTATCGCAAACTACTACAAATTGGCATTGCAATACAAAGACGGTAATGGCGTAACTATGGATTATAGTAAAGCTTATGAGAACTTTTCCAAAGCGGCTGATTTGGGGGATGCTCAAAGTGTGTATGCTGTTGCTTATTTACGATATAAGGGCCTTGGATGCGAACAGGATTATACTAAAGCTGCTCAGTTGTTTGGCAGCGGAGCCAGATTGAATAGAGATAATAGTATGTATTTCTATGGGCTTTGTTTTCGTAACGGTTATGGGGTAGATAAAAGCGAAGACAGTGCAAAATATTGGTTAAACAAAGCTGCTGCTAAAGGATATATGCAAGCAGTAAAGGAATTAAAGATGAGTGCAGGAGAAAATAACAACGATTCTGCAACTGCATTGGTTCAACAAATCAATAATGCTGCTATTCCAAATAAAACAACGCTCAATAAATACAGCAAAATACAACAGAAGCTACCATCATCAGAAGTAATTACAGGAAGTTATGCAGGTTGGATTATTCAGTATGATTGGAGCGGTACACATGCTGTGAGTAGTAAGAAGTTACAATTAAACCTTGTAGTAAATGATAACGACCTTACTGGTCAATGGATAGAAGACATTAAGGATACAGTAACTATAAAAGCAATCTTAGCTTCTGATTCTGTGTTGTTTAATAATACACAATATCGCCGCAAAGATCACTACAGTCCGGATACTGCTATCTTATACAATTTCAGTAATGCGAGATTGAATTTGATTCAAACAACAGATAGCGTGTTTTTAGCAGGTAATGTAGAAATGTTTTCACCAGAAAGAAAAGAGCCATCCAAACCTTTATTTGTAGCTCTTTCCAGAAAGGCACCGGTTATTCGGAAACTGGTTGTAAAGACTTACCCCAATCCATTTAGTAATGTATTGTATGTAGATTTCAATCTGCTTAAATCGGCAAATATAGAAGTGCAATTGATGACACTCAATGGAACTACAGTATACCGCAATCCTGCCGGTGTATTGGGAGCTGGGTGGTATTCATTACCTGTACAAACAGCAAATATTGCAGCGGGATCTTATTTGTTGAAACTTGTATATGATAATGGATCAACTGTGGTAAAAGTGGTGAAAATCTGAAGATAGGAGATGCAATTAAAAAATCAGAATTGGAATTAATTTATAAAACATTTTTTATGATTAAAAGAGTTGTTGTTTTATTAATACTGCTTGTCAGAATTAGTTTGGTGCAAGGGCAGAATACTTATGATATGCACAAGATTATTCCACCATCACCTACAGCTGCGGCATTTGCAAGATATGGAGACATACCGGTAGATATTAGTACAGGCGTACCTGATATAGAAATACCGTTATATACTATTACTTCCAGAAGTTTATCCATTCCTCTAGCACTTTCTTATCATGCAAGTGGTATTAGGGTAAACGATATATCCACGCCAGTAGGCTTAGGTTGGGTGTTAAAGGGGATGGGGGTGGTAAGTAGAACGATATTGGACAGGCCGGATGAAGAAACAGCACAATTTGGGTTGCTAATGGGAGGTAAAGCAAAATATATTTATAAAAAAGATTACGATGATGCACTTGCAACAGTGACGAATTATATTACTAACTACAATTTGGGATTCGATTTGTACAAGGATATGACGTATCATGATAAGCAAGCGGATAGATTCAATTATCAATTACCCAATGGTAAAAGCGGCATATTCCGTTATGATT
>Ga0310914_10001927_pt1 | contig 13714 bp, 10 predicted proteins | sample GREbulkMGAN108_FD_203450 | JGI IMG/M metagenome (GOLD analysis project Ga0310914, IMG submission 203450) | Lab enrichment of tropical soil microbial communities from Luquillo Experimental Forest, Puerto Rico - GRE.bulkMG.AN108 | ecosystem: Environmental > Terrestrial > Soil > Tropical forest >... | reverse complement strand
GACACGACTGCGCCACGGGAAATCAGGTGCGGCCTCGCTCAAACCGCATCAGCTTGCTGCCTGCGCCAGCCGCGAGTCGATTTCCTCGCGGAGCAGCGCGAAGTCGATCGGCTTGGTCAAGAGTCCTTCCGCACCGCTTTCGAGCGCCTTGCGCTTGGTTTCGGCGTCACCGTACGCCGTGATCATGATCACGGGGACCTCGGGCCGCATCTCCTTGACCTTGGGGAGCATTTCGAGCCCGGTCATTCCCGGCATGTTGATGTCGGACAAAATAAGGATCAGCGATTGCCCGATCGTGCTGGCGATGCGCGACAGCGCGTCCGCCGCCGAATGGGCGAAATCCATCATAAAGCGTTGGGTGCGCAAATCGCGGCGGAATTGCTGGCGGAACAGTGCCTCGACATCAGGCTCGTCATCTACCACAAGAACGAGAACGCTCACGTCTAACCTCTGATTTTGGTTTGAAAGAATTTTGCCAGTGTCCCGATTCCGGAATTCGCATCATCTGTTGCGGTATCCTCATTTGCGAACTTCGGAATCGGGACCCAGTAACTTATTGATCCAGTGTGGCTTTGGTTCAGAAATCAGCATCACGAACTTGCGGACGACGATGCGGACTTCAAAACCGCCGCACTGGTACGCGGCAATACAATGGTGAACTCGGTAAATTCGCCCGGCTCGGTCGCGGCCTCGATCGTGCCACCGTGCTGTTTCACAACGATGTCATGGCTCATCGAGAGCCCGAGCCCGGTGCCTTCGCCTGCGGGCTTGGTCGTGAAGAACGGGTTGAACATCTTTTCCTTTACATCCGGCGGAATGCCGGTGCCGTTGTCGCGGATGCTTATTTCGACGCGGTCGGTGCGACCTTTTGTCGTCGCCGTAACCAGGGGCTCGAAGTCGGCAGACCCGTTCTCCGCCTTGCGCCTGGTCACGGCGTAAAAAGCGTTTGAGATCAAATTCAGCAGAACGCGGGTGATTTCCTGCGGAAACACTTCGATCATGCCTGCCTCGGGATCGAAATTTCGCATGAGCGTGACGTTGAATTGCGGTTTTTCGGCGCGCGCGCCGTGATAGGCCAAATTGAGGCTTTCGTCCACCAGCGCATTGACATCTGTCGGACGATGTTCGCCGGAACCTTCGCGAGAATGCAAAAGCATGCTTTTCACGATGGAATCGGCGCGTTTGCCGTGTTGCACGACTTTGGCGAGGTTGTCCTTCAAAAGGCCGGTCAATTCCTCGACGTCGGTACGAATTTTGTCGACGAGCGTCGCCTGCTTCAACACGTCTTTGAGTTCGTCGGTCAATTCCACCGAAAGTGCAGAAAAATTATTCACGAAATTCAGAGGGTTTTTGATTTCGTGTGCAATGCCCGCGGTCAACTGCCCGAGCGAGGCGAGCTTTTCGGTCTGGATCAGCCGGTCCTGCGCCGCGCGCAGGTCGTCGAGCGATTGCGTGAGCTCGCGGGTGCGGGCCTGCACTTGCTCGAACAAGCGCACGTTGTCGATTGCGATCACGGCCTGGTCGGCGAAGGTTTGCAGCAGGCTGATCTGCTTGCTGCCGAAGGGTTGCATTTCGGTGCGGCGAAGCACGATTGCGCCGATGCTCTCGCCCTCGCGCAACAGCGGAACGCTCAAGATGGTGCGCTCGCCGTGCATGCGCGCCAATTCCTGAGCATGCGGGAACCTCTCACCATCGCTGGAAAGCAGGTCGTGAACATGGACGGGCTCTCGTCCGATCACCGCAAGGCCAGCGGTGGAATTCTCGGTGATTGGCACACTCGCGAGGCTCACCGGAAGCGGACCATGATGCGCGCCGAATGCCAGGCCGTCTCCCTCCTTTAGCCGTACCAACGCGTCATAAGCGCCGCAAAGCTCGCAGGCGCTTTCGACGATCGCCTTGAGCACGGGTTTCACGTCGGTCGGCGAGGAAGCGATCACGCGGAGGATGTTGGCGCTGCCGGTCTGATATCTCAGCGCCTCCTCGAGATCGCGCGTCTTGGCCTGCACTTCGTCGAACAGGCGGACGTTTTCGATCGCGATCACGGCCTGGTCGGCAAACGTCTGCAGCAGTTGCGCGTGATGATCGGCAAAGTGGCCCGGCTGAACGCGCGTTACTGCGACGAAACCGATCGACACGCCTTTGTTCATCAGCGGCGCAAACAGCATGCTGCGGTAGCCGCGCGCCCGCGCAATGTTCTTGATGTCGTCCGTCAAGTCCTCGGTGTCCGGAACTTGCGTGACTTCGCCGGCCTGCGTCATTTGAATCGGCGCGAATTCGGCGACCGGCCGCGGGAAAGTCGACCTCAAGACTTCGTCGGCTTCCGGAGTGGTGGGCGTGAATGCGCCCAGGTGAGCCATGCCGTCGATGAAAAGGAACACGGTGCTCGAAAAACCGCCAAGCAGGCGGTTGGCGCTGTTGGCGATCGCCTCGAACACCGGTTGCGCGTCGGACGGCGAACTCGCGATCACCTTCAGGATGTCTGATGTCGCGGTCTGCCGTTCCAGGGCTTCATTGGTCTCGTTGAACAGCCGCGCGTTCTCGATGGCAATCACGGCCTGATCGGCAAAATTCTGCTGCAGCGCCAGTTCGTCCGGCGTGAACGGGGCGAGGCGGTCGCGGTGAATGATCAGCGCGCCGATCGCGCCGTGGCCGCGCCGGAGCGGCGTGCCGGACACGGTGCGGGTGCCGCCGGCGCGGGCCGGCGCGAGGCCGGGAAAGTCGGCGATCGACGGGTCGACCTTATCGAGGTCCGGAATGTGGATCTGGCGGTTCTCGCGATAGACCATGCCGGGAAGGTTCTTGCCGTCGATCGCGAGCTGATCGGTTGGAACGGCCGCGACGATGCGCTCCGAAGCGCGGCCGACGGCGATCGTGCGCGTCCACCGATTGCCGTCGGAGATGCGGATCGTGGCGCTGGAGGCATTGAAGAAACGCGCGGTGGTCTCGGCGATCCGCTGCAAGGATTGCTCGGCGTCGGTGGGTGCCGCCGCGATCGTGCGCAGGATCTCGGCACCGGCCTTCTGGCGATCGACGGTCGCACGCAGCTCGTTTTGCAGCCGGAAATTGACCAGCGCGGCCGCGGTCTGCCGTTCGATCGCCTCGTCGCGCTGGGCGACGATCGATTGCAGCCGCTGCTCAAGCTCCAAAATCCTGCGCCTGAGATCGGCTTCCGTGTCATGGGGAAGCGCGGTCATTCCGGTCAAATCCAGGTCGCCCGGAGGACGCCGAGCGTGCCGGGCTCAAATGTTCACAAGCCGTTTTGGGCGCACGATTATTCCATTCCGGCGGCTGTCAGGCCAGCGCCGGAGGCGCTTTTTTCGGATCGGGGCGTTAACGCCGTCGGGGCCTGATCAGGTCCCCGGTCGCGAAACCTCGGTCTCCTTGGAGGTGATGAATTCCAGCAGCACAGGCGTGCCTTCCCGGGTCTTCTGGATTCCGCGCCTGATCGCCGGCACGATGTCCTCCGCGCTCGTGATGCGCTCGCCGTACCCGCCGAAGGCGCGCGCCATGGCGGCATAGTCGCCGGAGATGTCGGTCGACCGATATTTCTCGGTCGAGACAGGCATCACCTTCAGCTCGATCGCCATCGAGAAATTGTTGAGCAGGATGGACATGATCGGAATTTTCTCGCGCACCGCGGTCTCGAAATCCATTCCCGTGAAGCCGATCGCGGCGTCGCCCCAGACGTTGATGCAGAGTTTGTCGGGCCTTGCGAGCTTGGCGCCCATCGCAAGTCCCAGCCCGTAGCCGAGTTGGGTGGTCTTGCCCCAGCCGATATAGGAGAGCGGCTCGACCGGCTTCCAGAACGGCGAGAGCTGGTCGCGGGGGCTGCCGGCGTCGTGGGTAATGATGGTGCTGCGGATGTCGACGGTGTGCTGAAGGTCCCAGAGCACACGGTAAGGATTGAGCGGCGCGGCATTCGAAGTGAGTTTCGGCATCCACTTTTCGAGCCACTCCTTGTGGGAAGCGGCGATCTCGCGGGCGACTGCGCTCGTGTCGCGATCTGTCGTGACGGTCTTGCCGATCTCTTCCAGCAGCGCATCGAGCACGAGGCCGGCGTCGCCGACCAGGCCGATCTTCGCTTCTACGTCCTTGTTGAGGTGATTGGGATCAAGCGTCGCATGGATGATGGCCTTGCCCTTCGGCATGGCGATGCCGAACGAGGTCTCGGTGAAGGAGCAACCGATGCCGAAGATGACGTCGGCCTCGGCAAGGAATTTCGGCACAGCGCGCGGCACTGCCAATCCGCCCGAGCCGAGCGACAGCGGATGGGTCTCGGGAAATGACGATTTGCCGCCCAGGCTCGTGGTGACGGGAATGGCGAGCCGTTCGGCCAGCCGCTTCAACTGCGGCCAGGCGCGCGCGTAGTGAATGCCCTGGCCGGCATAAATCACCGGGCGTTTGGCGTTGACGAGCAGGGCCGCCGCTTCCTTGACATGGACGGGATCGGCGCCGGAGCGGGTGCGCAACACGGGCGTGTAGTTCAAGGGCTCCGGCACTTCCTCGTTCCACATGTCGGAGGGGATTTCGACAATCACGGGTCCGCCGCGGCCATTCTTCAATTTGGTAAAGGCGCGGCGAAAGATGTTGGCGACTTCGGCAGCAAGGATGATCGGCTCGGAAGATTTCGAAAACGCCTTCATTGCCTGGCTCGAATTGAAGTTCGGCTCGATGTGCGAAATCCGCCGCGCATAGCCCATCGGCATCACCAGCACCGGCACGGATTCGCCGAAACATTGCGCGACGCCGCCCATGGCATTTTCCGCGCCGGGTCCGTGCTGCATGCAGAACGCACCGATCGTGCGTCCCGAGGTGACCCGGGAGATCGCATCCGCCATGTGCAGGCCGATGCGTTCCTGCCGCACCATGATGGGACGGATATTGGCGTTGGCGGCATGCTCGATCAGATGATTGACCGGATAGCCGCACAGAATTTCGATGCCCTCGCGCTTGAGGATTTCCGCAATCGCGGTGCCGAGTTTCATGCGATCCCTCCCCAAAATGCGGCCGATTGTTCGTTCGGCCTTTTACCCATTATTTGGAACAGGAATCAGGCGGCGGGTAAAGCGCCGTCACTCGCGCTCCGGCGAAGTCCTGATATGCATCCGCGCCGGCCGGCTTTCCATTTACGGCGGCCGTTCCGACAGAAACCTGAGTGCCATTTAACGGATCGTTCAGCCTGTTCGTGAACGCGCCGGCAACCACTCCAACCTAGATTGGCGCCTGCCAATGATTGCGGAAGAATCCGGCAGGCGTGCGACAGGAGTTTTGAATGCGGCTGATTTCGAAATTTCTGGCGGATCAGTCCGCCGCGACCGCGATCGAATATTGCTTGATCGCCGCCGGTATCAGCATCGTGATTGTGGCCGCCGTCAACGGAATCGGCTCCGCGCTGAACACGACATACAGCTCGGTGAACAATTCACTGAAGTAGAGTAGGAGTTCGCTAGCCGGCCTTCCTGGATCGGCTCGTGCCGCGGGCCGGCTTTGCCGCCTTCTTCGGCTTCTGCTCTTCCTTGGCCGCGCGCTTGCCGCTGCCTGCGATCGGTAACAGCATTTCGCGCTGTCCCTCGACCCGCTTCGATCTCTTGCCCTTCGCATTCGCCGTCGGCGGCGCCTGCTTCTCGCTGGCGAGGCTCTTCTTCAGCGCATCCATCAGATTGATGACATTGCCGCTCGCCTTCGGCGCTGCCTTGGCGGGCAGCCGCACGCCGGACCGCTTCTTGTTGATGAGGTCAATCAGGGCGGCCTCGTAGTGATCCTCGAAGTCCTCCGGCTCGAAGTCGCCGGATTTCTGCTCGACGATATGCTTGGCGAGCTCCAGCATATCCTTCGTGATCTTCACGTCCTGGATGTCGTCGAAATATTCCTGCTCGTTGCGCACTTCGTAGGGATAGCGCAGCAGCGTGCCCATCAGTCCCTTGCCCAGCGGTTCGAGCGCGATGATGTGCTCGCGGTTGGTCAGCACCACGCGGCCGATGGCGACCTTGTTCATGCTGCGCACCGTCTCGCGGATCACGGCAAACGCGTCATGGCCGACCTTGCCGTCGGGCACGAGGTAATAGGGGCGGATCAGGTAACGGTTGTCGATCTCGTCCTTCGGCACGAACTCGTCGATCTCGATGGTGTGCGTCGATTCCAGCGCGATGTCCTCGAGTTCGTCGCGGGTCACCTCGATGTAGGTGTCGGTGTCGACCTTGTAGCCCTTGACGATGTCTTCGTTCGAGACTTCCTCGCCGGTTTCCGCGTCGACCTTGGCGTATTTGATGCGATGGCCGGTCTTCTTGTTGATCTGGTTGAACGAGACCTTTTCGGTGTCGGAGGTGGCCGGGTAGAGCGCGACGGGGCAGGTCACGAGGGACAGCCGCAGAAAACCCTTCCAATTGGCGCGGGGGGCCATGGCAGACTCCAGAATACGCAACAGGCGACCAAAACTTGAGGATAACACCGGGTGTCCCGGATTCAAGGAAGGGGGCTCGAGGAATCTGGCAACGGCGTTAACCGTCGCCTGCCCACGAACCCGTGCTGCGCCGTCTTTTGCGTCTCTGTGCAGGGGCGGAAGGGGAACATCGCCGGCTGTGCGGCGTTTCTTCCGATCGTGGCGTCCCGGGGCTTCCGACTCGATGTACCAGACGTTTATATCGGCCGGCGGGCGCTGCCGGCTGTCAAAGCGCCTGTGTGTGGAGAAGTGTCCGGACGGCCTTTTGTGAAAAAAAAGTTAGGTTTCGATGCGCGCTCTGTTCATTCAAGGTTCACGCCTGCGGGGTTCATCTTGATGACAGACATCGTGCAGCTCAGCTTTGGAGGCCAACGTGCGCCTGCTGGTCGTTGAGGACGATCCGGACTTAAACCGTCAGCTCACCACAGCGCTGAGCGACGCCGGTTATGTGGTAGATCGTGCGTTCGATGGCGAGGAGGGGCACTTTCTGGGCGACAGCGAGCCGTATGATGCCGTTGTGCTCGACATTGGGCTGCCGAAAATGGACGGCATCTCGGTGCTGGAAGCCTGGCGCCGCAACAAGCGCGCGATGCCGGTTTTGATCCTGACCGCGCGCGACCGCTGGAGCGACAAGGTTCAGGGCTTCGATGCCGGCGCCGACGATTATGTCGCAAAGCCCTTTCACCTCGAGGAAGTGCTGGCGCGGATACGCGCCCTTTTGCGCCGCTCCGCCGGCCATGCCCAGTCCGAGCTGACTTGCGGCCCGGTATCGCTGGATACCCGCACCAACCGTGTCAGCGTCTCCGGCAATCCCGTGAAGATGACCTCGCACGAGTACCGGCTGCTCGCCTATCTCATGCACCATGCCGGGCGCGTGGTGTCGCGTACCGAGCTCGTCGAGCATCTCTACGACCAGGATTTTGACCGCGACTCCAACACCATCGAGGTGTTCGTCGGCCGCATCCGCAAGAAGCTGGACGTCGACATCATCCAAACCGTCCGTGGATTGGGGTATTTGCTGACGCCGCCGCCTGCGGGTGCTTGATACAGGTGCCCGCTTGCCGAAGTTCGCGATCGGCCGCGGCACCTGTCGTGCAAAGTGCATGGACTTCAAATCGGCACTCGTGCGGCAGATTTGACATTCGCTGCTTCGTGCCCGCTAATCGCGGAGCGAATGCCAGATTCAAGGCCGCACGAGCATCAATGTTTTTATTCGTGTCCCCTTTGGTTCTGACATTCGTAAGAGGGATTGCTGCGACATGATACGAATGTCAGAACCGGGACACTAGCGGCATCATGCGCCGCAACTCGCTTGCCACCCGGCTGTTCTTGTCCGCTTCCGCCTGGGTGGTGGTGATCCTCGTCATCACCGGCTTTGTGCTGTCGTCGGTCTACAGAAGCGCGACGGAACGCGCCTTCGATCGCCGGCTCAACCTCTATTTGCGCACGCTGATCGCCGAGGTCGCGACCCCCGACGAGCCGCCCGACCGCCAGTTTCAGTCGCTCGGCGAGCCCTTGTTCGAGCTGCCGCTGTCCGGCTGGTACTGGCAGATTACCCGCACCGACTCCGAAAAGGCCGATGTGCGCGCTTCCCGCTCGCTGTGGGACAAAAAACTGCCGAAGCTCGAGGACCGCGGCATCGAGCTGACCGCGGCCGGCATCCGGCAAGCCTATGTCGACGGGCCGGAGGGGCAGAGCCTTCGGATGGTCGAGCGCCCGGTCGACCTCGGCGCCGACGGCAAGTTTCTGGTGAGCGTCGCGGGCGACGCGACCGAGATTTTCGACGAGACGCGCAGCTTCGACTATTACCTCGGCGGCACCTTTGCTGCGCTCGGCATCGTGCTGCTGTTGACCACGATCTTCCAGGTCCGCTTCGGCCTTGCACCGCTGAAGCGCATTTCGGAATCGATCGCCGATATACGCTCCGGCCGCGCCGAGCGGCTGGAGGGCGTATTTCCCGTCGAGATCGCGCCGCTCGCGCGCGAGACCAACGCGCTGATCGATGCCAACCGCGAGATCGTCGAGCGCGCGCGTACCCATGTCGGCAATCTCGCGCATGCCATCAAGACGCCGCTGTCGGTGATCGTCAACGAGGCCAGCGCGCACACCGCCGACCCTTTCGCAGACAAGGTTTTGGAACAGGCCGACGTGATGCGCGACCAGGTCGCGCATCACCTGGAGCGCGCGCGCATCGCGGCGCGCGTCACCGTCGTCGGCACGGTGACCGAAGTCGCGCCGACAATCGAGGCGCTGCAGCGGACCATGGAGAAGATTCACCGCCACCGCGGCATCGTCATTCAGCTCAAGGCCGATGCAAGGGCAAGGTTCCGCGGCGAGCGGCAGGATCTGGAGGAGATGGTCGGCAATCTCGTCGACAACGCCTGCAAATGGGCAACCTCGCAGGTTTTCATCGAGGTGCTGGTGGAGCGGGCGCTCAAGCCCGACGCCGACGCGATGCTGCGGATCATCGTGGACGATGACGGGCGCGGCCTGTCGGCCGACGAGCGCGTACAGGTCTCCCGCCGTGGCCAGCGGCTGGACGAATCCAAGCCGGGCTCCGGGCTCGGGCTGTCGATCGTGGTCGACCTTGCCGCCCTCTATGGCGGCAGCCTGTCGCTCGGCAGTGCGCCGATCGGAGGCCTGCGAGCCGAACTGGTCCTGCCTGCGGCGCAATAGCGTCTCGGGCGGCGTTGCCGGCAACAGCCCGAAGATTAGTTCACGACCCTAGTTCATGGGGGGATGCACGGAGGCGCTCACACTGCCTCTTGCAGTGATCGGGCGTACATCCGCGGCGGCCTTGGATCGCGCAAACGGGCTCTTGGTCGGACGTTCGGGAAGACGAAATTCCCGCTGCATGCGCTCGACGATGGGCGTCAAAGCTTCCTTGGCTATTTTTCGATCCGTCCGGCCGAACTTTGTCCCCCGAAGCTCCCAATTTGCATCCAGACGCGATTTGGGCGTTGTGCGCTGGATAATCACACCCACGAAGGCTTCGCAGCCAGGCGTAGCCTGAACCGCTTCGGTGATCGTCAATTCGAGCTCTTCGGCTGTTTTTGCAACCCGAGTGTCCTTGCTCCACCACTTCCTCGCCGGTGGCGCGGCGGGCGGCTGCTCGACCTTCGGCGGCAGCGCAGCGAGCGGCTGCTCGATCTTCGTCGGCGCCGCAGCGAGCGTCTGCTCGATCTTCGGTGGTGAGGCAGCGGGCGTCTGCTCGATCTTCGGTAGCGAGGCAGCGGGCATCTGTTCGATCTTCGGTGTCGGCGTAGCGAGCATCTGCTCGATCACAGGTCGCGCGTCTTGTCGGACTGGCTTTAAGGATAAAGAGCCGGTTTCAACTGCCGCTTTCAAACTCACGCGTGGCTTTGATACGGTCGCCTGCGAAAACCTGACGCCTGGAGCTTTCCGCAACTCTCTGGCCTTGAGCACGGTCCGACGAAGCACCCCTCCGGCCCTGGGCACGGCCCAACGAAACAATTCTCCGGTCTTCAGCGCGGCCCAACGGACAAGCGTCACAACATTGTTGCCGGCAATCAAAATGGCGCTGCCTTCATTGTCGTTTTTGGTCACGTCATGCAAAATCAGCAGAAGCAACGCAACCCAGGCGCAAGCACCCAGGATCAAAATCCAGGTGAACATCACCGTACTCCTTCACTTTCGGAAGGCTTGCTCTTTTTTATTCTCCAATCGTAACAGAAGTCAGACGGCCTCGCCATCCGGAGCTCGCAAACGACACGCGATTACGACGACTAAATTTTTATTCCGCCCGGCCTCACGTCTGCGCCGCGCTTGCCACGGGCTGTGCAGGTAAACTGATCCTCTGTATCGGACAACCGAACGTCGTCCGGCCTTCGATCTGCACTGATCGCCGGCGAGCGGCTGCGCTGATTATCGGAACAACAGATCAGGATGCAACGCGCTACAGATTGCGGCCGTACGGCCCGCGCAGCACGTCATCCGGAACCGGCGGGCTGGTCGATCGGAGCAGACGCGACGCGTTCTCGATTGGCCTTAAGGCCGTCTCATCGCTCCATCTGTTTCCGCCAACGCCACACGGTGCATGCGCCAGTTCGCCGACGGCGTAGTCGCGCGCGAAGTGAAGCCACGGCAGCCGGGAAAATTTCTCAATCGTTTCAGGTGTCGCAACCCTGCCCGCCAGGCAGCATAAGCCGCTGATTTTCCGTATCTTTCGGATAACGACTTCTTAACGCCGGGGCACTTATGGTGCGGGGTGGACGCTTTTGCCGTCTCGCGAGCAATTCTGCAGGGCGCATGGGCCAGACATCTTACGAGCGGCTGAAGAACTATCTCGCGCAGCTCCCGCCGCAGTCGCAGGCGCTGCTGATGCGGCAGTTCGAGCGCGCTATCGAGCGCGGCGAAGACACCGCCGTGGCCACTCTCGTGCTCGAGCAATTGCGCAAGCTGGCGCGGGGAACCGAAAAGGAGACGCCGCCGCGCGCCGAGGATCAGGCGCGGCTGTTGTTCCGACCGCTCGAGCCGTTTCTGGTCGACGGCAACGTTCCGGTGCGGCCGGGCCAGGTTCGCCGCAGCTCGCTGTTGCCGATATGGCAGTGGCTCTCGCGCGACGGCGCACCCGACCAGGTGCGCGAATATCAGGCAGCCCTGGCGCAAAGCTCGGGCGAGGATGACGATCCGCCGCTCGAGGCCGCTCTCCGCAAGCTGCAATTCGCGGCGGCCGAGGCGATTTTCAAGATCGCGGGGCCGGCCTCGCGCGGCGACAACCAGCGTGCGCTGGGGCGCATCGGTTCGCCGGAGGTGATCGAGGACCTGTTGCCGATTGGATCGGTGCTGCAGTCGCGCGAAGCGCTGGAAGGGCTTGGCGGCCGGCTGCCCATGTATTTGCGCATGTTCGGCGATTCGCAGGTCGCCTCCCTTTGCGCCTCGCTCAATGTGCCGACGCTGCAGACGCCACAGATGTTGCCGTTCGCGCTGTCGCTGATCATTCAACGGTTGGCGTCGCCCTGGCAGGTGATCCGCATCGCTCTCAAGATGGCCGCATCCGACGACGAACTTCGGGTGGCGGCGACCCCCTATGGCCTTGCCGTGAGCCTCGCGCTGCACGATCTGTTCTGCCTCGCGGCGGGGCTGCGACTGGACATCCGTCGCGGCCAGTTCGCCAATGTCAGCGAGAATTTGAAGGCGCTTCACGATGGCGTTCGCGGCCTGCGGACCGAACTCGACCTGCGCCACGATTCAACGTGGGGCAAGCAACTGGCCTCGATCAGGGCCGACATCTCCAACACGCTGCAATCCGAGATCGACAGCGTCCCCGGCCGCGTCCGGCGAATCCTGCGCCAGCGCGCGGACAAGGATATTCCGGCGGGAGCCAGGGTGGATGCTTCCGAAGTCGAAGAGGTCGCCTCGCTGATCGACTTCGTCGCGGTGTGTCGCACCTGTGCCAGCGAGCTTGCCATCAATGAGGTCACGCTGCGGACCTATTCGGATCTGCAGCAATATGTCGAGCAAGCCACCGAATCGCTGGTGCAATCGCTGCGCGGCGGCGACGCCAGGCTCCGCAACTACCGGCAAATGCAGGCAGAAGCGGCGATCCGCTTCTGCGACGTCCTGTTCGGTCGCGAGTATTCCACTCTGATGAAGCGGGCAGTCGAGAATGCACTGACGGTCGAACGGAACGCGGAACGCAAGCCATCCCGCGCCGGCTAGAGTAACACCTCCCGACGGACGGCTAACGGACTATTGTGGCTGGCCTTTTCAGCAAACCTCAGCTTACGGCGAATTGATAATTGTCAATTGCCGCAATTGGCGGGGGTAGTGTAAAGCGCGCATCGGAGCCCTTTTGTCTGCATCGCCGGAACTCGCCTGATGACGTTGTGGTTCGTCTTTGCGCTGATGACAGCCGCGGCGATTTTCGCCGTGCTGCTGCCGCTGGGGCTGGGCAGCCGCACGCGGGCGGGCGGCGACGAGACCAATGTCTACAAGGATCAGCTCGCCGAGATCGAACGCGATGTCGCGGCAGGCTTGATCGGACCCTCCGAAGCGGAGGCTGCGCGCGTCGAGATCAGTCGTCGTCTGTTGGCGGCTGCCGATCAGGAGGGCGGCCGGCCCGTGAAACCAAATGCGAAACTGCGTCGCGCGGCGGCGGTGCTCGGCCTCGTCGGTCTGCCCGTTGTTGCGGTTGCGATGTATCTGCCGGTGGGCTCGCCACGGCTCGGCGATTTCCCGCTGTCCGCGCGCGCCCGTACGCCGGATGGCACCCAACCGCTCGAGAACCTGGTGGCGCAGGTCGAGCGGCATCTGGAGCAGAACCCGAATGATGGCCGCGGCTGGACGGTGCTGGCACCGGTGCTGGCGCGGATCGGACGCTTCGATGACGCGGTACGGGCTTTTCGCAATTCGATCACCTATGCCGGCGAAAGTGCCGATCGCCGCGCCGATCTTGGTGAGGTCATGACGGCCGCCGCGGGCGGGGTCGTCACCGCGGAGGCCAAGGCCGAGTTCGAACGTGCGCTGGCGCTCAACGCCGAGGAGACAAAGGCGAGCTACTATCTGGGACTCGCAGCCGAGCAGGACGGCCGCAATGCCGATGCGGCCGCCATCTGGCACGCCATGCTCGACAAGGCGCCTGCCGATGCACCGTGGCGGCCGCTGGTTCAGGAGGCGTTGACGCGGGTCGGCGGTGGCGGGACCGAGGCGCCGGCACTATCGGACAAGACGATATCAGCGGCAAAGAACATGAGCGAGAACGACCGCACCGCCATGATCCGCGGCATGGTCGATCGGCTTGCGACGCGACTGAAACAGAATGGCGAGGACGTCGATGGATGGCTGCGCCTGGTGCGCGCTTATCTGGTGATGGGCGATGAGGAGAAGGCCAGGCGTGCGGGCGCCGACGCAAGGCAGGCGGTTGGCAGCGACGCCGAACGGCTGCGTCTTCTCAACGAAGGCTTGAAAAACCTCGGTTTCGACGGATGAGCGGGATCGACAGCGGCGAGAGCGAGCAGGCATGACGCGCAAGCAGCGGAGATTGACGATGATCGGCGGCTCGCTCGCGGTGCTCGCGCTCGCGGCCGGTCTCGTCCTGTACGGATTGCGATCGTCGATCGTGTTCTTCTCGACGCCATCGATGGCGGCCGAACAGCACATCGCGCCCGGCAAGCGGTTCCGGCTCGGCGGCCTGGTGCAGCCCGGCTCGCTCAAATGCGGCGACAAGACCGTAAGCTTCGAGGTCGCCGACGGCAGCGCCAAACTGCCGGTCAGTTTTTCCGGAAGCCTGCCCGACCTGTTTCGCGAGGGGCA
>Ga0310914_10001925_pt1 | contig 13724 bp, 16 predicted proteins | sample GREbulkMGAN108_FD_203450 | JGI IMG/M metagenome (GOLD analysis project Ga0310914, IMG submission 203450) | Lab enrichment of tropical soil microbial communities from Luquillo Experimental Forest, Puerto Rico - GRE.bulkMG.AN108 | ecosystem: Environmental > Terrestrial > Soil > Tropical forest >... | reverse complement strand
CGCGCCACCGGCTTGTTGAGGAGTTGTGCCGATGGATTGATACGCTGGAGCAGGCGTTGACAAAGCTATCCCGAGAAAGGGAAAACAGAAGAGATAGACGGGATGGCGTCGCGAAGGCATGAGACCCCGGCAGACATACTCGCGGGACTGTTGAGTATATCACCGCAAACAGAATAACGCGTGGAACAGAAGCCTGCAATAAGACGCTACTGAATCGGGATTTAAGGGCTGGGTGGGCAGGGAAAGGGCTTCGTTCTACCAGGATAAGGACTAATGCGTGCAGCGCGGAAACAGTGTCACCAGTACCATCAGGTCTGACAGCGTAAAGAGCCACTGTTCGGCCTGTGCACCTGCGGCTTCCGCCGCGCGCGCCAGGAATCCCAGATGGCGCCTGCGCGCAAAATTGTGTAGATGCTCCACGCAGATGCCGGTCAGGCTGGCGACCTCTGCTTCTGTAAAGATCCGCTGGCTTGACTTGACCGTAACCAAGGGTAACCTCTCAGATTCTCCGCCGCTCTCGTCTCCTACCTGTGATGCTCAAGTGAGGTTACGAGATGCAAGAATACAGAGCAATAGTCATTCCGTTTCAATTGGCTTAAACCTTTTCCCTAGTACTTTTTCCTGTGCGTGTGGAATCCCTGTGTTTTTGCGGGTTTTCTCGTCTCGGGCGGGCTTGACTTAACTTCTCTACCTGTCAGAACTTACAGGGGGAGTATGCAAAAACGTACTAATTTTGAGCAATTGCTACAACTTTCGGAATTCTTGTGGCTATTTCCCGCATCTGCTTCGCGTGCCGCAGTTGGTGTGCGGCGATCATCTCGAACCATTCATATACATTTAATGTGCCGAGAAACGCGTGAGGCCAGCAATAGGCACTGAGGTCCCGCTTGCCCGTTTCGTCCAGAAAGGCCAGCGTGCGTTCGCGCGCGCACCGCAATTCCGCGAGCATTTCTTCCTTGTTGGCGATCAAGCCGTCATCCAGAGGAATCGGTGATTTGCGGCGAATGACGCGCGACTCCACGACCCAAAGCGGCAAATGAAATCGATTGAAATACGGAATCGGCTTCGGTGTTTTCCGTGTGATGCGGTCTGCCCCGCCCACGATTGCGCGCTCCACCATGATCAGGTGCGCGACAAGCTCCGCGGCGGACCATTCTTCCGCGCCCGGCTTGGCCATCCATTGCTCCGTCGGCACGCAGTCCGCCGCGCGAAAGAATTCCGTCTGTGCCCGGGCCAATTTCTCGAGGATGGGGTTGAGCGTCGGCACCCCCCTACTCTATCAAAACTTCCTAGAGCGAAGCCCCGCCAGCCTGCTCAAACGCGTGCGCCAGTTGCAACACGCGCGCCTCGCCAAAGGCCGGCCCGAATACCTGTAACCCCACAGGCAGCTTTCCGTAGACCTTTCCGCAGGGCACGGAAATCCCGGGGATGCCCGCCAAGGATCCCGTAACCGTATAAATATCAGCAAGATACATCTGCAGGGGGTCGTTCACGCGCTCCCCGAGTTTAAATGCAGGCACGGGTGATGTCGGCGTGACGATCGCGTCCACCTTCTGAAATGCGTCGTGAAAATCCTTCGCAATCATAGCGCGAACTTTCTGTCCCTTCAGGTAATACGCGTGGTAGTAGCCCGCGGACAGCACGTAAGTGCCAAGAACAATCCGCCGTTTCACTTCCGCGCCAAAACCCGCGCCACGTGTTTTCCGGTACATCGAAATCAGCGAGTCACTCTCAACGCGCGGGCCGTAGCGCACGCCGTCGTAGCGCGCCAGGTTCGAGCTCGCCTCGGCCGTTGCAATGATGTAATACGTCGCGATAGCGTAATCCGTGTGCCGCATGTGGATGTCCATCGTCTCGCAGCCGAGCTTGCGCAATAGCTCGATGCCTTTGCCGACTTTTTCGCGGACACCCGAATCCATGCCCGCGCCAAAATATTCCTTCGGGATGCCGATCTTCATTCCCTTTACGGGCTTTGGCAGCGCGGCGCTATAGTCTTCCACCGGCGCCGTGGTCGAAGTCGAATCATTCGGATCGCGTCCCGCCATCGTTTGTAGCACAAGCGCGACATCGGCCACGTTGTGCGCAAACGGGCCAATGCGATCGAGCGAAGAGGCAAACGCAATCAGCCCGTAGCGCGAAACGCGCCCGTAGCTCCCCATCATCGCCGGTACACCGCAAAGAGCGCCCGGTTGCCGGATCGATCCGCCCGTATCCGTTCCCAGCGAAGCAACCGCGAGATCGGCGGCCACCACTGCCGCGGAGCCTCCGCTCGACCCGCCCGGCACGCGGTCCGGTGCCGCCGGATTCTTCACCGCGCCGAACGCGGAATTCTCCGTGGAGCTCCCCATCGCAAACTCGTCGCAATTCGTCTTGCCGAGGATCACCGCGCCCGCCGCTTCCAGCCGGCTTACGGCCGTGGCGTCGTACGGCGGAATGTAATTGTCCAGAATCTTTGAGCCGCAAGTGGTGCGCACGCCGCGCGTGCTGATAACGTCCTTGACGGCAATGGGAACGCCCGCCAGTGGCGGCAGTGGCTTTCCGGCCGCGACCAGCGCGTCCATGCGATCGGCTTGCGCATACGCGCGCTTTTCGCACAGAGTCAGATAGCCGTTGATCTCCTCATTGTGCGCAACGATGCGCTTGTAATATTCCGCGGCAAGTTCGCGCGCGGATATCTTCTTCGCCCCGATCGCCTCTCTTACCGATGCAATTGTCCAGCTAGTCGTCATCTATGTCCCGTAGTTAAAAGTTTTCTGCCCAGCGCTCTTTAGGGGGTCGGAGCTTTAGCTCCGACATTCTCAACTGGACTAACGCCGGGCTTTAGCCCCTGAGGAAGTTTCTCTTTGGCCGCCACTATCTCTCAATCACCTTAGGCACGCGGAAATACGGCGGCTCCGGATCGGGCGCATGTTGCAGCACATCATCGGCGACAGCGCAAGGCACGACCAGGTCTTCGCGCAGCGTCGCGTCTGCCGTCTGGTCGTCACTCAACACCTGCGCCATCGGCTCGACCTTCGAAGTGTCCAGCTCGTTCAGCTTGCCGATGTATTCGAGCACTTCGTCGAGTTGCGCGCGATACGTCTCGATCTCCACCTCGCTCAGATCGAGATACGCCAAGTCCGCCACCCGCAGCACATCTTCTCGAGAAATTTTCATCGCGCGGACCCTACCTCGACGGTTTTCTTGGGGTATTTCGTGTTGATGTAACTGTCCACCAGGTGCTGAAACGCCACCGCCAGCTCGTCGTACGTGCCTTCGAGCGTTACATCTTTCTTGCCATCTATGTACACCGGGCAGCGCGGCGCTTCTCCTGTGCCAGGCAGGCTAATTCCGATGTTGGCAGCCTTCGATTCACCGGGGCCGTTCACGATGCAGCCCATCACCGCCAGCGTCATCGTCTCCACGCCTTCGTATTGCGTCTTCCACGTCGGCATCATGTCGCGGATATAACCCTGGATGCGCTCCGCTAATTCCTGGAATGTAGTGCTCGTGGTGCGCCCGCAGCCCGGGCAAGCCGTCACGCTGGGCGCAAACGACCGCAGCCCCAGCGATTGCAGCAGCTCGCAGCAGGCATACACTTCCTCGCGCCGGTCGCCTCCCGGCCGCGGCGTCAGCGAAATCCGGATCGTGTCGCCGATGCCTTCATACAGCAACACACCCAGCGAAGCCGCCGACCACACCATGCCCTTCATGCCCATGCCCGCTTCGGTCAATCCAAGATGCAGCGGCTGCTGCGTTTTCGCGGACAAATCGCGATACACGGTAATCAGATCGCGCGGCCGTGAAGTCTTGCATGAAATAATGATCTGCTCGTGCCGCAAGCCGCTCTCGAGCGCCAGCTCCGTGGATTCCAGCGCGGAAATCACCATGCAGTCGTTGATGATCTCTTCCGATTCCTTGCCCAGATTCAGGTCGGTGTTCTCCTGCATCTTGCGCATCACCAGTTCCTGGTTCAGGGAGCCGCCATTCACGCCGATGCGCACCGGCTTGCCATGGTCCACCGCCACTTTGCAGATGGTGCTGAACTGTTCGTCGCGCCGCTGTCCAGCGCCCACGTTCCCCGGATTGATGCGGTACTTGTCCAGCGCCTTCGCGCACTCGGGATATTTCGTCAGCAGCACGTGGCCGTTGTAGTGGAAGTCCCCGATAATCGGCACACCGCATCCCGAATCCAGCAACCGCTTCTTGATCTCCGGCACAGCCGCCGCCGCTTCTGGGACGTTCACCGTCCAGCGCACAATCTCGCTTCCCGCTTCGGCCAGCTCCAGCGTCTGTTGCAGCGTCGTTTCCACGTCCGCAGTGTCCGTGTTGGTCATGGATTGCACGACGATCGGCGCGCCTCCGCCCACCTGGACGTGGCCCACCTTCACGCCATACGTTTTCTTCCGCGGATGCGTCAGCGCATTCGAGTCAAATCCCGCTATCTGGTTCAACATATCTCTCTATTTTAGCAGCCCTCTGCCGTTTGTGTCCCCCTGTAGCGCAGGGCGAGTCTTCGAGTTCTGCGGCTGGTTCTCTCCCGTAAGTGCCACGCAGAAACCCGGGAGGGCACGACTTCAGTCGAGTCACAAAGGCCCAAAATACGAAAGGCTTCAGTCCCTGAGGTAGGGGCTCATCTTGGGTTTTCTGTGACTCCAGTAGCGCTGTGCCTTGAGGCCAGCATGTTTTTTGGAGCATGGCGCTTCCACAAGAGTGAAAAACGTTACGCAATCTCCTCAGCAAGTCTCAATTAATTACCTTTGTTTGTCAGACTTCCGCCTTGGGCCCTTGGGATTTTCGAGTAAGCCGGTAATGGAACAGGATGCGGTAACCATTACCGCGAACGGCGCAAGAATTTTCGGCGCCTGTGCCGCGCTCCTTATCCTCCTGCTGGTTGGAGCGGGCCTCGCGCCGCTGGCCAAGGCCGACGCCACGTACAGTTGCGCCGGTTTGCCGTTTTCCCTTACCGGCTTTCCCGGAACCGATTCTTGCATCGCGGGCGTCGGAGAATGCCGGGTGACGGGTACAATAACTCTGGTAGCGTCCGCTCGGCGACAATTGAAAGTGGTCTTTTGCGTTATTATGATAATGTCAGGCCTCTTTCCTACTCCTTCTCGGATGGCATTAAGACGATAACCCAGGCGGACTACCAGCCGTTCTTTGACTTCGGCACGGATTCCAGTGTAAGCATTAACGCCTAGAGCGTTGGTGCCGGCACATTCGCAGTTTGTGGAGGAACAATCAAATTCGATCGCTACGCCATCGAAAGCTCCAACTTCGTATCCACCATCATCGGCACGATCATAGATGACCGCAGCACGAACCGCTTCACCGACCCAGAGTCGGACGCTTCGAACGGCACACCAACGTGCCGGAGCCATCGAGCCTGTTTCTGCTCGGCACTGGCTTGTTCGCTGTCGTTGCCCGGCGCCGGAAGCAGCATCGTCTGCCCTAGCGCTTCCCCTCCCCGCCGTCATCCCGAGCAAAGTCGAGGGACCTCTCTTTGGGGGTCGGAGCTTTAGCTCCGACATGAAGCGCAAGTCTTCCATGGGCCTTGAACTCGAACCCGCCGGCGAACGGTTACAGCCGATACCGCGGAACGAGAATCAGCCGCTCGACCTGGTCGCTCGCGAACGCCACACACTGCGGTTCCCGCGCCCACGCCTGGGCCGCTCGCAACAAATGCTTTGCTACGTTGCGTCCACGGAATTCCGGCACGACATACAACCCTTCGACATAACCCACCTTTTTTCCCGCATGATCCGGAAGATTCTCGCGGATTGCGAGCTCCATAATCGCGATGCACCTTCCACCGCTTTCCGCCACGAAGACGGCCAGTGGTTCCGTTGCGTGTCCCGCAAAGAACGCGGCGATTTCGCCGCGGTGATCCTCCTCACCTTCCGGCCAAAGATCGCAACGCAAGGGCAGCCAGTCTTCCGCCTCTTCGGCCCCCGAAGCCGCGCGCCAGGCGGTCAAGGAAAGCGCGGAGAAAAAGGTGAAAGACCTGAGCGGGGCACAGCAATAGGGCGGCTAGCTGTCTTCAGCCCAGACCCCTTGCTTTTCCTGCTAGCCGATTCAAAGGCTTCGGATTTAGGCGACGACTTGGCCGCTTGGCGAGGCAGGTTGGGTTTAATCCCGAAATGTGCGCTGCCCCATTTGCAGAGCAATTCCATTAAAGGAACAAGTTTTGCGCCCTCGTCGTTCAGGGAATAGGTGACTCGCGGCGGGACGGAAGAGTTGACTTTGCGGTTCAGCACGCCGTCGCGCTCGAGCTGGCGCAACTGGTCGGTCAGAACCTTTTCGGAAATTTTGGGCAGCTTCTTGCGGATTTCAGCGAAGCGCCGCGACCCGAAGGACAGATGCCAGAGGATCTGCACTTTCCATTTCCCGGAAAGAACGTTGATGGAGGCTTGCACAGGACAACCATAATAATCTTTCATCTTGTCTACCCCAAGAGCCCAAGACTCTTAGAGCTCCGCCCTTACTTTATTGTGCGTACTTCCGCGGAGGCTCCTGCGGTTATACCATGCTCCTGAGAGAACCGGACCTGCAGCACTATCCCGTGCCTGTGCAGCGCCCGAGGGAGGAAAGAATCATGATCCTAATTACAGGAGCTTCCGGATCGGTAGGCCGCGCCGTTTTGGAGGAAGTGCGCAGTACGCGCAAATCAGTCAAGGCAATGTACCGCGACGCGGCGGACGCAAAGAAGGCGCCCGCCGGAACGGCTACGGTTGTGGCGGATTTCGCGGACAAGAACAGCTTGAAGCCGGCTCTGCAAGGCGTGGATACGGTTTTCCTGGTGTGCTCGCCGATTCCACAACTTGTCGAACTCGAAAGCAAAATGATCGAGGCGTGCAAGGAGAATAACGTGAAGCACGTGGTACTGAATTCCGCATTGGGTGCGGGAGATTACGAGAAATCGTTTCCGAGTTGGCACTGCAAGGTGGAAAACAAGCTGAAGGCTTCCGGGTTGCAGTACACGATTGTGCGGCCCAACGGCTTCATGCAGAACATTGTCACATACAACGCGCCGAGTATCCGGGCACAGGGTGCCTTCTACGCCGCGATGGGCGACGCAAAGACGAGCTTGATTGACGTGCGCGATATCGCGGTGGCGACGGCGAAGATTCTAGCCGATCCCGCAGCCCATGCCGGCAAGACTTATGAATTGAATGGCCCGGAGGCGTTCAGCAATGCGGAAGTCGCGGAGAAAATCTCGCGTGCGACCGGGCGGCCCGTGCGATTCGTGGATATTCCGGAGGAAGCGCAGCGCAAGTCCATGCTCGATCTAGGCATGCCGGAGTGGCAGGTCACCGCGCTGTTGGAGCTACAGCAATACTACAAGGCCGGCAAAGCTGCCAACATAACGGATGTTCTTCCGAAGCTGCTGGGCCGGGCACCGCTCACGCTGGAGCAATTCCTCGCGGAGTCCAAAGACGGTTTCCGCAGCCAAGCGGCGGGCGCCTAGCACGAAAGGAAGACGACGATGACCACCGCAAAGCCACAGGAGATTACGCATCCAAAGACTGGAATGACGCACAAGGAGATGAAGGAGTTTGTGCGGAACCATTTCGAGGAATTCGTGAACCGGAAGAATCTGAACATCGGCAATGTGAACTTCGCGCCAGAATTTGTGGATCATGGGGCGGATGTGCCGCCGGGCACGCCCGCGGGACCTGTGGGGGCCATCCAGTATGTGGGAGGGGCGTACAAGAAATTTCCAGACATTCACGTGGAGATTCTGGACCTGATCTCCGAAGGTGATCGCGTCGTGGTGCATAATCACTGGACCGGGACGGAAGCGGCGTCTGGAAAGAAATACGAGTTCTCCGGAATTGTGATCTGGCGGATCGCGCATCGCCAACTCGTCGAGCGTTGGGCGTATCTCACTCCGCCACATGCAGTCAAAGAATGATTAAGGTCAGGGGCTACTTCTGGTTCAAAAGGTAGAGATTGGCCTGGCCGCCCGGGCGCGCATAGACGATCGTGGAAAGATCCGGCGAGAAATCGTAGGCGTTGCCGCTATAGTCTTGCCGGAAGGCAAAGGGAAGCTTCAGGGCCACCTTGGCCGGACCGGTAAGATTGCCGTTCTTCCAGGGTTGGCGCGTCAGAATCGTTTCTCCATGGGATCCGACCGCATAGAGGAAGGACTCGCCATCCAAAGCAGCGTGCACCAGGATAATAGCGACGCCGGGCACCAACATGCTGCACCTCTTTTCAGCAATCGAGATTTCGTATATGCCTATTTTTGCCGCTTCTCTCGAATTGCTGGTCGAAAGCAAATAGCGTCCGTCCGGCGAGATATCTATGGCAAAACCGCAGCCCTCCACAAGCATCTCGACGCCGCCTGAGCTGTCGGTGCTCGCCTTCCACGTAACCTCCTTGGATGGATCCTTCAGGAAACCGCTGAAGTACAAGGTTCTGGAGTCGCGTGTCCAGACCGCCTGGCCGATGAAAGCCCCGCTCCAGGGTATTTGCCGAAGTCCACTGCCGTCCGCACGGATGGTGTAGAGTTTTGTTCCATCATGTCCGGATTCTGCAAAGGCATATTGAGTGCCGTCGTAAGACCACGAGAGCGTGAAGAGCGCGTGACCGGAGGCCAACTTGACCCGATTGCTTCCATCTATATCCGACGCCCAGAGTTCTTGGCGATCATTGTCCAGGATCGTGATATAGGCCACACTGTGGCCGTCCATGGAGATAACGGGCTGTGTGGCATTATCGGTTACCAGATCCGAGGCTAGTTTCGTACGCGCGTGATAAACCGTCAGTGCGCCAGATTGTTTCCCGTTCACAAAATAAATTCCCTTGCTGCTTGGGTCCGACATGGGAGAAAGGTCCGGGCCGGGGCCAAAGGTTTTTTGCCTCAGAGTGCGCTCGGCCAGGTTATATTCCCAGAGATTCGTGAGGTCGTTGACCGTCCGGCTGATGTACAAGGTCTTTCCGGGCGTTCCCCATCCCCCTGACGTCGGTCTTCCGGTGATTTCGCCGATTTTTTCCGCGGCATGACTCGAGATATTCAGCCTGTAGAGTGCGACCATAGATGGGCTTACAATGTCCTCTCCTCTAGTTGCCGCCACCAGCAAGTCCTTACCTTCGGGGAAGGGAAGAATCCCTAGAGGGAATACCCCTATGCCAGCCGGGTCGAAAATAGTTTCTTCGCCGAGCCCCGATACAGGCTTGCGAGCAATCACGCCGGTATCCGATTTGATGTAGAAGAAAGAATTGCCATCGGGTGAGGAGATCAATCCGGTGCCCGAAGCCACTCGCCTTGGAGCGCCACCAAGAGTCGGCACAGCCCAGGCTTCGTCACTGCCGAAAGAAAGACTGTAGTAAATCTCGTTGCCATTGAGCGAGAAGCTGTCTGCAACTTTATTTCCCGGGTCGTTCGTGAGCTGCAGCGGGTCACCGCCGGAAGTGAGCATGACATATATCTGGTCGAATCCGCCCGCGGGTGCAGTGAAAGCCACGGCGCGGCCATCCGGAGAAAGAATGGCTCCGTTCATCGGCTTGTTCCAGTGGCTGATCTGCGTGATTTTTGCTTGGTTGCCCGAGGGAGTCCGAAAATAAAACATAGCAAACGCAGCCGTCAGGAGCAGAAAAATTCCAGCGGCGGCGTAAATCCAACGAGAACGCCGCTGAACTGCAACCGGCTCGCTCGTTCTTAGCGCACCGCTTCCCGAAGTGAATGAAGGGTCCTGAACCGACGCTTGCATGGAGGTTACCGACCTACCCGAGTCCGTGTCGCGTTGCAGGCGCTTGAGGTCCGCGCGCATCTCCGCGGCGGATTGGTAGCGGAGATCGCGGTCTTTCTCCAGGGCTTTGTTGATGATCTCTTCGAGTCGAGGTGGGACCTCCGAATTCAAGCGCAGAGGCGCTACGGGCGCCCGGCGAAGAATCGAATCGAATACGGCGGCGGAAGTTTCTCCCCGAAAGGGAAGAGCGCCAGTGCACATTTCATAGAGGACGGTTCCGAAAGAGAAGAGGTCCGAACGGGCGTCCAACTCTTTTCCAAGAGCTTGTTCCGGGGACATATAAGCAACCGTACCGAGCGCGGTGCCGGGGCTGGTCAGGTGCTCCGGGTCTGCTACGAGCGTGGCTTCCGGCCCCGCCTGCGGGGGTGGCGCAAACAGAACGGACACTTTGGCCAAACCGAAATCAAGAATCTTGGCGTGGCCGCGGCGAGTCACAAAAACGTTTGCGGGTCTGATATCACGGTGAGTGATGCCTTGGGAGTGGGCGGCATCGAGCGCGTCGGCAATCTCGGTTGCCAAGGCGAGCACCTTTTCATTTTCCATGGGCTTGCGGGTGATGGCGTGTTTCAAGGTCATACCATCGAGATACTCCATGGCAATGAAGGCTTGGCCGTCTTGTTCGCCAATATCGTAGATCGTGCAAATGTTGGGATGATTGAGGGCAGAGGTAGCCTGCGCCTCGCGCTGGAAACGGCTCAGGGCTAGTGGGAAACCGATCGCCCCAGGATGGAGTCAGACTCTGACATGCGGGCACATGTTAGTTTGCACTTCCCGACAAGTCAACGCGGCTTCAAAGCGAGCCGCGGAGGCCGAGAGCGTCGGCGTGCTGGCGAAGAGCGTTGATGCAGAAGGCAATATGTTCGTCGAGAGGAACGCCCAGTTCTTCAGCGCCCTTGACAACGTCTTCGCGACTGACACCCTTGGCGAAGGCTTTGTCTTTCATGCGCCTTTTCACGAAGCTGACTTCCAGGTCGAGAATGCTCTTGGAAGGCCTGACGTAGGCGCAGGCGATGAGGAAACCGGCCAGTTCATCGCAGGCGAAGAGCGTGTGTTCGAGTGGAGTCTGGCGGGGAACGCCGGAATAATCGGCGTGGGAAAGAATGGCCCGAACCACTTCTTCAGGATAATGATGAGCGCGGAGAATTTTTGCCCCTTCGGCGGGGTGCTCGCGGTCGGGGGAATGGTCGTTGTTGGGCCACCGCTCGTAATCAAAGTCATGAAGGAGCGCGGTGATGCCCCAGAGGTCCTGGTCGGCGCCGTTTTTCCTGGCATAGGCCTGGACACAAGCCTCGACAGCGAGCATGTGCTTGCGGAGACTCTCGGATTGCGTGTATTCGCAGAGTAGATTCCAGGTATCTTCGCGAGATGGCATGGCGAAACGCCCTCCGTGAAGCGACAGAATACAAGAAAAGGGAAAAATGTGCCGAAATGAAATGCAGTAGCGAAGAATAACAAAAGCACAACATATAGTTGTGTCCCAGCGATAAGAGCCCCACGGGCTGAGCATTTCCGCGGGCCTTGTCCGGCCGGACAGGCGAAAACATGGTGTAAACACGGCCGATTCCAGGCGTTTCCCGCAAAGTTTTTCTAAAAATACTCTTGACAGAGAATACGCGTTCAAGAGAAACTCCCCTCGCGCCAGTAACTGCCTTCCCCCCAAGAACGCTCCGACGTTCCTTCCTATCCGCACGCCGGAAAAATACAAGTCGGCGAGGAGTACCGGTGTCCGCACATATGGATAAAGAAGCCATGATGAATTCGCTGGAGATGGATCGGGAAGTCATACGCTGCAAAACGTGTGGTCTGGTCCAGTATCGGACACGCACCGGCAATTGCCGTCGCTGTGTACGCGCTCTGCCTCAGCGAATGGAGTATCTCATTCCGCAGGAAGAGCCGCACGAGCAGGCAGCTGCGGAAGTCATCGCGCCGAAGTTCCCGAATCAGGAGACGGTCGAGAATATTGGCCAAAGGATTCGGCAGTTACGCGAATCGCGGGGGATGACGCAGAGCCAGCTGCAAGCTCGCTCTAAGGTCAGCCGCTCGTACCTATCGCGCATCGAGAGCGGCCAGATGACGCCGAGCCTCGGCACACTGGAGAAAATCTCAGAAGCGCTGAATGTTGGCCTCAACCGCTTCTTCATTCCGGAATCGGATGGCGAAGCGTTGCTCGAGGATCCGTTCATCCAGGGGTTGCGCCCGTTCCTGCGCCAACTGGATTGGGAACAGTGGCAGTCGATCCTGAAGCGGCTGCAGGCCATCAGCGACCACGTGAACGCGGCGCCGATCAACCTCCGCCCTATCGGTAACCCGGCCCGGCTGCCGCAGCCCGCGCCGGCGAATGGCAACGGGCAGCACGGGCACATCGGTCACGCCAGCCATTCGAATGGGCTCGTACCCGGTCACGCCCATGGTAATCCACAGGGCTATCCGCTGCGGCGTTTAGGCGCTCCCGTATTTCAACGGCCTTTGGCACGCTAGCAAGAGTTTTTCTCTGAGGGAGAGTTAACCAGAGCACCCAAGCCGAACACCAAAGCCAGGGGTACGGCGACGCGCACTGTGTAAAAGTATTCCGGCCAGAAGTGCTTTTGAGACCAGAAAACCTGTCACCATTAACAGGGTCTGCGCCAGCAAACAGCCCACGGCACTAAAGAAGAGGAACCCCATGGCCACGACAGGGACCAAAGGGAACTTGCGGAGTACACGTCCAGGTCTCTCCACGAGACGGCCGATCAGAAAAGCGCCGAAAGCACAGGCGAGATTTGTGTACATGAGCACGTAGACAAGCGCACGCAGGAATTCCTGGAAGCTCGAGATTTGATGTCCCGCGATCGGGATCAGAAGCACAACCGCAACCGCAAAATTGATCCACAAGAAAGACAACGCCCAGTTTTGCTTTTGGTGGAGTCAAATCGCTGGCTTTGCAGCGTTGCGAGTTTCTATTTTGCGCTTACGGGTTCGAACGTGCCGATGCGGAAGACATTGACGAGCTGCGTCGTATCCTGACCCGCGAGCTTCATCTCTCCCAAGACATTCTCATAAAGGGTGCCATGCTCAACTTGCTTTGTCGCGAGCGAGACCCAAATTTCTCCCCAGTAATCGCTGCGCGCTTTCAGCGTCATGCCGCCGTTGACGACCTCCAGAGGATTGAAGAAGGCCTGGTATCGGATGACGGCGCACTCCTGACCGTTTCTCAGAGAACGTCCAATCCAAGTGAGCGCCACGTCGTGATTACGAAACGTGCCAACGCCGGGCATCTTCATGTCCTGATTCAAGGAGCTGTGGTAGGGCTCGTTCAGCTTCAGGTGATCGAAAAAGTCCTGCCCAAAGTATTCCATCATGCCTGTATCCCAAATCAGATTTCGCTCAAAGACTGCCGTTGGAGGGAAACCTTTGAAGAAATCGGGTTTGAAAGTGTCGCCCATATCATTGTGATAGCGAAATCCTTCCATAAAATCGACTTTCTGCGCAGCTCCGAATGGACCCGTCGCTCCGTCCGCGTCGGCCTGAGTGACGTTTTTCCATGCGACCTCTCCGCCCGCCAGTCCTCGTGTGTATTCCCCCATCAAGCGATGACGGTGCAGTATCTCTCCCCTGCTGTTTGCCGTGTTGTAGTCAACGGTAAACCGGTAAGTCCGGGGGCCGTTGTCCTTCACGGCCACTCCCTGCGGCAGGTTCCACGTTTGACCTGACAAGGATTGCGCGACTAGCGAAGGTCCGAGCAAGAGCTGCGCAAGTAGTACGTAGAGGGCCAGCAAGACAAGGCGGGCGACGGCAAGAATTGAAGTGGTTGTGATTAACATTGCATGTTGCCTCCTGGCGCCGAGTCTGCCATTGACGGAGAACCTAGGCATCCACTTACCGACGAAAGGCAACAATGCCCGACCGCGGGCCGTCAAGGGTGGACGAACTGTTGTAAAGTGCCATGACATGGCTTACAGAAATGCCAGCACATCCTGTGCACTTTCTCCTCGATCTCGTTGGTTATTTCAT